>Ga0209154_1000297_pt1 | contig 35480 bp, 36 predicted proteins | sample GraSoiAngelo_121_FD_185878 | JGI IMG/M metagenome (GOLD analysis project Ga0209154, IMG submission 185878) | Grasslands soil microbial communities from the Angelo Coastal Reserve, California, USA - 14_0919_12_20cm (SPAdes) (version 2) | ecosystem: Environmental > Terrestrial > Soil > Grasslands ... | reverse complement strand
GCACGACAAAGTGCAGCCTGGCATCACGATGGAGCAGATCGTCGAGCTGCGCAAGGCGAACCCCGGCGGCGGGCCGCACTCGATGACCGGGCCGATCTACGTCAACGGCGCCGAGCCAGGCGACGTGATGGAGATCCGCATCCTCAAGATCGTGCCGAAGTCCTTCGGTATCAGCTTCAACCTGCCCGGCAAGGAATTCCCGAGCGTCGGCGCGCTCGCGCCCGAGATGCCCGAGGGTTTCATCAAGTTCTGGTCGATCGACCCGGCGAAGAAGACCGTCGAGTTCAAGCCGGGCATCATGGTCGAGCTGCAGCCCTTCCCCGGCACGCTCGCGGTGGGCATCGACCCGAACGATCCTTCTCCGCGCAAGGGCGGCGTGAAGGACGATCCTATGGCGCCCGTGTCGACGCTGCGGCCGTGGAAAAACGGCTCCAACATGGACATCAACGAGCTGCAGGCAGGCTCGAAGATCTTCATCCCGGTGTTCATCAAGGGCGGGCTGATCTGGACCGGCGATTCGCATTGCCGCCAGGGCAACGGCGAGGTGAGCCTCACCGCCCTCGAATGCTCCTACGAGGAGATCGTGCTGCAGCCGATCGTGCGCAAGGACATGAAGCTCGAATGGCCGCGCCTCGAGACGGGCACCCACTGGATCACCACCGGCTTCGACGAGGACCTCAACAAGGCGATGGTGAACGCCACGCGCGAGGCGGTGAATTTCCTCGCCGAGCAGAAGACGGTGCCGGTGAGCAAGGCCGAAGCCTATCTGCTGGTCTCGGTCGTGGGCGACTGCCGCGTGTCGCAGGTGGTCGACATCCGCAAGGGCGTGCACTGCATGATCCCGAAGAACATCTTCGCCAGGAAGTAGCGCGCACGGTTGCATTTTCCTGGCGCTCGCGATCGCGGCGCCAGGGCGGGCGCGCGAGCGGCAGCGCTATGCGCTCGGCATACCGTTTCCGCTTCTGGGCGCTGCCGGCTTCGCCGTCCTCGCGCGCAAGGCGTCGAGCGCGGCGCCGAGGATGCCCTTGGGCATGTAGATGATGAACAGCACCAGCATCGCGCCGTAGAGCGTGCTGTCGAGCGCCGGATACCTGTTGCCGAAGGCGAGGCGCAGCCCTTCGGCGAGCAGCAGCGTGAACGCCGCTCCGACCGTCGGCCCGAGCATCACGAACATGCCGCCGGCGATCGCCCCAAACACCATCTGCAGGCTGATGCCGATGCCGGACACCGTGTCGGGGTTGACGTAGAGCTGGTACTGGGCGTAGAGCACGCCGCCCGCGCAGGTCATCAGGGCCGAGATGAGGGTGATGCGCAGCTTTGCGCGCGTGACGGGGATGCCGATCGAGGCGGCTGCCTCCTCTTCCTCGCTGATCGCCTGCAGCGCGAGCCGCGCCATGCTGCGGTCGACGGCGCGCCACACGCACAGTCCCGCGAGCCAGAACGCGAGCACGATCCAGAACCACACCCGCTTGTCCGAGAACTGCAGCGCGCCGGGCGCCGCCGTCGCGCCGCCGTGCAGCGCGGAGTTGGGCGTGGCGCCGAGCGAGCCGCCGGTCTGGTCGCGCAGCGCGACGATCACCAGGCGCGCCACCTCCGACAGCGCGAGCGTGACGAGCGCGAAGTAGTGGCCGACGATCTTGAGGCGGAAGCACGGATAGCCGATCACGACCGCGACGGCCGCCGCGAAGGCCAGGGCGGCGAGCGCGCCGGCCCAGGGCGACCAGCCGAAATGGTTCCACAGCATCACCACGGTGTAGGCGCCGATCCCCATGAAGGCGCCGTGGCCGAAGCTGACCAGGCCCAGGCGCCCCATTAGCGCCCAGCTGGTGTAGATGTAGCCCCACAGCAGGACCAGGATCATCAGGTGCAGAGGGTAATTGCCGATCATCTCTTACCTGCGGCCGAGAATTCCCTGCGGCCGCCAGAACATCACCGCGATGAAGAAGGCGAACGCAAAGACGTAGCCCCACTCGAGCTGGAAGAGGAACCCGCCCACCGAGATGAACTGCGCGAAGACGAAAGCCGCGATGAAGCCGCCCGCCATGCTGCCCAGGCCGCCCATCACGCAGATGAGAAAGGTGATCGGCCCGAAGGACAGGCCGATCGCCGGGTGCACGTCGTACTGCAGCACCAGCACGCAGGCGCCGAGGCCGGCGAGCGCGCCGCCAAGCGCCGAGGCGACCACGAAGATGCGCGCCGGGCTCACGCCCATCAGCGGCATGATGGCGCGGTCCTGGCTGATGGCGCGGATCGCCGTGCCGAGGTAGGTGCGGGTGAGAAACAGGTACATGCCGAGCATCCCGGCGAGCGCGACGCAGAACGCGACCAGTCGCGCCGCGGAGAACGACATCTCGCCCAGCCGGATCGAGGGCAGCGTGACTCCGAGGTTCCTGAACTCGATGCCGAAGACGAGCGTGGCCGCCGCCTGCAGGAAAAACAGCACGCCTCCGGTCACCAGCAGCTGGTTGATCGGCTCGGCGCTGAGCACCGGACGGATCACGCACTGATGCAGGATGACGCCCAGAACTGCGACCACCACGATGGCCGCAACCATGGCGGCAATGAGCGGCCAGTGGTATTGCACGTGCAGGTAATACACCGCGTACATGCCGCACATGATGAGCTCGGCGTAGCAGATCCACACCACGTCGATCACGCCGAAGACGAGATTGAGGCCGAGCGAGAGCAGCGCGAGCAGTCCCCCGAGCAGCAGGCCGTTCAGGATCGCTTCGAGAAGGAAGATATCGAAGACTTCCACTCAGAGGCCCAGGTAGGTTTTGCGTATCTCTTGCGAATCGAGGAATTCTCTTGAATTTCCCGACAGCTTGATGCGGCCCGCCTCCAGCAGATAGGCGCGGCTGACCACCTTCAGCACCTGGCGGATGTTCTGCTCGACGATCAGCACGGTGTAGCCCTGCGCGCAGATGCGCCGCACCAGATCGAAGATCGCCTGTACCACCACCGGGGCGAGGCCGGCAGAGGGCTCGTCGAGCAGCAGCAGCTTCGGCCCCGACATCAGCGCGCGCCCGATGGCGCACATCTGCTGCTCGCCGCCCGAGAGCGTGCCGGCGGGCTGGGCGCGGCGCTCCTCGAGGCGCGGAAAGAGGCTGTAGACGAATTTCAGCCTTTCCGCGTAACGTTTTCTCGCTTCGCGGGGAAACGCGCCCATGCGCAGGTTCTCTTCGAGCGTGAGCCGCGGGAATAGGCGCCGGTTCTCCGGCACGTGCGCGATGCCGCGCGAGACCACCTGGTGCGCCGGCACGCGCGCGAGCGAGGCGCCTTCCAAGCGGATCTCGCCGCTCGTCGCCTCGATCAGCTTGGAGATGACCCGCAGCAGCGTGGTCTTGCCTGCGCCGTTCGGGCCGATCACCGCGACCGCCTCGCCGGCCTCGACTTCCACGCTGACGTCGAACAGCGCCTGGAAGCCGCTGTAGCTCGCGCAGACCCTAGTAAGAGAAAGCATCGGCATCGGTGCCCAGGTACACCTCGATGACCTTGGGATCGCGCGCCACCGCGGCGGGCTTGCCCTGCGCGATGACTTCGCCGTGGTCGAGGACGATGCAGCGGTCGACCACGCGCATCAGCACTCCCATGATGTGCTCGACCCAGACGATGGTGATGCCGCGCTGCGCGCGGATCGAAGCGAGCATGTCCGCGGCCTGGCCCATCTCGGCATGGTCGAGCCCACCGAGCGACTCGTCGGCGAGCAGCAGTCTCGGCTGCGTGGCTAGCGCGCGCGCGAGCTCGAGCTTCTTCAGCCCCGCCGCCCCCAGCCCTTCCACGCGCGCGCTTTCTCCGGTGGGCAGGTTGACGAGCTGCAAGGCTTCTTTTGCCAGCACGAAAGCTTTTTGGCGGCCCGGGAGTTCGCCTTTGCCGTAAAAAGCGGCGAGCGCCACGTTCTCGAGCAGGCTCAGCTTCCTGAACGGGCGCGGAATCTGGTAGGTGCGCGCGATTCCGGCGTGCGCGACGCGGTAGGCCGGGCGCCCGCCGATCTCGGCGCCGCAAAAGCGCACCGAGCCGGCGCTCGGCCTGAGCGCGCCGGCGATGAGATTGAAGATGGTGCTCTTGCCCGAGCCGTTAGGACCGATGAGGCCGAGGATCTCGCCCTCGGCCACCTGGAAGGAAACGTCCCTGACGGCGGTAAAGCCGCCGAACGTCTTGCTGAGCCCGGAGACCTCCAGCACTAGGGTGCGAAGGCGTGGCCCTTGGGGAACGGCAGGACCGGCTCGCTCGTCTGGATGGAGCGTGGCCACACGATAGCGGCGCGGGCGCCGACGTACTGCGTCACCACCGGGAACGCGCGCTCGTTCTGGCCCGCGAGCTGAGTGCCCGGCGCATAGAATTTCACGCCGTAGCCCTGCAGCGTGCCGCCCGGCGGGATGTCGGTGTCGAGCGCGGCCTTGCGCAGCGCCTCGGCATCGAAGCCACCGTATTTCCTGATCGCGCGCGGCAGCACGTCGGAGAGGAAGATCCAGGTGTTGTTGAACCCCATGGAGACGTGCGGCGGCACTTGGCCCGGGCCCTTCACCGCCTGGTAGCGCTTCACCATCTCGCGCGTGAGCTCGCCGATCCCCGGCTTGAGCGTCTTCGGGTCGAGCAGCTGCGCGGCCGCCGGATCGATGGAGTGGAAGTAGTTGACGTCGTCGCCGAAGCTCTGGCGCAGCTTGTCGATCTGGCTGTGTCCGGCGCCGTGGCCCACCATGGCCTTGACCTTCAGGCCCTGCTCCTTCGCCTGGCGCAGGAACAGCGTAATGTCGGGGTTGTAGCCCGTGTGGAGCAGCACGTCCGGGCGCGCGCGCTTGAGCTTGGTGACCAGGCTGGAGAGATCGGGCGCAGTCGCCGAGTATCCTTCCTTGAGCACGATGTTCATGCCGTGCTTCCTGCATTGCGACTCGTTGCTCGCGGCGACGCCGGCGCCATACGGCCCGTCCTCGTAGATGATGGCGATCTTCATGTTCTTCGGCGCGATGCCGAACTTCGATTGGGCGTAGTAATTGATGTAGTCGCACGAGGCGGCGCCGAACTGGTCGCTGTGCGCCTGCGGGCGGAACACGTAAGAGAGCTGCCGGTCCTTGAACACCGCGGTGGCGACGCACACGTTCACCCACAGGAACTTCTTGCGGGCATCGATCTGCTGCACCATCGGCACGCATTGCGCGCTCGAGTACACGCCCATGATGAGGTCCACCTTCTCCTGGTCGAGCAGGCGCGTCATCTCGTTGATCGCGACGTCGACCTTTGATTGCGCGTCGGCGAATATGGCGTTGATCCGGTAGCCCTCGACGCCGCCCTTCTCGTTGAACAGGTCGACCGCCGCCTTGGTGCCGAGCTGCGCCGGCTCCGAGCCGCCGCCGGCGAACGGCCCGGTGACGTCGTAGATGAAGCCGATCTTGATTTCCTTCTGCTGCGCCGGGGCAGGACAGGAGAACGCAAGCGCCGTTACCGCGGCCACCACGTGGCGGAGCTTCATGGGACACCTCCTCTGGCGCGAAGTCTAGCCGATGTCAGCCGGTGCTACACTGGACGCCTCCTGGAGAAGCGCCATGCCGACCTCCATCAAGTATTTCCCCCTCTTCCTCGCCCTCGCAGCACTGCCGGCCTCCGCGCAAACGGTCCGCGTCTACGTGACCAACAGCGCCGGCGACAACATCCACGCCATCGACCCCGCCACCAACAAGGTGGTGCAGGTGATCCACGGCGTCGAGGCGCCGCACGGCATCGATTTCTCTCCGGACGGGCAGCGCGTCTACGTCAGCAACGAAGCCGACAGCACGCTCGATGTCATCGACCGCGCGAGCGGCAAGACGATGACCAAAGTGCGCCTGAGCGGCCACCCCAACAACATCGCTGCCACGAAGGACGGCGCCCGGGTCGTGGTCGGCATCGCGGAGGATCCCGGCGCGCTCGACGTCATCGATGCGCGAGCGCTCAGGCTGGCGAGAACCATCCCCGTGAACGGCCGCCTGCACAACGTCTACGTCACGCCGGACAACAAGTACGTGGTCACCGGCTCGATCCGCAGCAAGATCCTGACCGTCATCGATCTCAAGACCGATCAGATCGCATGGGAGCTCAAGCTCGACGAAGGCGTGCGGCCGATGACGATGGAAGTGAATGCCGACGGCTCGACGCGGCGCATCTTTGCGCAGCTCTCCAACTTCAACGGCTTCGCGGTCGTGGACTTCGCCACGCGCAGAGAAGTGGCGCGGATCAAGCTCCCCGACGAGCCCGGCGGATTCGGCGTGATCGAGAGGCGCACCGACGCGCCTTCGCATGGCATCGGCGTTGCGCCCGACGGCAAGACGCTGTGGGTGACGAGCATCACGGCCAACGGCGTCTTCGCCTACTCGCTGCCCGACCTGCAGCTGCTCGGCTTCGCGGCGCTTCCCGAGCTGAGGCTCCCAGGGCGCCAGCCGATCGGCGCGGTGCCGAACTGGGTCACCTTCACGCCCGACAGCCGGCTGCTCTACATTTCCAACGCCGGCGCGCGCTCAGTCTCGTCGATCGATACGACGACCTTCAAGAGCGTGGCCACCATCCCGGTGGGCGAAGTTCCGAAGCGCATCAATACGCTCGTCTTGCCCTAGCCGCCCTGCCAACTACCCACTCGGAGAGGATCTTCCACTGCGGGTCGTTCTTCGTCTCGAACTGCCTGCCCCCGGAGTGAAACGGATTGCCGCCCGCCTCGGGCGCGAGCGGCTGCAGCAGAAGCAGGCTTGAATCGGGCTTGCCCGGCACGACCAGGCGCGAAGCCATCTCGTAATTGCGCCGCGACTGCTCCTCGGCCCAGAAGCCGCCTCCCGCCGGCAGCTTCTCCAGGTGAAAGGCGTTGTTGCTGCGCTCCGCATGGCATACGACGCAACGCGTGTGGCCCGGACGCTTCTGCAGGAAGATCGGCTCGACACGAGCCTTGAAGAACTCGTAGTCCAGCGACTGCGCGCTTGCGCACGCCAGCGCGCACTGCAGTGCGACGCCGATCAATGACTTCGTGAAGTTGGACACGTAGTCTCCCCAGAAGCGCTTAGATTACTGGCTCGTCGCTTTCTTTTCTAGTTGACGCGAAAGGATACCGATCAAGCTAGCCCTCGATGTATCCTTTCGGCAAAGGAGACCAGCATGGCCAAGGCGTACCTCATCACCTGCTACCAATCGATCAAGAATCCCGCGACGCTCGCCGCCTACGCGAAGATCGCCGGGCCCGCGATGCAGGCGGCAGGCGGGCGCTTCCTCGTGCGCGGCATGCCCGCGAAAACCTACGAGAACGGGCTCAACCAGCGTACCGTGGTGGTGGAGTTCGACAGCCTCGAGCGCGCCGTCGCCGCGCACGACGGTCCGGGCTACCAGGAAGCGCTGCGCGTGCTGGGCAACGCCGCCGAGCGCGACGTGCGCGTCGTCGAAGGCGTCGGCTGAACGGAGACGCTCATGGACTGGAAGAGATCCGTCAGCGCTCTGGCGATCGGCGCGATTTCCCTCGCCGCGCAAGCCCAGTCGCTCAGCCCTGAGCAAGAGCGGTTTCACGGCATCTACAAGGAGCTGGTCGAAACCAACACCACCCATTCGGCCGGCGACACCACGCTCGCCGCGCAGCGCATGGCTCGGCATCTCAGGGATGCGGGTTTTGCCGAGGCGGACCTGCAGATCCTCGAGCCCTTTCCCAGGAAGGGCAACCTGGTCGCGCGCTTCAGGGGCGATGGCAGCAAGAAGCCCCTGCTCCTGCTCGCTCATCTGGACGTCGTCGAGGCTTTGCGCGCGGATTGGAAGACGGACCCCTTCGTCCTGCAGGAGAGCGACGGCTTTTTCACCGCGCGCGGCTCGATCGACGACAAGTCGATGGCCGCCGCCTTCGTGTCGATCCTGTCACAGCTCAAGCGCGAAGGCTTCAGGCCAAAGCGCGACATCATCCTCGCGCTGACCGCGGACGAAGAGCGCGGCGATGTGCCCTCCAACGGCGTCTACTGGCTGGTCAACAACAAGCGCGAGCTCCTCGAGGCCGAATTCGGCATCAACGAAGGCGGCGGCGGCGAGCTGCGCGAGGGCAAGCCTTTCCTGCAGCGCATGCAGGTCGCCGAAAAGATGTACACCACCTACCAATTCACCGTGCGCAATCCGGGGGGCCACAGCTCGCTTCCCGTGCCCGAGAACGCGATCTACGAGCTCGCGGCCGCGCTCACGCGCGTCGGCGCGCACCGCTTCCCGGTGAAGCTCGCCGAAGTGACCCGCTTCTATTTCGAGCGCAGCGCGAAGCTAAGCAGCGGCCAGCTTGCGCAAGACATGCGCGCGGTGGCGAGCGGACATGCCGACGCGCAGGCCTACGACCGTCTTTCCTCCAGCGCGCTCTACAACGCCCTGCTGCGGACCACCTGCGTAGCCACCATGCTGCGCGCAGGTCACGCCGAGAACGCCCTGCCGCAATCGGCCACGGCGACCGTCAATTGCCGCATCCTGCCGCACGACGATGCGGCGGCGGTGGATGCCGAAGTACGGCGCCTCGCCGGTCCGAAGGTCGAGGTCAAGGAGACCAATGCGCCGCTCGCCAGCCCGCCCTCGCCGCTGCGTGCGGACTTGATGAAGCTCGTCGAAGGCCTGACCCAGGAGATGTTCCCCGGCGTCCCGGTCGTGCCGTCGATGAGCACCGGCGCGACCGACAGCCGCTTCCTGCGCAACCTCGGCATGCCGATGTACGGCGTTTCCGGCCTGTTCGTCGACCCGGCGGACAACCGCATCCACGGCCTCGATGAGCGCATCGAGATTGCGCGCCTGTACGCCGGCCGCGAGTTCATGTACGAGATGGTGAAGCGCCTGGCGCAGTAGGTTCTGGATCAGGAAAGCTCGCTCGAGCTCTCGATGATGCGCGAGACGATGCCGTAGCCAACCGCTTCTTCCGCGTTCATCCAGAAGTCGCGCTCCATGTCGGCCAGCACTTTCTCGTAGGACTTGCCGGTCTGCTTCGCAATCACGCGCGCGATGCGCTCGCGCGTGCGCAGGATTTCCTTCGCCTGAATGGCGATGTCGGTCGCCGGCCCGCCCGCGCCTCCGCCGGGCTGATGGATCATGAAGCGCGTGTTCGGCAGGCACACCCGCCGTTCCTTCGGCGCGGCAAGAAAGATATGCGTGCCCGCACTCGCCACCCAGCCGGCGCCGACCGTCGTCACCGGCGCGCGGATGAAGCGGATGATGTCGTGAATCGCGTCGGCGGACTCGACGTGGCCCCCGGGCGAGGAGATGAGAACGCTGATCGGCGCATCGGATTCCTGGGCAAGCGCGATCAGCCGCTCGCAGGTCGTGCGCGCGAGCTGATGGCCGATCTCGCCAAAGACGAGCGCAAAGCGCGACTTGAATGCAAGCCGCTCCGCAATGCCTTCCACCCGCTCGATCGTCTCCGCTGCCGGCTTGTCCGCGTCTGCTCTCATCGCCTGCTCCGTGGCCATGACGTGGGCTGAATTGTACCGCCCGAGCGCCATGCGCCCGCGAGCCAGGGCTGCTGCTCGCGCGGCAGTCCGCTCGGGCGGTAGTAATGGCTGAGCTCGGCGAATCCAGCCGCCGACAGGTAGCGGCGCCAGGTCTCCAGATCGTGGTAGGCGCCGTAGCGTTCGCGGTTCCAGCCTTCCTCGTTATTGCCGTGCGGATTCGAGCTGAACAGCACCCCGCGCGGCTTCAGCGTCGAGCGCAGCTCACCGAGCACGCGCGGCAGCTCCTGGCATGGCACGTGGAACAGCGCCGCGTTGGCGAACACCCCGTCGAAGCGCGCCGGCGGCAGCTCGAGCCTGAGGAAGTCCTGCTCCCACACCTCGCAGCCGCTTTGGCTGCGCGCCATGGCAGCGAAGCGCGGGGAGCCTTCCAGGCCCACCGCGACGTGGCCGAGCGCGGCGAACGCCTTGAGATCGCGCCCTGGCCCGCAGCCGAAATCCAGGATCGTGAACGGCGCCTCGCCCTCTATGTGCCGCAGCAGCTCGGCGATGTTCTGGCTGACGTCGTGGTTGCACGTTCCGCGCTGGAACTCGTCCGCGCGCTCGTCGTAGTGCTCGAGCGTTGCGCGCGTGATGTTCGCCAGTTGCCGACTTTTGAGCATTCTATGCGACCATAATGAACCTGATCGCGCGAGAATGTATGACTTTCTAGGAGAAAATCCGATGCCCAAGGGCCAAGAACGCGGTCGCGAAAAGAAAAAGAAGAAGCAGCCTAAACAACCCGTAGCGCCGCCGCAGCCGTGGCGCATGCCTACGAAGTAGCCGCTTGCGCCACGTTCAAGCTGTGCGCGGCCCTCGCCGGCCAAGACCGTGCGCGTCATCGTCACCCTGGCGCCCGGAAGGGGCGACCGACATCCTCGCGCGCATTCTCTTTCTGTCGGTGCGCAGCGCGCAGCTTTCTGTCAGTGGCGAAGCCGCCAGCGCGAAACCTGAAGGGCTTATTGCAGGAACTGCTTCACCTTGTCGATGCCGGCGTTGACGCACTCTTCGTCCACGCCGGGCGATCCCGATAGGCCGATGCCGCCGATCACGTCGCTGCCGACCTTGAGCGGCACGCCGCCATTGATCGCGATCACGTTCGGCAGCGTGGTCTGCTCGCGCCGCACCGGCCGGGTCTTCATCTCCTGCAGGAACGCCTCGGTGGTCATCCTGAACGCTCGCGCGGTGTAGGCCTTGCGGCGCGCATTCTCCATCGTGTGCGGGCCGGCGTCGTCGGCGCGGATCGCGACCATCGTGTCGCCGCCGCGATCGACGACGACCACGGAGACCGGGTAGCCGCGCGCCTTGCAGGCGTCGAGCGCGCCGGTGGCCATGGCAAGCGCCATGGAATAGCTGAGGTCGCGCCGCGCGATGAGCTGGGCCGACGCCGGCAGCGCCAAAGACAGCGCAATAGCGGCGGCGGCGCCGAGCATCGCGGAACGAGCGAGCAAGCGTGTCATGACTATCGCCTTCCTCGGCTGACGCCGCCATGATGGAATGACGCAACCCGGGCCGATGCAAACCGCGGCGAAACAAATGCGCGTGCGGGTCCGATGAACCTGCTGATCAAAACCACATAGGGATAGGTCAAAGGATACGAGGGGTAATAGCTCGGGTAGTAGCCGGAGTAGTAGCCGGGATAGTAGCTGCCATAGTCGACAGAAGGAGGCGGCGGCATCTGCCGCTGGTATTGCTGTGCCTGGAGCTGCCGCTGCAGATTGCTGATTCTGTCCAGGAGCTGCTGTTCCCTGCGCATCGCATCGGCCGCGGGCGTTCTATCGGAAGGCTTCTCTTCGACGACGACTTCCACATTCTTCGGGTTCTTGTCAGGGAGAACGTTGGAATAGACGGTCACCCCCCGCTCATCCACCCATTTGTAGATGTGCGCCCAGGCCGTCGCCGGGCCCCACACGAACACAACGGTCGCGATGACGGCAACCGAGTGATGCAGACGAATGTGGGCAGGCTTACCCATCGCAACCAGAAGGCCAATGCTACGCTCATGCGGCAACCGGCGCGAGCGGCCCGGCGGGCTTGTGCTCACGCGGCGGGCGCTCGTCCATTAGCCACTGCAGCGTGAAGGCGGTGATGCCGATGACGATCAGCGCGCCCCAGGCAAAGTTGTAGTTGCCGGTGCGGTCGAACACGAGACCTCCCATCCAGGCGCCGAAGAACGAGCCGACCTGGTGGCTGAGGAACACCACGCCGTAGAGGGTGTTGAAATGCGTGAGGCCGAACACGCGGCCGATGATCCCGGTGACGAGCGGCGCGACGCCCAGCCACAGAAATCCCATCGCGGCGGCGAAGACGAGGGTCGAAGTCGCGCTGATCGGCGCGGCGAGGAAGGCGACGATGAACAGCGTGCGCAGGAGGTAGATCATCGCGAGCAGGTGCTTCTGGCTGTAGCGCGCGCCGAGCAGCCCGAACATGTAGGTGCCGATGCTGTTGAACAGGCCGATCAGCGCGAGCGCGCTTGCTCCTACTCCGGGCGCAATACCGCAGAGCTGCAGGTACGCGGGCAGGTGCGTGGTGATGAACACGAGCTGGAAACCGCACGCGAAGAACGCGAGCGTCATGAAGAGATAGCCGCGATGTCCCATCGCCCCGCGCAGCGCATCGCTTAATTTTTGATTCAGCTCGGATATATTTGTGTTTGGAACGGCGTGCTCGCGTATCGCCAGCGAAAACACCGCCATCGAAGCCGCGATCGCCGCGAAAGCCACCATCGCCGCCTTCCAGCCGAAGCCGTTGATGAGCGACTGGCCGATGGGCGCCAGCACCATCGTGCCGAGCGATCCGGCAGCGGCGACGAGGCCGACCGTCTGGCTGCGCTTCTCGGGCGGCGTCGCGCGCGACACCGTGCCGATGAGCACGCCGAAGCCGGTGCCGGCGGTGCCGATGCCGGCGAGAAACCCCGCCACCTCGAGCCCGCCGGGGAAGGCGTTCGAGAACACCATCAGCACGAGCCCCGCCGCGTACACCAGCGCGGTGGCGATCAGCACCGGGCGCGGGCCGTAGCGGTCGGCGGCCGCGCCGATGAAGGGCTGCGACAGGCCCCAGACGATGTTCTGCAGCGCGATCGAGAAGCCGAACGTGGCGGCAGAGATGCCGAGCTCGAGCGTCATCGGCCGCATGAACAGGCCCAGGCTCTGGCGCAGCCCCATGCAGATGGAGATGATGAGCCCGCTCAGCACGATAAGGACCAGCATGGCGCGGCGGTTCTGGATGGCAGTCATGGAAGTAAACAGGTCGGTTTACTTATCATCACGGCTCTCCTATACTCTTGTCAAGCCTTGAGTACACAGACCTGTGTAGAACGCATCCTCGCCGCCGCGGACAGACTCTTCTATGCGAAGGGGATCCGCGCAGTGGGCGTTGACACCGTCGCCGCCGAGGCGGGCGTCAGCAAGCGCACCCTCTACAACCACTATCGTTCCAAGGACGCGCTGATCGCAGCCTACCTGCAGGCGCGCTTCAAGCACATCGCGCCCTCCGACGCGCCGGCGCGCGAGCAGATCCTCGGCGCCTTCGACCGGCTCGAGCGCATGTTCGCCGACGGCAGCTTCCGCGGCTGCCCCTACGTCAACGCCGTCACCGAGATCGGCGATCCCAGGCACGCCGCGGCGAGGATCGCCGTCCAGTTCAAGGAGCAGCGCCGGCTCTGGTTCCGCGGCCTCCTCGAGCGCCTGGGCGTCAAGGACCCCGACGCCCTGGCCACGCAGCTCCAGATCCTCACCGAAGGTGCCCTTTCGGCCGCGCTCGTGCGCGGCGAACCCGCGCTTGCGCGCTCGGCCCGTGCGGCCGCAGAAGTTCTGCTCGATGCGGCTAAAGTACGGTCTCGCAAAGTCCGAAAGGAGTGATGCCTGCCCCGCTCACCGGAGGCTGCCTCTGCGGAGCCATCCGCTACACCGTCAGCGCCCCCGTCACCGCTCTGCGCGCCTGCCATTGCGCCAACTGCCAGAGGGCTTCGGGCAGCGGCGGCACCGTCAATGCCGTAGTCCCCAGCGACAGCTTCAAGATCACCAAGGGGGCGACCAAGCGCTACGACGATTCCGCCACGCAGAGCGGCCGCACGCTGAGCCGCCATTTCTGCGCCGACTGCGGCTCGCCGATCTACAGCCACCGCAATCCGAACCCTGGGTTCGTCGTGGTTCGCGCCGGCTCGCTCGACGATTCCAGCGGCATGAAAATCGCCACCAACATCTGGACCGCGAGCGCGCGGCCCTGGGCCCACATCGATCGCTCGACCGAATGCCATCCCGGCAATCTGCCGTCCCCGCCGCCCAAGGCATGAACATGAACGCGGCTTGACAAGCAATCGTCAAACCGGAATAGACTGCCGCTTCCTTTCCGCGAGAGGACGCGCAATGCGCACGAACTTCAAGGCGGGAATTCTCATGGCGGCCTCGTCCCTGCTCTTCAGCGCTCAGGCCGCGGCGGCGACTTTCGTGTACGTCTCGAACGCCGAGGACGGCGATATCGGGATGTACACGCTGCAGTCCGACGGGTCACTCCAGCCCGGGCCGCGCTTCACGGCCGAAAAGCTCGTGATGCCGATGACCGTCAGCCCGGACAAGCGCTTCCTCATCGCCGCGATCCGTAGCAAGCCGTTCTCCGCTTATACGTACAGCATCGACCGCGGCACCGGCGCGCTGAGGCACGTCGCGACCGGGCCGCTCGCGGAGAGCTTCCCGTACATCTCGCTCGACCGCAGCGGACGCTATCTTCTCGGCGCGTCCTACGGCGGCCATCTGGTGAGCGTCAACCCGGTTGGCGCCGATGGACGCGTCGGCGAGCCGATTCAGGTGATCCCGACCGCGCGCAACGCGCACTCCATCCGGACCGACAACACGAACCGCTTCGTTTTCGTGCCGCACCTCGGCACCGACCAGGTGTTCCAGTTCCGATTCGACCAGAAGAGCGGCCGGCTCGCGGCGAACACGCCGCCGGTGCTGCAGCTCAAGCAGGGTACCGGCCCGCGCCATCTGATCGTGTCGTCCGACAACCGCTTCGTGTACCTGCTGAACGAGCTCACGGGGACCGTGACCACGCTGGCGCTGGACGGCAAGACCGGACTGCTCAGCGAAGCAAGCTCGGCTTCCGTGCTTCCGCCCGACAGCAAGCTCGTCCCCGGCATGGCGCGCGGCGCCGTGGGCACTCCCGGCGCCAACCAGGCCCCGCGCAACACCGACAACGACATCTGGGCTTCCGACCTGCACCTCACCCCGAACGGAAAATTCCTGTACGCCGCGGAGCGCACCAGCAACAGCATCGGCGCCTTCAGCGTCAATGACGCGACCGGCAAGCTCACCTACCTTGGCAGCACCCCCACCGAGAAACAGCCGCGCGGCTTCCAGATCGATCCCGCCGGACGATTCATGGTCGTCTCCGGCGAGAAGTCGGAGACCCTCTCCACATATTCCATCGACCCGTCGAGCGGCGCGCTCGAGCCGATCGGCAAGTACCCGACCGGCAAAGGCTCGAACTGGGTGGAGATCGTCAGCTTCGATTGAAGGAGCCATGCGAGCTCTCGCATTACTGGCCGCGCTCGCTTTGGCCCCGTGCACCGGCGCGGCCGCGTACCCCGAGCGGCCGATCACCATGCTCGTCGCCTATTCGCCGGGTGGCGGCACCGACCTGGTGGCGCGGGCGCTCGCCCCGTACCTCGAGAAAACCCTCGGCGGCAGCGCGAAAATCGTGATCGTCAACCGCTCCGGCGCGGGCGGCGAGGTCGGCTTCACCGCGCTCGCCAACGCGGCGGCCGACGGCTACACGATCGGCTTCATCAACACGCCGCCGCTCATGACGATCCCGATCGAGCGCGCGGCGCAGTTCGGCGGCCCGCACCGCTTCGAGCTGCTGGGCAACATCGTCGACGATCCGTGCAACTTTGCTGTCCACAGCGATACGCCAGTTCGAACGCTGCAGGAGCTCGCCGCCTACGCGCGCGCGAACCCCGGCAAGGTGACGGTCGGCACCACCGGTATCGGCTCCGACGACCATCTCCTGATGCTGATGTTCGAGCGCGCCGCCGGAGTGAAGATGACGCACGTCCCCTTCAAGGGCTCGGCCGACGTGCGCACCGCCCTCGCGTCGAAGCAGATCGAGGTCGCCTCGATCAACATCGGCGAGTCGCTGCAGGCGGTCCGCGGCGGCGCGCTGATGCGCAACCTCGGCCAGTTCGGCCCCGCACGCACCAACCTCGCGCCGGATCTTCCGACCGGGCGCGAGCAGGGTTTCGATTTCGAGCTCTCCGCGCTGCGCGGCCTCGCCGCGCCGAAAGGCCTGCCGCCTGAGATCCGCGAGCGCCTCGTTCGAGCGGTGGAGAGCGCGGCGACCGATCCGGAGTTCCAGGCGCAGGCGGTCAAGTTCTTCGCGCCGCTGCGCTACCTGAACCCGGCGCAGTTCGAGGCCGTCATACGCGAGGGCGAGCAGCAGTTCCGGCAGCTGTGGAAGGAGCTGCCGTGGAGCGATCGATAGTCACTCCGCCTTGAGGCCCTTGTCGCGGATGATGCGGCCGTAGCGGCCGAGGTCGGCGTCGATCAGCGCCTGCAGCTCGGCCGGCGTGCTCGCTTGCGGCACGGCGCCTTGCGCGATCAGCTTGTCGCGCGTGTCGGCCGCCGCGACTACTTCCTTCACGTCCGCCGCGACCTTGTTGATGATCGCCGCGGGCGTGCCTGCCGGGGCGAGCAGCGCGATCCACGAGCCCGATTCGGCGCCCTTGACGCCCGCTTCGGCCAGAGTCGGCACGTCGGGCAGCGCGGGCGATCGCCTGGCGTGGCTCACGGCCAAGCCCTTCAGCTTGCCCGCCTTGATGTGGGCCGAGCCTTCCAGTACCGAAGCGAAGAGCAGATCGACGTGGCCGGCCATCAGGTCGGTCATCGCCGGGCCGCCGCCCTTGTAGGGCACGTGGGTCAGGCGAGTGCCGGTGGCGAGCTGGAAGATCTCCGCGGTCAGGTGCGGAGAGCCGCCCTGGCCCGAGCTCGCGAAGGTCACCTTCTCGGGGTTGGCTCTGGCATAGGCGACGAGCTCCTTCACGGTATTCGGCGCGAACGAAGGGCTCGCCATCAGCACGAACGGCAGCTCGCAGATGAGCGAGATCGGCGCGAAGGCAGTGTCCGGGTTGTACGGGAGCTTCGGGTAGAGCGCCGGATTGATCGACACCATGCCGACGTTGGCGATCAGCAGCGTGTAGCCGTCCGGACGCGCCCTGGCGACCGCGTCGGCGCCCAGGATGCCTGCCGCGCCCGCGCGGTTTTCCACCACCACCGCGTGGCCCCATTTCGCCGTCAGCTTGGCGGCCACCGTGCGCGCCGAGATGTCGGTGCCGCCGCCGGGGGAGAACGGCACGATGAAAGTGACCGGCTTCGCGGGATACGGCTGCGCGAGCGCTGCTGTCGCAGCGAGCAAGGCGAGGCAGAAAAATCGGAGCAGACCCGGGTCTATCCCCGTTTTTCTCACGATCGAAGTACTTTGCCTGCGGACGCTCCGGTGAGAGCGCCCTTCTCCCAGGTCACTTCGCCGTTGACGAGCGTCGTCTCGATGCCGCGCGAGCGCATCACCATGCGCTTCGCGCCGCCCGGGAGGTCGTAGAGCCGTTCGGGGCGTCCTCCGGAGCCGACGGTCGCCGGATCGAAGATGACGACGTCGGCAGCTTGCCCCGCCTTGAGCCGGCCTCGATCGCGCATGCCGAAGAAGTCGGCCGGGTCGGAAGTCATGCGCCGCACCGCCTCCTCGAGCGACAGGACTCTGCGTTCCCTCACCCAGGTGCCGAGCACATAAGTGGGGTAGCCCGAGTCGCACAGCATGTCGAGGTGCGCTCCGCCGTCCCCCAGCCCGAGGAGAACACTGCGGTCATTGAGCAGCTCCGCCATCCGGTCCGCGCGCGTGTTCCACGACTGGACCGTGAACTCGTTCTCCAGGTCGTCTTCCAGAGTCACGTCCAGCAGAGCGTCCACGCCATCCACGCCGCGCTCGGCCGCGATTTCCGCGACGGTTCTTCCTTCATATCTTTTCAGGCCGGAAGACCTGACTTCATGCACCGTGATCCGCGACCAGTCGGCGAAGGACGCCGGGCGCTTCAGATCCTCTCGGAACCGGCTGCGGAACGCCGGATCGCGGTAAACGGCGGCTTGCGCCTCCTTCGAGGTGTCCTCGAACAGGCGCTTCCACGACGGAAACGCGCCGAACGCGAAGGGACTGCGCATGGTGAGCTCGCGCGTGAGCGGCAAAGGCGACGTCTGCGGCCGCGCCCCGCGCGCGATCATCGGCCGCACCTTCGCCATCGACTCGCGAAGCGCGTCCGGCAGGTCGTCGCGGTCGAACATCGCAATAAAAGTGATCGGCCTGCGGCTCTCCTCCAGCATGAAATCAAGGAGCTCGAGCTCCGGCTGTTCAAGCACCGCAATCTGGCGCGTCATCGCGAACTCGATCGCGCCCTTGCCACGGCTGCGCAGCGCATTGCAACAGGCCTTCAGCTCCTCGCGGCTTGCGTTGCGGCAGGCGAGCGGCCGTCCCTGGTAGCCGAGGTGCTGGTTGAGGAGCGTGCTCGAGAACCCGAACGCCCCCGCGTCCATCGCCTCGCCAAGCAGCGCCTTGATCTGCGCCGTCTCTGCGGCCGTCGCCGCCCGCTCCATCGACGCCTCGCCCATCACGTAGTGCCGCAGCGGCGTGAGCGGCGCGAGAAACGCCAGATTGAGCGCGGGCTTTCTTCGCTCTGCTGCCTCCATGTACTGCGGGAACGTCTCCCAGTCCCACGTGATGCCGGCGCTTAGCACTTCGAGCGGGATCGCCTCCACGTTCACGAGGTCGCGCATCGCGATCTCCCGCGCGCCGGGCCGGCACGGCGCAATCCCCACGCCGCAATTCCCCATCACCACCGAGGTCACGCCATGCCACGACGAGGGCGTCGTCGCCCCGTCCCAGCAAATCTGCGCGTCGTAGTGCGTATGTGGATCAATGAACCCCGGCGCGACTACGAGTCCTTCGGCGTCGATCCTCCTGCGCGCATGGTCGGACAGCGCGCCGACCTCTACGATCTTTCCGCCAGCGATCCCGACATCCGCGCGCCTCGCTGGCGCGCCCGTGCCGTCGACGAGCGTTCCGCCTTTAATCAGGATGTCGTAGGTCATTGCCAATGATGTATCGCGGTAGCGCACAACAGATACCACAATGATTGCGCCGACTATAGCGGGGGGCAGCCAGGTGACCCGATCTGCGCTGCAGGCTTAGAAAGTTGTGGAAGTAGCCCGCGACCAGGGCGTTTTTAGGGGCTGTCCGAATCGTGTCCAGTTGCGCTGGGGTTACTACTCTGTAATCCTTATTAAAATATTATTTTTCAAGCAGTTAGGAAATACTAAGCACTTGACTTTATATGCGATTATACGCACAATCTGTGCATGAAAGAGCACATTTACCAGGTCTTGGCCTCACACCGCCGCAAGCTCGGTATCTCTCAACACGAACTTGCACTCCGAGCGGGATTGCGCCGTGAAAAGCTTAATCGCCTCGAGAGTAAGGGCGAAAACATTGGTTTTGATGAATTGTGTCGGTTGCTCGATGCAGCGGGACTAGAGCTTGATATCCGCGAAAAGGATTCGTCGGAACCTCAGCCGTACTCCGGCGAGCATCAAACTGCTTCGGCAGACTCCGTGCGTCGCCTCGAGCCTCAAGACTTCCATAAGGTTTCATTCATCGATGGCTCCAAGGCAAAGATCTTGGACTGGGGAAAATTGCCTAAGTGACCCTTAGTCCGAAAGACGCTGCCGTACTCATAAGGCAGACGCGTTCGGAAAATACCGTGCTGGTCGGCGGGCAGGCCGTCGCCTTTTGGATCGACTATTTCGGAATCTCGCCGCGTCTTGCGGCCTTAACCGAAGACATCGACTACTTGGGAACACGAAGAGAGGCCAAGCTCGCCAACGCTCGACTCGAATTTCCGCACAAATTCAAAGTAGGGATTCCTGGAGACTTGCCCAATACAGCAGTGCTTTCGGTGAATCTGGACGGGTACAAGGACCCTATACTCATAGACTATTTGTCAGGAGTAATAGGCGTCGATTCAGGAGAAATTGCCAGATCTGCGGTCACTATCGACATCGATGGGCAAGCACTTAAGATAATTCATCCCATTCAACTCATGAAATCGAAACTCTGGAATCTTTACAGATTAGGATCCAAACGTACCGCCGAAGGCATTGAGCAAGCACGTCTTTCAATCGAGATTGTCGCGGCTTTTTTGCAGAAAGAAAAACTGAATCAACGACAAACGCTAAAGGTAATCGAGACAATCGGCAGATTTGCGGCCACACGCCCTGCGCGGTACGCGCGCGAGCACTACAACTTAGACTGCCTAAAAGCGATTCCGACCGAAATCCTTGAAGGAAATTCGCTTCCAACCGCATTCCGTGAAATAAGGTGGCCGCAGATCTTGGCCGCAGCCAAATAGGGCAGTCAAATTAGCGCCGAGCAGTCAGCGCAGCGCGGCGTTGATCTTCTCAAGCATCCCCGCCCCCGGACAAAGATCCTTCTCGCCGAGCCTGTTGAACGGCACCTCGACGGTGTTGAGGTGGGCGTGCAGGTCTTCGGCGTCGGACGCCAGGTAGAGCAGGCCCGTGAGGACCTCCCCCTTCACGGCGGCCTGGGCGATCTGGTCCTGCGCGCCGATGCGGTCGGTGGGATCGTAGCTGGCGCTCAGTTTGCGCAGCTTGATGATCGAGCCGTCGTGCTGCGGGACTTCGATGACGCCGCCTTCGGTGTAGTCGACGGTGATCGCTTCGCGCGTCGGCCAGAAGTCGAGCCGGTTGACGGCCTCGTTGTGGTCGCGGACGTAGTCGTAGCTCTTGGTGGAGCCCGGGTGGTTATTGAAGGCGACGCAGGGGCTGATGACGTCGATGAAGGCGGCGCCCTGGTGGGCTATCGCGGCCTTGATGAGCGGCGTGAGCTGCTGTTTGTCGCCGCTGAAGCTGCGCGCGACGAAGGTGGCGCCCATGAGGAGCGCGAGCGAGACGGTGTCGACCGGCGCGTCGGCGTTGACGGCGCCGCGCTTGGATTTGCTTCCCTGGTCGGCGGTGGCGGAGAACTGTCCCTTGGTGAGGCCGTAGACGCCGTTGTTCTCCAGGATGTAGGTCATGTTGACGCCGCGGCGCATGACGTGCGCGAACTGGCCGAGGCCGATGGAGGCGGAGTCGCCGTCGCCCGAGACGCCCAGATAGATCAGCTCGCGGTTGGCGAGGTTCGCTCCGGTGAGTGCCGAGGGCATGCGGCCGTGCACGGTGTTGAAGCCGTGCGAGTTGCCGAGGAAGTAGTCGGGGGTCTTCGAGCTGCAGCCGATGCCCGAGAGCTTGGCGACGTGGTGGGGCTGGATGTCGAGCTCCCAGAAGGCCTGGATCAGCGCCGCCGAGATCGAGTCGTGGCCGCAGCCTGCGCAAAGGGTGCTGACCTTGCCCTCGTAGTCGCGGCGCGTGTAGCCGATCTTGTTCTTGGGGAGACTCGGATGGTGGAGCTTGGGCTTGACGACGTAGGTCATGCGGCCTTGTCCTTCTTGATCGGCCGCACGTTCAGCGCGGTGACGATCTGCGCGATCTCCTCGGTGATGAAGCGCGCCGTGATCGGCGTGCCGTCGTAGTGGAGCACCGAGATCAGGCTCGCCGGGTTGATGCCGGCGTCGTTGACGAGCAGCGTCTTCAGCTGCGCGTCGCGGTTCTGCTCGACGACGAAGACTTTGCTGTGCGAGGCGACGAAGTCGAACAGCTCGTCCTGGAACGGGAAGGCGCGCACGCGCAGCGCGTTCACGAAGATGCCCTTCTCGGCGAGCGCTTCCAGCGCCTCGTGCATCGCCGGGCTGGTCGAGCCGTAGTAGATGCAGCCGAAGCGGGCCGGCTCTTTCGAGGGCGTCAGGACGGGCTTGGGAACCAGGGTCTTGGCGGTCTCGAATTTCTTGAGAAGCCGCTGCATGTTGTAGACGTAGTCGGGGCCGGCCTCGGAGTACACGGCGTACGCGTTCTTGCTCGTGCCGCGGGTGAAGTACGCACCCTTCGTCGCATGGGTACCGGGAAGCGTGCGGTACGGGATGCCGTCGCCGTCGACGTCGAGGTAGCGGCCGAACTCCATGCCCGCCTCGAGCATCTTCTCGGTCATCAGCTTGCCGCGGTCATAGCGGCGCGCATCGTCCCATCCCAGAGGATTGCACAGCCGCTGGTTCATGCCGATGTCGAGGTCGGTCATCATGAAGACCGGCGTCTGCAGCCGCTCGGCCAGGTCGAACGCCTGCGCACCCATCTCGAAGCACTCGTACGGATCCTCGGGGAAGAGCAGCACGTGCTTGGTGTCGCCGTGCGAGGCATACGCGCACTTCATGACGTCGGACTGCTGCGTGCGCGTGGGCATGCCGGTCGAAGGCCCGCCGCGCTGCACGTCGATGATCACCGCCGGGATCTCGGCGAAGTAGGCGAGGCCGATGAACTCGCTCATGAGCGAGATGCCCGGCCCCGCCGTAGCGGTAAAAGCCCGAGCGCCGTTCCAGCCGGCGCCCACCACGATGCCGATCGAGGCGAGCTCGTCCTCGGCCTGGATGATGGCGAACTTGTTCTTGCCGGTTTCCTTGTCGACGCGCAGCTTCGAGCAGGAGCGCTGGAAAGCCTCGGCGAGCGAGGAGGAGGGCGTGATCGGGTACCAGGCGCAGACGGTGGCGCCGCCGTACAGGCAGCCGAGCGCCGCCGCCGCGTTGCCCTCGATGAAGATCTTGTCGCCGACGGCGTAGGCGCGCTTGGTCCTCAGGCCCATCGCGTCCTTCAGATTCTCTTTTGCAAAATTCAACCCCAACTGGAACGCGTTGAGGTTCGGCTTCAGGAGTTTCTCCTTGCCCTTGTACTGCTCGCCGATCAGCTCGGCGATCACTTCAGGCTCTATCCCCATCATGCCGGCGAGCGCGCCGACGTAGAGGATGTTCTTGAAGAGCTGCCGCTCCCTCGAGTCGGTGTAGGTGGCATTGCAGATCTCGGTGAGCGGCATGCCGACGACGACGATGTCGTCGCGGAACTTCGACGGCGGCAGGGGCTTGGTGTTGTCGTAGAAGAGATAGCCGCCCGGGTCGATCTCCTTCACGTCCTCGTTCCAGGTCTGCGGGTTCATCGCCACCATCAGGTCGACGCCGCCGCGCCGGCCGAGGTGGCCCTTCTCGGTCACGCGCACTTCGTACCAGGTCGGCAGGCCCTGGATGTTCGACGGGAAGATGTTGCGCGGCGAGACCGGGATGCCCATGCGCAGGAAGCTCTTCGCGAACAGCTCGTTCGCCGACGCCGAGCCCGAGCCGTTGACGTTGGCGAACTTGATCACGAAATCGTTGACGGCTTCGATTCTTTTCATCGCTCTAGGCGGCTTTCTTCTGCCGGTGGCTGCGGCAGCCGGGACCGGCGTTGGTCATCTCGAGCAGGAACTTCTGCATGTCCCAGGCGCCGGTCGGGCAGCGCTCGGCGCACAGGCCGCAGTGCAGGCAGACGTCCTCGTCCTTCACCATGACGCGGCCGGTCCTGAGAGGTCCCGAGACATAAAGGTCCTGCGTGAGGTTGCGCGCCGGCGCGTTCAACTTGTTCCGCAATTCCTTCTCATCGGCATTCGGGGTGAAGCTGATGCAATCCATCGGGCAGATGTCGACGCAGGCATCGCACTCGATGCACAGCCGGTCGGTGAACACCGTCTGCACGTCGCAGTTGAGGCAGCGCTGCGCCTCCTTCCACGCCGTGGCGACGTCGAAGCCGAGCTCGACCTCGGTCTTCACGTTCTTCAGCGTGATCTTGATGTCGCGCCAGGGCACCTTGTAGCGCGTGTCGGCGTGGATCTCGTTGTCGTAGCTCCACTCGTGGATGCCCATCTTCTGCGACATCAGGCTGACGCCCGGGGCGGGTCTTTCAGCAATGTTCTCCTGATTGAGCAATTTATCGATGGAAACGGCCGCGTCATGTCCATGTGCCACGGCCCAGATGATGTTCTTCGGGCCGAAGGCGGCGTCGCCGCCGAAGAACACGTTCGGCGCCGTGGACTGCATGGTCGTCTTGTCCACCACGGGCATGTTTGATTTGTCAAAAACAATTCCCGCGTCGCGCTCGATCCAGGGGAAGGCGTTCTCCTGGCCAACCGCGACGAGCACGTCGTCGCAATCGAAGTGCTGGTCGGGCTCGCCCGTCGGAACAAGATTGCGGCGGCCGTTTTCAAGGACTGCTTTGACCTTCTCGAACACCATGCCGGCGAGTCTTCCATCCTCGACGACGAATTTCTTCGGCACCAGGTAATTCAGGATGGGAATCCCCTCGTGCTGCGCGTCCTCCTTCTCCCAGGGGCTCGCCTTCATCTCCTCGAAGCCGGAGCGCACGATCACCTTGACGTCCTCGCCGCCGAGGCGCCTCGAGGTGCGGCAGCAGTCCATCGCGGTATTGCCGCCGCCGAGCACGATCACGCGCTTGCCGATCCTGGAGGTGTGGCCGAACGACACCGAGGAGAGCCAGTCGATGCCGATGTGGATATTCTTCGCGCCTTCCTTGCGCCCGGGGATATCCAGGTCGCGGCCGCGCGGCGCGCCCGAGCCGATGAAAAGGGCGTCGTAGCCCTCGCTCATCAGCTTCTTCATCGAATCGATCTTCACCCCGCCCTTGAACTCGACCCCGATATCGAGGATGTAGCCCACTTCCTCGTCGATGACCTCGAGCGGCAGGCGGAAGCGCGGGATCTGCGACCAGATCATGCCGCCGGCGCGCGGATCCTGGTCGAAGATGGTGACCTGGTAGCCGAGCGGCGCGAGATCGCGCGCCACGGTGAGCGAAGCGGGACCGGCGCCGACGCAGGCGATCCTCTTCCCGTTCGATTTTCCTTTCTTGGGAAGTCTTCCCCGGATATCGTCCTTGTAGTCCGCGGCCACTCTCTTCAGGCGGCAGATTGCGACCGGCTCGGGCTTGGGGTTGTTCTCTTCTTCGACGCGGCCGCGGCGGCACGCGGGCTCGCAAGGCCGGTCGCACGTGCGTCCGAGGATGCCGGGAAAAACATTCGATTCCCAGTTGACCATGTAGGCGTCGGAGTAACGCCCTGCTGCAATCAACCGGATGTATTCGGGAACGGGAGTGTGGGCGGGACACGCCCACTGGCAATCGACAACTTTATGGAAGTAGTCGGGGTTCTTGACGTCTGTCGGCTGCAACGCGTCTCCTTGAACCATCCAGTTGATCGTTGTTGTGGCGGCAGTCTACCTCCTTCAGACAGGCAAAGAAAGCCTTAAGTTTCAAATCCCTACCCGGCCAGCGGGAACGGCGAGGATTTGTCAGATAATGGCTGGCGCCGATGACGACTCAGCTCGAATCCCTTCGCAGGCACTCCGTGGTGGTCGCCGACACCGGCGACATCGACGCGGTGGCGCGCTGGAAGCCGCAGGACGCCACCACCAATCCCTCGCTCCTGCTCGCCGCGGCGGCGGACCCGCGCTATCGGCCGCTGCTCGAGCGTTCGATGGCCCAGGCGGGCGGCGATGCCGCCTTGTCGATCGACTGGCTGTTCGTGCAGTTCGGCCGAGAGATTCTGAAGCACATCGCCGGCCGCGTCTCGACCGAGGTCGACGCGCGGCTTTCTTTTGACACCGAGAAGTCCGTTGAAAAGGCAAGACGGCTGCTCACGCTCTACGAGAACGCCGGCGTGGGGCGCGAGCGCGTGCTGATCAAGCTCGCCAGCACCTGGGAGGGGATCCGCGCCGCGGAGCGGCTCGAGCGCGAAGGCATCCACTGCAACATGACGCTGCTCTTTTCCTTCGCGCAGGCAGCAGCCTGCGCCGATGCCGGCGTGACGCTGATCTCGCCCTTCGTCGGCCGCATCTACGACTGGCACCGCGCGCAGCGCAAGGTGGCGGACATCCCCCTCGAGGACGACCCGGGCGTGGCCTCCGTCGCGCGCATCTATGCGTACTACAAGAAGCACGGCTACGCGACGCAGGTGATGGGCGCGAGCTTCAGGAAAACCGGTCAGATCCTCGCCCTCGCCGGCTGCGACCTGCTCACCATCGCGCCCGATCTCCTGGAAATGCTGTCGAAGACCGAAGGCGAAGTCGAAAGAAAGCTGTCCTTGAAAATGCCCTCGGGTGAAAAAATCACCCTCGACGAGAAGTCCTTCCGCTGGCTTCACAACGACGACGCGATGGCGACCGACAAGCTCGCCGAAGGCATCCGGCGCTTCGACGCCGACGCGCGCAAGCTAGAGAAGCTGATCGTCTCCCTGGCGGCCGCCGCGCCGGCGCCTGCGGTCCCACAGCCAGGCTAGTAGATAGGCAAGCGCAGGAACGCCCAGGCCCAGGGCGATGGGCCTGAAGGCTTTTCCCGGTTGATCGGAGAAAGCCAGGATCGTTCCGGCGTTCAACGCCGAGACCACCATCCAGATCACGGCAAACAGCAGCCAGAGCTTCTTCCAAAGCGACATCTAGCGCGCTTCAGCGAGGCGGCGCACTTTTCCCAGCTCGGCCGCCGCGCGCTCGGCGTCCGCGCGCGCTTGCTCGCGCGCCCGCAGGCGCAGGCGCTCATCGAGCAGCAGGGCCGGCTGCACATGCGGCGCGAGGCGCTTTTCCGCATCGGGCAGCGAACCGAGCAGCTCCTGCAGCGCCTTCAGCGTGACGTCGAGCTCGAAATGATCGCGCTCGACCCTCTTCTTCAGGTCGAGCGCGGTGCGGAACCAGGCCTCGCCGCGCCGGCCGCCCGCCGCGTTCATGTGCGCGCTGAGCGCCTGGCGGCTCGCGGCGGCCTGCTGCGCGAAGCGCGCGCCGTCGACCCTGCGTCGCACGATCTCGCGCGCGCCGATGATGTAGTGCTCGGCCGCGTCGACGAGCTCCGGCTGACTGGGCGCCTTCAGCGAGCGCAGGTTGCTGTCGATGCGGGAGAAGATCTCCTTCGTCGGGGTCGCGGTGAGCGCCTGGCGCAGCTGCGTGGTCGTATCGGCGATGAGCGCCGTCGCCGCGCGCTCCTGCTGGAGCCTCTGGTGCTTGCCGTACATCGCGTAGCCGATGAGCGCGCCTGCGATGACCAGGGCGGCAATCAGGAGCGGAGTCATCCGTCTCATGGCGTCAAGGATAGCTGACGACGCGCGGGCTGTGCGGCCCGGACTACTTCCTGAGCAGAGCCTCGATGTCTTCCGCGGGAACCGGCCGGCTGAACAGAAAGCCCTGCGCCTGGTCACAGCGCAGCAGCCGCAGCAGCTGCGCCTGCTGCTCGGTCTCGACGCCCTCGGCCACTACCTTGAGGCGCAGCGCCTGGGCGAGCGAGATGACGGTGCCGACGATGCTGGTGTCGTGCGGATTCTCGGTCATCCCGTGCACGAACCCGCGGTCGATCTTCAGCGTGTCGAGCGGCAGCCTGCTCAGGTACGCGAGAGACGAGAAGCCGGTGCCGAAGTCATCGAGCGAGATGCGCAGGCCGAAATTGCGCAGCGCGGCGAGCTTGCGGATGCTCTCGTCCACGTCGTGCATCAGCAGGCTTTCGGTGATCTCCAGGTCGACGCCGCCGCCGTCGGTGTCTTGCGCGCGCAGAGCGGCGCACACGTCTTCCACGAAGGTCTTGCGGCGCAGCTGCAGCTGCGACACGTTCACGGCGATGCGTGGCGGCTCGAGACCTTGCGCATGCCAGCGCCGGTACGTGCCGGTCGCGGCTGCGATCGCCTGGCGGCCGGCCTCGAGAATCAGCCCGGTCTGCTCCAGCACAGCGATGAACGTCACGGGCGGGACGAGGACGCCGTCGGGGGACTTCCAGCGCATCAGCGCCTCCAGCCCGACGATGCGGCGCGTCATGAGGTCGAGCTTGGGCTGGAAATGCAGGAACAGCTCGCCGTGCTCGACGGCGTTGCGCAGCCCGCGCTCAAGCTCGACCTCCTCGGACACGCGCGCGTTGATGTGCGGCGCGTAGAACAGGTAAGCCTCGCCGGTTTCCTTCGCCCGCTTGAGCGACGCCTCGGCGTTGCGCAGCAGCGCGTCGGCGTCGGCGCCGTCATCGGGAAACACCGCGATGCCGGCCTTCGCTGCGAGGCGGGCCTCGCGCTCGTCGAAGTCAAACGGCGTGCCGAAGACCTGCGCCGACACCTGCTCGAGCCGGCGCGCCACCTCCGCGGCCGCGCTGAACTGCCGAACCATCACGGCGAACAGATTGCTTCCCAGACGGGCCAGGCGGTTGATGCCGCCCGCGGCGCTCTCCAGCCGTTGCGCCACCGCCTGCAGCACGTGATCGCCCGCCTGCTGCCCCAGCGTGTCGTTGATCGCCTTGAAGCGCTCGAGGTCGATGAGCACGAGCGCGAGCGAGCTATTGTTGCGCGTCGCGGACTGGAGCGCCTGCGTCAGGCGCTCGTGAAACAGCGTGCGGTTGGGAAGGCCGGTGAGCGGATCGTAAAGCGCCAGGTAAGTGATCCGGTCCTGCTTGTGCATGAGCTCGAGCGCAAAGGACACGTTCGCCGCGAGCTCGGCCAGCAGGCTCACTTCGTCCTGGTCGAAATAGCCGACCTCGGAGGCCTGCAGCTCGAGCACGCCAGCAGCCGCCCCGTCGACGATCAGGGGGAGAGCCGCCATCGCCTTGATCCCGTACGGGAGGAACTTCTCCCGCTGGGGCACGCCGCTGTCGTTCGCGATGTCGTTCGAGATCGCGGGCGCAAGCGTGCGCAGCGCTTTCCCGGCGAGCCCCGACCCGGATTCGTCCTCGCGCGCGGAGGCCTGCAGCGCCTGCGGCCCGATGCCCTCCGACCACGACCCGAACCACGCCTTCCAGAGCACGTCCTTCGTGCTCGGATCGAGCAGGCCGATGCGCGCGCCGCTCAGCCCGCCCACTTCCACAGCGATGCGGCTGATCGCCGCGAAAAGCTCGTCGCGCTCGCGCAGCCGCACCAGCGCCCAGTTGATCCGGCTCGAGAACTCGCGGATGCGCGCCAGGCGCCGCCGCTCGCGGCGCTCCCTCGCTTCGGTAAATGCGCGCTCCACCGCAGCCGGAAGGCGCACGAGGTTGGTCTTCAGCACGTAGTCGGTGGCGCCGTTCCTCAGCGCCCGGATCGCGTAGTCCTCGCCCAGGGTCCCCGAGACGAACACGAACGGCGTATCGGGCGCCAGGTCGCGCGCCAGGGCAAGCGCCGCCATGCCGTCGAAGCCGGGCATCGAGAAGTCCGACAGGATGACGTCAGGGGAGAACTCGCGCAGCGCACTGACGAACCCTTGTTCCGTATCGGCCACGCGGTGCGCGATGCGCAGTCCGGCGCGTTTCAGCTCGCGCAGCTCCATCTCGGCGTCGGCCGGATTGTCCTCGGTGAGCAACAGCCGGATGACCAGGGTGTTCGCCTGCGCCGCCTTCATATCGGCGCCGCCGCCAGAAATGCCTGGCGCTCGTGTGTGGGATCGGGCGCCATACCGTTGCTTGGATGAGCCTCCTAAGGCCGCTTCTTCTTATGCAGACGCACCCCTAGTTTATTGCCCTGTAGGGAACTTAACTACAATCATCCTGCGTGTCTGTCGGGAGAACCCGCACATGGGTGCTGTTATCCGCACCATAACAATGCTTTAAACGATGCTCTACACGCCGGACTATTAGATAAACAAAGCGCCGGCGATCCAGGGCGGATCAATTCAGAACTGCGTGCCCCCTGCCGGTCATGCAGTTCCTGATGACCTGGCGCTCATCGCGCGCCCCGCGGCCTGCTCCGCCGGCTGCGCCGAGGACGGCGCCGCCGCGAGCTGCGTAATTCGGGTTCCTCGCGCCCGTGGTGCGCGCGAACACCTGGCCGATGCCATACCCCACCGCGGCGCCCACCGCGGCCCCCGTTGCGGGGCCCGGCGCCTGCTCGGCGATCTGACGGCATTCTGCAAGGTCGGTTTCGTAACGCGCCATGTCGCTGCGCTTGGGATCGACAATGGGTCGGTAGGCGCAGCCTGCGAGGCCGAGCGCGATTCCCACGAAGGCGAGGCGGGTTATCCGTTTCATCTTATGCTCCCCTGCAAGACGACCAGAGCATAAACGAAACAGCAGCCTGGCGCTTTACCGGGAAGGTTTCTTCTCCGCGCCCCTTAGCTCTGCGGCGGTGAAGTTGCCGGTAAAATCAAGATTGTGCTCGACGGCTCCCGGCACCGAATGCAGCAGCCCCTGCCTTTCCAGCTGGGCGAGCGAGCCCAGGATTCGCGCCGCCGAGTAGTGACGCAGGCGCTTCTGCAACAGATCCGAGTGCGTCTCGCCGTTGATCAGACCGAGAATGCGGCGCTGTTCGGCGGGCAGGCCAGGATCGCGCAACTCCCACGCTTTTTCGCCTGCCTCGGTACGTCGGTAGATCCGATCCGTTGTAGACATGCCCGGCCCTTCCCGGAAAAGCCCGTTCAACCTCTGAATATTGGCCCCCGCGGGCCCGGCAGTAAAGCAGGTTGGAACATCTTTACAACGCCCCCTGTGGCAAAGTCACGTCAAATTCCAGGTCCTCGAATGCCTGATTGCGGATGCCGAGAAAAATGGATTCCCCTGCCTCCTGGTGGATATTGATCTTGGCGTTGAACAGGGCGTGCTTGATGCCGTGCTTGTCGCACACGCGATAGCGATTGATGCCGTAGCTCCCGTCGAGCGCCTGCGGGCCGGTGAGGTAGCACCTGACCTCGCGCACCGCTTCGCCGGCGAGGCGGATACCGCCCAGTTTCCACACCGCCGCGCGCATTTGCTCGACGAATTCGACGGTGCCCAGGCGCAGCGTCTCGCGGCTCGTCTCTGCCATCACATTCGCCTCGAAATCACCGAGCAGCACTTGGCCGGGCATGGCCCGCTCGAGCAGGCGGGCCAGGGTGATGGTGACCTCGCCCACCAGATAGCTGACGCGGGTGGGGCTGAGTCCCTCGGACTGGTAGAACTCGTAGTGCGGGCCGACATGGAATGCGGTACGCAGGCTCGGCACCGTGCGCGAGCGCGCCTTGCCCAGCGCAATGGCGTTGTCCGCCAGCATCAGCAGCATCAGGGTGTAAAGGTGCGCGCTGCCTTCGAGCGTATCCGCCCGGTTCCAGATGTAAAAGCCGTCGCCGGTCGTGCTGCGCGCGAAGTTGATGCGCAAATCGCGCGCTGCCAGCTTCGAATAGGCTGAATTGATCGAGTGGCTGAGACTCTGCAGGAGAACCACCTGCTCCATCGCGGGGAAAAGCGAGAAGCCGACGATGTCGACGAGCAGCACCGGGCGGTTTCTGGTGTACGCCAGGCCGTAGCGCTGCACCAGCGCGCTCATCAGGTCCCGGCCAACGCCGTCATCCGGCCGGAAAGGCAGCCTGACGGACTGAGGCGCGACGCCCAGCTTATCGGCTACGCCCTGCAGCTCGTCCGCGGCCAGGTGCTTGGACCCGGAGATCAGGCCGCCTATGTATTCTTCAGGCCGCGGCTCGCCCTTGATCGGCCGGGCGCCGGAAACATACTCCGCGAGGAGATAATAGGGCAGTGCAAGGAGCAGCGTGCGCCCGCCCCTCGAGGTCCAGGCGAGGAAAATATTCTCGCCGAGATTCCAGAGGTGCTGCAGGTACTCGTCGACGATGCCGATATTGCGCCGCATCGCTTCGGGCGCGAGGTTGGCGGGCGCGGGGTAATCCGCGAACACATCGAGCCAGGACTGGCGACGCTCCGTTGCCCGGCTCATGCGGGGACGCTGCCGGTTGCGGCTACACCGGAGGCAGCATGCCGTTCACCAGAACAAAAACGATCAGCGAGCGGACGCCGTCGATCGCCAGAAAAACGTTCATGTAGAAGTAATGAAGGAACGCGCAAACGCTCAAGGCCGCCAGCAACGGCCATTTGGCGCGCTCCAGGCCCTTGTCCACGGCGCCGTCGAGCCATGAATGGACGGCGCTCGGCTTCCCATCGACGTCTTTGGAGGCGGCGGCGCACCCTGTCCTGCGTCCCGCCTCTTGTAGCCAGCGAGCCAGGTTTGGGCTCGTATCCATGAACGGATCATTCATACAGGTTCCTCCAGCGTTTTCGTGGCCACGGAAATCTGCTCGATAGCGGCACAAACTGTACGCCCTGGTGGCCGTGCGCCAATAGGCAGTCGGTCACATCTCGATTGGCGTACGCGCGACGAATTTGTGCAGCGTTGTTAGAGACGTCGGGGAGCGATGGCGCGGTGTAGTTACATCGCTACGAGATTAGCGGGAAAATACGATCATGCCGGCCACTATTCTCGTTGTCGATGACGACGAGACCATTCGCGAGCTGCTTCAGCTTCACCTGAGGAACGCGGGCTACGCTGTCCATGTCGCCGAGGATGCGGTGCAAGCGGGGCACCTGGTCTTGCGCCAGCCGCCTGATCTCATCATCTCGGACGTCAACATGCCGCACATGGACGGCTTCGAGTTCATTGCGGCGGTCAGGGCCGACAATTCGCTGCCCTACATTCCGGTCATTTTTCTGACCTCCGAGGAGGAAGGAGAGATCCGGGGGAAAGAGCTCGGCGCGGTGGGTTACGTCGCGAAGCCGATTCGCGCGGACCGGCTGCTCGATCTGGTGGCGAAACACGTGCCAGGCGGCCGGGATCGCCCCGGGCCGCGTTAAAGCACGCGGCCGCTCCCCTCGTCGATCAAGTGCATGTGGTTGAGATCGGCCAGCAGCTGCGTGCGTACGCCGGGCTGCGTGTTCGCCGCAGGATTGGCGCGCGCGCACATTTCTGTGCCGTTGACGCTGAAAAACACCAGCGTCTCCATGCCCATCGGCTCGGTTACTTCCGGGGTGACCTGGAAAGGACACTGGTTGGCGAGGGTGTGCGGCCGCATTTCGGTGAGGTGCTCCGGGCGCAGCCCGAAGAGGAGCCTGTCGTTGCCGGCGTACGCGCGGTAGCGCGCGGTTCGCTCCGCCGGCACCGGGAACGAAACCTCGCCGTTGAGGCGCACCCGCAGCGCGCCCGCGGTTTCCTCGAGAGCGCAGCCGGTGATGTTCATCGCCGGAGAACCGATGAACCCGGCGACAAAGAGCGTGGCGGGAAAATGGTACAGATCGTTCGGCGCGCCCACCTGCTCGATGAGGCCCGCGTTCATCACCACGACGCGGTCGGCGAGCGTCATCGCTTCCACCTGGTCGTGCGTGACGTAGATGGTGGTCGTGCGCACTTTCTGGTGTACCTTCTTGATCTCGGTGCGCATGTGCACGCGCAGCTTCGCGTCGAGGTTGGAGAGCGGCTCGTCGAACAGGAACACCTTGGGATTGCGCACGATGGCGCGCCCCATGGCGACGCGCTGGCGCTGGCCGCCCGAGAGCTGCTTCGGTTTCCTGTCGAGGAGCTCGCGGATGCCGAGGATGCCGGCGACCGCCGCCACGCGGCGCGCGATCTCGTCCTTCGGCAGCTTCTTCAGTCGCAGGCCGAACGACATGTTCTCGTGCACCGTCATGTGCGGATAGAGCGCGTAGTTCTGGAACACCATGGCGATGTCGCGGTCCTTGGGCGGCACGTCGTTCACCACGTCGCCGCCGATCAGGATCTCGCCGTCGGTGATGTCCTCCAGCCCCGCAATCATGCGCAGCGTCGTCGTCTTGCCGCAGCCCGAAGGCCCAACCAGAACGACGAACTCCTTATCCAGGATATCGAGATCGATACCGCGCACGGCTGGCGTTGCGTCGTCGTATTCCTTCACCAGTCTGCGCAGCGTCACCTGGGCCATGGCGCGCTCAGCCTTTGGTCGCGCCGGCGGTGAGGCCGGCGATGTAGTAGTCCATGAGGAAAGCGTAGATGACGAGCGGCGGCATCGCGCCGAGCAGCGCCGCGGTCATGATCTGGCCCCAGTTGAATACGTCGCCCTTGATGAGCGTGCTGACGATTCCCGCCGGCAGCACCATCTGGTCGACCGAGGTGGCGAAAGCCATCGGGTAGAGGAAGTCGGCCCACGACACGGTGAACGCGAAGATGGTCGCGGCGATGACGCCCGGCAGCGCGACCGGCAGAAAGATCTTGGTGAGCACCTGGAAGTAGCCCGCGCCGTCGATCAGCGCCGCCTCGTCGAGCTCCTTCGGGATGCTGGCGAAATAGCCGATCATGATCCAGGTGCAGAACGGCACCGTCAGCGTCGGGAACACGATGATCAGCACCCACCAGTGGTTCATCAGCTCGATGCCGGTCCAGTCCTGCACGTAGGCGAAGATCTTGAAGAGCGGAATGAACAGCAGGGTCTCCGGAATCAGGTAGGTCAGGAACACGCCGGTGGCGAGGGCTCCCGAGCCCCAGAAACGCATGCGCGAGAGCGAGAACGCGGCGGGGATGCTGATCGCCATGGTGATCGCGACGACGGCAAGGGAAACCACCGCCGAGTTGCGGAAGAACGTCAGGTAGGCCTCAGAAGTGAGCAGCGCGGAATAGTTGTCGAGGCTCGGGTGGAACACCCACCAAGGGAGCTTCGCGGCCGAGATCTCCGCGCTCGTCTTGAGCGAGGTGATGAACATGTAGAGCGGAGGCGTGAGAAAGACGACGGCGAACAATACGAGGAACGCGTACGACCAGGTGAGCACCGTGCGGCGCTCTTTTTTCAGGCTCGCGCTCATGCCTCGGTCCCGCGCCGGTTGATGTCGCGCAGGATGAAGTAGGCGGCGACGCCGAGGATCGGGAACATGAAGAGCGACACGCAGGCGCCGAGCGGGAGATCGCCGCCCTCGATGCCGAGCTGGAACGCCCAGGTGGCGAAGACGTGCGTCTGGTCGATCGGGCCGCCGTTGGTCAGGATGCGCACGATGTCGAAGTTCGCGAAAGTGACGATGAGCGAGAACAGCACGGTGATGGCGATGATGTTGCGCATCATCGGCAGCGTGATGTACCAGATCTTCTGCCACCAGTTGGCGCCGTCGATGGCCGCCGCCTCGTAGAGCTGCTCGGGCACGGACTTGAGCGCTGCCAGGTACATGATCAGGAAGAAGGGCGCGCCGTACCAGACGTTCACCAGGATCACCGAGAAGCGCGCCCACAACGGCTCGCCGAGCCAGGGCACCGCCCCCAGGCCGACGCGCGTCAGCACCCAGTTGAAGGCGCTGTAGGACGGATCAAACAGCCAGAACCAGGCGAGCGTGCTCATCGCCGGCGGGATCACCCATGGCACGAGCAGCATGCCGCGCCACTTGCGCTGCCCTTTCGCCGGTATGTTGTGCACGAAGTGCGCGACGACGAAGCCGATCAGCGCCTTGAAGATCACCGCGCTCACCGCGAAGATCACGGTCTGCTTGATCACCATCCAGAACAGCTCGCGCTTGAAGAGGAACGCGAAGTTGCCCAGGCCGACGAAGCGCTCCATCGACTTGTTGAGGCTCGCGAGGTGCAGCGAGTAGAGCGCCGGGTAGATCACCAGCACGGCGATCAGCACGATGAGCGGCAGCGCCATCAGGAAGGCGATGGTCGACTTGTGCCGCGCGAGGCGCCCGCCGGACCCGCGCCGGCGCGGGACCGGCAGCCGGGCGGCTTGGATCACGCCGTTGGCCATGGCGCGCCTAGGAGCGCATGAAGCCCTCGAGCTCCGAGGCGGCCCAGCCGATCGTCTTGTCGATGGAATCGCCGCCCTGCGTGCAGCGCGCGATCATCTTCGTGTTGATCGCCTGCACGTACATCTGCTGCGCGATGCTGGCCGGAGCGGGCGCGCACGCCATCCAGGTCACCTGGCTGGCGCGCGGCGGGTAGTGATACACCGTGCCCTTCGGCGGCTCGACCTGCTCCCAGACCTTGAAGTCGCGCATGCTCTCGAACGAGGGAATGTCGTAGCCGCCGCTCGCATTGACGATCTTCTCGACATTCGGGCGCTGCAGCAGGTGCGTGAGCAGGCTCTTCGCCGCCGGCTTGTTCTTGGAGAATTTCCATACGCCCCACAGGAACGGCAGAAACGGCGCGTAGCGGCCCTGCGGTCCCTTCGGCATCTCGAAGGTCCACAGCTGCTCGGCGATTCTCAGGTTGTCGCGCTTGGCGACCGCCCAGGCGCTCGGCGGGTTGAAGATGAGCGAGCCCTGCCCCGAGATGAGGTAGCGGTTGTTCGAGGCGTCATCCCAGGCGAACACGTCGGGCGGCAGCGCC
>Ga0209154_1000290_pt1 | contig 35887 bp, 33 predicted proteins | sample GraSoiAngelo_121_FD_185878 | JGI IMG/M metagenome (GOLD analysis project Ga0209154, IMG submission 185878) | Grasslands soil microbial communities from the Angelo Coastal Reserve, California, USA - 14_0919_12_20cm (SPAdes) (version 2) | ecosystem: Environmental > Terrestrial > Soil > Grasslands ... | reverse complement strand
CACTCCGGTCGCCGACACCCATGTCGTCTGGGGAACGGCCTCCGGACGCCTCGGGAACGCGACGCCCACCCAGTCGGGATCGACGCACCAATCGTACACCGCGAACGGCTTGACGCTGCCGTCCGGTGCCGACACCTTCTACTTCAAAGTGGTCGCGACGGTGAACGGAACGTCATACGAATCTCGCGAGTACACGGTCGGTGCCTCGAACCTGCCGGACTTCTTGTTCGTCCTGTACCAGCTCCTCGCGTCGAACCTGCTGTACTTGGCCCTGTTCATCCTTGCCCTTGCCGCGGTCGTCGCCTTCATCCCGCAGCGACGCGCCGCGAGGGCCCGGCGAGCTGGGTTCCGGCCCAACGCGTTGTACCCAACGAACTACTACGTCCAAAGCCCGCATGCGTCGCAACCTCCCCCCACGGCCACGCCGGCGCAACCCCGGGCGGAAGGCCCGCCCCCGCCGATCGAGTTCGTGCGGCCCGCGCCCACCCAGCAGATGCCTTCTGCTCCCTTCCCAGCCGCGACGGCGATGAAGAAACGGTGTCCGAACTGCGGGACGATCGTGAACGCGGACAACCTGTTCTGCTTCTTCTGCGGGACCCCGTTCCGTTGATCTTTGCCGGCCCGACCGATATGAGGATCGTCCTCGACGTACCTCTGAGTAGAGGTATGAACCGCGTGTCCGAGTCGGACGCCCGGCTTGCTCATCCCGTGTCGTGCCGGTAGAACTCGTACGCGGACATCGGCTTGTTATAGTCCACACGCCACGCCCGGTTGGCCGGAGCCTTCCCCAGGGCGCGCGCCATCTCCCGGACATGGATCGGCACCGAGCCGCAGCACGATCCGATGTAGTTGATCCCGAGAGATTTCGCCTCGGCGGCATAGGCGCCCATCGCGCGCCGGGAAAGGACGAGGGTCTCCGTCTCGTACGGAAATTCCTTCGTGGCCGTGAAGTCCGGGATGTCCGGGGGCGTGCGGTATGCCGTCGGCTGACAGGCGACGAACCCGGTGACGGCCTTGCGCATCTCCGCCCCGATCGGGAGCAGGAGCAAGGGGTTCCGCAGACAGTTGACGCCGACGACGTCGGCACCGGCGTCGTGCAGCGCCCGGGCGCACTCCGCCGGGGTGCGTCCATCGTAGGACATGGGGTTCTTGTCGAACGACATCGTCACCATGGAGGGCAGGCCCGTCTTCTCGATGCGTTCGACCGCGAGGAGGGCTTCTCCGAGCCACGAGAACGTCTCCGCGATGACGAAGTCCGGCGCTTCCCGGAGCTGGGCGTTCAACTGTTCGTCGAACAGGTTGCGGACCTTGTCGCTCGACGCGCCGTCCTTCGGATCGTACATCCAGGTCAGGCTGAGGTTCGCGGCCACGAGCGCGCGGTCTCCCGCAACCTCCCGGGCCAGCCGCACGGCAGCCCGGTTGATCTCTCCCACGCGGTCGGCGAAGCCGGTGGTCGCGAGCTTCTCCTTGCTCGCGTAGAACGCAAGGGATTGCAAGACCTCCGCGCCCGCGTCCAGGAATTCCTGATGAAGCTCCTTCACCGCGGAAGGATGCTCCAGGACGACCTCGGGCGTGAAGGGACCCGCTTGCACGTACCCGCGCTTTTCCAACTCGAGGAGGTATCCGCCGTCGCCCAGCACGACGCCCTTCGCGAGCCGTTCGAGGATCCCCGGACCGCGCGACGCGGGACGATGGGATTCCTTGCGGGGCATCGGCGTCCGGAACGTGGAGCGCGGCTTATAGTTTCACGGAAGAGGATCGCGGGGCACCAAACCTACGTAGGTCCTCGGGCCCTTCAGAGGTGTGGGCGGCGGGCGATCATCGGCGGGCAGACCCGAAGGCTCCAGTCCGATAGAGCGACAGACATTTTTCCTCCGATCGCTTTATGCGGGACAGAATGGACGCGACAAAATCCGCTATGCCCCCTCTCATCGATCCGAACGCGACGCTAGCCTGCGACGTCTGCGGCGGACCGACCTTCGAACTCCGTTGCAAGATCATTTGCCGCACCTGCGGCTACACGCGGGATTGCTCGGACCCCTGAATTTCGACACCTGACGAGACTCTCGGCAATTGACGTGATAATCAACGGCAAAGGCTTTAGTCCTCCTGGGTCGTCCGCGCGGGCCACCGGTGAATCGAATGGACCCCAATATCGCGCAAACCGAGTTCGTGCGCCGGATGCTCGTTGAACGGCCCGTCGAGCCGGATGCGACGTATGCCCAGAATCTCCTCGCCCTGGAGCGGTTCCTTTCGACGAAAGCGGTTGGCATGGCCGAATCCATCGCGCTGTCGCACCTCGTCAGCCGCTATCCCCGAGAAGCAGATGCCATCGTCAGGGAGCTTGGGGTCCGCTCCTTCATCCCGTTCGAGGACGAACGGGTCGCGGCTCTCGTCGACGAGCGGCTGCGACTCGCTTTGGGCCGCACTCGTCTTCCACGTCCTCGATCCGACGAGCCGGTCGACCTGCTTGGGCTCTGATTCCGCCCGACATCAATCGCGGAATTTGACTCCGCGCCGAGATTTCGCGTTCGAAACGAAGCTCCGGAGCCTCTGCTACGAACCCTCGATTTGTGTCAGACACGCAGCCTCCCTCAGGACCCTCCATTGCGTTTGTCGGACGCTTTGGCGCGACGAACTCGCCCCCGAAAATTCGGGCCGAAAAGACGCCCCTCTAAAAGCGCGCGAAAAGTCGCGGTTCCACATCAATATTATTAAGTAGCATATTGACGAATGAGGCCCTAAGTGCGGCGGCTCGTCCTCGCGGAAAAGTTCAGTGCTGCCCGCCGCTTGGCCCAGATCCTGTCGGAAGGGAAGACGGAAACGGTCCGGGCAGAGGGCTTCAGCTATTTTCAATTCTCAAGGGCCGATGACCACGTGGTCATTTTCCCGCTTCGCGGGCACGTCGTGGAGATTGACTATCCTGCGGAGGCGCACGATTGGAAGGACACCGACCTGGACGTCCTCATCGACATGGAACCGATCCGCCACGAGTCACCTCCCGCGCTGCACGACACTTTGCGGCGCCTCGCCGAGGGGACGGACGAGGTGGTCCTTGCAACCGACTACGATCGGGAGGGCGAACTGATCGGAGTCGAGGCGCTCGAGACGCTCCGAGGTCAGCGGCCGGATCTGCCCGCTCGGCGAGCGCGGTTCAGTGCGATGTCCCCTTCGGAGGTGCGGCGCGCGTTCGAGACGCTCACAGAGCCGGACTGGGCCCTCGCGCAGGCCGCGGCGGCGCGGCAGCGAATCGATCTCGCGTGGGGAGCGGTCCTCACCCGTTTCCTCACGTTGGAGTGCGCCTCGGACCGCCAGATCCTCTCCGCGGGCCGCGTGCAGACTCCCACGCTCGGCCTTGTGGCGGAGCGCGAACGGGAGCGGGAAGACTTCGTTCCTCGATCCTTCTGGAATGTCCGCCTGGTCTGCGGAACCCCGCTGTTCGAGGCGACCGCCGTCGGCGGCCCGTTCTGGGATTCGGGGGCGGCCCAAGCCGTCGTCGCGCTTTCAGGCCTCGGAGGCGAGACCGCAACCGTGGAGCGAATCACGCGAAGCGAACATCGGGAGCCTCCGCCGGCGCCGTTCAACACGACCTCTCTCCTCGCGAAGGCCTCCCGCGAGGGCATCAGCGCCTCCCGCGGAATGCTCGCGGCTCAGGACCTGTACGTCCACGGAGAGATCAGTTATCCGCGAACGGACAACACGGTGTATCCCTCTTCCCTTCCGGTCCATGAAATCCTTGGACGGTTGCGCGAATCTGCCTACGGCCCCTACGCGGAGAGGCTCCTTGCCCAGCCCTCATTGGAACCCAGCCGAGGTCCCATTCAGACGACGGACCATCCGCCCGTGTATCCGACCGCGGCTCCTGCGAAGCGGCGGGACAGCGTCCGGTCACGAGTGTACGACCTGGTCGCCCGCCGATTCCTCGCGACGCTCTCCCCCGCGAGCGTGACGGCCGTCACGGAAGTACGACTCACCGTGGGGGACTCGGCGTTCCTCGCGATCGGACGAAAAATCCTCGATCCCGGATGGCGGGAGATTCTCCCGGAGCCTGAGACGATCACGGAGCTGCCTTCCCTTTCCGAAGGCGAGGCGGTCCCGATCCAAGAGATCCGGGTAGTCGAAGACCGAACCAAATCCCCTCCGCTCCACTCTCAAGGGTCCCTCCTCCTGGCGATGCAACGCCTCGAACTCGGCACGAAGTCGACGCGTCATGAGATCCTGGATCTGCTCTTCCGCCGGCAGTTCGTCACCGGCCGCTCCATGCGAACGACCGCCGCGGGACGGGCCCTCGTGGACGCCCTGACCATCTATGGCCCCGACATCGCGAGTCCGGAGATGACCCGCCATCTGGAGGAACGCATGACGGCGATTGCGGAAGGCCATGCGACTCTCGAGGACGTGGTGACAGAATCTCGGAGTGCGCTCCACGCCGTCGTGGCGGAATTGAAGGCGCATCGGACCTCGCTCAGCCGTTGGATCCGAGACGCGACGTTCCTGGAGAAGGACTACGGGCCCTGCACCGTTTGTGCGGAAGGCCGTCTCGTGCGGCGTCGCGCCCGGAACGGATGGGCCTTCCTCGGTTGTTCGAAATACCCGGCCTGCAAGAACCGATTGCGGCTGAATGCGCTCGGCCAGCGCCTCCCATGGGAGCAGAAGGAAGCGGGGACCGAGATCTTGCCGACTCCCGCTTCGACGACCGCGTAATAGCTGCGACGTCCGGACGTTCGAAGCCTTCATGCTCTGATAGGTCGCTCGCTGGCCGAGGCAACTGCGGTATCGACCCGGGTGGGAGCCGCAGGGTCCTCGGGGTTCGGCATGGTCTTCGTTCGGGACGTGATGACGAAAAGCGTCATCGTAATCGATCCCGAACGGACGGTCTTGGATGCGGCGAAGCGGATGGCGGCGAAGAAGATCGGTGGTCTCGTTGTTGTCAAGTATGGCCGACCCATCGGCCTGGTCACCGACCGCGATATCCTGTGGAAGGTCACGTCGACCGGAAGGAACCCATCGAAGGTCCTGGTCCGGGACATCATGACCTCGCCTGTGGCAACGGTCAGTCCGCTCACGACCCTTCGTGCGGCGGCCCGCGTGATGCTCGAGGAGGAGACCCGGTGGCTCGTCGTCACACGCCTCGACAAGGTGGAGGGGATCATCACCGCCAGCGACCTGACGCAAGGTTTCCTCGAAGCCTTCGCCCGCGCCACGAAACGAGGGATTGCTCCGAAGTAAGACCGCGGCCTCAGCCGGGGAAAAGCCACAGGAACACATAGGTCCGGACGATCCCTCCGATCAGGTTCGCGATGATGAAGGGCCAACGACCGATCGAATGTCCTTCTTCATTCAACAGGGAGAAGAAATAATTCACCGCGGTGTCGCTCATGAACGGAATCGCGAGCAGGACGGTCAGCCCGACCCATCCGGTCTTCCGTACAAAGGATTCTAAGAACTTCAGGATTCGCGCCCCGAGCGGGTGGCGGCCCATCCACCGCTCGATGAACGGGTTCACCTTGTAGCCCACGTAGAAGACGGCGATCGCGCCGACCGCCTTTCCCGCTCCCAGGACAATCGCCTTGGCGGCGAGATCGACTTCCCGATGGAAGGGTAAGAGGGCCTCGACGGGAGTAGGGAGGAAGATGGCCGCGGCGGCCGCATAGACAAAAAGCCCGAACAGGTACCAGGCGGCTCCCGCCGAATCCACGCCCAACTGGAAAGCCGCAAAACCCGAACCGATGCGAGACCCTACCGCGGTCAGGATGGAGGGCTGAGCCTAAAGGGTTGCGCGGGCATCCCGCGGCAAGGGTGGGAGACGGACCCCTTTGGCCGCCGCGCGATCGAGAAGTTTTTCCCACACATACTCCGAAAGATCCAGGGTTTCCGCTAGGCGGAGCGAGTCGTACCGGAGCCGGCGAATCGACTCGCCGAGCTTGCCGTACCGGCGGAGCTCAACGAAAGCCCGGCGTCCCGTCTTCAGGACGTGGGCATCCGTGTCGAACAAGATCAGACGGGTCGCGATCGGGGGGGCGAGCGCGTCCGAAGAAGGTTCATGCCCTCCGAGGCCGTTCGTCGCATCGGATGGCAACGGACACCCATGGCCCCCGCCTTAGGTTGGAGCGCCGTCTCGCTGCAGCTCTCGGGATCGCCGTCACGGCGGCCCTCGTGGAAGCCTCCGGGAGCGTCTGGAGCGGTTCGCTGGCCCTCCTGAGCGATGCCGGCCATGTTGGCACGGATGCGGTCGCGTTGGGCTTGAGCCTCGCGGCCCTCCGGATCGCAGGGCGACCGCACACGCCACAGATGTCGTTCGGATACCATCGGATCGAGGTCCTCGCTGCCTTCATCAACGCGGTGCTTCTCGCTGCAATCGCGTCGTCCCTGGCCTTCGCCGTGTACGGTCGGTTCGCGCACCCCCAGGCAGTCGAGGGGGGGACGATGTTCCTCGTCGGGCTGGCGGGCCTTGCGGCAAACCTCGCCATCATCACCCTCCTCGGTCGTTCGGCCCGGCGGAACATCAACATCCGCGGGGCGTTCCTCCATGCGTATGGAGACACCCTCGGGTCTGTGGGAGTCGTCTCCGGCGCCCTGGCGATCGCCGCGACGAACCTCTTCATTTTGGATCCTTTGATCGCCGTCTTCATCGTGATCCTGATCGGCGCGAGCACCGCGCGGCTGCTCCGGGATTCCGTTCGGATCATCCTCGAGGGCACTCCCGAGGACGTTCGACCGCAAGACGTGGCGGATGCGATTCTGTCGATTTCCGGCGTGCGCGGCGTGCACGACCTGCACGTGTGGACGGTCACGTCCGGCCTCGTCGTGCTCACCGGCCACATCTCCGTCTCCGGGACGGCGACCGTGCAGGACGCGGGAAAGATCGTTGATTCCGTCCAGGAACTGTTGCGCGAACGGTTTCGCATTACACATGCCACGCTCCAGGTGGACAGCCTCCAGGATGAGATCATCCCGCCGGCAGACGTCACCCGAATGGGCCCACGCTAACCGCTCCTCCGAGGGTGGACCGCTCTTGCGGCGTCAACAAGGACCCTGATGTTTTTCTGCTGTTGACGCCCGCTTTGCTGAGCCGACATCGCAGGGCCTTCCCTCGCGAGGCGGGAGTATGTATTTATGCGATTGGCGACTTCGCAGGCCGGGGAGACGACCGTGTCCGAATACGAAGCCTTGGCGAAGAACGTCATCCGAAGGACCTTGCACATCCAGCCGAAAGAGAACGTGATTGTGGAAACGTGGAACCACGGACTCCCGATCGCGACGGAGGTCGTCTATCAGGTCCGGGCCGCCGGGGCGCGCCCGATGCTCCTCTTCGAGGACGAGGACATGTATTGGAAGTCCGTCAACACATTGCCGGAATCGAAACTCGGAAAGGTCGGGAGCCACGAGTGGAAAGCCATGTCGGAAGCCGATGGCTACGTCTTCATTCCGGGCCCCGCCGACATCACGAAGATCCGAGAGGCGGGGAAGAAATTCAGCGCCTCCACCGCGTACAACGACGAATGGTACCGCCGCGCGAAGCGGAACCGGCTGCGAGGCGCTCGTCTGGGCCTCGGGTATGTCACAGAGGGCCGCGCCCGTTCGTACGGATTCGACCTTCCGGCGTGGCGGGCGATGGTGCTCGAGGCGAGTTCCGTGGATGGTCAGCAGATCGTTCGCGTCGGCCGCAAAGTTACGCGCGAGCTAGCGAAGAAAGGCCGGCTCGAGATTACGCATCCGAACGGAACGCGGTTCTCGTGCGACCTAGTCGGGAGACCCGCCGGGATCGAGGATGGGATCGTCACCAAGGAGGATCTCGACGTGGGAGAGAACATGGCAAACATCCCCGCGGGCGAAGCGTTCGTCGTCCCGGACGAAAAGTCCGGGGACGGCACGATCGTCTTCGATCGGCCCATCGCGTGGCTCGGCCGATGGATCCGCGACGTCCGAGTCGCCTTCGATGGAGGCCGGATGGTGAAATTCTCGGCTTCGGAGAACGAGGATCTCATCCGGTCCGAGTGGGAAGAGGCGAAGGGGCCGAAGGACCTCCTTGGATACCTCGACATCGGACTGAATCCGAAGGCCCAATCGGGGTTCCTGCAAGATGCCATCGTCGCCGGAAACGTATACGTCGCGGTCGGAGCGAACGACGAGGTCCCCGGCGGGAAGAACAAGACGGACTTCTACCTCGGCGCGAGTCTCACGGGTGCGACGGTCACGATCGACGGTCGTCCGGTTATCCGGAAGGGCGCCTTGGCGGCATGAGAGGGAGCGCCGACCTCCCGGAGCTCCCTGCCTTTCCCCCTTTCGATTCTGGCTGACGCAGATTTATCCGTCGCCGACGTCCTGGGCGCCTATCAATGGTGCCAGAGGGTGGCGAACCTCGCATCGAGTCGGATCTGCCCGACCTTCGGGAGCACGATCGGGAGGTCCTCGAATTCCTCTCTCAGGATCCGGCCTCTCGCGTGGCATTCCAGGGCCTCCGGCGCCGGCTGGGGATCCATCCAGAACAGTTGTCTCGGGCCCTCCATCGGCTCTCCGACGACAATCTCGTCGAGCGGACGGAGCTCGGTTATCGCGTGACCCCGAGGGCGCTCAGCGTGATCAGTCCCGGTGCCTTTTCATCCGAGGAGCATGGAGTGACGATTCTCCAGACGTATCTGCCTGCGGACCTGGATCTACGGGCTCTTGTACAGGGCGTCCATGGCAGCTGGATTGGACCTCTTCGATGGTACGGTCTGTCCGAATCCGCGGACGGCATGCGGCTGGCATGGGCACTCGAGGACGACTCGATTCGGTTGGAGACGTTGATCCAGCCGGGCCATCTCGCTGTGATCGCGAAGGTCCTCTCTCCGGATCGTTTGGACGAAGCCGCCCGTTTGGGTCATCAGCTGTTCCAGCACATTTCCCGCGAGGTCTCGGGACCTGGCCATTCCGGTTTGAGCGGCTGATTCTTCAGACTCCTCATTTAGCCTAAGAGGGGGGCGTATGCCGAAGGTTTCCATTCCGCTCGCGAGTGTTGCCGGTTGCTGGGGGAATCGTCGCATCTGGGATAGCCGCCCGCGGTCCCTCCGTCGCTCCGGTTGAATCCGGTCGAGGATAGAGGACTTCTTGTCACCGGTACCCCAGCCCGAGTTGTGTGACCTGTTTGCTCGATTTCGAGTCAACATACCCAACTGTCGATATAGAGACCGTGAGGTTCGACATGACCACAACGGTCGGAATACGAAGCAAGGACGGCGTCGTCCTCGCGGCAGACAAGCGCGCCTCGAAGGGGTTCTTCGTCGGATCCAAGGTGGTCCAGAAGATCTTCTCCCTCGATGGCGCGACCGCGGTGGCGATCGCCGGGGCAATGTCGGACGCGGAATACCTCGTGAACCTCGCGAAAGCCGAACGTCGGCTACTCGCGTTGCGTCGCGGCTACCCGCTGTCCGTGAAAGAGAGCGCGAAGCTGATCTCGAACATCGTCTATTCGAGCATGAAGTCGTACAACCCGTTCTACGTGGAACTCGTCGTCGCGGGCGTCGATCAGGAAGGGGCCCACGTGTACACGAGCGACATGAGCGGGGCGATCACCTCGGAGGACTTCATGTCCTCGGGGAGCGGCTCGCCGATCGCATACGGCGTGCTCGAGCAGGGGTTCCGAAAGGAATTCTCTCTCGACGAAGCGAGGAAGCTCGCGGAAGCCGCGGTCCGCGCCGCGATGGAACGCGATCCGGGCAGCGGGAACGGCGTGGACGTCCTCGCCATCCCGAACGGCCATTCCTTGGAGGCGAACTGAGATGGCGACGGAAATGGGTCGGATGCCGTTCTTCTACAACCAGGAAGGCCGGCTCGTCCAGGTCGACTACGCCCTCCAGGCCGTGAGCCGCGGTTCGACGACCCTCGGGCTGAAGACGAAAGACTTCGCCCTGCTGTCAAGCCAGGTGAAGCCCACTCGGCCGCTGATGGAGCCCGCAGAAAAGGTGTTCGTCGTCGACGACCACATCGGGGCGACGGGGAGTGGCTACATCGGCGACGTGACGACGCTCCTCGACCAGGTCCGGGTCGCTGCCCAGCGTCATCGGATCGTCTACGACGAGCCAATCGACGTGGGCACCCTCTCGCGGAACCTGTCGGAATACCTGCATGAGTTCACGATGTACGCCGTCCGTCCATTCGGCGCATCTGTCCTCCTGGCGGGCATCGACCACCTCGGCGTGCAGCTGATTCAGGTGGACCCGAGCGGGACCACGTTCAAAGGGTCTGCCTTCGCGATCGGACAGTCTGCGGACGATGCCCTTGAGACGATCGTGAAGGGCTACCGTCCGGACATCTCGGTGGATGCCGCGGTCGCCCTGGTGACCCAGGCGATCGAAGGCGTGAACGGCGGGAAGTCCGTCATCGAGCACGGCATCGTCACGGCCAATTCGAAGCGATTCGAACATCGTCAGAGCACGGTCGGGTAAACCCCGACCTTCTTTCCATTTTTGGATTCGGCGCGACGGCATAAGGCCGTGCAGCGTCGATTCTCTCCCCTTTGCTTCCGGTTCATCTCTCCTGGAAAAAGGCGCCGAGCGCACTTGAACAATACTTTTAGAGGCCGTGGTGTATCTGACCGTCGAGCGGCATGCGGATTGTTTCCCTCCTCCCCGCGGCCACGGAAATCTGCTACGCCCTCGGGCTCGGCGACGACGTGGTCGGCGTCTCGCCGGAGTGCGACCATCCGCCCGCGGCCAGGACAAAACGGATCGTGAGCCGATCCCTGCTCCAATATGAGGGCAAGTCGAGCGGCGAGACGAGCCGAATGGTCGGTGAGCGGCTCGAATCGGCGGGTGCGCTCTACCAGGTCGACGCACAAGCGCTTCGTTCCACGAAGCCGGACCTGATTCTGACGCAAGGCCTTTGCGAGGTGTGCGCCCCCACCCTCGGGGACGTCGAGGACATAGCGAGGAACCTTCCGCGACCGCCTGAGATCGTGTCCCTCGACCCGCACCACTTGGTCGACGTACTGGAGGACATCGAACGGATCGGCCGGGCCTGCGGCATCGAGGCACGCGCGGAGACCGTCGCGGACGGCCTCCAGCAACGAATTGAACACATCGCACGAAAGGCATACTCGTCCGCCGAACGTCCGAGAACGGCGTGCCTCGAATGGCTCGATCCCCTTTTCGTCGGGGGACATTGGGTTCCTGAGATGATTGCCCTCGCGGGAGGCGTCGACGCCATCGGCCGTCCCGGAGAAAAATCCCGCCGCGTCTCGCCAGAGGAAGTCGCAGCGGCTTTGCCCGAGGTGGCTGTCCTCATGCCGTGCGGGTTCGATCTCGATCGCACTCGGACAGAAGCGCCGACCGTCACCGGGACATCGTGGTGGTCGCACGTGCCCGCGACCCGAAACCACCGGGTGTGGCTCGTCGACGGTTCGAGCTATTTCAACCGGCCGGGTCCGCGGCTCGTGGACGGTCTGGAAATCCTCGCGCACATCGTGCAACCGGCGATCTTCCCGACGCCCCCCGCACCGACGGATGCGGAACCGTGGGTGGGATGATGGCGAAGTTGTATACCAGGGCCGGGGACGCCGGCGAAACCGGCCTCCTGGGCCCCGAGCGCGTGGCCAAGGATGATCCTCGCGTGGAGGCGATGGGCGCCGTCGATGAATTGAACGCCGTCCTCGGTCTCGCGATCTCGGCCCTGAAAGAAAAGCCCGTCCGCGATGCGCTCCTGAAGATCCAGGACGACCTGTTCACGGTGGGCGCCGAACTGGCGATGGCTCGCGCCGCGAAAGGGACGAAGGTTCCGCGGATCGTCCCGGAGCACGTGGCCCGCCTCGAGGCCGGGATCGACACGTTCGACGTGGGCCGAATCACCGAGTTCATCCTGCCTCGCGGTTCCGAGGGCCTCGTACGGCTGCATTGGGCCCGCACGGTCGCACGCCGCGCCGAGCGCCGGGTCGTCTCGTTGTCCAGACAGGAGGCTCTGAACCCGGACCTCTTGCGGTACATGAACCGGCTCTCTTCCCTCCTGTACCAGATGGCCGTCTGGTGCCAGAAGAAGGAGAGGGCGAAGACGGAGCACCCCTCGTACCGAAAGTGAGGTCAGGCCATCCGCGTGCGGCGGCCCAGGGACCAAACGCATAAAGAGAGGCGGTCCATCGCCTGCCGTCATGGGCTTCACGTTCACGAATCTCCTCGAGCTCGAGGACATGGCCCGGGCGAAAGTCCCGCGTCCTTCCTTCGATTACATTGCTGGCGGAGCGGAGGACGAAGTCTCGCTCCGCCGGAATCGGGAGGCCTACGAGAAATGGGCGTTGCGGCCCCGGGTGCTCGTCGATGTCGCCCAGCGAGACCCGTCGACGACGGTCCTGGGCCAGCGGATCTCCATGCCGGTCCTGGTCGCCCCGACCGCCTTCCACGGCCTCGTCCATCCGGACGGCGAGGTCGCGACCGCCCGTGGAGCGGCCGCGTCGGGGACGATCATGGTTGCCAGCGCGATCGCGACGCGGACCCTCGAAGACATCGCGGCCGCGGTTTCCGCGCCCCGATGGTTCCAACTGTACGTGTGGAAGGATCGCGCGGTCACGGCGGATCTTGTGAAGCGGGCTGCGGCCGCGGGATACCGGGCCCTTTGTCTCACCGTCGACACGCCGTTCCTTGGTCGGCGCGAAAAGGACGAGCGGAACGCTTTCACGCTCCCTCCTGGGTTGGGAATTGCCAACGTCCGTCCGGCGGGACTCGATGGGATGCCGGAATCGGAGCGGGGTTCCGCGTTCGCGAAGTACGTCGCGGAGTTGCTCGACCCCTCCGTCACATGGCGGGACATCGCGTGGCTCCGATCCCTCACGTCCCTTCCTTTGGTCCTGAAGGGAATCATGACGGCGGAGGATGCGACCCTTGCCGTGGAGAACCGCGCGAATGGTATCGTCGTCTCGAACCACGGAGGGCGGCAGCTCGACTCCACCTTGGGGACGCTGGACGCATTGCCGGACATCGTCGCGGCAGTCCACGGCCGTGCGGAGGTCTACCTGGACGGCGGCATTCGCCGGGGGACGGATGTCCTCAAGGCCTTGGCCCTCGGAGCCAGGGCCGTTTTCGTGGGTCGACCGATCCTATGGGGCCTCGCTCTGGGAGGCGCGGACGGTGTGCGAGCCGTCCTCCAACACCTGCGAACCGAGCTCGAGCTCGCGATGGCCCTGGCCGGCCGGTCGGACGTATCTCAGATCGATCGTAGTCTGATCCAGCACGTCTAACGCGACTCCACCTTGGACTCGATGAACTCGAGAAGAATCTGGACTGCCTCCGCATTCCCGTTGGTCCGGGGCGGCAATCGTCCGAGGGCGAGCTTCTCGACGATGAGTTCTCGGAGCCGACCGAGATCCTCGTGCCGATAACCCAGAGCCGCCGCATTCCGCTCCGCCTCGACGTGCCCTTTCGGAGGAATCGCAATAACCGGAGTGCCGGCCGCGAGGGCTTCGTTGACAGTCCCCTTTCCGCCGGTCGTGATCACCAGGTCCGCCGCGAGGACGTAGTCCTGCAGATTCGGCAGGAAGCCGTAGGTGTACACGCCCGCTTCGGGCTCCGCCTTCAGCTTTGGACCGCTCACGATGACCATCGAGACGTCGTCCATCGCCAGGGCACGGAAGGCCTTCACCGACTCCCGAATGAGATATTCCCCGATCGCGGTACCACCGACCGTCACGAGGATCGTCTTCTTCCGGAAGAACAAGTCTTCCCGAAGTTGTTCTCGGGACGCACTGAACGGGCGGACGATCGGTTTGATCCGCCGGACGTTCGGCCACGATGTGGTGTCATCGAGGGCGAGGATCAGATCGACCTTTCGTGCGAGTCGGGAGAACCAAAAGTTCCCATACCCCTCGAACAGGCGGGAGGCTGGGTCCCTCGCAAATTCGTGGCGCAATCCGCTGAGGATGATCGCCGTGGGAATTCGGTGGCGGACGGCCTCCCGCACGGAGGCGACTTCGCCGGCGGACAGGAGGAATCGATTCGAATCCCAATCGCCCTCCCCCCTCAGATTCTTCCGAGCGACCCGAAGGTATCGGGCATAGTTCACGTACCATCGCCAGACCGGCTGCAGTCGACCGTCGACCGCAGGCCAATCCGGCGCCGGCGGCGCCGTCAGGGCATCGAACCCGCTCGCGACCACGAGGTCCAATGCGGGCACGCCCGCGAGGAACAGGAAATACAGATCCTCCCGACGCTCCCGGAGGCCGCGGGCGAGTGCAACGGCCTGGGTCGCGTGCCCGAGGCCCTGGGAGTGAACCGCGAAGTATCCTTGAAGCTCACCCATTCGGGCGAGAGCATGGTCCGGTTCCGGAAAGACCTTCGGCCGACGCTCGGAGCGTTCGCGATGTCGTCCGGAGACTCCATGTTCACGGTCCCCCGCCGCGGCCTTTTAAGCTGCACGAGCGTTCCTTCGACCGTGGAACTTGCGGGCCTCGCGAAGTACCCGTTCCTCCAGGAGGCGTCCGCCTTCATTCGAGCGGAGCATGTGACTCTCGAGGAATTGCTGTCCGAGCCGGCGTATGCCCGCGCGCGGGCGATCGGGCGGGCCCGAGTGGTTGAGGCACTCGAGAAGGGCCCGGACGCGAAGCGAGTGGCAATCGCACCGGCCGACCAGCTCTCCCAACTCCTCGCGTACCCAGTCGCGCGGATCCTCGTCTCTGCCCTGGAGGACACGTATCTAACCCGGCGCTTCGCGCTACGGGAGGCGATCGCCGCGGAATCCCTCCTGGAAGAAGACTCGGACGAAGTGATCCTCCATATCGCAGCTCAGCTCCCCATGGACCTGCGCCGAGAAAACGGAGCTTTCCGAATCCACTTTTCCGACTTCCTGCGGTTCACGAGCACGATGCGCGACACCCCGTGGAAGCTAATCAACCAGCCCGTGGAACGCGGCTATGTGAGGTTGCGTCGCGAGAAGGCCCTTCGCGTCATGCGGAACGCGATCCAGCGGCACATCGAGCAAGGCCTCCCACTCCCGGTGAACGAGGAGATACTAACGGTGTTCAAGGGAGACCTCCGCGAGATCCGAGGCGTCCTCGAGGCGAAGAAGGCCACGTTCAAAGCGGAGGACATCGGGAAGGTGAGCATCACCCGCTTCCCGCCGTGCATGTACAACCTCCTCGCACAAATCCAGAATCACGAGAATGTCCCCCACATGGGCCGCTTCGCAATCGTCGCCTTCCTGCATCACATCGGACTGGGGAACGAAGAGATCTACCGCGTGTTCGGGGACGTCCCGGATTTTGCCGCGGACGTGACCAAGTACCAGATCGAGCACATCACGGGCACGTCGAGCCCGACAGAGTACACGCCGCCGGAGTGCTCGACGATGAAGTCGTACGGCATCTGCCCCGGGCCGGATCGGATCTGCTTGACGATCAAGCATCCCCTCTCGTACTACCGCATTAAAGGGCGGGACCGTCGGCCCCGCGGAGAGAGCGCGTCGACGGCGACCTAGGAGAAGCCGCGCCAGATCTTCACGGCACGCTGGACGGCGGTCAGGTTCCCCAAGACCGCGAACAGGACCATGAACCACTCGAGGGGCCCGAAGGTGAGGACGCCCGCTCCAACCGCGATTCCGCCGGATGGCGCGACGATCCATTGAATGAGGCCGCCGACGAACAGGAGCACCAGGCGGTCGGCCCGGCCGAGGACCCCGCCGTAGGCGCGGCCTTGGCCAACGGCTTGGGCTTGCGTCCCCATATAGGAAGTCAGGAGGACGCCGAGAAGGGCCAGTGTCCCGACCCCGAGACGGCAATACATCGCGTTGAACGCGAGGCCGCCGAGTAGGAAGACATCCGCATAGCGGTCGAGCACGTGATCGAGAAAGTCGCCTCGCGCGGACGCCTTGCCCGCCATCTTCGCGATCTTCCCATCGAGGGCGTCGAGGTACGAGTTCACCAAGATCAGGAGGAGGGCGAGGCCGAGGAGTCCTCCGCCGCCGAAGAAGAAGGCGATCCCGGCGCCGACCGCGGCGAACAGGGCGCCCCATGAGACCAGGTTCGGATTCACGCGGAGCAGGCGCGAAGCCACGGGGACCAGAAACCAGTCCGCAGCCTGGCGGTACCGGTCTAATACCACGAGAGCACCTCGGAGGACCAGTCGACGGAACCCGGCTCGTGGCCCTCCGTTTTCCCTTGGAGGATCGCGAGGACCGCGTCCGCCGTCCGCTCGACCGTCAGGTCCGTCGTATCGACCTCGTAGACGAAAGGGAGTCGGCCGACGGCCTCCTGCGTGATGACGTCGATGGCCTCGGCCTCGACGTTCTCTCGGACCTTCTCGGCCGGCCAGCCTCGGGCTTCGAGTCGAACGCGCAGGACGGAGGGACGGCACCGGAGGACCAGAGCGAGATTCACGTCCATCAGGTGGCTGTAATGGGATTTCAGGAAGGCGATCTTTGCGGGGACCCGGATTCGCCCCCGCAGCGCCTCGACGTCGACCTCGTCCGTGCCGCGAACCGCGTCCCGCCCGACGATGAGGCCTTCGTGCCGGGCCAGGTCATCGAGGTCGATCACCGTGTAGCCGCGGGAGGATAGGACGGCGCAAGTCGTAGACTTGCCCGTCCCCGGAGTCCCCGTGATTGCGACGAGCATCGGGACGCCGAAGGAAGAGGCTCGTTAAATGCATTGCTTCGAAGTGGCGGCTTCTCCCTCGGGCGAAGAGGGTCGGCGGGATCATCGTACGGATTGGATTCTAGACCGCGAAGAATTCGAATTGGTGCGGCGAACGCCCGCTTCAGTATCGACCGACCTGAAATCTCTCTTGCAGGACGATCCCAAAGACCGTGCCGAACAAGAGGATCGGGATGGACAGGAAGAAGAGCGGGAACCCCAAACGAAAGGTGAAGAAAATCACGTCGTCCGGCCGAGTGACGATGAGCCCGGCGAACACCGGCGAAAGCGAAAGGAGGCTTGCGACGGCCGCCCCGATGGGGAGTGCGAGGAACGTCTGCAGGATTCCGGCGAGCAGATCGTCGGAGAGGAGTCCCACCAGGAACGCCGCGGCGAACAGGGCGCCGAACACGAGGAGGGGGCTCGACTCACCGGTCGCAGGGACCATCGCGCTCGGAAAGGACGAGGAGAACACCGCATAGCCCAAGAGCAGGCCGATGAAGCCGGCGAGGGCCGTGACCCGGGCGAACCGAGGGACCCGCGCGGAGAGGTTAGCTAGCAATGTTCACCCCGATCTCTCGTTCAATGCGACGGATGTCCCGCAAGTAGTTGGGAGCGGACGGCGAATTCGCTTCGGGGACCCCATCGATCGTGAAGACAAGGTAGAGAAACTGGTTCCAGGGGACCGTGGCCGCGTCACCCCCCTTTGATACCGCGAAATCCGTGATGTTGCGGACGGCAGCGAATCGCGATGCATCCGTGGCCGCGCTCATCGTGAAGTCGAAGGTGAAGGTCTGGTTGCCCCGGGCGGGAATCGGATCGAGGCTCGGTTCCGAGGAGGTTCCGAAGACCCGGAAGAACCGCATCTCCCCTTCCGTCCCCGTCAGCCGGTCGTCCCCCAACCTGCGGGTCTCGTTCAGACCCGCTTCGGCAGGGCCGTCCCGGATCCAACCGCTGAAGGCCACCAAATAAACGTGCAGTCCCCGGGAGCTTGGATTCTCGACTCCGGCGGTCACACGGACCGTGACCGAGCCGTCCGGCCCCACCCGACCGTCGGAACCAATTCCTGCGAACGTGACCGTGAACCGAGGGACGATGTAGACCGAGGTCTTCGCCTGGACGATCGAAGTAAAGTTCGCCGCGGACAATGAGGCGAAGACGACGAGGAGGATGACTGCGACACCGACCGCAACCCACAAGGCCCTCCGAACGACCTTGGCCGTGGATCGCGGGCGGTCGAAGCCCGCATCGTTCATGGCTCCACCGAAGGCGGACCGGCGGACATCGATTCAAGGGCGGCTTCAGAGACAGCCTCCCGCGGTGCCATTCGGCCCTCGAAGATGTCGACCGCGAAATGGCACTCGGCAAAATGACCCGGCTTGACTTCGATGTTGGGGGGCTCGGTCGTGGTGCAGATCTCCTGCGCGTACACGCATCGAGTCCGGAACCGACATCCGCTCGGCACGTTGATCGGGCTCGGCAGTTCTCCGAAGATCGGAACCTGGGCGTAGGTGTGCTCCGGGTCGGGGACCGGTACCGAGGCGAGGAGCGCGCGCGTGTACGGGTGCGTCGCATGGGCGATGACCTCGTCCATCGGGCCCGTTTCGACGATCCGGCCCAGGTACATCACGGCAATGCGGTCCGCCATGTACCGCGCGACCGCGATGTCATGCGTGATGAACACGTACGGAATCCGATACTTCTCCCTCAGGTCCAGCATGAGGTTCATCACGCCCGCGCGAATCGACACGTCGAGCATGCTCACGGGTTCGTCCGCCACGATGACCTTCGGGTTCAGGACAATGGCGCGAGCGATCGCCACCCGCTGTCTCTGTCCCCCGGAGAGTTCATGGGGGAACCGGTCGAGCATGTCCTGTGCCGGCCTCAGGCCAGCGTCCTCGAGCGCGCGGATGACGACCTCCGTCCGTTCCTCCAACGACGTGGCGATTCGATGGATGATGAGCGGCTCGCTGACGGCGCGAAACACGGTGTACCGAGGATTCAAGGACTCATACGGATCCTGGAAGATCATCTGGACGTTCCGCCGGAATTCGAATAGCGCGTGCCCTTCGAGCGAGGCAATATCGACCCCTCCGAACATGATGTGCCCTCCCGTCGGCTCCTCGAGGCGCGTCAGCAGGCGTCCCGTCGTCGTCTTGCCGCAACCGGACTCGCCGACGAGGGAGAGGATTTCTCCCTGCCGGATGTCGAAACTGATCCCATCGACCGCCCGGACGCGCACCGGCTCTCCCCGGAACGACTTGAGAAACCCTCGCCTGAGGTCGAAGTACTTTTTCAGATCGACGACATGGATTTCTGCGCCGTCCGCCGGCATTTCCGCGGCGGGCCCGACCTCGGTCATCCTCGGAAGAGACCTCCTCGGGCGTAGAACTCGTCGACGAAGTGGCAGAGCCCGCGGTGGCCCGGTTCCGGGGTCACCTCAGGAGGATCGACCGTGGAGCAGATGTCCTTCGCGTACTGGCACCGGGGATGGAAGCGGCAGGCATTGGGCGGCGACAATAGGCTCGGCGGATTACCCGGGATCGAGACGAGTCGTCGGCGCTCACCCACGACACTGGGGAACGCGGACAGCAGCCCTTCCGTGTACGGGTGAATCGTCCGACTGAAGATCTTCGCCGACGGCCCCTCTTCCACGATCTTCCCCGCGTACATAACGGCAATCCGATCCGCGACCTTCGCTACGACGGACACATCGTGCGAGATGATGATGAGGGCCATGTGGAGATCCTTCTGAATCCGAAGGATCTCATCCATGATCTTCGACGCCGTGATCACGTCGAGAGCGGTCGTCGGCTCATCGGCGATGACGAGGCGAGGACTGAGTGCCAGGGCCATCGCAATCATCGCCCGCTGCTTCATCCCCCCGCTGTACTCATGCGGGAAATTGTCGATCCGATCCGCCGGGATGCCCACAAGGCGGTACAGCTCCTCCACACGGGTCCTCGCGGCCTCAGGGCCGACGTCCTCGTGCGTCCGGATCGTCTCGATGATCTGACGCCCGACCGTGTAAACGGGGTTGAGGGCATTCATCGCCCCCTGAAAGACGATCGAGATCTGCTTCCATCGGACCGCGTTCAGCTTCGGATGATACTCCCTCAGGCGGCCATCCGGTCGGCGAGTGATGTCGACCAGGTCCCCATTTTGGGTCGCTGCCGCGAGGCGGTTCTTCGCCTCCGCGAGCGCGCGCCGCGAGGCCTTGTCGCCCGCCTCGAACTTCATGGTCAGGTCGCGGACGGTCCGCTCCAAGGCTTGAATCTCAGGGGCGAGATACGTTCGATACGTCTCCGAGAGTGGGTTCTCCAACGCGTCGACCTTGCGCCTCAGCTCCTCCAATCGAGGCGTCGCCTCCTTCGTTTCGGGGGCGCTCTGCACCGTTTCGAGCTCGGCCTTCGCTTTTTGCAGGTCCGGAGCCGCGCGCGCCTCGGCCATGTTCCAGTAGGCCGGCCGATACGGTGTGGCGTGGCCCTCCATGTCGAATATGATCTGTCCGCCGAACACGTGGGCATTCGAAGGAAGGAGCTGGGTGATTGAATACGCGAGGGTCGTCTTCCCGCAACCGGATTCCCCGACGAGGCCGATCGTCTCTCCCTCATCGAGGTTCAGGTTCACGCCATCGACGGCCTTGACCCAGCCGGCTCGCACTCGGAAGTACGTCTTCAGGTTTCGGACGGCCAGGAGTGGCACCGATCAGCGCCTCCGGAGCCGCGGGTTCACGATCTCGTCGAAGCCCCGACCGAGCAGGTAGAAGCCCAACGATACGAAGGTGATCGCCAGTCCGGGAGGCACGAGCCACCACCATGCACTGAGGGCGCCGCCAAAGGTCAGGACGGTCGACAACATGCCGCCCCAGGAAATGACGGTGGCGTCGCCCAACCCTAGGAAACTGAGGAACGCCTCCGTGACGATGGCGCCCGCCACACCCAGGGTCATGAAGAGGAAACTGAAGGGCAGGACGTTCGGGGCGATGTGGTAGAAGATGATCCGGAAATCGCTGCCCCCGCTCACGCGGGCCGCGTCCACGAAGGGCCGCTCCCGCAGGCTCAAGGTCTGCGCTCGGATGACCCGTGCGATCCCGGGCCAGCCGACGATTCCGAGGACGAGGATGATGACCCAGATACTCGGATGTTGAAAAATCGCCGCGACGACGAACACGATGGGGAGGAAGGGAAGGACCAGGAAGACGTCCGTCGTCCGCATGAGGAGGGTATCGACGAGTTTTCCATAGTACCCTGCGATCAGGCCAACGAACGTGCCCAGCCCGACGGCGAACGCGGCGGCGAAGACGCCGACAATGAACGCGACCTGCGTACCCCAGAAGAGCTGGGTGAGGATGTCCCCGCCGCGGAAATCGGTGCCGAGCAGATACGTGTGCCCGGACGGGTAGGTTCCCGGGGGCAGGGGTGTCCGAGGAGTCCCCAGCAATTGGTGCACGACGGCCCTGCCTATCGAGGGCTCGATCCAGACGCCGTTCAATTCCTCTTGCGTGATTCCGAGGGTGAACTTCGTCCCTTTCAGGGCGCCCGCATACGCGAAGAGCGTCGCCGAACGGGGCGGGATGAGGGCAAATTGTTCCGCCTGGACCGGCGCGGATCCGCTCAGCTTCGTGCTGACGATGAAGAGTTGTGAGTCTTCCGTCGCCGCGAAGACCTGAGAAAGCTGATCGACCTCGAAGAACGTCCGCAGCCGACCTGCGAACGACTGGCGGAACTGCGGAATCTCGACTCCTGTCACGTTGAGCCGAAACAGGTACGAAGTTCCGGAGGGGCCGCTCGCCTGATCAAAGAATGCGAAGTAGGTATCCCGACCAATGTAGCTGGTCGCCCCTCCAATCGGCTGCCACGTCGGATTCGGAACGGAAAACTCCTGCACGACTCGGAGCGTGCCGATATCGAATGTCGCGATTCCCACCGCCGAGCTCGAGCGCAAGGGAAGGAAGAGCCACAGAGGCAATTCGCTCCGAGTGAATCCGATCGGTCCTGAAACGGTGGCGGGCTGGCCATCGAGGGTCAGAGCCACGCGACCGCGCAAAGGGCCGGTGACATTCCGCACCTCCAACGTACCGTTCGCCAGCGGCAAGACGATTCCTTGGGAGGGACCGGCTCGGAAGTCTTCGTAGGAATCGACTCGGTTCGGGTTGTAGTACGCGAACGGCGGAGCGGACAGGGACACGTTTTCGAAGAGGACGGTTCGGCCCCTCGGAAGGGAACCGTCCCGGTTGGTGTCGGTGGCGTGGACGTACGTGATCTCGAAGACGACCACGTGATCGGCATCGGCTGCCACGAAGTAATGATACGGACCCGCCTCGTGGCCGGGCCTCGGCGGGAAAATGGTCGCACCGGCCTCCCGCTCGAAAAGGGCGATCAACATGTCGCCCGACGAACCTGGGTCTTCGCCGGTCCAGACCGGGTCGAACGTCAGCTGCTGCTGGAAAATCACGACGCGAGAGAAGGGGTCCACGACGACGAACTCACGGCCCGCAAAGAACGCAATGGCTCCATTCGTCGAACCCGGGCCCGCACCCGAACTCGTGTTGCGCCCTGGCACAATGTAGTAGACCGCGGTCAGCGGAGGCGCTGGCCGTGGCATCGCGCCGTAGGCGAAGTCCTGAGTGATGTCAAAGGTGAACGACAAGTTGCCGCCCGCCTCAAAGGGGGTCGTTCGAGCGGCGGGCTCGACGCTGCGGAGAAAGTCCATGAAGATCAGGCCTTGTCGTACGGAGTTGATGAGCCACATCCCTCCCCCCTGATCCGTTGTCAGCGGCGTCGTCGGCCCCAACACGGGAGGATTGTACGTCAAGTTCGGCAGCGCGGTCAGATTCTTCGCGTAATGCGACACGATGAACCGGTCGGCCACGGGTGCCTCGAAATCCCGGGGATACGGTGAGATGACCGGGGCGAGGATGGCGACGGCTGCGAACGAAGCGACGATGATCAATCCGACGATTCCCAGACGGCTTTCCTTGTAAATGTTCCACGAGCGGCGGACCATCCGCCATGCCCGATGCAAAAACCTGACCGCGGTCGGGATCCCGATCGGCTGCGCCGACCCGTCAGATCCGGACACGTGGGTCGAGCACTCCGTACAAGATGTCGGCGATGATATTGGCGACGATGACGAGGAGCGAAATGATGAAGAGGAGGGCGCCCGCGAGGAACTGGTCCTGGTTGAGAAGCGCTTGGAGGAAGTAGTAACCGACTCCAAAGAACGAGAAAATTTGCTCGAGGACGATGGCGCCACCGATGGAAAACGCGATGCTGATGGAGAAAGATGTGACGACAGGCAAGTAGGCATTCCGTGCCACGTGATGCCGTCGAACGACGCGTTCGGAGAGACCCTTGGCGCGCGCGGTTAGCACGAAATCCTCGCCCATCACCTCGAGCATGGATGTTTGCATCAAGAGGATCGCTCCCGCGGCGCTGATGAGGATGAGCGCGAGCATCGGCAGGAACGCATGGGCGCTCAGGTCGACGAGCTGGAACAACACGTCGCCCGATCCACGACTCGCAAGGTAGGGGAAGTGTTGAGCCGTCCAGATGGGATCGGTCCAGCCCCGAAGGGGAAACCAATTCAGGATAAAGGCGAAGGACCACAGGAGGATCAACCCAATCCAGAAGGAGGGCATGTTGTTGAAGAACAGGCTGCTGACGACGACGGATCCTTCGCTGATCCGCCCTCGACGCCAGGCGATGAATGTGCCGATGACGATGCCGAAGACGTAGGTGAGGACCGTTGCGGTGACGAAGAGGAAGAGCGTTTTTGGCAGGGCGTCCGCGATCACCGCGGACACGGCACGCCCCTCGAGGAAGGACGGTCCGAAGTCGAAGGTGAACATGTTTCGAAGGAACTTGAGCAAACGAATGTAGACGGGATCATCGATCCCGAAAGACTGTCGGAGCTGTAACAGCGTGGCGGGCGATATGTTGGGGTCTTGGGTAAATCGGTCGATCGGGCTTCCGGGCATCGCTTCGAAAAGAATGAACACGATGACCGTGACGATAAAGAGCGTGATCAGGCCCTGGATGAGCCTGCGTACGATGTACCACGCTAGCGCTGCCACCGCCGCCACCCCCTGGAGCGATTTGTCCATGTTACGCTGTCTTTTGTATTAACGTTTGCCCAGCGCAAGGCAAGCTCCCATCTGGAGCCGGATTCGGAAGTGAAAGGAGGACCGGACCCCTCCGCGGCCCGGTCCATGTTCGGTGTCCTAGAGCTCGTCTCCTTCGCCGGGCTTCATTTCCTCTTCAGCCATCGTCGCCTGGGCAGCGGGCGGCTTTCCCCTCCGCGCCAGGATGATCCCTACGACGGCTCCGACGGCGAGGCCTGCGACCAGCAGGCCTATGGAGAGGCCGTACGCCTCGACGAATCCCTGCACGGGCGGCGCCGCAATCGTGGCCGTCGCCGATTGGGTGCCGACGGCTACCGTGTGGTCGCCCGCGGTCGTGAACACCTGATCGAAGGTCACCGTCTGCGATGCACCCGCACCGATGGTGATGTCCTTCGACGCGACCGCCGCCCCGTCGATCAGGAGCGTCACCGTTGCGGGACCTGCGACAGTCAGCGTGTTCGTCACGCTCAACGAGATCGTCGACTTATCGCCGACCCTACCCGGGTTCACCGTGAGCGCTCCATACGACAGGACCGGCCGGGACGCCACGATCCCGTACCATGCGCGGACGACGAAGCCGGCTGGAGTTTGCGCCACCGCGAGGTTCTCAATCGAGCCGAGCGATGCCGTGAACGGAATGGTCGCGTTGCCATTCGGATCCGTCAGCGTCTGCACCGGGCCGCTCCAGACGGTCGCGTTGGCGACCGGCGCCCCGGAACTGTCCGTCACCGTCACGGTCGCGTTCGCGCTCCCTTGCTCGGGGACGAGCATCTTGTCGACGTGGACGGTCGCGTAGGCCTGGGGCGGATTCGGAAGGAACACGTAGGGTCGGACGAATTCCATCGGAATCTTCGCCAGCGAGACGTACAGGAACTGGTTCACGTAGTACTCCGGTCCGATGGGTATGCCATAAGCACCGGCGAAGTATCCCAGATTCATGTGGTCGGCGCCCACGAAAAGCTGGTTGCGCCCTCCGTAGGCGTACCGCGGATCCGCAGCCTGGAAGCCAAAGGAGTGCGCCTGAGACAGGCTCAAGAGTGGGACGGTCACAGATTGCGAAACCGTTCCGTTCACGTCCGTCGTGATGGTCCCACCGGCAGCGCCCCTCACGTTCCGGGCCGCAGTGCCCGCTCCGCGAGTCAGGAACACCTTAGCATTGGCCGCCGGACCATTCCGATTATAGAAGGTTCCCGTGACGGTCTGCGTCCGCGCGCTGGACGCGAAGAGCTGCCCTACAGTACTCACGGACTCCGAACCGAGAGCGAATATCGGGGCTCGCTGGACAACCATTCCGCTGTCGATCTCGAACTCCGCATTATCGATTCCGGGAACCCACTGACCGCCTCGCAGGGACGAGGCGCTCCACCCGAAGAACGAGGCAGGGTTCGCGCCGCACAGCGTGACGTTCAGCCGCAAGCGGGACGAGGGCGAGGTACTACCGATGAAGGCACGAACTTGGACCGCCGAATCTCCCTTGTTCGGAACCGGCTGGATTTGCTGCGTCAGCCCCGTCGCGTTCAGCAAGTAGTATCCGGGGAAATTGGCCGGCCAGGTGGTGCTGTCGCAGGAGTCAATTCCCGTGTGGTCGAGTAGTTCGACGTCACCCAGCATGTTGTCCGCGCCATACCCCGATCCTTGACCTGCCGAACTTTGGAAGGACGGTCCGAACGACCCTCCGTAATCGAAATAGGCCAGATCGAGTCCCTTGCCGCCGTAGGCTCCGCTCGTGTAGTTGTAGGCCCAATCGAACTGGGCCTCCATTCCGACCGAGCCGGGGGCGACTTGGAAAATCACCGCCCCGTCCGCGGCCGGAACTCCGAGCTGGTTCCAGACGGTCGCTGTCACGGTGGTCATTTGCGCCGGCGAGGACGTGACGGTCCGATCGGAGAAGTCTATCAGCGCGGCGTGGCCCGGCGTCACGCCGTCGCTAATGAGCAAACCTGCCACGTCCGAAGTCTGATAGGCTGTACCTGCCACGGCGAAACGGATCGGGATGTTGCCCCGCACCGCCGTCGCGGTCTTGGTTACCGTGAAGGCTGCGACTCCCGACGCGTCCGTCAGCGCCCATGCCGGCGACACCGTCACATTTGTCGCACTCCCGGCTTCACTGTCTGGCAGGATGGCTGTCACATTCGCTCCCTGCCGCGGGGAGCCTGCGAAGTCTCGCACGGTGACGCTGATCGTGGTGGAGTCACCCGGTACCGCCGTGCTGAGGACGAGCTTCGACGCGTTTACGTCGGCAGTGAGCCAATCCGGCGCGTTGTCGTTTTCGACGAAGAGCAACAGAGACGCTTTCTGCGTGTCCGTGACAATCGTCTGATCCCAGGTCGTGTTCGCCTTCAGGACCTCGAGCAAGTGTTGGTTCGGGAAGCCGTTCGCGTTCGCCGGGGCGCTGTACGTGAACACAACCTTGCCGTTGGCACCGGTCGTGCCAGAGGCGGGCGAAATCGTGCCGAACACAAGCGTCGTGTCAATCTTCACAACCGCGCCCTGGATCGGACCACCCGAGCTGTCAGTGACTGAAGCGGTGACCTGCGCAGTACCCCCGACACCGATGACCGGGGTCGTGGTCGCCAGGTCCAACCTCACGATGGGGATTGGCAGCTTCACGCTAATCTGCATGACCTTCGTCGTGGTTCCCGTCGACGCACCTTTGACGACCGTCGCCTTGAGACTCAAATCGCCTTGGATGAACGGCACGGCCAAGGAGAACCGTGCATGGCCCGAGACGTCGGTCGTCGCGGAGGAGCTATCGGTCTGCACTCCGTACGTGCGGTTCAGCCATACGGAGGCACCCGAAATGGGAGCAAAGTCCCGAGAGCCGAATACGTCCACGGTCACGGTCCCACCTGCGATCGCACGCTCCGGCGCGGTCATCGAGACCGTGATAGCGCCCGAGGGGAGCTGAACGCCGGTTGCACCCGGTCGGCTCAGCTTCGACAGCGACCAGAAGTTGTAGAGCAGCGGCGGCGTGTTCACCCATCCGACCCATCGATCGTTGCGGTAGGCGTTCAGGTTCTTCCGGTAGTAGAGGATGTTCCACGGGATGTCCTTCACGACTTGGCCCACGATGTCCTTCACGATCTGGATTCGCGCGTTGTTGTCGAGGGTGACGAGCATCGTCTCGAGCTTGGCGTCAACGGCCGCGTTGTGATACCCGGCGGAATTGGACCCGGCGGGGTTGATGTTCACATCCTGGCTGCTGCCGAAGAAATCCTTCAAGTAACCCTCCGGGAGGGCGCCCAAGCTGAACCCGAGGATGTAGATGTCAAAGTCGACGGGCGGGAGGAATGCCTTCGCCACAATCGTGTCGAAGGTCACCGGGGCCGCGTCGATGTTCAGCCCGATCTTCTTCAGGTTGTTCGAAATCATGATGCCGGCGTCAGCCCGGATCGGGTCGTAGTCCTTCGGCGGAGTCAAGATCGCGGTCCGGATCGGCGAGCCGTCTTTGTAGTCTCTGAACCCGTCGCCATTCCGGTCGATGATGCCCACGCGGTCGAGGAGGGCGCGTGCTCCCGCCAGGTCGAAGTCCGGCGGCTTGGCGGTCTGGTTGATGTACTCCGACCTCACGATGGAGTGGGGGACCGTCCCCTTGATTCCCAATCCGCCCATCAGCACGTTCACGATGTAGTCCTTGTCGATCGCCATCGAGATGGCCGTGCGGAGGTCCAGATCATTCCACGGCTTCCGCCGCAGGTTGAACGCCATGTAGAACATGCCGCTGTCCGTGACTTGCTCCACGCTGATGGAGGGGTTCGAATGGACCTGGCTCAGGAACCCCGGAAGGAGGGGCCAGATCAGGGTGTCGATCTCGCCCGATTGAAGGGCGAGGCTAATCACGTCGAGGCTCGAGTAGATGGAGAAGCGAATCGATCGCAGGTGGTCCGGATAGAAGTTGTACTTCGTCGTGCCGACGAGCACGCTCGCGTCCGCCCGACCCTTGCCCCAGTACGTCGGGGACACAACGACCTGTGTTGCCTGGTTCCTCGACCATGAGACGGTCTTCCAAGGTCCCGTCCCAATGGTCGCATCAAGCTGCGAGGCCGTTCCGCCGAAACCGAAATCGATCGATCGGTCTGCGGCATCCGTGATCGGAGTGAGGCTTGTGAAGTTTAGGGGCGGATTGGAGTCGATATGATTCAGCCAGATATGCTTCGGCATGATCAGGATGCTCAGGGTTGCTACGAAGAAGAGAGCGTACGTCTTGGAGAGGTGGAAGCGAACTGTATCGGTGCCGATCGCCTCGACGCCAATATGGGACTTCGCCGCTCCGCCCGTCCAGTGGGCAAATCGGGGAGCGTCCCACCAGAGAGCTTCATTGATGAACGAAGAGGACGTGCCCCAGCCCTGCGTCTGGAAGCTGAAGACCACGTCCGCGGCGGTCATCGCTTGTCCATCAGTGAATGTGACGAGGGGGCGAATGAATACGTCAACGGTGGCTGCATCCGGCGCGACTGGTGTAGCGAGGACCGAATAGCCGGTGCCTCCCCCGCGCGCGGGATCTGCGAGATATGGGAACAAATTGCCGTCCGGATCGGTTCCGAGCAGCGATTCAAAGTTGAGCGATCCTACCATATAACTTTTCCACACCGTGTTCGTCCCCGGGTTCCAGGTGTTCATGTCCGTCATGTCGTTCTGGAGACCGATCACGATTTCCGACGACTGAGTCTGCGCCGCCGCGGATCCGACTAGGAAGATCATTCCCGACCCGAGCAAAGCCAGGGTGATCGCTATCACCCGGATCGCAGGCGAGCGCAAAAACACAAGTTGCATGTTGGCTCCTCCCCTAAACGTCTATTCGGCCGAAGGTGATACACGCTATAAAAACATTCTTCCAATCCGTGTCCCGACCGGTTCGGGATGCGTCCCATTCGTTTCGAGACGCGTTCTACCTGGAGGGAATGACCAGCACAGTTGGCGTGATCCGCGGCCAGCGTGGAATCTCGTTCCGATGACGGCTCAATGAGCGTCTGCGACCGACCCACGGAGTGCGCGCATGAGGCGACCGCGCAGCTCTGTTTCGTCCTCGATCGAACGCCACTCGTCGCGCACCTTGGGTTTGAGAATGGCGGCGATCTGGAATGGATATCGGACGTCCATGAGAAACAACGGCTCGGCCGGAGCCATTCCGAAGTCTCGTCGGGTTCCTTGGAGCGCTTTCCGAATCGCGGATTTCGGGACCTCGCCTGCAGCGCACTTCGACATCGCCGCGACGATCCGTCGGACCATGCTCCGCCGAAAACTTCGGGCCCGAACGTCAACGAGAAGCGTTCCACCCTCACGCGCCACGTCAACCCGATCGATTGTCATCGGTCCCGGGGCCGGGTCGGATGTGAACGACTCCATTCGATGGATTCCGACGAACGGTCGGCCGGCATCGCGCATCGCGGATATCGGCACATCGGAAAATAGGTGGTATCGGTACCACCTTTCCAAGGCGTGCCGCGGGTGGAACGAGTCGGCCACCTCGGTCGCGGCCCACCCCCAGACGTTCCGGACGCGATCGTTGAAGGCGCCGATGGCGGCTCCCGCCGAAAGCGACGTGTTGAAGGCAATCACGTTCCCGACGGCGCTCACGCCCCGGTCCGTTCGACTCGCGCTGCGGAAGAACGCTTCTTTCGGGTCCCGAATAATCTTCGCCGATCGCAGGGCGGCGATGCACTCTCCTTCCACGGTTCGCCGGTCTGGCTGACGCTGATATCCGAAGAACGACCGACCGTCATACGCTATCTTGAGCGCGATCCGCATGCCAAGGAATATCTCTCGTTGGATATATCGACCGGATGTGCCCGGTGTCCGGGTCGTCTTGGTTGAGCCGAAAAACGAGGGCAACGTCGGGGCCGTCGCCCGGGCCATGAAAAACTTCGATGTTCACGACCTCGTGCTCGTGAACCCCTGTGCCTTGGGACCGGAAGCACGGCAAAGGGCCATGCACGGGGCGGACATCTTGGAGTCTGCGACCGTCGTCCCGGACCTGGCCTCGGCGATCCAGGACGCCGACCTCATCGTCGGCACCTCGGGGATCGACACCTCCAATGAGAAGCGATTCGCTCGAATCGCGGTCCGTCCGAGCGATCTTGCGATCAAGTTGGGGGAGGCCCGAGGGACCACCGCCCTCCTGTTCGGCCGAGAAGACTTCGGGCTCATCGAGGAGGAGCTCCTCCGATGCGACCTGCTCGTGACGATCCCGGCCGCAGCACCCTACCCGATCCTGAACCTCTCCCACGCCGCAACGGTCCTCCTCTACGAACTGTTCAACGCAAGGGCGCCCAAGCGGCCCTCGAGAACGATGTCCGGGCTCGAGAAGGAGAAGCTCCACTCGGCTTTTGACGACCTCCTCGATGCGACCGACTACCCGGCGCACAAGATTGGCCGAACGCGGATCATGTTCCGCCGGATGATGGGGCGTGCGGTCCCGAGCGGTTGGGAGTTCCACGCCCTCATGGGCGTCCTGCAGCGGGCGACGAAACGAATCCGCCGCCTCGAGGGCAAGCGGTAGGTGAGCGGCCGATCGTCGATTCTTCACTTCACGATGCCAATTCCGAGGCTCTGGTCCGTCTTCTCCATGCTCTTTCGCCCGTCTCTCTGGATTTCGAGGAGGGCGCGAATCGCGTCCACGTTTTCCGGAACGACATCCGATTCCTGATGGACCGCTTGGAAATAGAACAGGCGTTTCCCGTCGACGACGTGAACGCCGTCTCTCCACACGGCGATCTCGTATAGATCGGCGCGGTTACGTGAGAGGTCCCGGGCCATCTCCATGATCTGGGCGGTCGACTTCACTCCGTCCCCGCCTGAAACGAACGCGACCCGCGGGAACCGTTTCCAGACGTCGAGGACGGCCTCCGCGCTCGCGGCTTTCTTCAGGTCGACGGTCACCGTGTGCAGGTGCATGATCGTCGTGGGCACCTTCACAGCGACCGTGTGGATGTTCAGTTTCGGAAGGACACTCTGAACGTCCGGGCCGTGATGGGACGGCATCTCGAGCTCGGGCTCGATCGCGTTGATCGGCCCTTTCTTCGAGTCTCCGGGATCCGTCGCCCGGCGAATCATGACCGCGAGGACGCTGACCACACCGAAGTGGGCGTCCAACGGATAGAGCGTGCGAATCAGGCCGGTCGTATTGCACGAGGGGATGCGGACGAACCTCGCGCCGAGGCATTCCTCGTAATTGGCGGCCGCATTGAAGGACAGGTTCGTGAGGTTATGGTCCTCGCCTCCTTGCCAAATCGCCTTCACGCCCGCCTTTTCGTAGAGGGACTTGTAGCCGCTCTCCTCCGGAGTACAGTCGACGACCAGGTCGACCGCCTTCACGAGATCTTCGAGGGTGCCCGCCGTCTTGACGCCCGCCTTCTCGAACTTCGAGGCCATGTCCGCGTTCGCGGCGTACAGCGGATATCCCTTCCGAATCGCGAGCTTCGCCTCGAAATCGGGTTTCGTCTTCGCCACCCCGGCGACGCGCATGTCGTCCTGCGCGGCGACCGCATCGGCGACGCGCTTCCCGATCGTCCCGTACCCGTTGATCGCGATCTTGGCCGTCATCGCCGACACTCCGTGAGAATCCGAACCGGGACCCGACTAAAAAGGTTGCGCGGGACCGCGGTCGCGGGAGCCCGCAAAGCCTCTTCCGTCCGGGTCCGCATACCGGCCGCATGAACTGCTACTACTGCGAGAAGCCCGCGCGCGCCATCTGCCGGTTCTGCGGTGCCGCCGTGTGTCCTGACCATACGAGGGCGAACCGGTTCGTGAGCGGTTGGGCGGCGGAAGGCCGGGCGGACAACATCGTGGTCTTCAACGCGATCTGGTGCGGCCGCTGTGCGGTCCAGCCGATGTACATGGCCTAGCGGGGCGGGGCGCCCCTCGCATACAGGTCCCGGCGAATCCGGGGGACCATCGCCATGAGCACGGCACACTCGGTGAGGCCCTTCCGGTCCAGTCGCCCCTCCGTGAGATAGCCGATCGCCCCCTGTCGAGAGCCGATGCCACGGATCCCCGTCAGCCGCGTCATGGCATCTCCCACCGTCGCGCCGGCCTTCACCTTCTCGAGGATCCGCGGCGGATACGCGAACCCGGGGCCATGCCCGACCGTAATCCGACCGGAGCGGTCGACCACCGCGCAGTACTGGACGTCGAAGTGGTCGGAGAGGACCGACGACCAGACGAGTCCTGCCTCGATGCCGACGCCGAAGTCCCCTCCCCCGATCGCGGACTTCGCTCGGTTCATCGCCCCGTGGACCGCCTCCTCGTCGAACGGCTGGTCCGAGACCTCGGTCTTCACGCGCACCCCGCGGACGCGGGCCGGGAGGGAGAGCGCCTGGAAGACGTCCTTCACGGCGCGGATCTTCACCGGGTTGTTCGAGCCGATGAACACCTGCAGAGGTTTCAAGCGTTTGCCGCGGCGGTCGATCAGCCCTTCCCGGATGCGCCGGGAGGCGATCGGAAGGCCGTCCTGGGCGAGGACCATCGGGACCGTCCGGATGCCGAGCGGTCGAAGGCCCTTCGCAGCCCTCGCTTCATTGAGGGCGACTGCCACCGGCTGGCGTTCGGCCGAGACGACCAACACGTCGAGTTCGGGGAGGTCGTCCGCAGGACCATACGGATCGTCGATCGGCTCGATCCGAGCGTGACGCCATTTCCTCGCCGCCAGGAACCGTTTCAGGTTGCGCTCCCGGACCTCGTACGGATTCACACGGGGTCGGGATTCCTTCGCGAACCGATCCGTCGTGAGGCCAATGACGACGGCCTCCGGCCGGCCGTCGAAGGAGGCACGGAGCAGGGCCTCATGCCCAGTGTGCAGGAGATCGAACGTCCCGCCGAGGACGACGCGCATTTGGCGGACCATCCGGTCGACACGATATAAGAATGACTCAGGGAGACAGACGGCCGTCGCGGATCGCGAGGAGGTCGGAGTACAGCGCGTAGGCGGTCTGTCGCAACGCCGGTTGCCGCTCGATGATCTGCAGCTCCCTCAGCATGTCCGTCCGCACGACCAGGGAGCTCGACGTCCCGTCGACCGAGGCGAGCGGGTGGTCGAGCGCGACGGCTTCTAGGGATACAGAGGCCTTCACGGACCGCCCCTCCCTCCATCCGCGGGCGATGAGCTTCATGCGTTTGCGTGCCGACCTCGCCGCCTCGATCCGTTTCGACGTCAAGGAGGCGATCCCCTCCCGCGGCACCTGTTCCGGTCGGAGACGGCCTCCCATCAAGACGTTGGCGAGGAGACACGCCTTCACGGTCGCGTCCCAGCCCTCGAGGTCCATCGCCGGGTCCGTCTCGAGGAGGCCCATGTTCCGGGCCGACTTGACTCCGTCCTCATATGTCCGACCGGCCTCGATCATGGAGAGGATGAGGTTCGTCGTGCTGTTCAGGATCCCCTCGAACGACAGGATGCGGATGCCACGGAGCGTCTCTTGAAACAGGTTGAACACGGGGGCGCCGTCCATCACGGTCCCCTCGTACCGGAAGCCGAGGCCGTGCGTCCGGGCCAACTCTTTGAGGCGTTGGTAGTGATAGACGAGCGGGCCTTTGTTCGCGGTGATCACATGCTTGCCGCTCGAGAGGGCCGCGACGATGTGGTCCACGCCGATCTGCCGCGGGGCGATCCGCAAGGGCGTGATCTCGATCACGACGTCGGCCCTTGCGCGGCGGATGTATTCGGCCGACCGTCCGTGGACCCCGCGGCCACAGGACTCCAAGGAGGCGCCCGCGTCCGCGAGCCGCAGGGCCTTCCGCAGGTCGATCCCTCGTGCGCGTTCCACGGACCCATGCCGTCCGGTGACGATCCCGACGACCGCGGCATCGAGGCCATGGATCTTCGCGAGTTCCGATCGACGTTCCAGGAGGAGTCGCGCAAACTCCCGGCCGACGTTGCCGAAACCGACGAGGAGGATCCGACAGCGCATCGCAGGATCGTCCTCGGCCCCTCACGGCGCGCCTTTCTCCGCGGCCAGGGCACGCAGGACGCCATCGATCCGGCCGAGTCCTTCGGAGAGGTACGGTCCCGCGTGTCCCATCCCGATCCGGATGTACCCGTCCATGCCGAACTGGTCCCCGGGCACAATCAGCGTGGACTTCTCTTTGAGCAGGCGCCACGCCAGATCCGAGGAATTGATGGGCAATCCGTATCGCAAGAAACAGATGGCGCCCGCGACGGGAGGGATGTGCGTGAACAGCGGGCCATGGCCGGCGATCCATTCGCTCAGGAGGCCATAGTTCCGTTGGAGGATCGAACGCGTGCGGCCGAGGATCTCCTCTCGCCGGCCCGAGGAAAGGGCGATCTGCGCGAGCCGGTCCGAGAGATACGTGGGCGTCAGCGTCGTGTAATCGTGGAACGCCCATAAGGTCGCAATCGTCTCCGGAGGCCCGACGACCCAGCCGATCCGCAACCCCGGGAGGGCGTAGGCCTTGCTCATGCCGTTCATCACGAGCGTCCGTTCGTATCCGCCCCAGAGGCTCTCCGTCCTCGGACCTTCCCGCTCCGCGCCGGTGTAGACCTCGTCGGATAGGAGCCATGCTTCCGCGTCCCGCGCCGTATCGAGCACGGCCCTGCGTTGTGCCTCCGCCATCACCGCCCCGGTCGGATTGTTCGGGTTGCAGACCGCGATCGCCTTCGTTCGGCGGTTCACCAGGGTCGCGAGCTCGGCGGGATCGAATTGCCATCCGAGGTCCTCTCGGAGCCAGAGGGGACGCACCTTCCCGCCGAACATCTGGATGAGTCCCCAGCTCTCCATGTAGTTCGGGAGCAGGAGGACGACCTCATCCCCCGGCTCGACGAGATGCCAGAGGGCCAGCAGACATGCCTCGGAGGAACCGTTCGTGACCAAGACGTGATCCGGCGTGGTCCCGGGATACAGCGAGGCAATCGAGGAACGGAGCTCCGGGGTGCCGTTCCCCTGCGAGTACGCGAGCGGATGATCCAGGAACCGATCGATGGCCGCCTCCTCCCGAAGCAGCTCCCGAAGTGGGAGCGGCTCCACGCCGCTTTCCGAGAGATTGAATTCCACGCGGTGCTCCCACGTGGACTGCCATCGCTCCATCTCGAAAGGGACGAGCTTCATTCGCTTGGCGGCGGCATCGATGGTGGTTCGGATTAATCTTCTCGGGAAGCGATCCTGCCGACGCGCGTGGACGCGAGAAAGGAGGCCCCCAGGTGCCGATCGGCCCCGGTCGGGGAGCGGTCCGACGCGAACCGCGACCTGGGCTTTCGTGCCTGGTTCGCACGTGCCGCTACAAAAATATTCCGTTTACGTTATATAGTACCCATGCATTGCGCCGCCCCGGACGAGAGGGGGCATGAGGCGTCTCGGCGTGGTCGAGAACATCGCCCACGATGGGACGGTCCTCATCCGCTCGGAGTTCGCCCCCTCGCGAGGCGCCGATGTGCGCGACAAGCGGAATCGGCCTCTGGGACGGGTCGTGAAAGTGTTCGGACCGGTCCAGGAGCCTTTTGCCGCGGTCCGCCCGGTCGGCCCCGCCTCCCTGTCCCTGATCGGAGCCGATGTCTTCGTCGATGAGGGAAACCATGCCAACCAAGAAGATCGAAGAGGCCGAAGAAGTCACTAGATGTCCGGAGTGCAACTCGGGACACCTCTCGTTTGACTACGAACGCGGGGAGCTGATCTGCGAAGAGTGCGGCCTCGTCCTGACCGACCAGATGATCGATCAGGGTCCGGAGTGGCGCGCGTTCGACGTGGAGCAGGGCGAGAAGCGTGCCCGGACGGGCGCCCCGATGACGTACACGATCCATGACAAGGGTCTCTCGACGACGATCGGCTGGAAGAACAAGGACTCCTACGGCAAGTCGATTCCCACCCGGAACCGCGCGCAGCTGTACCGCCTTCGGAAGTGGCAGCGGCGCATCCGCGTGAGCAACGCGACGGAGCGGAATCTCGCGTTCGCTCTGAGCGAGCTCGATCGGATGGCGAGCGGGATGGGTTTGCCGCGAAACGTCCGCGAGACCGCCGCGATGGTCTACCGAAAGGCCGTGAACAAGAACCTGATCCGCGGTCGCTCGATCGAAGGCGTGGTCGCGGCGTCCCTCTATGCCGCGTGCCGCCAGTGCAACGTCCCGCGGACGCTCGACGAGATCGCGAACTCGTCCCGCGTCGGGCGCAAGGAGATCGGTCGGACGTACCGCTTCATGACGCGGGAACTGAAACTGAAACTCATGCCGA
>Ga0209154_1000287_pt1 | contig 36097 bp, 32 predicted proteins | sample GraSoiAngelo_121_FD_185878 | JGI IMG/M metagenome (GOLD analysis project Ga0209154, IMG submission 185878) | Grasslands soil microbial communities from the Angelo Coastal Reserve, California, USA - 14_0919_12_20cm (SPAdes) (version 2) | ecosystem: Environmental > Terrestrial > Soil > Grasslands ... | reverse complement strand
CCGCGAGTGACGTCGGATTTGGATTGTGTTGCCGTTCTGCCGCATCACGACCTAGAAGCAATTGCTGGTCGCGGCTCGGGTCTTGCCAAAAGGCACAAGATTTATTTGCAGTACGTCGCTGTAAACACAATGCCCGAAGACTACGAGACACGCCTGACGGAGCTTTTTCCTGGACGGTTCAAAAACCTTCGCATCTGCGTTCCTGATCCTTACGACCTGATGCTGTCCAAACTTGAGCGAAACAGTCCCAAGGACCGCGAGGACGTAGAATACTTGGTGGGCAAATTGAAGCTCAATCCAAACCTGCTCCGGGAACGATATGAACGCGAACAGCGCCCCAATCTCTCAAACGAGTCTCGCCACGATCTAACGCTCAAATTGTGGCTGGATCTCTTTCCCCCGCAGGCGCAGTTCTCAACCTGATTGCCAGGCCGAGCAGCAGACTCAATACTTATCCAACCCGCTTTTATGGGCCATTCTCATTCTCGCATTGCTTCGCCGTTCAGATGACCCTTTATCCCGGTTGAGTAGGCCGGCGGGATTGCGCCACCGGCCTCTCGCAGAACCGGACGTGAACCTCTCAGCTCATCCGGCTCCCATCAAGCAAACACGCCAGTCGAAGGGCGTGTCTGTCGCACGCATCGAAGTCCTCCTGTTTCCAGTTGCCTCGGTCATGCGACCGCTTGACCGACCCCTTCGCTCCAGCCCCATTACGAGCCTTCCTCGCTCTTACGAGTCGGTCCGCCCCAGTGCTCCGCATCGGTACGCTCGCCTCGCGGTTTTCGCCGCTTGGGCTTCTCCCTTCGCATCAGAGCGACTGGTTCCTGCAGTTCCACGCGACAGCCTGACATGCGCTTCACGCCCCCTCTACGCCGATCGCCGTCCGCTCAATCATCAGGCACCCCGCGGACTTGTCCCAGGAGAACCATACGCCCCTGGTTTCGACGACTCTTGAGTTTTTAACGACGCGTCTTCGAAGGGTTCACTTTCGTTCGTCTCTCGTATGCTCACCTGCACGAGTTGTACTCGCGCTTTTCCTCCAACGCTCACCACCATGGCTCTTTACCACAGCAGCTTGGGGCGGTTTGAGACCTGCTCCTGAAAGCCGATCCCGAGGGGCCTTCCCTCATCTCTCGCGCAGCTTAACTTATTCACACGGTTGATTAGTTCAATGTGAACTCCTTCTCCGTGTGCTTCCTGCAGCACACTCTGGTCAAAAAACTCGTCCCGGTCGCCCCCGAGCAAGAACTCATTGCTCATTGCTCAGCGCCCTTTGAAGATAAAGCAGGTCCGGGAGGTCTTTTGCCAGGGGAGATTCCCGGCATCCTTAATATATGAATATATGCGATATATGCGCTGCGAGCCCATCGTCCGCTGTCCCGTCGACTCCCTCTCGTAATACTTCAGCAGGCCGCCCAGTCGTTCTCGACACCGCACTGCTCCCTCTCCCATGTTCCTTCTTGCCTGCGTCTGCGAAGGAAACAAGATCCGATTGTCTTTGCCTCGGGCCTCATCATGATTCCTATCATCGCGAAAGAGGGGCACGAAGGAGTGCGGGGCCAGACCTGTGGCGATTGCTGCGGAGCATGAGAGACACGTAAACCAACCTTACAACCGGCCGCGGCGACTGTACACCTCCTTGCCGGTAAGCTCAGGCCTTGACGGAGAACCCGAGGTGCCCCTAGTTCGAAGCGTGGTAGCAAGAGATTCTCTGAAAGAGCGCAGCCAGATTTACCTGGCAGCGACCACGGACCGCACAGTTATCGTGTCGTCCTTCGCGGTTCCCTTGACCGTGACCTTCTGCCCAGCCAACTTCGAGAGCTCGGCCTCGTGTCCTTCCAAGGTGTAGAGTTTTTTATCCACGGCCAGCGCGTATTTCATACCGTCCTTGGCGCACATCCGTGTGCATTCAGCGGGAGTTTTGTCCTTGGCCATGTGCGAGGTACCGCACATAGAGTCCGTGAGCGTTCCCGTGAACGTCTGTTCTTGCTGGGCAACGGCAACGCTGGCTCCAACCGCTAAGATAAGAGCTGCGAGCAGTTTCGTTTTGTCCTTCATTTTCATTTCTCCTTGTGGTTTAACGTCACATCGAACAGCTCGGCGCGCTGAAGAATGGATGAGCCGCTGAGCTAGCAATCCTTTGTCGCCTCCTCGACCTGGAGGCGGAGCGTCCCACGACGCAGGGCGCGTTCCTTCATCAGGGCGAAAAAGACGGGTACGAGAATCAGCACGTGAATCGTTGACGTAATCATGCCGCCGACAATCGGTGCTGCAATGGGCTTCATGACGTCGGAACCGATGCCGCTTTCCCACAGAATGGGGATAAGACTGGCCAGCACGACGCACACGGTCATGAGCTTTGGCCGGAGGCGCTGCACCGCGCCTTCGATGACGGCTTGCTCGATGTCTTCATGCCGCAGTGGTTGTCCGCTGGCTAGCCGGCGGTTCAGAGCTTCGTGGAGGTAGACGAGCATCACAACTCCAGTCTCGACCGCGATGCCGAACAGTGCGATGTAGCCGACCCACACGGCAACGCTGAAGTTGTAACCGAGAAATTTCTGCAGGATTAGACCGCCGGTAAGCGCATAGAGCGTCGGGAAGATGAGGACAGCCGACTCTGCGACGGAATGGAACACTATATAGAGGAGGACGAAGATGACGAAGAACACGACCGGCAAGATGACCTGCAACCGCTCCTTCGCCCGTAGTTCGAACTCATACTCGCCCGCCCATTTGTAGGTGTAACCCGCGGGCAGACGAAGCTTTTGCGTCAGCATGGCGTTGGCGGATTTCACGAAATCGCCATAGTTCCGCGAATTGAGGTCGATGTAGACGTAGCCGGTAAGAGCTCCGTCTTCATCACGAATCATCGAGGGCCCGCGCGAAAACGAGATTCGAGCCACCTCCTCTATTGGGATTTGTGCGCTGGATGGCGTAGCTATGAGAACTCTTCGTAGGTCGTCCACGTTCTCACGAAAGTCGCGGTTGTAGCGGACGTTGACGGGATAACGCTCGCGGCCTTCAATGTTTTCGGTGACCATTTCCCCGCCGATACCGGAGCTGACGGCTTGCTGCACATCAGCGACGGTGAGGCCGTAGCGTGACGCCTCCTCGCGATTCACGTCGACGTCGACGTAGAAGCCTTGCGAGACCCGTTCTGAAAAAACGGATCGAACCTCGGGAAGAGTCGCAAGAACTTGTTGTATCTGCGCACCCGCCTGCTGGATTCCTTCGAGCGTTGGCCCCTGGATCTTCATCCCGAGTGGGGTTTTGATTCCGGTCAGCTCCATGTCCAATCGGTTCTCGACGGGCATGGTCCAGGTGTTGGAGAGACCCGGAAACTGCAACTTGGCGTCCATCTCCTGAATGAGCTTTTCGTAGGTCATTCCCGCACGCCACTTCTCCCGCGGCTTGAGCATGATTGTGGTGTCGTACATATCGAGCGGCGCGTTGTCCGTGGCGCTGTCCGACCTTCCGATGGTTCCGAACACGGTTTCCACTTCCGGGAAAGCACGTATGATGCGGTCCTGTTCCTGAAGTAGTTGCGTTGCCTGTCCAATGGAGATTCCGGGCAAGGCCGTGGGCATGTACAACGCCGAGCCTTCGAACAGCGGTGGCATGAACTGACTTCCAATCTTGAGCGCGAGCGGAAGCGTGACGACCAGGAAAATCAAATTGATGAGCAAGGTGGTTTTGCGAAACCTGAGGCAAAGGCGCAGTACCGGCAAGTAGAGCGCCTGCGTGATCCGTGAAATAGGGTTCTGCGATTCCGGTCGCAGTCTCCCGCGAATAAAAAGAATCATGAGCACGGGGACAAGTGTGATGGCCAGCAGGGACGAGAATCCTACTGCCAGCGTCTTGGTCCAGGCCAGTGCCCGGAACATTCTTCCTTCCTGCGCTTCAAGCAAGAAAACCGGAAAAAACGACACGACGATGATGAGCAAGGAGAAGAAGATGGCGGGGCCGACCTGTTTGGCAGAGTCTAGAAGAATCTTCCGCCGCTCCACGCCTGAAATCGGCGCCGATGCATTGGCTTGGTGCTCCGAGAGTTGGCGGTAGCCGTTCTCGACCATCACGATGGCCGCATCGACGAGCACGCCAATGGCGAGCGCGAGGCCGCCGAGCGACATGATGTTCGAGCTGACCTGCAGGTAGTACATCGGGATGAAGGATGCAACCACGGCAATCGGCAGAGTGAGTATGGGAATCAGCGCCGAGCGGAAATGAAAAAGGAAGATGATGATGACGACGCTAACGATAAGCGCTTCTTCTAGCAAGTCGCGCTGAAGCGTTTCAATTGAAGCGTGAATCAACCCGGAACGGTCATAACCGGCAATGACTTCGACGCCAGGAGGCAACGATGGTTTGATTTCGGCCAGCTTTTTCTTCACGCCATTGATGACGTTCAAGGCGTTCATACCGTCGCGCATGACAACGATGCCGGCGACGGTCTCTCCTTCGCCTTGCCATTCCGCGGCTCCTTCGCGGATATCCGGGCCGAACGTGACCGTCCCGATATCACGAATCCTCACGGGAGTGCCGTTCTTTGTAGCAACGGGCACTGTTTCGAGGTCGCTCAGCGAACGCAAATACCCGAGGCCGCGAATCATGTACTCCGCGCCGCCCATTTCGAGGACTCGCCCGCCGACTTCATTCGTGCTGGACCGGACCTTTTCAATGACTGTGGAGAGCGGTATGGCGTAGGCGCGCAGTTTGTTAGGATCGAGATTCACCTGGTACTGTTTGACGAATCCACCAATGGTCGCGACTTCGGCGACGCCCGGGACCGTTTCGAACTGGTAGCGCAGATACCAATCCTGAATGCTGCGCAATTCGGCCAAGCTGCGTTGATGGGTGCGATCCACTAGAACGTACTCGCAGACCCAGCCCGCGCCGGTGGCGTCCGGTCCCATAACGGGATGGACATCGCTTGGCAGTCCTCCCTGGATCTGCTGCATGTATTCAAGAACGCGCGACCGCGCCCAGTAGAGATCGGTCCCATCCTGGAAGACGACGAAGACATAGGAATCTCCGAACATTGTTTGGGCGCGGACCGCTTTGACGTGGGGCGCAGCGAGAAGCTTTGTCACGATGGGATAGGTGACCTGGTCTTCGATGAGGCTTGGCGGCTGGCCGGCCCAAGGCGTGTGAATGATGACTTGCACATCGGAGATGTCCGGCAACGCATCCAAGGGAATCCGGCGCAGCGACCAGATTCCTGCTAGCACGAGGAGAAGCGTTCCCGTGAACACCAGGAAGCGATTTCGTGCGCACCAATCGATCCAGCGGGCGATCACGTTACATGCCTCCCGTCGCGTTCACGCTGAGTTGTTTGCTGGCCACGGTCTGCCCGTTCTTTTTCGCGATGATTGTCACTTGCCACGTTCCGCCGCTTTCGAGCTGGCCGGCGCCCTCGTAGATGCCGTTTCCTTTGTCAGTGAGAGAGACCGGCGTGCGCATGGCGGCCATTCCCATTGCTGGCATCGCGGGCATAAAGAACGTGACCGAAACTTCCGCGCCGGAAATCGGAGCGCCATTCGCTTCGCTCAGTTTCACGCGAATCGTGTTGCTGCCCTTCCGCGGAGGCGCGGGGTCAGTAGTTAGTTCGATATTCGTCTGTGGCGCGTTCATTGCGCCTGCTGACCCGGCGCCGGGCGGAGGCGGTACAAAGGACCCGAGGGCTGCTTGCAGTTGGCTCTCTGAATCGATCAAGAAATTCGCGGAAGTCACAACTTCCTCTCCCTCTTTCAACCCTTTCAACACGATGAAATCGTCCCCGGCGCGAGCGCCAAGCTCCACATCACGCGGTTCGAGATAACCGTCACCGCGGTTTACGAACACGACTTGTCGCGTTCCGGATTGCAAAACGCCACTGGCGGGAATGACCAACTTTTTCCCCATAGGAACCTTCAAGGCGACATTGAGAAACATTCCTGGGGTAAGTTTCAGATCGGAATTTGAGAACGCCAGGCGCGCACGTACCGTCCGCGTCGTCATGTCCACCTGCGGGTAAAGGAAGTTCACACGGCCTTCGAAGACGCGGCCTGGATAGCTATCTACCGTGAGTGTTGCCCGGTCGGCGACTTTGATTCTTCCTAAATCGTTTTGGAACACTTCAGCGAAAACCCAAACAGCCGAAAGATCAGCGACTGTATACAGGTGCGTTTCTGGCTGGACCGTAAGGTTCGGCAGCGCGTTGCGTTCCGTGATGTAGCCCGAGACCGGAGAATCGATTTCCAGCTCCTGCTGAACTTGGCCGGTAGACTCAAGTCGTGCAATTTCGCGTTGCGGCACGCCCCACTGCTTAAGTCGTTCGGTCGCGGCTTCCAAAAGTGAAGCGGCACTTTCAGTGACTCCGGGAACCGTGCTCTGCGCCACATGCCGCTGGTTTTGTTTGGCCACTAGATATTCGCGCTCGGTCGCCACGAGATCTGGACTGTAGATTGTGAAAAGCGGCTGTCCTTTGTTCAGGTACTGATACGTTGCATCTGCGAAGACTTTCTGTATGTAACCGGAATAGCGCAGTTGCACGTAAGAGAGGCGCGTTTCGTCGACCGCGACGTTGCCGGTGACGCGGATTTCGTCGTCAACAATCTTGCTTTCCACATGGCCCATCCGAACGCCAATGCTTTGCAGCCGTTCGGGCGAGAGTTGGATTGGCACGAGAGCGACCTCATGCGGCGCCATTTGGGTGCTCTCCAATCCGTTCGGAGAGTTCTGAGTCGTTTCATTGGCTCCAGCCGCCATCGCAGCTTGCATCTTCGGCCGCCGTGAAGAGCGCCACCACAGCCCGCCAAGAATCGCAATGAGCGCAATATTCGCCAAAACGGCGGCAACGAAAGCAGTCCGATAATTCCGCATTGCCTTTCTCCTCTTCTATCGCAGCGCCAGTCCAGTCATCTGTTCGAGCCGAGCGATGGCAGTCTCGTATTCGGCTAGGTTTTGCCAGTAGTCTTCGTCAAGGTGCAGCACGTCCAGGAACGCAGTCAGCACCGCCTGGAAATCTTGTTTGTTCGATTGGTAGGCTGCGAGACCCGCTTGAAACTCGGATCGCGATTGGGGCGAGAGCCCCTCCCGGTGAATCTTGAGCAGTTCAGCGGTCTGCTGCGCGGTGACGTATTGTGCGCGCAGCTCAGAAGCAAGTTGATGGGATAGGGCCTCGAATTCACTGCGGGCGTGAAGCTGCTCCGCTTGCGCCTGCGCAAGCTCTGGACGCTGTTTGTGTCCGCGGTAGATAGGAACTCTCACTCCAAAGGTCAGCATGTAGTACGCCCGGAATTGAGTGGGGTCCGTACGCTGCCACATGTATTGCACGTTGAAGTCAGGATAAAAATCCTTGCGAGCTAGGTCCACCTGCAGCGACTGCTTGTCAATCATCTTCTGCGATGCTGCAAGCTCTGGGTTCTGAGATTTCGCCGCGGCGAGAAGCTCATCATAGGCCTGAGGAAGAGGCGTCTCAGTGAGATCTGCAGGTTCGATGTCGGATGAATCTTGCGGCCGGTTGAGAAGCTGCTTAAGCTGCGCTTCGAGCTTCCCGACTTCGAGATGATGCATCGCAATTTCGCGGACAAGCTTCGTCTTTTGAAGCTGGGCCTGGAGCACATCTTGCTGCGTGCCCATGCCTGAACGGTAGCGCGCGTCCGCGGCTTGCTCTACTTGTTTCAGTAGTTCGCCGTCACTTTCGAGGATAGTCAGAGTCTTTGCGAGATACGCCAGACGAAAGTAGACGGCCTTGACATCCGCAAGCACCGACCGGCGTACCGACTCGAGCTGTTGTTGCGAGACGTCCGCTTCGCGCTTGGCGATTTCGCTCCGCAGCCGCAGCTTCCCGGGATACGGAATATCTTGTGAAACACCGACGCCAATGTACGCAAAGTTGCTATTCGTGTAGCCCGCGAACGGTCTCGGACTGCCGACACTGAACTGCTGAATCTGAAATTGCGGATCGGGAAGCGTCGAAACCTGCGCCGGAACCTGCTTCGTCGCTTGCCAGCCTTGTCGAGCCGCTTCGATCTCCGGATTGTTTTTCTCGGCTTCCTCGAGCAGGTTGGCAAGTGGAGTTACTGCTTGCGCGTGCTGCGCCGCGGGCTCTTGGGCAGGAGTTGCCTTTCCAAAGATCGAGAACAGCAGCAGCGCGCATAGAGTCGGCCTCATCGCAGCCCTCAAAAGGCGTGAGGACGTACTTTTTTCGATCAGCAAGGGCATTTTCTTTCTCCTGAACGTGCGTAATGAACGATGTTTGATCGGCGCCACAGCGTGTGGGCTTGCAGCCGGCACGAGTCGACGCATGAACGGGCAACGGAACGCAAGGAGAGACACCCGTGCACGGGCGCACGGTTCAGGAGCGGATCAGATCAGGAAGGATGAATGAAGCTTATAGAGTTCCGGGGGCGAATGTTGCGGTGCAGCGAAATCTGGGTGAGGCATCTCCGAAAGATTCTGGACAAGTGTCGAAGGCAGGCTGTCACCGATAACCATCACCGGCGCGTGCAACGTGACGTGCGGCGCTGGCAATACGCTCGGAGGCTGCGAGGAAACCATTCCCTTGCAGCAGTCGTGGCTCTGGTTCGACGGGTCGCAGGGCATCGAGCCACAGCACTTCATGCTTTGCTGATCCTGGGTCAGCGGGGACATGCAGTCCCCAAACTGCAACATCAGGACCGCGACCACGGCCAACACCAGGAATACCGTTCTTCGAACCATATCTTGACTCTAGGGGGATTAGACGCACGAGTCAAGCAATTGGGTTTACGTTGGTTAGTGTGCAGACGTCAGGAAGGCAAAGAATGACTAGCCAGACGCGATGGCCGCTTCAACACCATCAACCAAAGTCGCCTGCGAGAGTGGCAACCATGGCTGCCACAGAAGGTAATGGGTTCTCCGTTCGGGCGCAACCGGCCCGGGTCCATGTCGCTCCCGGCGAATACCTACGCTGTCCAAACTGCAACAGCGCAGACCTCAAGAAGGTTTCTCTCGCCTACCAAGAAGGACTCTTTTATACCGCTGCCTGCACTCGACTGCGTGCTGTCGCGGTTGGCGGCTGTGGCCCGGATTTGGTAATTGGAAAGGCGACCACGCGAGGATTTCATCAGTCCGTTCTGTCGAAGCAGCTAACTCCTCCAGTGAAGTGGTCGTATCGCAAGCTGACTCTCTGGTGGGTGGTGGTGTTTCTCTCGATCGGTTGGATCGTCTTCTACATAAACACCATTACTAAAAATTCTGCTGCTGTTTCGTCGCCTCCGTTGACCCTTTTCGCGTTGTTGTCTGCCGCCACGTTCCTACTGATGCTGGTTCTGCTCTGGAGACACAATCAGTCTGCCTACAAGCGTCGCTATTCCCTGTGGCAACGTTCGTTCATCTGCCAACGCTGTGGCACTTTAACGGAGGGTAGGCTTTGCACGAAGGTCGTGTAGTCAGAGGGTAAAAGCGGAGGCGCCTGGTGCAGCCAGTTCTACCCAAACTCGATGTGCATCATTCTTTGCCCTGAAAAAAAAGGGAATGGAAGGGGCTTGGGTGACTCAACTGCCTGATGCGCGAGAGTATCGTGCGTAGCGTAAAAAGCAAATGCGGCACATACTGTGTGTATATGCCAACGAGGAAACAACGGAGGGAAGGCATGCAGCGAACAGCCAAGATCTTCATGAACAATCGCAGTCAAGCCGTCCGCTTGCCAAAGGAGTTTCAATTCAACGCCCGCGAAGTATACATCCGGAAGGAAGGGAGCGACATAATTCTGTCACCGCGACCATTAGATTGGAATTCCTACCTGACCGAGGGCCCTATTGCCTCTGAGAGCTTTATGCAGGAGGTCGAGGAACTTCCAGTGCAGGAGCGTGAGCCGTAATGCCGCCCTACATGCTAGACGCGGACACCTGTTCCTATGTCATGAAGCGCTCCAGCGATGTGCTCCTCAAACGGCTAAAGAAAACTCCAGTTAGCGACGGGTGCATCTCCGTGATCACGAAGTCTGAACTCCTGTACGGGGTGGAGGTTTCTCCACGGCGACAACAGGACGATAAAGCCCTCACCGCATTTTTGCGCTATGTCGAAGTTCTAGATTTTCGCGACGAGGCGGCGCCACACTACGCCAGAATTCGTGCTCAGCTGAGGACGAGCGGAACCATGATTGGAGCCAACGACCTTTTTATAGCCGCCCACGCGCGCAGCCTTGGCCTCACACTTGTCACGAACAATACGCGTGAGTTCGGACGGGTTCAGAACTTAGCGATCGAAAACTGGACAGTACCTTGAACGGAGCGGAACGCGTTGTTCAAGGCGCGAGGCTTTCCATACACCCATAAGCGTCGCTATTCCCAGTGGGAACGCTCGTTCCTCTTATAGTGACTCTGAGGAAGTATCAGCGAAGGGAGAGATAATCCACAGTTGTTGTTGCGCGCGCGCCTGTGGAAATGTGAAAAATTTGAGTTTGCTGACCGGCTACACTGTCGGCGGCAGGCGTCCTGCGGTCATGAATATGTTCCTCTAACACTCGAATGTTTATTGGCAGATTTTCAGCCGCGGGATGCACTTTGTTGCAACGAATACTCAGATACTGTCAGGCGTCGCACCATGACACCCATGACTCTGCTATAAGGGTTTCGAACAACAAAGCAGCCTGCTGCGATGAGTGACGATACAGAATCATAGAAAGGAGTCAACACGTTCGTATGCCAGGAGAGAATCAAGACAAGCTCATGAGTGGAAACCAACCCGAAGTCCAGTATGCAGCTTTTTTGGCCATTGATTGGGCGGACCAAAAGCACGTCTGGAGCCTGCAAGAGGCCAACTCCAGCGCACGTGAGCGCGGAGAAGTGGACCATATGCCGGAGGCCGTTGAGACTTGGGTCGCGCAGTTGAGTCAGCGCTTTGCCGGTCGACCGATTGCGGTGGCTGTGGAGCAGAGCCGCGGAGCCTTGGTGTTCCTGCTCAGCAAGTACGCGCAGCTGCATATCTTTCCGGTGCCGCCGGCCATGACCGCCAACTTGCGGAAAGCGTTTTATTCCTCGGGAGCTAAGAATGATCCCACCGATGCCGATCTGCTGCTGGATCTGGTGCAGCAGCATCGGGAGAAGTTGCGCCGCTTGTCGCCGGATACGGAGGCTACGCGGCGCATCCAGAATCTCGTGGAGGAGCGGCGCAAGCTGGTGGACGAAAAGACGGCCCAGAGCAATCGTTTGGAAGCGCACTTGAAAATTTACTTTCCGCAGATTCCCCACTGGTTTGGGGATGTGGGTAGTCCTATGGTCTGCGCCCTGCTGGAGCGCTGGCCCACGCTGGAAGCACTGCAAAAAGCGCGACCGGACACCTTGCGGAGCTTTTTCCGCAAGCATCACTGCCGCAAGGAGGAGCTGATCGAGAGCCGGATCAAAGCCATCGGGGAGGCCATGCCGGCGCTGAAGGATCGCGCCGTGGTGCAGACCAAGGTGGCGGTGGTCAAGGTGTCGGTGCAATTGATTCAGGTTCTCCACGAGGGTATCGAAGGCTTGAATCGGCAGATTCAGGAGGCGGCCGAAGCGCATCCCGATTTTTTCATCTTTGACTCTCTGCCTGGAGCGGGAGCGGTGATGGCGCCACGGCTGCTGGCGGCGTTCGGTTCGCAGCGGGAGCGCTATCAAAACGCCGTCGAGATGCAAACCTTCTCGGGTATCGCCCCAGTGACGGAAAGCAGTGGCAAAAGCAGTTGGGTTCATTTTCGCTTTGCTTGTTCGAAGTTCCTACGGCAGAGCTTTCACGAGTGGGCCGCCCTTTCCATCACCCAATCGCAATGGGCGCGCGCCTACTACGAGCTGCAGGTTCGCCGGGGCAAGAAGCACCATGCGGCGGTGCGGGCGTTAGCCTTCAAATGGATTCGCATAATCTATCGCTGCTGGAAGGAGCGCGTGGCCTACGACGAGAACGTCTACCTGGCAGCTTTGGCCAAGCACAACTCGCCGCTGGTGGCAGCAACCAAGGCGGCGTTGTGAGAAACATGTGTGAAACCTGTGGGGGAGGAAGTGAATTTTTCCTGGGGAAAATCAATTTCCTACTTGACAGCACTCCTCAGAAATCTGCCAACGCTGTGGCACTCTAACGGAGCAAGAATTTTAGCGCCACGAAATCAGCAAACTGAGCAAGCCATCTCTGCCTTAGTCTTAGTCCGTAGATTGAAAACCGACTGGACGTTGCATTGACCAGGCGGTCGGGCGTATATTGCTGGTCGCCGAGTCCCCCAGGCGACCAGCCGAACAGTCTTAAATACAAACAGGGAGTTAAACTATGCGCAAAACGCTAATTGCGGTCGTGCTGATCTTGGGCATTCTTTCGGGGATGTGGGCGGTTGCCGTCCGCGCGCAGGGTGCTCCGAGCTTTTCCATCACCCCCTTGCAGTTGTCCTTCGGTAGCAGCGAGCCAGAGATCGCGTTCAACGGTGGTTTCATGGCGATAACTTCGTTGTCGTGGTTGCTCCCCAACGGCACGCAGCTGTGGACCGGCGATTTCGGAGCCACGCCGAACCTGCAGGGCGCCATCGACAGTGCTTTGAAGAAGGCGGGTTTCACCGTGGTGTTTGGCGGCGGCGATGCCAGCGTGGACCTCGGTTCGACCGGCGCGCTGCACGCCACGACATTGGTTATTCCGATCAACCAGCCGTTTCGCGCAGCGCAGATCTCGGTATCCGCCATCCGCTGTGCGGACCCCGCTTCACCCGACTTTAGCGTCACCGACTGCACCGCGCAGATCATTGATTTCGCCGGTAATGACCGCCCTTGGATCACATCGGACGGAGCGCACGTATACATTTCCTACCACGATTCGAAGAACTCGGCCCTGATCCGTGTGCAGCGTTCCGAGGATGATGGCTTTACGTGGACCCGAGTGGGCGATGCGATCACCGGTGCCGGGTCGACCACGGGAAGCGCCACATTTAACAACATCGCCGGGCCCATCGTTGCCGATCCGGTAAGCCATAATGTGTATCAGGTCTTCGCCTCCGGCGAGGTCGGGATCCTCAAAGCTAAGACGGCCGACTATAGCAACACATTTGTGTCCCGCAGTACGAATGCCGGGATGCATTGGACGCCCATTCTTGTCTTTGCGGGGCCGCTATTGAGCACGAACGCAAATGTGTTTCCGGTGGTAGCGGTGGATCCCACGAACGGCAACGTCTATGCCACTTGGTCGAACGCGAGTAAATCCGGAACTAATGTGTATTTTTCGTTTTCGGCCGATGCGGGTGCAAGTTGGTCCTCGCCGGTTATCGTCAACACGGCCCCGGCAAAGACGGCGGTTTTCCCATGGGTAGCCGCCCAGGCCGGCACCGTTGACGTGGTCTATTACGGCACCGCGGGAGCGAACGCTGCCGGCGCAGTGTGGAACGTCTACCTAGCGCAGACAACTAACAACGGCGCAAACTTTTCGCAGAGCCTGGTGAGCGCTAGCCCGAACCATGTGGGCGTCATCTGTACCCAGGGAACAGCCTGTGCGCCAGGCACACGCAACCTGCTTGACTTGTTTGAGATTGGCATCGATCCTCGGAACGGTTCAGCGGCTATTGTGTACGTGGATGACACGCTGACCCAGGACAGCCTAGGCAATCCGCTACCCCAGACGGTTTTGGCACAACAGAAGTAGAGTACCTCTGGTTTAAGGCAAAAATCGGCCCACTCGTTAGGCGGATGCGCCGAGTGCAGTTCGGCTTATGATGGCTGCCCTATTTCAATTTATTTCAATTAGGACCGGTGATGTTCACCACTGCGCCGGTATCCGTTGCATTGCCAGGCCCGCCGGCGAGCCTTATGAAAATGCACCCAACTTTCACCGTATTCGCAGGCCCCGTCGGGTTCGGTGTTGTATTGTTCAGAGTGCAGGTAAATGAAGGATTGAGGGTGCCGCTAAACAACTGGGCAGCTGTCCCCTCAACAACATGCATTTGACATCCTCCCGCCCTTAAAAAAGGGCGAGGATTCCTACGAAGCCTGGTTTGGTTTCAACCAGAGCACTTTCGGCGGGTTCCTGTTTCATCGATTCGAGGATTCTGCCGTTCTCGATCAAAAGGCGTTGCAAGCAGACTGCACAGTTCGTATGTTCGTATAATCCAACTGATGAGTTGATTTGATGGCGAGGACACAAAAGAAAGAGAGTATCGTCGTGACTGCCCTGCAGGCACGCACCAATTTTGGCAAACTCCTGCAACGGGTCGTGGATCAGCGTCGCTCACTGGTGATCGAGAAACGCGGGGTGCCCCGCGCGATCCTCCTCAGTATCCGTGACTATGTACGGCTTGCAGCTCCAGAGCCCGAAGTTCTCACGATCATCGGCGAAGAGTCGAAGGCGAAAGGGACGGACGTTCTCACTTCGCAGCAAATTGACCGCATCATTAGGGCTGCGCGTGACAAGAAAACGAAGCGCAGATGATTTCGCTTCGACTCGTCGTTGACACGAACATTGTGGTGTCTGCGGCGCTTCAGCCTGATGGGCTGCACATTCTTCTGCTGTTTTGTCGCCTCCGTTGATTCTTTTCTTTAGGATATCTGTCGCCATCTTCCCACTGTTTGTGGTTCTCTTCTGGAGGCACAATCAGTCCGCCTACAAGCGCCTGTACTCCCAGTGGGAACGCTCGTTCCGCTGCCAACGCTGTGGCACTTTAACGGAATGACCAATGAGGATGCGGGTTTTTTAGGGTTTTTGGGGATGAAGGACCGCAGCCAAACATCACGTTAACGAAGCTGGCGCTCGCTGCTACCGTATCATGGGGGCCGCCTCGGGAAGGCGCGATCTTGAATCCGAGTGTTTACGTCATTGCCGGGCCGAACGGCGTTGGCAAGACACGTTCGCGAGAGAATTCTTGCCGGCTTACGCGGACTGTAGGAATTTCATCAACGCAGATTTGATCGCACAGGGAGTGTCACCATTCAGGCCCGAAGCCGCTGCCTTCCGCGCCGGGCGGCTGATGCTCGAAGAGATTAAGCTCGCTGTAAAACACCGCGAGAGCTTCGGCTTTGAGACGACTCTTGCGGGCCGGAGCTACTTGAGCGTGATTCGCCGCCTCAAGAAGCTGGGAGATGAAGTCCACTTTTTCTTCCTGTGGGTTCCAACCGTTGAACTCGCGCTGACCAGAGTGAAAGCCAGGGTCATGGGCGGTGGCCACGACGTGCCGGAAACTGTGGTGCGCCGTCGATTTGACCGCTCGATTCGAAACTTCTTGCTCCTCTACAGGTCTCTTAGTGATTCGTGGACGCTCCTTGATAACTCAGGCACCGCGCCTGATGTCATTGCCTTTGAGAAATTCGCGAGCCTTCGTATAATGGACCAAGAGATTTACGACGGACTGATTGCTCGCTACGGAAAGCCATGACAAAGCCCCCCGCAAACGTTTTGAACCTGCCTTTGGAACAGCGCGCCGAAATGGCGCTCAAAGCTGCTGTGGAGAGAGTGCTTGTCGAGCACGCTCGGCAAGGCTTGCCCATCTAAATCTGGCGCGATGGAAAGGTGGTCGAGCTCCCGCCGAATTGCGGGCACAAGCAGCCGCCCTGGAAGCGGAATCGTCCTAGGAAACGCGACAGGTTCATGCCTCGTGCGGGAAATATATCGTTCGCTGCCCTCCATTGATATGCCCACTGGGAACGCTCGTTTCTCTGCCAACGCTGTGGCACTGTAACGGAGCAGGAATAGGCTTTGCACGAAGGTCGTGTAGGCAGAGGGTAGTAGCGGATGCGCTTAGGCAGCTAGTCCTGCCCGAACTCGAAGTGCATCCAGGAACCCGCCGAAGTCATCCTGCAAAAACAGCAGGAGACCGTAGGAATCCTCGCCCTTTGTCAAGCTCGTTTGGTTTCCAGTTTGACCGGCAAGGGCCAGGTAGCCACGAGGTTTGGCGTCACTCAGAGACTGGAAGGAAAGTGACGGTCCCTCACCTTCTTATGAACATCGATTCCGGCTATTCTGTAGGGCATAGTTCCTCCTGGCCGGGAGCGGAGAGCATGCTGCGGCTACCTTAACCAGGCTCGCGGGCTATCGCCGCTCCCCCAGGGGAAGACATGTCGAAGGTGGCCAGAGGCGTGCCTCAGATCAATTCAGATATCGCCGGGGCCCGCAATCCATTGACGATGGGAAAGCTGTTCGGCGTTCGAGAAACAACCGCTCCACTGATGACCCTCGCTTTGCCCAGTGTCTTTCGCATGAAATCTACATTCACGACGTCGCTTTCGGCGGGTAATTCGGTCCACTTCGCCTCAAAGAGTTCCAATCGCCCGCCGACATCGACTACGAAGTCCACTTCACGTGTACGATCACGCCAAAAGAACAAACTTCCTGCGCGTCCCGCTCGGCGTTCGCGGCTACGCAACTGGGCGAAGACAAATGTTTCCCAGATCGCGCCCACCGCCGGTGATTGGTGAAGGGCATCTTCAGAACCAATATTCAACAAAGCACAGAGCAGTCCGGTGTCGGCCAGATAGAGCTTCGGACTCTTCACGATGGACTTTGTGCGGTTCGAGAACCACGGCTCGAGTAGCACGACCTGCCCCGAGGCCTCCAGGGTCGACAGCCAATGATTCGCTGTGGAAGGGGCAATACCCACATCACGTGCCAGATCAGCCTTGTTCAGCAAGTTGGCAGAGCGCAGGGCGCAAGCACGCAAAAACCGCTCAAAGTCCCTGAGATTGCCGACGTTGGCCAATGATCGAACGTCGCGCTGGAGATAGGTTGCAAGATAGGAGTTGTAAAAGGTCGCGTGGTCGATGTCTGGGTTGGCGTGTAGTTCCGGAAAACCGCCGCGAACGATGGCCGCCTCTAGCTTCGTTTGCGGCAGGGCGGCCCGAATCTCGGCCAGCGAAAGGGTCTCTAGTTCAAGGATGTCCGCCCGTCCAGCCAAGGATTCCGAGACGCTCTTCATTAAGGTGAATTTTTGTGAGCCTGTGAGCAGGAACTGCCCGTTGCTTGCGCGCCTGGTGTCCACGGCTACTTTGAGATGCCGGAATAAGCCTGGTGCGTATTGCACCTCATCAATGATTGCCGGGGCGGGATGGCGGCGAAGAAAATTATCGGGTTCCTTCTCGGCCTGTTCCGCTTCGCTGGGGAGATCCAGCGAGACAAACGCGTGATTAGGAAACAGCCGCAGAAGGGTAGAGGTCTTTCCGGTCTGACGAGCCCCTGTGAGCACCATGACCGGACGCGTTCGTGCCGATCGCTGCAGTTTGGGCTCTACATCGCGTGTAATCCACATGGTTATAATATGCGATAGAATCGAATATATCGCAAGCCATGTCAGGAGAGCCGGTTGCCGAACCGAGTTTGAATACACAGTGTTCTTTTGTATTCGGAGGATATTCATGGCGGAAAAGAGGGTAATGACGCTGCGGCTGGAGCCGGAGCTGCGGAGACGCATTGACGGTCTGGCCAAGGCGCAGCGCCGCAGCCGCTCTTTCATTGCTGCCGAAGCCATCCGTCAGTACATCGCCGTAAACGAGTGGCAGATCGAGGAGATGGTGTTTACGGGTACGCCCTACATCCGTGAGGACAGAGTGGAAGTTCTGCGCGTCTTCCACACCGCCCGGAAGTGGCCGCCAAATTTGTGAATCCCGCTATTCGCGGAGCGTTCACTGGCTGGCAGCCTTCTTTTACCGGCGCAGAACCAGCAACAGTAGGAACGTGGCGGCTGACAACGCCGAGAAAAGAATCAACAGGGGCGACAAAACAGCATTCCAGGCTAACGAACCCGACGATTACGAGCCTGCCGTACGATTCGAGCGGAAATTTGGTCAACAAGTTTGGGTTCGGCGCCATCAGCGGCGTGCGGTCCCCGCGCATTCTGCAGCTGGTCGCGAAGATCGAGTTCTGAGGCGTGTTGGCCGCAGGGGTTGCGCCGAACGAAGACGAAGACAATCTTCTTGGCGGCACAGCAAAGACGCTCACGTTGGTTACTTGCGCCCGGCAACGACGCCGTACGGGAGAAACGGGCTGTCCGGCGAGCTCGTCTTTTATGCGTGCGGGTACATCTTCCGCGCAAAGAGTCTATCCCAATCAGCACCGGCCACTTTGCAGTAGCCAGTATCAGTCGTCACGAAGCCGCGGGTGCGTTGGCTCCTAGCGCAACTACCATCGGCGACGAATTTCTCGAAGCCGATGCGACACAATTATCCCAGACTTTCTTGTAGGGGCACGCCTAAAGCACGCGCCCGACGCCGTATCTCTCTCCGTGTCGGTAGGCCTTCCGACCCCCAGTACAAACTGGCATCGCCGAGTCCACGTTTCAAAGTAGCGCCGGCAGCTCGCCGTCTCTTGCGCATACCTAAGGCTTCTTAAGCGGGCGGATTTGTTCCGGAGGCACTATGCCCTTGCCTTCAAGTACTGCATAGAACCGGTCCACGGCCAAGTTCTTCACGCGATCGAGCGACCCCGAAGGCCAGCGAATCTCCACACTGTCGATCATCGTTGCCTTGTTCAAACCAAAATGGACGCGCAAATCGTTTTGTGAGAGATAACTCCCCCCGCTGTGAATCTCTTCGGTCTGGGTCACGCCGCACGCTACAATTTTTACCTTTGCTCCGATGGCTAGGCGGTTGCTCTTGGTTCCCGCCAACTCGAAACTCACCCAATGACGCCCGGCGATCCCATGATTGCGCAGGATCATAGGGGAACCCACTAGATCCTCCACAACCGCGTCCATATTGCCGTCGTTAAATAAGTCCCCCACGGCCAACCCGCGCGACACTCGCGGCTCCAGAATCGCCGGCCCAGCCTGATCGCTCGCGTCGCAGAACGTTCCATCTCCTTGATTGAATTGCACCAGCTTCGGCTGGCGATACCGCGCTCCCGACGACAAGGTATCCACTTGCGGATAAACGTGGCCATTGACCGTAATCAAATCCAGCCATCCATCGTTATCCAAATCCACGAACGCGTCGCCCCACTTGACCCAACGTACCGACGGCAAACCTATTCCGGATGGATACGAAACATCCTCAAAACTCCATTCGCCGTCGTTGCGGAACAGCGGGCTATTGTCCAGCGCAAAATTTGCGACCACCAGCGATGGCCGTCCGGTATGCAAATAGTCGCCAACGGCCACGCCCATGCCCGCCATCTCGTGGCCGTCTTCCCCCAGCGCCGTCCCTGACTCCAAGCCAATCTCCGTAAATTTGCCGTTCCCCGCATTCCGGTACAAATAACTCGCTGTCGAATCATTGGCTATATAAATGTCCGGGCGTCCGGTATTGTTGAAGTCCGCCCACACCACCGTCAGGCCGTAAAAGCCCTTTGCGTCGTCTACTCCGGCCTTTTTCGAAACGTCGGCGAACGTCCCGTCTCCGTTGTTGTGGAACAGCGAATCGCCTGCGCCCTTCAATCCGCGAGGACCGCACTGTACGTCAATCCCCATAAATTTGCACGTCGCACCGCTGCCGAATACGGGCAAGTGCCTCAGGTCCAGGTCCACGTAATTCGCCACCATCAAATCGAGAAAGCCGTCTCCATCGTAGTCTGCAAACGCCGCCCCCGTGGACCATCGGCCATCCCGCACTCCCGCCTTCGGCGTCACATCGGTGAATGTGCCATCTCCATTGTTGTGGTACAGCACGTTCCCGGCCAGGCAGGTCAGATAAATATCCGGCCAGCCGTCGTTATCGTAATCTCCGACCGCTCCCCCCATTCCAAAACACGGCGTTTGCATCCCGGACCTCGCGGTCACGTCGGTAAACGTGCCGTCATGATTGTTGTGATACAAGGCCCCGGGGGCCGTTTCGCCCCGCAGCGCCATCTCGACCGTGGGGGCATTCGTAAAATAAATGTCCGGCCAGCCATCGCGGTCATAGTCCACTAGAATCACTCCGCCGCTCATGGATTCCACGATGTAGCGGTTCTCCGGCGCCGAGGAGTGCGTGAAGCGAATCCCAGCCTTCTGCGTGATGTCCTCCAATTGAGGAATCCCGCGTCCCTTGCATTGGATCGGTTTGATGCCCGGCCGCGGCCCCGACCCCATCGCCACGCCTTGTGCCCGCGCCCCCGACGCTGCAATCACGCTCGCCAGCGCCAGCGTCATTTTCCTTGCTCCGCACTTCAACCTAGTGTCCGCCTCTGAAGTTTGTCGCCCCAAGTCCTATCAGGGCAGCAGCACCCCCGATCCCGACGGGATGCTGCGTCTCCATTCCTGCAACTATCGGTCGCGCGCGATGCTAGCGCCCCACAGCACACCGCTCTTCTCTCGCTGCCCGATCCAAAAGTTCTAACTACTGACCTTTGTCTATCTCGTTCCCACCACGTTCGCATCCCGCAATGCCTTTTTCTCCGCTTCCAGGCTCGTGGCGTGCAATTCCGATACGCGCTTCAGGGCAGCCTTGGCCTCTTGATTCCGCCCCAGGGCTTTCAACCCGGTCGCCAGGAGATAAAACACGCTCGGCTCGTCCGGATTCAGCTCCGCCGCCTCCTCGAGCAGGGGAACAGCGTTCCGTGCTTGGTTCATTTTCAGTTTTGCCTTGCCCAGGTAATACGCTGCCGACCAGGAGTCAGGGATCACTTTGTGAGCCTGCTCGAGCAGCGGCACGCTCTTTCGATATTCCCCGTTCTGCACATAGAGTGCGCCGAGAAAATAGATCGCGCTGGTGTCCTCGCCGTCCTGGTCAAGAGCTGCGCGAAGCTCTTTTTCCGCTTCCTCGCTGCGGCGCAAGCTGATGTATACCTTTCCCAGTTCGCGGTGCGCACCAGGAAAGTGGGCGTCAACCTTCAGCGCGCTCTTAAACGCCTGCTCGGCTTCCTCAAAACGCGCCGAGTCGTAATATGCCTGCCCTAGCAGGAAACTTGCCTGCGCCTTCGTGGAACCATTGGTGAGGAGCTTTGCGAAGATCTGCTCGCCCGCTTCCGCTTGTCCGCTGCGCGAATACGCCACGCCAAGCAAATACAATGTTGCCGGATCGGGAGTGCCTTCCATCAGAGGTTTCAGTACCTCGAAGGCCCCCGCCGGCTCGCCTCCGTAAACCAGGCACGTGGCGAGCAAATTCGCAGCCTGCGCGTTTTTCGGATCCATCCTGTGAAGCCGCTCAAAATACGGCTTTGCGCGCCCGTAATCGTCTTGCTTGAGATAGACGAGCCCCAGATTCAGCAGCACGCCTTGCTCCCGCGGGCTCAATCGCAGTGCGCGCTTGTAAATCTCGATCGCCCGCGCGTAGCGCAGTGTGCGCGAATAGACCACGCCGAGGTTGCTCATTGCCCCGATGTTCCTAGGTTCCGCTTGCAAAACCTTGCGGAAACCGACCTCCGCGGCTGCGTAGTCGCCTTTCCTGAGCGCTGCCGACGCGCTTTCGAAGATTTTCTCCGTGCTGGAATCGGAACGAACGGGAGCGCAGCAGAGCACCGTGGCGAACGCAAGGACTGCCAAAGATTTCAACACAAGACGCCCGTCAGCATCCATGGAACCTTCAAATTACCCTGGGGCGAGATTCCCTGGCATCATAACACCCCGGGGAAAAATGGCATTCCCCGGTTGGCCACCACACAAGTAACCCGTTGCCACCACAACTGCAAGGATGGTTTGGCGAAAGCCGTCCCAACTGGGTCAGGCTTCGCGTGCGTCGACTGAACCGCCGTTGACGTTAGAAGTAGAATTTTGCTCCCAACTGGATCTGCCGCTGGTCCCGTGTGCTGTTAATCTTGCCGGAATTGCCCACTAAGGACGCATTTGTGGGCAAACCAGCTCCTTGCGTGGATATGCTATTGTTGACGCCCGCAAATTGGAGATGATTCCAGGTGTTGAACGTTTCCAGGCGAAGCTGGAGTCGCCGGCTCTCCGAGAAGTTGAAATTCTTAAAGAGCGACAAATTCCAGTTCTGATAACTCGGCCCGCGGAACTCATTCCTGGTGGTATTGCCAACGGTGCCCGGCAGCGGCTCGGCGAAGGCTAACGGGTTGATCCACTGGATGAGGGAGCCGGGAGTACCAAGGGTGTCTCTATGCTGCGGTGCATAAACTGGCTGCCCGCCAACGCGATCACAGAATGGGCTGGCCGCACTAAACACACTCCCGGTTTCCCCGGAATCGCCTCCACACGTCATAGGAAAGGGTGTGCCGCTCCAGGCCCGGATCACACCGGACGATTCCCAACCGCCTAGGGCATCGCGCATGAACGCGTTCTTGCTCCGAAAGTCGGGGAAATCGTAAACGTAATTCACGTTAAAGACGTTTGGACGATCCCAGCCGGTCGGCCCGTAGTCCAGTTTCGGATGGAAGCGGTCTCGCACGGAGGCGAACGTGTCGTCCGTGTCGCTAAGGTCGATGTTCTTGCTGTAGGTATAGTCCGCGCTCATGGTGAGGTTCTTGGTGAACCGCCGCCACAGTCTCAATTGCAAGGCGTTGTATTTGCTGTTCGCGCCATAATCGGTATAGTTCACTTGGGAGTAGCCTTTATACGGGGCGATGGCCAGCCAGGTGTTATTCGGCGGAGGCGTGGTAATACCTCCGGTGGTGCTACTCAGCGGCAGTTGGTTGAGATCCGTGATGTATTGCAGATGGCGCCCCAGGTTCCCCACATAGGTTGCGTCCAGAGCCATCTTCCACGGCAATTCTCGCTGCACGCCCAGGCTCCATGCATACAACGTGGGGATCTTCCCGTCTTTGGCCAGGACCCGAAGGGACGATACCTGGAGGGCGCCTTGTGACACGGCAGCCGAGGTGAGGGTGTCTATCCGTCCGTTGTAGATAGTTGGCTGGGAGGCCAGCGGCGGGTTGCCGAGACCATCAAAACTGTTCACATTTTGGCGAATGCGTTCGTGGAAAATGCCAAAGCCGCCTCGAATGGCCATTTTGCCATTGCCCGCCGGATCATAGGCGAAGCCGACGCGAGGTTCAATGTTCCCATATTTGTGGTCGACGTAGCCTGGTGGTATGGCGTTGCCTTCCTGCACCATGCCGTTGTAGGGGTTGCCGAAATTGGTCAATCCCGCACACGGGTTAGGGCTGGTGTCGGGATCGCCCGCCGGAGTCGCGGGCGTGTTGATCGTGCAAATGGCTCCCTGGAAGATGTTGCCGGGAACATAAGTCTGGCGCGTATCGATTGTGACGGCCTGCGCCGGATCGTATTTGCTAGGATCGAAGTAATACTGCAAGAAAGGTTTGACCGTGTAGGTCGGCCCGATATAAGCCCAGCGTAACCCATAATCGAGCGTCAGCTTCCTGTTTAGCTTCCAAGTATCTTGTCCATACATTTCAAACTGATGGAAACGGAAGGCGCCGAAAAAGATGCCGTTCCCCTGCGTGACGTTGAAGTAGTTGCCTAAAACGAGGTTTGCCACCCCGTTATTCGTATCGCTCACAAAGCTGTTGTTGCCTTGGCTTGCGAAGGTGAAGACGGGAGTCTCTTGCGTCGCGGGTTGTTGGCCTGCCTGGTTGTAATCGAAGAACACGCCAAATTTCACTACGTGGGGCCCCGTAGTCTTGGTCACGTTGTCGGTCCAAGTAAACTGCCGAGCCTCGCTGGTCCATCCGGGCATGAAGCTCTGGTGCACCAGCCTGCCGAAGTCCGCCACTACCCCAGGCACCAAGTTCCGGATATTGGCGCTCGGGAACAGATCCCCGTAGGTAAAGCCGAGCCCGGTCTTATCGGTGACGGACTGCGCCTCGCTGAGATCTACCACTTGGGTAAGATGGTTGTAGCCGAAAATGAATTCGTTGGTGACCGAGGGCGAAATGACGTTTACCAGGTTCCACGACCAGCTTGACCCCGGCTTCTTGCGATATTCCGGCACCCCTGGAAAGGTGCCCCAACTGAAGATCCCGAACTGCTGGGCTTCGCGCTGCGAATCGTCCACCCAACGGAAGAAGAAGTTGGTCTTGGCGTTGATGTTCCAATCGTAGCGAACGATCTTTTGATCCTTGGTAAAGGTGTAGTTGTCCTGGAATGGCACGATAAATTGGCCTGCGTTACCTGGCGTTTTATCCAGAAATGCACCCGTTTTGTAGAACGGTTTGAGGTAATTCACCCACGCGCTTAGCTGGGAGCTGAACATCGAGCTTGGGATGATGTTCCCGGGAAACGGCGTTCCGCAAGTAAGCTGCTGGCTGGCATTGCGCTGAATCGTACCGGGTTCAAACACCGTGCCCGTATCGATGTTTTGATTCGGACAGGTTGGCGCAATGGTGGGGATGTTTGTCCCTGTGAACGCCGAAGAAAAATCGGCATTCCCGTTGGCCGTCCCCATTCCCAGCCATGCGGGGTTAGGCATGTTGTAGCTCGTGCCACCATTCGGCCGACCGGCACGCGTGCCTTCATAATTGAAAAAAAAGAACATCTTCGACGCGTGCCAGGGTGAGGCCTTCCACACGGGAATGGGTCCTCCAAGGTTGACCCCGAACTGGTTGAATCGCAGCTTGCCATTTGCGTTAGGCACGCTCTTATGCAGCCCGTTCGGGTCAACCTTGTTGAAGAATTGGTTCGCGTCAAACCCGTCTTCGCGATTGAACTCCCACACCGTGCCATGAAACTGTTTCCCTCCGCTCTTCGTGTTTATCGCCAGAAGAACGCCCGGGTTTCGGCCGTACTCCGCGGCGAAGTTGCTCGTCTGCAGCTTGAATTCTCCCACGGCATCCATGCTCAACTGCGTGTACTGGCCATCATTGGCGCCGACGTCCGTATTGATCGCCCCGTCCAAAAAAACATTGTTATCGCTGCCTCGTAACCCGTCCACGTGAAACGAGTCTGTGTTGTTGAACGCCAGCCGGAAATCCGAAGAATCGTTCGACACGACTCCAGGCAGGGTGCGCACCAGCGACTGGAAGTCCCGCCCGTTCATGCTGATTTCTGTCACTTGCCGCGAGTCAATAACCGCAGCATGATCCGAAGTCGCAGTTTCCACGAGCGGCGTCGTGGCTTCCACGGTCACCGACTCGCTCGCGGCACCGACCCTCATCATCAACTGGCTAAGCCCCAGAACCTGCCGCGAATCCAGCACGATTCCTTTCTGCTCGAGCTCCTTCATGCCTTTCGCGCTGACCCGCACGGTGTACGTTCCCGGCTGCAAGGGCTGCAGCGTAAAGGTTCCTTCCGTCCCCGTGGTCGCCTCTGCCATGACAATCCCCTTACTCTCATCCACGCCTTGCACAGAAGCGCCGACAATCACGCCGCCCTTTTGGTCCACTACGGTCCCAGTAATCGCTCCGCTGTTTTGCGCCGAGGTGATTTGAGCAAGGCCGACGGACAGCAGCGCAACAGGCCCAAGCAAAGACACGCGCTTCATAAAGCACACCTCCACGCTTCTCTCTTGTTGGGAAATCGCATCAGCACGCTTGCTCCAGCAATGTGGAACCGCGCTGACCTCGGCAAAACGACCCCAAACTTCACATTCGGCCGGATTCTGATAAAGCTTTTCGATGCTGTCAACCTGAAAAGCAGTCCAAAATAGCGCTTTTTTCTTTGACTCGAGTGCTGCCAAGCCTTGGATGGTCCACAGTTCTGCGATGCCAACGAATCGCGAACCGGGGGATCACACCAGCGACTCGGTACCCCACTTCACAATGGCTGCTTTCGGAGATATTTAGTCTCTAGGTCGGAAGACGGCAAGTTCGTGTTGATATTCTTTGGACACGCATCCGTTTCTCGCATCAATAAAGAACTTTCTTGCAGGAGCGGCGGAGGATTTCAGAATCTCACGGCGATGCAACAGCCGGCGATTCTCTCCAACTATCCCAGACCAGCGTAGGCTCGCCAGACGGATCGCACCGAGCTGACTCCCGGTTACCCTCGGATTTCGGCAGCCGCAAAAGCCGCTGTCTTAGCAGCCAGGGCGTTTCATCCTCCCACGCCTCCCATGGGTACCATTTGACATATGATTCTCGGTCTGGCAGTGTCCACCGGAAACTGACCTCCGCCGAAACGGAGAAGGGTTCCGCGCTCGGAGGTGCGGATCTCCGGATACGGGCTTTCCAATGCCGAACGGTGTCCGCGAGGTTGCGTATAGCCAGAGCTTCGGCGATGGTAAGGAACGTGCGCCCTGTCACTTACTTCGCCAGCTTTCGATAAAGATAACCGGCGCACAAGGAGTTTCCCGCATGAAGTGTTATCGGTCGATTCTTCCAGGATTGGCAGCAATTCTTCTCGGTCTACAGCCTGTAGCAAAGGCGCAACAGGGCGTTCCCGATGAAACAGACGCACTGGGCCGCCATTTTGTGAACCGCATCGGCCGGCAACTTCACCATCGCGGCCAGCCGTTTCGCGTGGCCGGAGCGAACAATTACTATCCGATGTATGCGTCGCAAACGATGGTGAATGAACTGTTCACGACCGCGGCGCAGCATAATTTCAATGTCTTCCGATTCTGGGGGTTCATCGACATCGGCAACCAGAACGGCTCCAATTCCGTGGATGGGATCCACAATGGAGTCTACTTCCATTACTGGGATGGCAGCGCGCCCGCTTTCAATGACGGAGCGAACGGCTTGGAACACCTCGACTACGTCATTTACGAGGCGGGGCTGCAGAATTTGAAGGTGATCATCCCGTTCGTGAATAACTGGAACAGCTTCGGCGGGATGGATCAGTATGTGCGCTGGCTCGGAGGGCAGTATCACGACCAGTTCTACACCGATCCTACCATCCGGAAATGGTACAAAGACTGGATCGCCCACTTGCTGAATCGCACCAACACCTATACCGGCCTGCAGTACAAGGACGACGCCACGATCCTGGGGTGGGAACTGGCCAACGAGCCGCGTTGTGGCGCAGGAGGAGCCTACCCGACATCCGGCAACTGCACAACGCATACCCTAAACAACTGGGCCGCGGACGTCAGCACCTTCGTAAAGAATATCGACCCTAAACACCTGCTGTCCGCCGGAGACGAAGGCTTTTACTGCCTTGATCCGACCTCTTCGGACTTCACCCTCAACTGCAGCCAGGGAGTGGATACGATTGCCTTGGCCTCCCTGCCCAGCATGGATGTGATGTCCTTCCATTTGTACCCGGACTCCTGGGGCAAGGACCCGTCCTGGGGCACCCAGTGGATCGCGTCGCACATTCAGTATTCTCAGCGGCTCGGCGACCGCGCCATTCTCGGCGAGTTTGGGGATTTGAATAAGGCGCTGCGTAATCCCATTTATTTCGAATGGGAGAAAACCGTGCTGCAGGACAACGGAGCCGGCGCGCTCTACTGGATCCTCTCAGATAAGCAGGACAACGGGAGTTATTACCCGGATTACGACGGATACACCGTTTATTGCCCGGGCCCGGTGTGCATTGCGTTTACGAATTTTGCAAAAACCATGGAGTTCCTCTCGCCCTTCAACTACCCGCCGGTGGCGGACAACGATACCGCAACCACACCGAACAACACACCAATGACGCTGAATGTCACGGCCAACGACATTACCTACACCGCGCCCCTGGATGTGGACTCGATCAACCTGGATCCGTCGACTCCCGGCCAGCACACGAGCTACACGACGCAGTTTGGAACTTACGAGGTGCTCCCCGGCGGAAACGTGCGCTTCACGCCGGCATCGACCTGCGTTTCGGGCAACCTGAGCACGCCGTACACGGATACGGATGTGGCCGGACGAGTATCCAACCCGGCGAACATCATCGTGAAAGTGCAGGGGCTTCCCGGAGAGCTATATAACTTTGAAGATGGCACCGATACCTGGACGGCGGCTAGTTTCAATGCCGGTGCGGGGACAACGGCGCAGAGCACGTTGTTTGCGACGAATTGCACACACAGTCTGCAGATTACCACGACCGGGGGCGGCTGGTTCGGCCCTTCCTACGGAGTGCCGCCGCTCCCGCTGCCCTTGTCAAATGTGCACCAGATTCTAATGGACACTACCACCACCTCGGCGGGCACTTCGGAAGCGGTGGCGCTTCAGGTTGGGAAGGATTACCACTGGTGCCAAACCAGCTTTGGCTACATCCAGCCCAACACCAGTACAACGATAACGGTGGATTTGGGGACCTTGCTGACGTCGACTGCCGCATGCTTGGGTTCATTGCCAGTCGACACCACTGTCCTTCAAGGAATGTGGGTTTACTTCAGCGGAGGGGGAATCTACTACCTGGATAACCTGCGTACGCAGTGAAATTGGTACCAGAGAGAGCGTGGGCGGCCGTGAAGATTTTGCTCGAACACGGGTCCGAAGGATTTACACCTTAGCCGGCTTTCTCAAGCCGGATGTCTTCTAGACGTATGTACCCACAACCAGCGCCACTGCGATCGGGTGTAACAGCGTGGAAGGCTTCTCCAGCCAAAGGATAGCTGGCTCAGGTTCGCAGCCCATATTACAGTACGAAGGTTTTTATGCGGGCTTTGGGGTAATGAAGACGCGTTCTCCCGTTTCTCTATTGTAGATGACGTACTGATGTGGCCGGACCTTTGCGAGTGCGTCGATACGCCGTCTTGCGGCTTCAAAGGTTTGTGCTGTCTCTACGAAATGCAGCTCTCCATCGTCGAGCACATCGCCGACGACAGTAAGGATGCAAAAAGGGAGGCGCGCCCCTCGCGCACTTCGTTTTGTACTCCAGGTCGGTGGCTTGAATCCGTTCATCGTTTACATACGTCCCGTTCACGGAATCAGTGTTTTGCGCGATTCCCTTTTATCGCCTCGATGATGGATTTGTAGTCGCTAGCCCGCTCCCGATATTCCTTCGCGGTTTCCTTCCACTCTTCGCGCTCCGAGTCAGGCAATTTCGGAAGCATAGCCTCGACTCGGCGGGCGTCTCCCTCCAACGTCTCCGCTTCATCTGTCAAAAGTTTCATGACACAGGCAGTCGGAAGCATAGTGAAGCTCCTCCAACAGATTGCAGGCAAGTGAACGCGGGCCACGCGGCGGCGGAAATGTTGCTCACCGATATGGACCCGTGTTCGACATTCTTGCGAATCCTCACCAGACTTACCGTTGGGGTTGCGAAATGCTGCTACCGGACCAGCATGCAGGCGAAGCAATTTTTCGTAAATAGTACTAATGCCCAAAAAATAAACCTTCGACACTGCGGATGCTTGCAAAGGTTTCCCGCAGGCTTGGAATTACGATAGGCTTTGCCATGGTCTCGGCGACACATTGAGGCGGTGATCGCACGCGCTTAAGATTATGGCTGACAAATGTCACACCATGGGGCATCATTAAAATGCGAACGTACTCCATTTCTGAAGCGGCTCGGCTATTAGGGGTAGACCGTCGCACACTGCACCGCTGGATTCGCAACAAGCTCGTCCCGGAACCGGCTGTGCAGGTGATTTCTGGTGTCCGTTTAAGGTTCTGGTCTGAAGCAGACTTGGCCAAGCTTAGGCGGCACAAGGCTGCACGATATTGGGGTAAGGGCAAACGAAAAAAGACGAAAGGACAACGCGATGACTAGCGTGACGCGCTAGTGCGCCAACACCAAACGCGGGCGCAACCGACCCAGCTCCGCCTGGCTTAAACTTAAAGCGCATGCTTACGCTGCCCGAACTGCAACAGCACAGACCTCAAGAAGGTTTCTCTCGCCTACCAAGAAGGACTCTTTTGTACAGTTGCCCACACTCGATGGCGCGCTGTCGCGGCTGGCGGCCATGGCCCGGATTTCGTAATCGGAAAGGCAACCACTCGTGGTTTTCATCAGTCCGTTCTGTCGAAGCAGCTAACTCCTCCAGTGAAGTGGTCGTATCGCAAGCTGACTCTCTGGTGGGTGGTGGTGTTTCTCTCGATCGGCTGGATCGTCTTCTACATCAACATTGTTACCAAAGATTCTTGGTCGGCTCGGTTGATTCTTTTCTCGGGGTTATCTGCCGTCATGTTCCTACTGTTTGTGGTTCTCTTCTGGAGGCACAATCAGTTCACGCACAAGCGCCGATACTCCCGGTGGGAACGCTCGTTCCTCTGCCACCGCTGTGGCACTTTAACGGAGCAGGAATTTTAGCGCTACGAAATCAGCAACCTGGGCAAGCCTCTTTATTACCGCTCGTTGGACGTCAATTTATCGTGGCGCCTCGATTACGTTATCCGAGCCCGAAGAGGAGTCGGGGGCGACTCACGTGAACGTCATCTTGAACTGAAGGCGGAGCTGAAGAAGAAATGAGCTTCGTTGTTGCTGAGAATTTGCTGAAGCAGATGGGACAAGAGTGGACGACGGCCGAGATCAAAGACGTGGCGGCCTTTGATTGTGCTTCATATTTGTATAACTTAACTTCCGACGAGTCGGTTGCGGAATCGCTGCCACGAACTAGTCAGGATCGCCAAGACCAAGGCATGCTATTCTCAATGCTACGCATCATTTTGGCGGGAGACGTCTATGGCGCAATTGGATCGCATTACTCGTGATCCCACCGTGATGGGCGGAAAACCCTGCATCCGAGGCATGCGTGTCACGGTCGGCATGATCGTGGGGACAGATCGGTGCTGGCCATACCATCGAGGAGTTGTTGGCGGACTATCCTTATTTGGAGCGTGAAGACATTCTTCAAGCGCTGCGCTACGCCGCGTGGCTTGCCGAAGAGCGCGAAGTTACTCTGCCTCGCGCATGAAGCTCCTAGTGGACGCTGGGCATAATTCCACATCGCGGTCACTGTGTTTGCGTCGAAGTAGTTCAAATTGATCCTCGACCCGCCACAAGAGGTGGCGACAAATTTGTCTAACAATCCGCCGTGCGCTGCCGCCTGTTCCGGCGTGTAACTATGATTGTTGCTGCAAGTAATTGCCTGACTGCGATCCAGGCGCGCTGGATTGGTGCCATTCGGGTTGTTCGTCAGAAGAGAACCGGTAAGGCCGTTCACGGAAGGGGTGCCCGGTTCGGCGGTGAACGTAGGTTCACCTGGGGGATTCGCCGCTACGGGGTATGTAGCGAAGTAGAGATCAAAAGTTATGTTTTCATCAAAAATTACCACCACGTGCTTAATGGAGTCGTGGTTGCCGAATCGGATTGCGCAAACGAAGCCATGGGCGCCACGTGTAACGGGTCGCAATGCTTTTCCTCATATAACCAAATTCACGCAGGGCCGGTTTCTCAGATTCTTTTCCCCCAAAGGTGGCGGGATAGGATCCTAGGTTGCATAGGCAACGGTCGATATCCCTGGGGTGCTCGCTACATGCAGCGAAAACGTGGTCATCCAGCGGGCCGCGACACGCTTAATCCTGATTCGTCGGCGCGGCAACCTGGAAAGGCACAGGGACGGCAGCGTCCGTGGGGAGCATTAAAACGAGCGTACAGCTCTTGGAATAAATGGAGCAACTCAAAATTGCCTTGCGGATTACGCGGGTCGCAGTGTTGTCTGGAAACGACTGAGGATACTTAAGAGCGGCCAAAGCGGCGGTAGCATCCCGCAACTCTTCGGCCCCAGTCTGGAAGACCGCACCGGCGGTTTTGTGGCCATTGCTGATTGAGATCACGAAATTCGCGCTGACAGAATTGGCCCGGAGTTTGGGTCGGAAAGGGACCTGGAGAGAACGCATATCGCTCAGAGCCATGCCGCCGTTGCCTGAAGGGGAGGACCTTGAGGCGCCCGAATAAGGGCGAAGACGATTCATCTCGTCGGACAGCTTTTGGCGAGTAGCAGGGTCTCTACTAGGCAGGTAAGAAGACAGGGCCATGTTGCAAATTGCCGCTGCCCTTTTTTTCTTTCCAAGTTTTTCGTATGTTTCCACGAGGTGCTCTCCAATGACGGCGCTCTGCACAAGCTCCCACGCGGGTTGCAGATACCTCTCCGCGCCGGCAAAGTCGGCGATGCGGAACTTGATCCAGCCAAGCGTATCCCAGTTCGCAGCCAGTTGAAGCATGAGCGAAAAATCGGAAGGCTCTGCATCTTCTGGAGAAATGTCCATAGTCTTTTCAGAAAGAGCCGAAACAGCGCGAGTGGAATAATCGAGCGCCAGCGGAAGCTGGGCATTGGTTTCGGCCAGGGCGTAAGCAACATCGTTAAGGTCGTTGGGCTCGGCGTCATCCCCAAGGCCCTGCTTGAATTCGGCGATGGCCTTGTCCGCATCAGGGATTCGCAGATACGCTTTGCCCAAAGCAACATGGAGGTGCTGCGGGACGTCGGGGTGTGCTTCCATGGCCTTTTTCAGAAGAGCGACTGCATCGGAGGCGCGTCCGGCGTCGCAATACAGCGCGCTCAACCGAAGAAGGATCGCGCCATTGTCCGGGTCAGCCTCCAGAGCTTGTTCGAGTTGGGGGATGGCTGCAGGAGAGTTTCCAAAAAGAATGGCCGGGGGAAGTACACCTCCAAGTACGCCTGTCCCTCGAAGAGCCCCCTTGAGAAATATGTAGCTGCGCTCCGCGTCCTCTATAGCCTTAGCCAGGGTACTGAACTTGGAACGATCTGGGCCGGGGACTTCGTGCAACAAAGTCTTGAAATGCAGAGTGCCATGCAACGTGTCTTCTTTAATGGAGTAGGTCGCGGAAAACTCGGCGAAGTCGTACTTGCGTTCGATTTTCTGGGGAAGCAGCGGGGAAAAGCCTTTTGGAAATTTGACCGTGGCTTCGTATGTTACCTCCTGGGGAGAACCCAATGGGAGGGGATCTTTGGAGACCTTTTGTTCCTCATTCAGTTCCTGAATGAAAATGGGCGGAGCGGGAAAAACAATGCGGCGGTCTTTCCAGTCGGGTAAATCGGAGCGGTGGTACGCAAATGCTACCCAGAACGCCTGCGCTGTATCTTCGGGTTGTTCCACAGAGACATCACTCACCGTGCCGGCGAAACCCATTCCAGCCACGATTCTCTGCGTGAGCTCCTGCCAGTTATTCTGAGGCGTCGAACGGTAGGCGAGGCGGAGGGCAACTTCGCCATCTCCGCGCTCTTCCATCTTTATCTTTGCATCGAGCGTTCCCTTAGCATCGATGGATGCATCAGTTCGGAAAACCTCGTAGTTTGAGATTGGCGGATCTGCAGGGGTGCTGGCGAGGCGGGCACTGCCAGACGGCAGAATAATCAAAGCCTGCCGATCGCGCAGCTGGCGGAGCAAGAATCCAAACGGAGCGACTTCAGGAGTGGTATCGAGAAAGGCAAAAGATTCCCCCTGAGGAAGGGCCGTAATGACATGGTCGAACAGGCTGGGCGAGGGAAACGCTGGATCGATGCGAAAGTTTGAACTAATCAGGACGGGGTAAGAGGATATGCCAATAGCCTGAAGGAGGGCAGCAACGAGCGTGTGTTTGTCCTTGCAATCCCCGTAGCGGTTGGCAAGAACCTCAGCGGCGGAATGAGGAGTGTAACGACTGAGACCTAGGTCGATCCCGATATAACGAAAACGCGTTGAGACGAAGTCGTAGAGCGCGCGTATTTTGTCCTCGTTGGTTGTCTTGCCTTTGGTCAGTTCTTCCGCCTTCGAGCGGATTTCGGGGGTTGCCGCCGACTTTGGTTTGACCAAAGCCTCGAACCAGTCGCCCACCTCTTTCCAGGAAGAAAAGGATGAAACTTGAACGTCCGGAGGCGGGACGCCTTTGTAGCCTTTCTCCCACGCGGGAATTTTGGATTCTTCCTTCCTCTTGAGATTTACGTTCTCAAACGTGTATACGCGCCGAGCGCCGTCGTCCTGGACAGAAGGTTGAAAGTCGGGATTGCGCAATTTGACTGGAAGATTGTGCGGTACATCAATTTCCAGAATTTCCTTAAGACAAACACCATCACGAAAAAAAGAATGATCGTACCAAAAATGGCCTCGGGCGATGGGATCATGGATTGTCCAGTGAACATTGACCTCCAACGTATCGCCGACGGAAAGAGATTTGACGGCGACATGCTTTTCCCGCTGATCGGTATACATCGGTGCTTCGCGGCTGACGGCGGAGTCGAGTTCCTGAACATCCGAGGCAGGTGTTTCAACGAGGCTTCCGTCGGGCTTGCGAACGCGAACGTAAGGAATTTGAACGGTTTCAAAACTTGCCGCAAAAGGATAGATCAGAAGACCAAATTCTCGAACGGCCGATTCAGACTTGACGCGGGCTCTCATCACCAGGTCGCGGTAACCCTTACCATCAGCTTCGAACGCGATCTTGTTTTGAACCAGCTCAAATACGTACGGCTCCGTGGCGTTGCTCTCGCTGCGGGCGGATTTGGCAGAACGGGAGTCCTGCTGGACCGAAGGTTGCTGACTTTCCGCGAAGGTGCACGTCAGCGAAAGAAGGAGGTAGGTCAGAACTGGCCGCTTAAGGCGCATCTAGGACTCCTACAGTTATGGATTCGAGGGCAATGATAACGCACAAAGGTAAGCGCGTGCTGCGGTCGCGACCTATTTTCGTAGCGTGCCACGCCGCTCTCAACTGGAATCGGGGAAGACAGGGAGCGAAAAGGCTCAGGATGCATCGGCCGGGATGCTCGTTTGCTCCGCGCTTGCTGAAGGAATCTGAGAAACAGGGTGGTAAATGACCGAGGCTAATTTGAGAAAGTTAACGGAAAAGATCGCGACCCGTTACACTATGTCAGTCCCTACCGGTTTAATTCACTCTACGGAGCCGGGCAGGCTGCTGAAATGGCCAAGCAACCGGGCAAAGCCACCGCCTACTACCAGCAACTGTTGAAAGTTTGCGCCAGCGGCAACTCCAATCGCGTCGAGCTCGCGCACGCCCAGGAGTTCCTGTCCACAGTCGCGGCGCAGAACTAGTTCTACGAGGGTGTATAAGACTTAAGGCCACAGATAGAAGTGACCTCGTTCGCAACCGCCACTCGTTGGAGACGCATCGGCCCGAATAAGAATTGGGTCGGATCCAGCTTCTTCCGTTTGACCGACGTCCACGTGCGTTAACTGCCTTGTTTTGAGCGAGTTAGGCGTGCCGTATCGTAGGCCTCAAGATTTTCTTGATTTGTTAGTGTGCTTCGACGATAATCCAGCTGTAATTTGAATGAATTCTTCATCCTTGACTCCAATGAATCTAAATCAAACGTTAGGCCTTCGAGTTCGGGAAGCACGCAAACGACTCGGTATGTCACAGCAAGAACTCAGCGCGCTACTGGAATTCGAACACGTCCAGACCATCTCGCAGATCGAGAATGGAGAGCGGCAAGTCAAGGCATGGGAACTTGCCCGGATTTCCTCCGTGTTGCACACGAGCATTAATGAGCTTCTAAAAGAAGATGCTCTCGCGGAACCCGTCGTCCTGTGGCGAGAGCAGCCCGAGAACAACTACCAGAAGATCGAAACAGAATTCCTGCACCTGTCGCACAACTACCATCTTGTTGAAAAGCTGTCCGGGATTCGGCCGAAGTCCCGGCTACGACCCGCCGAGATATCCGGCGAAGAGCTTGGATACCGTGAGGCAGCTGAACTCGCAGTGGAAGTTGGTAAGACGATGAACCTCGGACGGGTGCCCGCGACGTCGCTGACGAAGGTCCTCGAGGAGGATTTTGGAGTCAAAATCTTCTATCGAGAGGAGTTGTCGGGCTCCGCGGCATCGGCGGTGGGTGACTTTGGACAAGCGATCTTGATGAATTCCTCGGAGTCGCCATGGCGGCGCAACTACAATTTTGCCCATGAGCTCTTTCATCTGCTGACGTGGAATGTTATGCCCCCTGAGCGACTCCGTCGAGAGAAAGAACTGAAAGACAGGTTTGAGAGGCTTGCGAACTCTTTTGCTTCTTGTTTGCTGCTTCCTGCGGAATGCGTGCTGAGTGCTTTTGCGGAGAGGTTGAAGGAAAGAAAAATCAGCTATGCGGATCTCGTCGAGATTGCGCGGGAATTTGATGTTTCGACCGAAGCGCTCCTGTGGCGCTTGGTAAACCTGCGACAGATTGATGCGGAGGATGTGAGAAAGGTGTTGGCCGACCCTGCATTTCGGGACGTTGACCGCTCTACGATGCCGGACAAATGGTGGAAGCCTAAAGACTTGTCCGACCGCTATGTGAGACTTTGCTTCCTGTGCTTTCAAAAGGGGCAACTATCACGCGCGAAATTGGCCGAGCTTATCGGGGTCAGTCTGGCGGAGCTTCGCGGGAAAGTGAAAGCACTTGAGCAGCAACCCAGTGAAGCCGCCCTTAGTATTGCTTGATGCGAACGTAATCATTGAAGCCCACGAACTCGGACTTTGGCATCAGATGGTCGCCTCTTTCGAAGTGATGGTTCCCGCGGTGGTCGCCCGCCACGAAGCAAAATATTTCGTGGTCGGGGGGCAGCACAATCCCATCCAACTCGCTTCCCTGATTGCTCAGAATAAGGTGAAAGAACTCCAAGCGGATCTCAGTGAACTATC
>Ga0209154_1000285_pt1 | contig 36149 bp, 33 predicted proteins | sample GraSoiAngelo_121_FD_185878 | JGI IMG/M metagenome (GOLD analysis project Ga0209154, IMG submission 185878) | Grasslands soil microbial communities from the Angelo Coastal Reserve, California, USA - 14_0919_12_20cm (SPAdes) (version 2) | ecosystem: Environmental > Terrestrial > Soil > Grasslands ... | reverse complement strand
CCGATTACGTTGCCCGATCTCGACGAGATCCTCGTGACGTTGAGAACTAACTCCAAATAATCTGATTCCCCGCTTTTGAAACTCTGAGGTTGCGTCCCGGTAATCACAGAGCTGGGGAGTGCAACCCGCCCCCCCGGGTATCAGACTCCAACCAGTCGGGTCCGGAACGCCGGGTCGACCAGCAGCAGACCGACGAAGACGGGACAGAAATCTGCCTGCTCTCTCCGCAAGGCTACGACGCGCACCGGCGACTAGTGTCCTGGATAAGGGAAACTATGAAAGGGATGCGAATCTGACTATTGTGGAGTAAAAGGAGTGGAACTCTGGTGCCTGATACAGCTGGAATGGATGTGGGTTCTGACTGGAAGAGATTCATGCGGAAGCATTGGAGGACAGTTGCCACGTTTGTGGTGGCGGGCATTTTGGCGGTTGCGAGTGCGGTCTATGTTTTCTTGTGGTTCGTGGGAAATGCTCAATCGACCGGCTTAGTGCCTAGGACCCTGGGTCTCTGGACGATGGGGAACTTGGTGAGCTTCATTCTGGACGCGATTTTCTGGGAGCTTCTTTTGGTTGGAATCCCTGTTGTTGTGGCTGTGGTGGGAGGCTGGCTGTTGTGGAAGAGACTATCTGACGAGGAAATGAGAGGATATCGGCTCTTTCGCAAGCGCTCACGAACGACAAGGGGCGGTGGCGGAGTATCGCTGTTTTTCTTCATCGCATTCGCCATCAAGGTAGACCTTGATGGAAACTGGAATGTTCCCATCTCAACCTGGACCCTGGACTACGTCGTGGGTTCTATGGTTCTGATTCTAGAATGGACTCTGATCATCCTAGGAATTCCCGCGGCCATAGCAGTTGTTTGGTGGACTCGCCACGTGATGAAGAAGCCCTAGTTTGCCTCTGATACCCCCTACAAGTCTTCTCTTCGCGTGATCGCGTCTCCTGCTCTGTTGAGTAGTAGGTTGATCGATAAGCCAGTGAAGACAATCGAGACCAACACCAAGCCTGTAGCCAATATTGGAAGCGCGGCTGGTCCCGTTTCTGATGCGAGCGCCTCTGAAACCAACACCAGCAGAATGATCGGCGAGACCATGATCAGGTTGATGATTGTCTGAAAGAGGAACCTCCGGATGTCAGCTAGCTCTTGTGCCTGAGACGACAAGATATCATCCGCGGAGCTCTGACCATATCTTGACGCAAACCACATTCCACCAGCCATTGTGATTCCCGCGATTTCCAATGCTCCTGGAAGCGCCAGCACCACGCCCAGCAACAGCGACGGTGAGGACAGCTGGCCTAAGACCAAAGGCACGCCAACCGCGACAGTGACCGGTACTAGATAGAACAGCAACGGCGCTACCCGCGCGCGATACACCTCTTTCACGTACCTGCGCATGCTGACTGGCGATGATTTCAGGATCCAGAGTCGCTCTTTCTCAATCCATCGGGACGCTGTCCCGGACCCGAACGATCCGATGATGAAGAGGATGAAGAGAAACGAGGTCGGCGAGGACTGGAAAGATCCGGAGAGTGCGTAGATGACTAGGAACCCTGAGAGGAACATGGCGTTGATGAAGAGCGCCCGGGCTTCTCGGGTCCTGCTGATCAGAATCTTCTCTTTCAGCCGCACGATCGACCAGATCGACCTCCCACGCGGGTCCAGCCGAGAGGTCTGGTTCGGGTGGTCGAATTTTTCCCCGCCTGGCGTTGAGACTTCGAGAAGTTCGTAGAAGTGTCCGCGTGCCATCCGTACCCCGAGAACCAGGAATCCTCCAAGCCAAGCAAACAGCAATAGAAGATCAACGAGATAGTCGAGCCCTCCCGGGGTTCCGCTGACAAGACCGACACTGACAATCGCAGCGAGCCCGTTCGGCAGGATCCTCGTAACATCGGCGATCTCGACCGGGATTCCGGGAATTAGCAGAGTTATCGGAAGGAGACTAAGAACCAGGACAAGTACGATGAACAGGTTTCTCCAGAGTTTCTTTCGCTCACCGATCCCGCGCCCTAGCGAGAGCGTGATGTCCGCGGCAAGAAGCAATCCGATTACTAGGAAGACGAGAGTTACGAGCCCGGCCAGAATGGCGGCGGTCATTGGCGTGTGATAGTATGCGGAGAATCGCAGGTAGAGGACGATTATTGGGGGAAACCCGAACAGCACTGTCGTGAGTGAGTTGAGCAGGACCTTGGCTGCGAAGACCTCCCTCGGTGGCACTGGAGAGGTAAAGACGTAGTCGACATCGCTCGAACTGACAGGCAGCCCGCCTCCATTGAAGCCGCTCTGTATCAGCCCGACGAGGTATAGTGCGAGGACGAGACTCCCGGCAACTTCCGAGAGGCCGGTTGTCAAGCCAACTTTGTTAGAGAACGAGAGGTAGGTAGAGCTGCCGAAGAGGATGAAGATTACAGAGAAAGCTTCTCCGATAATTAGGCCTAGAATTGTTGCCTTGGTGAATCGCCCTTTTACCCAGTATCGGACCAGGACTCCTACGGTTACGAGTGGACTGGCGACGCTCATCGTCGGGCCGGGTCCTCGCCCTTCTCTTCAGTCAACCGCAAGAACACGTCTTCTAGTCTCGCATCGCTCGCAGTATTCGCCAAGTGCCGAAGACTCTCAATGTCGCCTACCGCCACGATCTTCCCATGGTCGATAATCGCGATCCTTCCGGCGTGTGTCTGAGCAACGTCCAGATCATGAGTCGACAGTATCGTCGTTACGCCCCTCGTCGTTTGTCCACCAATCCAGTCTTTGACCGAAACGCGCGTCTTGGGATCTAATGCGGTCAACGGCTCATCCAGCACCAGAATCTGGGGATTGTGCAGACTCGTGGCGATCAACGCCACTTTCTGCTTCATCCCTTTTGACAAGGTCCCGACCAGACTGTTCCGTTTGTCCTCCAAGCCGAAGCTCTTGAGCGACTCGGAAATCTCCCGGTCGAGAAGATCATCCGCGACTCCTCGGATCTTTCCAACAAACTGTAGAAACTCTTGCGTGGTAAGCCCTGTGTAGAGGCTCGGGTTCTCTGGTAAGTATCCGATCATCTTCTTTGCCTTCTCCGGGTCCGCCACGATGTCTATGGCCCCGATTCGGATCGTCCCGCTTGTGGGTCTGAGAATTCCGACAAGGGTCTTCAGAAGAGTACTCTTGCCCGCTCCGTTGGGTCCAAGCAGCCCGAAGACTTCACCTGACGCTATTTTGATGGTGACGCTGTCGAGAGCCATTAGGGTTCCGTAATGTTTCGTAAGGTTCTCGATGGATATCTCGACCATGGCCGCGGACCCTTTCTAGAGGACCGATGACCGAGACAAAGTAGCGATACTTAACGACCAGCTCAGATTGCGAAAATTACCCTGCACGAATGTCTGTCGAAGGGTTAGAGCGTCAATCGAACTAGTCTCAGGCTTGTGGCTAACAGGCGAGGAACGGTCAAAAACCGGAGGTTACTTCGAAGTCGTGCCTAGGTTGTAGTAGTAGGTGGCGGTGTTTCCGTGGGAGCGCTATGAGGCTCTTCTTTCTTTCGTCTCAGGAAAAGAAATCCAGCCACCGCAACGATCGCCACGGCTGCAGCGACACCTATTCCGATGTAGATGAGATTTGATTGGTTGGTGGGTTGGTTTGGTGTTGCGGCGGGGTTGATCTGGACTGGGACTTGGGTCTTGTGGGTTGAGGGGCCGCTGGTTGCAGTGATTGTGACCATGTAGGAGCCGGGTTGGCCGGTGCAGCTGAGGGTTGCAGTGCCCGAGCCTCTGACGCTGGTCTTGTCGAGGGTGCAGGTCAGGCCTGATTGTGTTGTTACTTGTAGGTTGATTGTTGAGCCGAAACCATACTGGTCTGAAAGGCTGAGGGTGGTTGTTCCTGAGGAGCCCGCCTGGACGTTGATGGACCCTGAGTTTGAGAGGGTAAAGTCGGGCAGACTATCGGAGCGCCATATGTTGTTCGCGACCATGCCATAGGAAGTTGTGAACTGCGAACTCGCGTACGGGCTAGTCATGGATGTCGAGAGCGAGAACTCGATTAGAATTCCGTATTGCTTGTCGAACGTGAACTGGGTTGATGTTGATGTGGAGAACTGTCCGTATGGGCTATTGAAAGTATGAGTGTAGTTTAGAACATTAACATCTCTCATATCTCCCAAAATTGATTCGGTTGTAGTATAGTTCAACGCGGGAGCGCCCGGCGCGTTCCAGATTGGGTCGTGGCCCTGGAGACCGCCGGATAGGATGAAGTAGTTCGAGGGTGCGCCACCTGCTAAGCTGGTCAAGCTTGATCCTCCGGAAGCAACGTCCACCCATCCTTGCATTGCCACGTTAGATCCATTCGTGTAGGCTGTGCTAAGATCTAGAGTAACATTAGTTACGGATACTCCCGTAATTTTGAGCAGACCATAGTCTGTGTTGGACATACCTCCATTTCCCTGCGCCTGACATTCCGGGGAGCCTGAAGGCTGGCACGTACTCGCGAGCAACTTGTATTCGGCCCATTGTCCAGATGCTATGGCTGGCGTGTAGCTTGCCGCGCGGGCAGGAGGAATCGAAGGACCAAGAATGACTAGGGCGAGGACAGAGGCTAAGAAAAGAGTCGAGAAGGACGATTTTGTCGACTGCATCGTGGCAGGTACAGATGCGACTCCTCTATTTAGATAATGCTGAAGCAGCGCTTCGTTGTGAATCCCAATAGCATTCCATAGGAATCCCTTGGTTGATCGTTCAACCATTCCGCGATGGTTGATAATTGCGACCTCGGCCGTTACCGTCGAGAGAGCCGTCATTCATTTGACTGGTCTACCTCCAGTAAGGAGTAGGTCGCTTGAACTGTACTTGCGTCCAGTTAACAGAGAAAGAAAAGAGGAGGGTGTAGTTCCTGACAGAGTGATTGTCTAGTGGTGGATTAGTCCGTGACCAGTGCTCTGGCCGCTGAAGCTCTCGTGGCCCCGGTGAAGCGCATCGTAGTGGACCCCGCACAAGGTCTTGCCGCAGCTGTTGCAGAACTCCGTCGCCCGCTCGGTGCAGCGGTTGCTCGTCGCCATTGTCTCGTCGAACGACCCGAAACCACCAGTCTCCATCTCTTCGCAAGTCTTGGTCTTCAGGCTCTCATGAGCACCATGCTCATGGGTTGGACTCCCGAAAGTGGTCGGCTGATGCGCTGGGGTTGGATGAGTGCTGGTAGTAGTGTGCGGATTCGGATGGGGCGTACTAGTGTGATGCTCTGGATTGGTATGCGCGTTGTTCTTGGGTTTCGTCTTGGGTTTCGTCTTAGATTTCATGTCGACTCATCAACGAAAAATTCACGGCCGGTCATAGTCTATTTCTAACCTGCACTCTTCGAGCCCAGTAACAACCGACCCCCTAGATGCTGATAGTGAGCAGTCTCCCGATTCTCACAAGTCTTAAATCGAAATGCTTCGCGGGCCGAGTTTCAGGCGCGTGAGTGGGGCCTCCCACCCGTTGCGCCTCACAAGAAAAAACCCCGGAGTAGGGAGGCAGATTGATCAGACCAGAAAATAGAAGACCATGGGTTCCTAAAACCGCAGAACTCACGCTTACTGCCGGCCTAGCGGCTATCTACGCCATCACAACTTATCTCCCGCTGAGCAAGTTCATAGGCGGACCGGGATTCATCACTCTCGAAATCGTCATGCTCCCAATAATCGCCGCACTATTGAGACCACCTCTTGCACTAGCAGCGGTCTTTGCAGGCAGTCTCGTAGCGGCGCTGGGGCAATCCAGTTTCACCTTCACCTTTGGACCCGTCGGACTCCTCATCCCCTTGATCGCTGTTGCAGCCGGAAGCATTGCTTTCCACTACCGCCTAGGACCCATCGTCCCCTGGGCCTATATCCTAGCAGGGGCAGTATACTACGTCGCACTGTCCAACGGCGGAACGCTTCTCTGGCTCGCCCCCTACTTTCTGGTAATAATCTCCCTCCCCGTAATCTTCAGAATCCGGGACAATCCTCGGATAGGACTACTCTCTTTCTACACAGCCATGGCCGAACAGGTCACCCTGAACATCCTCAGCATCAGCATTCTAGGCCTAACTGGGGCGTTCTGGATAGGCGTCACACCATTGATGTATGCCGAGAGAACTCTCGCAACGATAGGTGGAGCAACGGGAATCGTTGCCCTTAAATCGGGACTGGGAGGCAGGCTCGACCTAACAGAGCGGTCGCCGAGGGAGGTGAGACAGTAGAAATGTGTGTTACACCAGTCGTGAAATGCTGGCATTGTGGAGAATGGTTCGTCAAGAAATCTAACAGAGAGAGCTTCGAGGCATGTCCGAGCTGTGGAAAGGGCTTCGAACAGCTCAGCCCTGAGGCACAGCGTGCCGTGAAGGCTACGCTAGCGCCATTCTTCGAAGTACCTAGGCTGAAGGCAGAGCAGATCGCAGCCTAGGTTGCCTCCATTTTTTGAACTAGCAAAAACTCAACCATTTTTCCATTTGTTTTACGAGGCGCGTCGGTAGGACTGTTACCAGATTTTCAAGGCATGGGTTAGGTGTGGAATTTGACCAACCATGAGCCTCCTAACACTCGGTTTTAATGAAGTCGAAGAAGAAAGCTAAGACCCGTTCAAAATCTAAACCTCGTGCCAAATCGAAGGCGCACACAAAGAGCAAGACTCATGCTCGCACCGGGACAAAGGCGGCTCATCCAGCCATCGTCGAATCGATTCCTAGCCCGAATGTCACTCTCAATCCTGCACTGAAGACGTGTCAGGAGGTAGAAGTCGGCGACATCGGCGGATTCGGCAGTCCAGATGAACTGGAGGAGCATGAGAAGCGGTGCAGCGAGCCAGCCACCGAGTTCTGCAGCAACTGCGGCAAGAACCTATGCCGCAACCATTTCGACCTAATTCATAGAGACCACGATAGTAGCGGACACTCCACCAGCTCCAGCATGGCCCAGCAGTAGAAGACTCCGGCCAATCCTGATAGTCCCCTGCAAAACGCCCGAGAAACGCCTTGGAATCAAAAACTTGTCCATCGTCGGGTTAATCCTCTCAGATCAGGGAAGACTGAACCTGCCTTCCAGCCTGAAATCCTCCGTAAAATCTGACAAGCTAAGTAAAGATAGAATATTTTTGGAAAACGACCTTTTCTCGCGGACAGATCCGGGGCTTGGCAAAGAAAGAGCAACGGACCCATTCTCAGAAGATTCTGGGTATCTAGTGGCTGTTCCTTGGCAAAGCAGCACAGGTCTGCAACGCGAGAGTGTAGGGTCCTGAGGGTCACAAGGAAAACGCCTAGAAAACAACCTAGGAGTCCACATCAATGATAAAATCGGCTAAACCTTCGCGAGACGCGAACAGGGCGATTGATGGGACCCTGTTAATGTCCGACTAGCAAAAGGACAACGAGAAAAAATAGGTATGCTCGCCAGTCTCGCGACGTAGAACTGTCTTTCCCTATTTCTGGTTCTAGCCTAACAGCGAGTCTCTTCCTTTCTCACAACCTGGGTGTATCAACAGACGAGTCGTGACCATTCCGGTTTCAGTTGTTTCTTGTCTTCGCCGCTGTCTGGACCGCGAGCTGCTTCAGGAATCTCGTTCCAACGGGGTCCGTCGCCGCCCGAGTCTTGCTGGTAAACGGCGACTCTGGCACCCGGGCATACATCATCATGTAAGGCGCCATCGCCAAGACAATCTTGCTCTCCGCCTTCCGAATATGCTCCTCAAGAGTGCTACGCGGCGTTCCCAGCTTCCCAGCCAGCTCATCCGCGGTAGTCCTTTTCGGAATCTCATAATATCCTCCCTCAATCGCGGCCAACAACGCCTTCATCTGCTTCTCAGTCAAATTCCCAAACAGACTGCTCAACGACAAGAGGAAAGCATCGTCGGTCATGCCTGCAGCAGATCCCTTGTGCAACACCTCAGTCTTTCCCACTTTGTCTAGGCCTTTGAGTAGACCTCTGACGTCGTTGTCTTCGAAGCCTACCAGGCGGTGGTACTCCCATCCTCCGAAGAATACTGGAGGAGGCATTTGGAGAAAATTGTTCGCGCGGACTATTGATCCTACAGAGGTTCCCTGTCCGACACCGCAGATGCATGTGCGGACCACCATCTGAAACTTGTCCTGGCACAGAGTCTTCGCAATGATCTTACTCTGATACTCCTTGGAATAGTAGACGAGTTCCTTCTGCATCTCCTGAAAAGAATCAAGCCCATCAGATTCAATCTCCAGGATATCGGTATGATCGTTGCACCACAACGCGATCCTCGCTCCCGGAAACTTCTTGCTCAGACGATTGTGAGGATCCTCGTTTCTCTCGTCAGGCTGAACGCGTAGGAATAGCTCGAACATGTGTTATACGAGTGAGAGTTCCCGCGGGGATGATATAAGGCGTGTACCGGCGTACGCCAGCTAGACAGTACCGTACAGTGCCCCTCAAACTGATGCCGGCGCTCGCTTGCTCAAAGATAATCCGATCCAATGGAACATTGTCTCTCGGTGAAAAAGAAAATGGAAGCACGTGAAGATTGGGCGAGAATAACTCGCGGAATCCAAGAAGCGTTCTCGGGTCTTATCGGTGCAGTTGGCGCCGTAAGGGTTGCAAGAAAGGATAGGAGGACGAAGCCTCGAAGCATTCGATTGATCTCGTGGGCGGGACGCGCCAACACTGATGCTTGGTTCCTAATGCAATTGGAACAGAGCAAGGATCGAGCCCTACTCTACTACACGAAGAACCAAATCAGGTAGACGACGCCCGCCCACCGCAGCCGGCTCCCGACCGTTACAGCGATGTTTTGAGCCGGCTACGGGGAAATTCTATCCTAAGGCGGACCAGCTCAAGTTGGCCTCTAAGCCAGTAATGCTACTGGGAAACCTTGCCAGCATACTCCTTACGATAGTCGCTCTACTCCAAGCCCTCTCCTGGACCATTGCAGGACTGCTAATACTCGCCACTCTCTCAATCACTACACTATTACCTCTCGCCAATCCTCTAAGCAGAGCGGACCGCTCACAGACAAAAAAGACCGCAAACCATCTGGGACCAGCAGAGTCAAAATATTCTCGTGAAAGAACGCAAGATAAACAGACCGCAAGACCCAATCAAGTGCCGGCAAGACCGGAGTTGAAACCTCTTCCAAAACATGAACCATCAAAATCCCCGTCACAACTAAAGTCAGACTTTCAGAAGGCAATGATCCCGAAGATCATGCCACCTAAGACCATCCCTGAAGTCGTCAGTCCTGCCAAGTCCGTCACAATAAAATCCAACGCTCCAAACCAGACAATGCTCAGACCGATTCCGCCAAAAACGACCCCCCCGATTCCCATCCAGCCTAAACCTGTGCCGTCAGAACCAGAGCTTGGCAAACCGACAACGATAGAGAAAGGCGACTATGTCAGCTTCGACGTGCAGTTAGATCAGGGCAAGTCAATAACGTGTGATGTGACTGCGAACGGCAGAGTCAACTTCTACCTTCTCGACGACGACAACTTGACGAGTCTGGATCTTGGGGAGGAGTTTTGGAGCGAGACAGGTGAGGAGGATACTGAGAAGGCAACGCTAGAGTTCAAAGCCCCTCAGAACGGGAAATGGTTCCTAGTGGTCGAGAACACTGAGACAAGAGACGTATCCGCAACGGTCAACATCAGGAGGACCCTGGCTAAGACCGCGCCCTCGGCATAGCAAGCGTTTGTTAGCAAAGCCTACATTCTCTACGAGAAAAACCCCACGACCGCGTTGTCAATACGCCATGGTCGCAATTTGCTGCGTGAGTCCGAAGACCCGCTGAACTGCTCTCCGTTCTGTGGCAAGATTCTATTGATAGTATTCGTGCTCGGCTTGGTAATCTACCCACTATTAGCTCAGCAAACCTCAAGGTCAGATGTAACATCCTCCAGGACATTCAATTCGGTTCCTCTTCCAGACTTCAGTATTACAGCCATTGTTTCAGATATTGTTCCAGCTGATGCGACAACTCCAGCCACAATGACTATCGTCGTAAACCCCATTGGCGATTTCCTTGGGACCATCGTTCTCTCGGATCTCCCTCTCCCAGCCCAACTCAAATGCACAGGTATAGATCCCGCCACAATCCCAAATGGGGGAGGTAAAGCGATGCTCTCCTGCAGCTCTATTGTCGCAGGAACTTATGCGGTGACAATCACTGGAACATCGGGTGCAATCAGACATAACGCCACTGCAACATTCACATTTGCAGCTTTCACCTTCCCTGACTTCACAATCGCCGCGACTAGTCCAGTAGACATGATCTCAGCGACGACTGCCACTTCAAACGTAACAGTGAACCCTCAGGGTGGATTTAGCTCCGAAGTGAATCTTACAGCCGCCGTCTATCCAAGCACCGGGCTATCGGTACTCCTGCTTCCCCAGCGGCTGGTTCTCGGGTCAGGAACAGCAACCGCTAGCTTCAGCGCCTCTGCACCGGGGGACTACAACGTTACCATTACAGGAATTAGCAAATCCCTTTCTCACACGTTCACCATAGTTGTTCGTGTTACGCTGGCTGGCCTGCCGGACTTCGAAGTCTCTGCGAGCCCCAGCTCCATCAATCTTGAAGCGGGGAGTCCGAGCATGACCAGAATCATCGTTATTCCTAGCAGTGGATTTGCGGGCGCGGTGAGCCTAGACGTGGCAGAGCCGTCTGGCATTTCATGTAGCCTCAGTCCCACCAGCATCCGTTCCTCAGGCACAAGCACTCTGACATGCAACAGCAACACAGCCGGCGAGTACACGATCACGATCAAGGCTACAGGCGGAACCAGTCCGCATACCACAACCGTCAATGTGCACGTCGCTGCTGTGTCGCCAGCCGCGCCCACCTCCACGGTTCTGGGATTTGCAGGCCCGATCTTCTATGGCATTATCGCCGGGATAATCGCTGTTGTGTTTGCGGGAACAGTTCTCGTCCTAAGACTGAGGGGCTCTTTGGCTAGACGTGGACAAGGGGTAGGATTATTTTTTCCAAGTGCACATCTTCTGATCAATCATGTGAGCATGCATCGGGAAGGCGTCCTGTTCAAACATTTTCAGCTTGCACTGGACCCCGTGCTTGGGGCATAATGCCTCGCAGGGCCTCATGTCCTTCTCCACCGTAACAACTGTCATAGTCGCAACCTTATCGAATCGTTGGTTATCTCCTTATCCTCGCCGAGATCCCATGTTCGGGTTAGGCTCTCTTCTCTAGACTTGAACGCCTAGCCCCTTCAGTTTGTACCGCAGGTGTTTCTCCATGTTCTTCGTCAGTAGGAGTCCGCTCTTCATGCTCTTGTAGACAAAAAGCCAGTAGTCTTTCTGAGAGGTCTCCTTCCGGGCGTCATCTAGTGTGTATAGTTCGAGTTGGTCCAGGAGGTTCATCACGTCTCTATCTCTCAAGCGCTCGACCTTCCACTAGAGGAAGCCTTGTTCTTTCATCCACTGGTCAGAGAAGATTTTGCTGAGATAGTTCCGCCCGCTATCGGGAAGGAGAGTGACAACCGTCTGCTCTTTACTCAGACCCTCCGCGACCTTCAAGGCGGCGAAGACTGCTGCTCCCCCAGATCCCCCTACGAGTATTCCTTCCTCCCTGGCGAGTCGTCGCGTGAGCTTGAACGCGTCATGGTCTGAGACTGTGAGGACATCGTCTACTACTTTCATGTCCATTGTCTTGGGCATGAAATCCTCTCCGATCCCTTCCACTCGATACTGGTGAGGTTCTTCCTTTGTTCCGTGATAGCGCGAGTAGAATATAGACCCCTCAGGATCAACACCGACCACCTTGACTGTTTTCTTCTTCTCTTTCAAGAATCGTCCAGTCCCGCTGATGGTCCCACCTGTCCCCATTCCGCAGACGAAAACGTCCAGTTTTCCCCTCGTCTGCCGCCATATCTCCGGCCCGGTCGTCTGGTAGTGGGCCATGGGGTTCGCTGTGTTCACGTATTGATTGGGCATGAATGAGTTCGGCGTTTCCTTGGCAAGTCGCTCGGCTACCTTGATGTAGTGCTCAGGCGAACTCGGTGAGACGTTAGTTGGAGTCACCACTACGCGGGCTCCGTAGGCTCGGAGGAGGCTTCGCTTCTCATCACTCATCTTGTCGGGCATCGTGAAGATCATCTTGTAGCCTTTGACACATGCGGCCATCGCGAGCCCGGTACCTGTGTTTCCGGATGTCGGCTCTATGATCGTCCCGCCAGGCTTGAGGAGCCCTTTCTTCTCGGCCTCTTCTATCATGACTCTACCTATCCGATCCTTTACGCTACCGCCAGGGTTCAGATTCTCCAGTTTCGCAAGAATTGTGGGTCTAACGCCTGCAGCGACTTTGGTCAGTCGAACTAGAGGAGTATTTCCGATGACATCCAGGATCGTATTGTGGATTTCCGTGTGAACAAACGCTCCTTTCCGAACGAATGACGTTGGTGTGGTTTATCTGAATGATGCCTATGACAAGCCGTCTTTAGGAAAGCGAATTGTCATGTGTACCCGCGATTCCATTCTGCGAGACGCCACTCTGGGTAGGGAATCTATAAATCGCGGGATTAGCGGCAAGCGGAGAACTCTGAAACGATGACCCACCATGGCTCCTCTACTCGCATTCGTAGACATTTTCGTCGAGTCAGCCCACATGGACGAAGTAGTCCAGGCACTAGCCAAACTGGACAATATTGAGGAGCTCTACGAGGTTACCGGCGAGTTCGACATCGTAACCCTCGTCTCGGCAGATGATATCGAAGAGTTCAGGGATGTCCTGAAGAACAGGATCATGAAGATCAAGGGTGTCAAGAGCACCGTCAGCTCCATCGTCCTGAAGACTCACAAGGGAGCTAGGATTTCCAGCGAGTTTCTGAATCCGACCCCTCACGCGTCAGTGGCGGTTAGCCACAAAGACTAGTACAGAGCCAGTCATGAAGCCGCTGCTCTGCCAATGGGAGCCTGCAACCCGTGATACAGCCCAACGACCTACTCACTCTTCTACTGATTCTTGCTACGGCCGTAGTACTTGGACGGCTGCTCGCACCCTACATCACTAGCATCTTCACAAGTGCTCCCAATCGAATCGATAGAATCGTAGCCCCCATCGAGAATCGGATCTACCGGCTCCTTGGCGTAGATCCGAATCGCGGCATGGGATGGAGGGAGTACTTCCTCTCCGCGTTGATCGTGAATATTTTCCAGATGAGCCTCGCCTTCATCATCTTCGTCTTCCAAAACATTCTGCCACTGAACCCTCAAGGATTTCCGGGTCTCAACCTCGACCTAGCCTTCATGCAGGTCATCAGCTTCGCTACCAACACAAACCTTCAACACTACAACGGAGAAGGAGTCTGCAACAATCCGCCGAATTGTTACCCGCTATCATCGATGCCTGGACTCTCCTATCTCAGCCAGATGACCGCGGCCCAGTTCCTACAGTTCACCAGTGCAGCCACTGGCCTCTGCGTCGCAGTAGCAATGGTGCGAGGCTTCGTTTCTCGCAGTCAGAATTTGGGAAACTTCTACACTGACTTTGTCCGGTCTCTGACCCGACTCTTCCTTCCGCTCTGTTTTGTCGCGGCCCTGATCTTTGTGGGACTAGGGGTTCCCCAGACGATTGGAGGCTATCAAACCGTAACGACGGTGGAGGGAGCGACCCAGACAATTCTGGTGGGCCCCGTCGCATCGCTAGTCAGCATCATGCAGATCGGCACCAATGGTGGAGGATATTTCGGAGCTAACTCTGCCTACCCATTCCAGAATCCAAATCCGGCCTCCGACATTTTCCAGATTCTTCTAATGCTACTCATCCCGACAAGTCTCTGCTTCGTGTTCGGACAGCTGTTGGGAAAGAGACGGGAGGCTCGTCCGATTATCATCGGCGCATACTCTCTCTTCGCTCTTGACTTGTTGCTAGCCTTCATCCCCAGCTACGGCCTAGGTCGAGGCATAGAGGTCCGCTTCGGAGGCTTCTTCTCCACATTCTGGACCGTCGTCACGACGGCTGTCACCACAGGCTCGGTAAATGCAAACTTGGCCGGTATGAATCCACTCGTCATCCTCTCCGCCTTCATGGGTATGCTGATCCAATCCGCGCCCGGCGGCAAGGGAGTTGGTCTGATGTACATGGTGATGTATGTCGTAATTACCGTTTTCATCGTCGGTCTGATGTCTGGCCGGACGCCTGAGTATCTCGGGATGAAGATCAACGCGCGCGACGTTAAGCTTGTGATGATAACGTTCCTAGTTCATCCTGTTATCATTCTCGTCCCGACTGTCCTGGCGTATGCAACTGGCGCAGCATCTGCGGTAAGGGTCTCGACTGGCTCAACCGGCTTTACACGGATCTTTTACGAATTCACATCTGCTGCAGCCAACAACGGCTCAGACTTTCTCGGCGCTGCAGGAAACACTCCGTTCTTCAACATATCCACCGCGCTCGTCATGTTCATTGGCCGCTTCGCCCCAATCGGACTCTTACTCGCTCTAGCCGGGTCAATGATCAATCGCAAGAGATCCACAGAGATTGGCCTTAGAACGGACAGCATCACGTTCACGATCGTACTCGTAGGCAGTATACTCCTGCTCGTCGTTCTCACATTCTTTCCCTTCCTCGCACTGGGGCCGATTCTCGAATTCTTCCAGAAACGCGTAAACGGGTTCTGACACAATGACTTCGAAGCCAAACAGACCAACTTCACCGCGCTTCCGAAGTAGTCTCACATCAACCAAAACGCTTCTCGATTCGTTGGTCAGGCTGAACCCATTATCCCTGCTCTCGAATCCTGTCATGTTCATTGTAGAACTAACGTTCTTCATAGTCGCGGCGATGGCGATCTATCCTCCCGCATTCTATCCAGTCGCGAATTCGAGCATGAGGATCTACTATGTCGAAGTCTCCTTGATACTTCTGATCACAGCGTGGTTCAGCACTCTAGCAGATGCGTTGGCGGAGACTCAGGCGAAGAACACTGCGAGTAGTCTGCGAAGTCTGGAGTCGGAAGTCCAGAGCAAGAAGATAGTGACTGAAGCGGATGTTAGGAGGATCGTTACTACGCCATCAACCGCGCTTCGGAAAGGAGACCTGATTTTGCTTGAGAAGAACGACGTTGTCCCTATCGACGCGGAAGTGCTTGAGGGAATTGGAATGGTCGACGAGTCCCTCCTAACTGGAGAATCAACACCCGTCAGGAAAGCACCGGGAGACGAGGTCATCGGCGGATCGAGAGTGATCAGCGACACTCTCACCGCTCGGGTCACTGTGAACCCTGAGGATACCTACATCAGCGAGATGATTAGGCTGGTAGAGTCCTCGAAGAGGCCTCGGACGCCTAACGAAGTGGCCGTGACCACTGTACTAATTGGTCTGACAGCAATATTCACAATAATTGTTGTTGCACTTCTCGGCCTCTCGGTTACTCTCGATCTTGCAGTGGACCTCTCTGTCCTTATCGCGCTCTATGTCTGTCTGCTTCCAACTACAATCGGGGCTCTGCTGCCTTCTATTGGGCTTTCGGGGGTTTCCCGGCTTTACCAGAGAAAAATTGTAGCCAAGTCAGGAAGAGCAGTTGAGCGAGCAGGAGACACGGATGTGATCATCCTTGACAAGACGGGAACGATCACGGTCGGCAACAGACAAGCAGTAGAGTTCATCCCTGTCAGCGGTCACACCGAGAAGGAGGTGGGTGAAGCTGCGTTTCTCTCGTCCTGGCATGATGATACGCCTGAAGGCCGGAGTCTGATCCGGCTCGCCTACGAGGATGGCTTCGTTCCTAGAGAGTTGAACGCGTTGGGGGTTTCTGAGGTGTACGAGTTTTCCGCGAGCACCCGGACTAGTGGTGTCAAGATATCTCAGGGCACCGGATTCATGCTGCCTAAAGGGGACAAGTCAGGGCGTGAACGAGGCAGACTACGGAGAAAGTTTGAGGCTCACCAGGAAGCCGGGTCCGTAATCGGAGAGGATGAGATTGAGATAATCAAGGGTGCTCCCGATGCGATCAAGAAGATCGCGCGCTCCATCCCATCAAACTTCGACGCGCTAGTGGATGGGATCTCGAGCCAGGGAGATACGCCGCTTGCTGTTACGAGGAACAGGGAGGTTATCGGCGTTATCCGGCTCAAGGATGTTCTGAAGCCGGGTATCAGGGAGAAGATTCTGTCGGTCAAGGTGATGGGGATTCGGCCTGTTATGTTGACTGGTGATCAGCCCCTCACGGCGAAGAGCATTGCTAGCGAAGTGGGGATTGATGAGTACAGGCCCGAAGCGAAGCCCGAGGACAAGTACGACATTGTGACGAGAGAGCAGGCTGAGACCCGAGTCGTAGCTATGATCGGGGACGGCACTAACGACGCACCTGCGTTGGCCGTAGCTGATGTGGGTCTGGCGATGAATTCGGGAACTCAAGCAGCTAAGGAGGCTGCTAACATGGTAGACTTAGAGTCGAACCCTGCCAAGATCATCGAGGTGGTCATGCTCGGAAAACAATTGCTCATGACCCGCGGCGCAGTGACGACGTTCAGCATCGCCAATGATGTGGCGAAATATTTCGCGATAGTTCCCGTAATGTTCGCAACTACCCATCCAGAACTGAAGGCTCTGAATATTCTCGGACTCGGACTGAACACTGCAGTCCTCTCAGCCCTCATATTCAACGCAGCCATCATCCCTCTCCTAATCCCACTCGCCATGAAGGGAATCCGGTTCAAGCCCACCAGCACGATGGGTCTCTTCATCAAGAACGCGCTCATCTACGGAGCTGGAGGGATCATTGTGCCTTTCATAGGAATCAAGCTCATCGACATCGCACTCTTATCGATAGGAGGATAGAATCAATTTGAGTATCAAGAATGAAGTCAAACGAACCTACGGACCCGCTCTCAGGCTGGCAATTGTCTCAATGCTCCTCTGCGGCCTGGTCTTCCCACTGTTGGTAACAGGGTTTGCTCAACTCCTCCTGCATGACCAAGCAAATGGCTCGATAGCCCATCTTAACGGGAGCAACGGTAGGTCAGTAGGCTCGTATCTTATCGCTCAAAATTTCTCTCAGCCATTCTTTTTCCATTCCCGAAATGTGACGCTGTCAGCTTCTGGTGTGGATCCGGACATCACCCTTGAGGACGCACTCTTTCAAACACAACGAATATCGCGTGTAACAAATATTACGCGACCTGAACTTTCTAGCCTTGTTGGTCAATACATAGAACGGACGTTAGGGTTTTTTGGCGACCCGTATGTGAATGTGGTCAGGGTGAACCTTGCCCTCATCCAAGCGTACCAGTCGATATATCAGAGGCTGGACCCCGCACTATTCTCACAATAAAATGACCCAACCCACCCCCCCTCGAATTATTACGTGAGGCATTATTCTTAAGGGAATAGTCCGCCTCTCGACAAGGGGCAAGACCCAAAAGCGCTGAACTCTCTCTTGTCGATTGGATGACTGATTTCTCCCGGTTCACTCGCAAGAACATTCTCCGAGCCGTTCTACTGGCTATTTTTCCGTGGATTCCTCCCGTTCTCTTCGAGAAGACGGATTTCTATTTCCACCTGACGCATAATCCGGACTGGTACTACAACCTCTCAGGAAACAGACTCCTCGTTGACTTGGCATCTTTTGCAGTCTGGGGAATCGTGGCTGCCTATCTTCTCAGGCCTCGATGGGCGTTCCTCCAGATCGCCCTCAGCGCTCTCCTGGTCTGGGTCTTGTTCTACGTGGCCTGTCCTATCTACGGACCGGGAGGGGTCTGGCAGCCAGAATGCTACTATTCTGGACCGGATGGTCTCGTCGGGTTAAGACTAGCCGGAATCATGTTCTGTTACGGGGCTCTGCCTGTTCTAGTCAAAGCAGCCGAAAAGCGAGATGCTCTCGATCGAAGAATACGGCCGGCGCTAGCAATCCTTAGCGGAATTGTTCTGAGCGTGGTCATGATCTGGTTTCCTCTCAGCGCATGGTTCTCCGGCGTTACATACCTACCATTATTCCTGACTTTTCAAACGTTGCTACTTGTCGGAGTACCTCAGATTGCGACGGGAATGCTCGCAGCCCGCATAGGACGGTCCTTGAGGGTAGGCACCGTCTCGGGCGCAGTCTCGCTACTCTTCATCTCCGCGCTCTTCTGGACGCCTGAGTGTCCCGGCTGTGATCGAAGCTTGCTGCTTCCCTTTGCTCCATTATGGGCAGGCTTTGCATTGGTGGGCAGTGTCACGGAACTTGGCCTACCGTCAAGGCTACGGTTGCCCAAGGTATCGGGTCGGCTGGGCACCGTCAGGATCGACGATGTCCAACGAGTCGGACTTGCTCTTGTCTTGACCGTCTGTTTATGGACGCTTGTAGCTCATAATTTCTGGGACGCAAGTGTACTATTCGCTTCCTCCATCTCGTCAAGTCCGGGAGAACCTACGTTAGGTCAGCCCTTCTATCCGTACGTCGGTGGCTACTACAACTCGACACAGTATCGAATATGCTGTGTCGAGATTGGAGTCAGCATCTCCATGGCCAATCCGCGTATCTTGGCTCCTGACAATTTCTTACTGGCAGGTATGGGGGTCCAGTCGCCTAACTGCTGTGTTGACGGGTGGGATTTTGGGTGGAGGGCCGACGTCCTCCTCTTACCGAACGGCAGCCTGATGATTTCAGGCTCATCCTGGGAGACGTGTGATGGCAATGCCAACTGCGGCGGATACTTCTGGGAACATCTCTGGTATCACTCTCAGACCACCCTTAATCCGCAGAACATCTCTACGCCTATCTACCTGCGAATGCAATGGGAGCCCATCACCGTTGACGGCCAGCCACGAAGCCTCGTTAACTGGTACTACAACACAACTGGAGTAGCATGGACCAGGTTCGGAAGCTACTTCCCGGACCGCAGACTTGGAACCTACTTTGACATCGGGCTCTCGGGCGGCCCCGCCTCAGAGATTCCGCAGGGATCCGCATTTCTGTATCAGTTCGGCGTCGCAAGCAAACTACCGGTCCCGGGTTGGAGCGTGAGCCTGTTCTACCCCTCGTTCCAATATCAAGGGTCCTGGCGTACAATGGAGAGGGCTAACATCGTCCAAGGAGATTTCTCCTACTGGAAGGTGAACTACCGCTGGGGCGGCCGACCCTATCCGGGAGTTACTGCAAGAGCGAACCTGCTAGACTCTACCATACCAGCAGACATCGTGAATTTCTCATATACTGGCGGAACAATGAAGGACTTCACGCCATTATGGTGAAGTAAACAAGTCTCGATGTGTTAGTCCTCTTATAGACATCACTATCAGACGGCTGTTACTGCGGAATCGACGGAACTGGCAATGGGATGGTGCCCTGTGATTCCATGTACGATGTTCCTGATTCCAACCAGCAGCAAAGCGAACGCTAGAAATGCTGCAATGATACTCTGCCCAATCGACATGTCAAGGATAACGATGACCGATAGGATAATTGTCAAAACTCCAATCGCGACAATCACAAGTCTGAGCCAAACAGGCGGGTGTCTTGCAACTCCGACTCCAATTTCGAACGCTCCGACGAGGAGTAGAGCTACAGCGAGGATTCCAATAAGAGTAGCCACCGCGGCCTGAAGATCGAGCAGGGCCGCAATTCCGAGAACGAAGGCGATCACGCCTCCGGTTACGTTTAGCCCTCTCAGTGGGGAAGGTAGGACCGTTGCGAAAGCGCCTACGGCGATTCTGAAGAGCCCACCGATGATCAGACCGGCCGCGATTACGATTGCGAAGGTCTGTATTGTGAATTGAGGATCTGCTAGTGCGATGATCGCCAGGGCAATAACAACGACCCCGCCCAGGACCTCAAGCGCTCGCCAGGGGCCCGAGGCTCTGACCTCAATCTTGCTCAATTGCAGCGAGAAGCGGTTGAGACGCTGAGTATTTAGTGCCTTCCCAATCGGATGAAGTAGTCAGGGAAAAAGGCGTAATACTGCCCCGCGCGATCGGCAGACTATCATGGTCGAGGGTGTTCTTGGACTTCACCACGTCACAGCAATATCTAGTGACCCACAGAAAACCCTCGACTTCTACACGAAAATTCTCGGGCTGCGCCTCATCAAACTAACTGTAAATTATGACGACCCCAGTACATATCACGTCTATTTCGGCGACGAGATAGGACACCCGGGAACTGTTCTAACGTTCTTCCCATGGCCCGGTCAACCTAGCGGTCGCAAGGGAGCGGGACAGGCCACAAATACTTCCTTTTCCGTTCCACAAGAATCGATACCTTACTGGCAGGACCGACTAAAGTCGCAGGGCGTTTCTGTGAAAGCTCCCACGCAACGCTTTGGTGATCTTGTGCTCTCTTTTGACGATCATGATGGACAGGGCTTGGAATTGGTTGGAAGCAAGGAAGTCGAAGGAAGGATCGGATGGACGCATGGTCCTGTCCCAAGAGAGCACGCAATCAAAGGATTTCACAGCGTTACACTGTTAGAAGAGGTTCTGGAGAGAACCGAGTCTGTGCTGGTGGACACTCTAGATTTTCGCCAAGTTGGCGAAGAGGAGAACCGTTTCAGGTACGAGGCTGGAAAAGGATCGGCGGGGACAATTGTGGATGTTGTTTCTCGACCCAAGGCTCAGCGTGGATTCGTAAGTGTTGGAACAGTCCACCATGTCGCGTTTCGCGCCTCTAACGACGAACACCAGAAGGATCTACGTCAAGAGATTCTCAAAGCAGATCTAAACGTGACCCCAGTGATCAACCGGAACTACTTCCACTCCATATACTTCCGAGAGCACGGTGGAGCTCTCTTCGAGGTGGCCACAGACCAGCCCGGATTCGCTATCGACGAATCTCCCGAGAAGTTAGGGACACGCCTCGCACTCCCGCCCTGGCTCGAACATTCGAGAGCAGAAATTGAGAAGAACCTGGCGCCTGTCAGTCTGCCCAACCGAATTGTCGCGTAGGCGACCCCATCTTGCCCACACCAGATAGGGCGGAGAATCTCCAGAAGAACGTTAGAAAGTATATCTTCGAACACTTCGAGGAACACGCGATCGCTCCGGTTTTGGAGCAGATTATGCAAAAGTTTGGTTTAGACAGAACTTCTGCGTTCAATGTGCTGGTCGAACTCCAGTCTGCTCGACACATCGCGCTACTGCCCGGTACGCAGAGAATCCTGATGGCATTTCCCTTCTCAAGCATAGTGACACCCTTCAGGGTCCGAATCGCGGGGAAGGACAGGGACTACTTTGCGAATTGTGCCTGGGACGCCGTAGCTATTCATGTAGCGCTGGGGAAGGAGCAGTGGATCTCCTCCTACTGTCACCATTGCGCGGAAGATATCAAGATCCATCTCAGAGGCCAGAGAATGGTCTCTCAAGGGTCCCATAGCCGGCCATTGATCTACCTGGCTCTACCCGCAGCGAGATGGTGGGAAAACATCGTGTTGACATGTTCGAACAATATGGTGTTCTTCAGCTCGAAGGACCATCTTGCGGATTGGATGAAAACAGGCTCTGTCGCTGGAGGCGAAGCGTTGACGGTTGACCAGACGTTGAGACTCAGCGTTCCGATCTACAAGGAAAAGATGAGCCTTGACTATGCAAGACCCTCAACGGAGCAGACCATTGCCCACTTCCAATCCCTCGGATTCACAGGCGATTTCTGGAAAATCTAGCCTCCCCGACCTAAAAATAGGCACAAAGCGCCTTCTTGTTGGGAACGTGTAGAACTCAGAAATCAAGACCCACGTACGCGTTTAGAGATCCACTTGGTTTTCCTACCTTCAATCGCCATACAAAAAATTTGGGTATAGGTCGATCAACTGAGCCTCCACATTTATGAGACGGACGCGTATTCAATTATAGAACGAGCATGAGCGAGGGCGATACGAATCGTCTCGGCTACCTGAGGGAGCTGGCATTTATTGCCGCATCTCTCGTGGCGGCCCTCCTAATTGTGCGGATAGTTTTCGCTAATGAAGTAAGTCAAGGTCTTTCGGCCAATGAGGGGCTGGCAGGCTTTGATTTTGTGACCCCGGGAGTCGTATCCGTTGTCATAGTTTCAATCGTCTTCTACATGCTCAGACGTCGCGGCGAACAGACTGCCCGTCTCCTCATTAGTGGGATCATGGCTGCGGGAACTCTTTCAGGACTCCTCCTTTTGAAAATTTGGTTCGATGCGTCGATCATGATTCCAGTGCTTTTCTACGTGTGCGCAGCTCCGCTGGGTTATATCGGATTGTACTTGTCGATTCGGAGTTTCTTTGGCTCGCTCTCTGAGAGAAAGACGTCAGGGTTCCTGGGCGTCTCTACTACGTTCCTCGGAGCACTTGTTGGTATCTTGTTCCCGCCATTGTTTACAATTGTCTTTCTATTCGCCCTGTCGCTCTTGGACATCATAATGGTGGATCGCGATGTCCTGCGGAAGATTGTTGGATCTGAAAGATATGATAAAGTGATCTCCGTCGCCACCTTACCGCTCGAAAAAAACATGATCGGTGTAGGGGATCTCTTGGCTTATTCGATGCTGACGGTAGCTTCACTCCGTAGTGGTAGCGTGTACGTGGCGAGTGCGACCATTATCCTAATTCTCTTCGGCGCGCTCATCACTGCAAACGCCGCAAAATCTCGTTTCAGAATGCCTGGTCTTCCGATTCCAATTTTCCTTGGCGCCACGCCCTATCTGTTGGGACTAGTCCTGTAACCTCGTGTTGGATGATGAATGCCCCGATAGTCCTCGATTGGAAAAATCAGATGCGCGAGAATGCGCGTCTTGCTTTGAAATATTTGAAAAAGCCTTTCCTAGCAGCATCAGCGATTGCCTTAGTCGACTCTTTTGCTCTGTCTCTTATCCTGAGACGCGTTCCTAGTGATTATCTTGCTCTGACCCTTTTCTTCCAAGGAGGGCTTGGCCTCATTATCGGGGTCGGGATATCCTTATCCTCGACCCCTTCGGTATCCAATGTCAGTGAGAGATTATTCGGGACAAGTCCTTGGTCCAGAGATGCCGAGAAGCATGCGGAGAGAGTAGGATGGAAATGGTTGATAGCTTCAGCATTTCTGATCGCCATCGGTTTGATGGCATCCGCTATTTGAGTCGAAAAAAAGACGGGAAAGTAATTTTGTTTGTTTACTGTGCGCTGGGAGGAGATGTAGAGTGCGCCGAGGGGGGCGGCAGAGACTTTCGCCTGATCCGAAAGATGTAGACAGCTGAGAGCGCGACTACAGCAGCCACTAGAGCAGAGACGATGTAGACTCCGTAGGCGTCCCAGAATCCAGGCGGCGTTGGGGTTGTAGGGAAGTAGCCCGCCTGCTGTAGCAGCTGCCGTGATTCGGTCAGGTTAAAGTCGTATGGCTTTAGTGCGGTGTCAAAGCCTGTTATTATGGGGAGGCCAGTGTTATAGTTGCCCGCCACTGGTGTTGTAATCCCCGGATAGCCGTACCCAAACAGCAGTTGCTGTATGATCAAATCTCTTGGGACGGCGTGGCTGATGGCTTGCCTGACGTACTTGGCTGCTAGAGCAGCTTTGGATGTATCGCTCTTCCCTAGGGGAGTGTCCACTCCAGTTCCGAAGATGGGATGCTGCATGTTGAAGCCCATCTCTTGGGCCCCAAATGCTGGGTACGAGATTTTACCGGACCAGCTGTTGATGAAAGATTGCTGCGTCTCTAGGTGGTACTGAGAGTCTAATACGTTGACTGCTCCGGTTTGAAGTGCCGCAATAGCTGGTTGCGAGGTCAGGATTTGGGTTACATACAGATCCTTTACTGCAAAGGCTTGTCTGCCCTGAAGTGCTGTCTTGCCGTTCACCGGGAAGTCAAAGTACGCGTCGTTCCGAGTGATATGGTTCGTCAGACTCGTCGGGTTGTAGCCTACCCACTTGTAGGGGCCAGCACCGACAGGTCCTCCTGTGTAAGTGAGCCCCGGGCATGAGGATGATGCCTGTCCGGTGTTGAAGCAACTCTTCCCCCAGCTGGAGTAGGGTATCCCCCATACAGGGTTCAGTATATGCCAAGGAAGAATGGGAGTTGTTAGCATGTCCTGTATGAACAAGGGGGGTGCGTAAGGCTTTGGCAAGTCGAACTCGACCGTCATCGGATCGACGATCTTCACATTGTTCGGCCCGCCGAGGATAAACTTGTAGAATGATTTCAGATACGACCCGATGGCATCATTCTGGACCGCATCGAACGTCATCTTAACGTCAGTTGCATTGACGCAGCAGACACCATCGTGCCAAGAAACACCTGGGCGTACGTGCACGGTCCATGTCTTGTTGTCAGAGGCGACGGACCAGCCTGGGGATTGAATTGTCCCATCAGCAAGTTGGGGGATCATGGTCTTGAAGATGGTATCGTTCCTCTGGGCAAGGCTAGCGTACAACTGGGCGTAGACGGTGGAGTCATAGTAGGAGTCGGACATATACGGAATGTAGCCCACGTCAGGAGCGGGCCCCGTCTGCGCGATGGCAATGGTTGCGTTTGTTACTCCGGGGGCAAGTGTCAACTGATCGACCGGAGGCCAATCAGCAGGAAAGTGATATGCTTTGAAGACTTGCGCGCCGTTTGACACAACGTTAGGATTGAATGCGACGGTCTCGTTAGTGTAAAGGATCGTGACGGCAGGCTGCTCTTCATACGCCAAAACTTGCCACTGCTGAAGCAGATTGTTTCTCGTCGTGGGGTCCAAGCTTTCGGCTATTTTCAACGAAAGTTGGTCGTTCTGGGTATTATTCCACAGCTCATAGTTTGAGCCGCTTGGCGCGAACTGCGAGCTATGGTAGAACAAAAATGGATTAGGATCAATGCTCAATGTCTGGCCAATGAAGACGGCATCATATCCTCCTTGATCCCAGGTCTTTCCAACCAAGTTCTGTGGAGGTTGGAACGCTCGGTCCAGTACTGTCCCGAAGGCAAGAACTTGCCTTTCGGCGTCGATCCCTAGTGATTGAAGGCTACTTTGTACCAATAGGGACCAAGACTGTCTAGCAGGGTTAGACGATGGCACCAGTAGGGTAATCTTGAAGATCGTTGTCTGGGCATGCGCAAATCTCGGCAAAGCTGGAATCGTTGTCAAAGTCAGAAGGCATAGAACTAGCAAGTAGAGTCCAAGTCTGTTGGAGATTTTCATTTTCGAACTATACGAATAAAAGGGTCGGACAGATAAGCTGTATGCAGGAATTGATAAGAACCAACCTCGTACCCTTTGCCGTATCCCGTTCAATAGCTAAAGATCGTTGCTTGTATATTTTGATGGTGAGGCAGCAAGGTTAACGAGCTGAATAGAGGCTACCCTACTGAGGACTATCTGAATGTCACTGACGAAATACCTCATCAGGCGAGCCCTCTACCTGGTGCCCGTCTTCTTCGGCATTACTTTCCTCGTCTTCTCAATAGAACGTCTCGCTGGCGATCCAGTCAAGCTGCTGACAGCCGGCCAGACGAGGGTCACTGAAGAGCAACGCCAATTGCTCAGGCAATACTTCGGGCTTGACAAGCCGTTATACGCCCAGTACTTTCTTTGGCTCAGCGAACTCTCCACAGGAAATCTTGGATACGCCTACACGACTGGTGGCGGTGCACCCGTATCGACGCTCATAGGACAGCGAGCTGTGGCAACAATTGAGCTCCAATTGCTAGGCCTTGTATTCTCACTTTTGATAGCAATTCCTATCGGTGTTATGTCTGCCAAGAAGAGATATTCCAAAATGGATCTTGCCATCACGAACACTGCTCTGATCGGCACGTCCATACCGATCTTTTTCCTGGGAATCATTGTCATACTTGTTTTTAGCGCGAAAACTGGGGGCCTGCTCCCCTATGGAGGACTACAGTCCATATCTCCTAGTCAGTACCCGTTCGGTAACGCAATCGTTGACCAGCTATGGCATCTAGTTCTTCCAACATCAGTCTACACTTTCGCGATTCTCGCCCCGGTGGTTCTCTTGGTAAGGTCAAGTATGTTGGAGGTCCTTCGGCAGGACTTCATACTCGCCGCGAGAGCGAGTGGGCTCAAGGAGAGAACAGTCGTTTACAAGCATGGCTTGAGAAACGCGCTACTTCCTGTTTCCACTTATGTCGGCCTGTACTTTGGGGGTCTACTCACTGGAGCTCCGATTACAGAGACGGTTTTCAACTGGCCCGGAGTAGGCAGGCTCTTTGTTGATGCGATAAACACGCTCGACTTCCCGGTAATCCAAGGCGTAGTGGTAATAATTACGCTGATGACTCTTGTGGCGAATCTAATTACTGACATATCGTATGCGTATATCGATCCAAGAATTCGCATCGAATAGCTGCGAGGAAGATGACTTAGACGACCACGACCCGGCAGAAGGGTGGTGTTGGCCAGTGGGCACTTGCATGGAGACGATTCAAGAAGAATCCTGCTGCAATCGCAGGTCTTATCATCGTGGGGTTCTTTGCCTTTCTAGCTGCATTTGACCGGCTAGTTGCACCATATCCGCCAAACTGTATACCCACGTCTTTCAGCGCCTTCTGCCCGGGACAGTACGCTCCTCTTCAAGCTCCTAGTCTCGCTCATCCCTTCGGAACAGACAGCAATAGCTATGACGTTTATAGTCAGGTGCTTTATGGTTGCAGAGCGGCCTTCTACATCGGTTTCGGAGCCACGGCCGTCGCAATGATCATCTCAGTCTTGGTTGGTCTGCCCGCTGGCTACTTTGGAGGCCGGACCGACAACATTCTCATGAGATCTACAGAGGTCTTTCTTGTTCTTCCCTTCTTCTTAATTCTGCTACTCTTTCTGAAGGTGCTGTACTACTACAGCAATACCGGCGCCGGAGGGTTAGGATTGGAGATCCTAATAATTGGATTATTCTCTTGGCCTGGAAACGCTAGAATCCTTCGATCAGAGGTTTTACGAATAACAAGATTGGAATTTATTGAGGCTTCACGACAGATAGGTGCGTCAGCAAGAAGAATCCTGTTCCGTCACGCCCTTCCGAACGTGCTTCACGTGTTAATCGTCTTGACAACCCTACAGATAGCAGCTTCGGTCCTGATCGAAGCTGGCATAAGTTTCCTAGGGTTCGGGGACCAGACGGTAGCCACGTGGGGCTTGGAGTTTTACTTCGGATTCAACTACATAAGTGATGCCTGGTGGATTGAGACTTTTCCTGGAATATTTCTCACTCTTCTCGTAATGGGATTCAATTTGCTCGGGAATGGACTGAGAGACGCTCTGGACCCTCGATTGAGAGAGTAAGCCGAGATCAGGGAAAATGTCAGAGACACTTCTTTCGGTTGAAGGCCTCATGACCTATTTCTACACATACGCGGGAATAGTGAAGGCTGTCGACGGCGTGAGTCTACACGTCGACAAGGGTGAGACACTCGGACTAGTTGGTGAATCAGGCTCAGGGAAAACCGTCACGGCACAGTCAATATTGAGGATAGTTCCACAACCAGGAAGAATTGTCGGCGGAACAGTGGAATTCGAAGGAAAGAATCTTCTGGCTCTTAGAGAGTCCGCAATGCAGCAGATCAGGGGAAAGGAGATCGCGTACATCACTCAAGACCCTACAACAACTCTTGACCCAGTGTACTCGGTAGGAGATCAACTCATGGAAGTAATGATGAGACATCAGATCCTCTCGAAGAAACAGGCCCTTGTCAAAGCGATCGAGCTACTCCGAAGCGTTGGCGTTCCAGAACCTGAAATAAGAATCGGCCAGTATCCTCACCAACTTAGCGGTGGAACCAAGCAGAGAATAGCCATTGCACGAGCACTCTCATGCGAACCAAGCCTAATCTTAGCGGACGAACCTACAACTGCTCTCGACGTGACAATTCAGGCCCAGATTCTTGACCTGCTTAGAGACTTAAAGGAGCAGTTGAACGTGGCAATGATTCTAATCACACATGACATGGGCATCGTCGCAGACATATGCGATAGAGTAACAGTCGTGTATGCAGGGCAAATGTGCGAGACAGGAACAGTCGAACAAGTTTTCCTCAGCCCAAAGCATCCGTATACTGAAGCACTCCTAACATCTGTTCCAAGCGTGGCCATGAGACGTGAGAGGCTTTCTGTCATCCCAGGGAATGTCCCTAACCTGATCGAGCCACCATCGGGCTGCAGGTTCCACCCTAGATGCTCGTATTCTCAAGAGATCTGCGCTGACAAAGAACCCGCGCTTGAGAGAGTATCGGAAGGGCGAATGGTACACTGTCACAGATGGAAGGAGATTGATCTAAAATCGCCGGTCGCGAATTGACTCCAACGGACGTACTGCTTGAAGTCAAAGCCCTAACAAAGCACTTTCCTGTCTATGAGAGAGGTTTGATCTTAAAGCGAAAGATAGGCGACGTGCATGCAGTCGACGGGGTCTCTTTCAGCATCCACATAAACGAAACGCTTGGATTAGTTGGCGAGAGCGGTTGTGGAAAAACCACAATCGCACGTTGCATGCTGTATTTGGAACAGCCAACTTCAGGCGAGATATTCTTCGGGAGGAAAAACATCACGGAAAATTTTCGGAGAGGGAACAAGGCGGAAGTGCTTGCTCTCAGGCGCCAAATGCAGTACATCTTCCAGAATCCGTACGCATCGCTAGATCCTAGGATGACAGTTGCAGACATCATAATGGAACCATTCGAAGTGCATCACCACGTTCCCCGTAATCAGTGGCTTGACAGAATGTACGACCTGCTAAGAATGGTGGGCTTGGAATACTATCACGCGGAGAGATATCCCCACGAGTTCAGTGGAGGACAGAGACAGAGAATCTGCATAGCCCGAGCGCTCGCAGTCGAACCAAAGTTCATTGCGGCAGACGAGCCGGTCGCATCCCTCGATGTGTCGGTAAGGGCCCAGATACTCAACCTCCTGCAGGACCTCCAACAGAAGCTCGGCATAACATACCTCTACATTTCACATGACCTTAGTACAGTAAGACACATTTGTCATAGAGTTGCCGTCATGTATCTTGGGAAGATTGTAGAGATAGCGGAGACTGACGAACTCTTTGACAATCCTCTGCATCCTTACACGGTGGCCCTAATGTCAGCGATTCCAGTGCCTGACCCTAAACGGAAGAGGCACCGGATCATTCTGCCTGGGGAAGTCCCGAGTCCCATCAACCCACCGTCAGGTTGCAGGTTCCACCCTCGCTGTCCTCGACGGATAGACATCTGCTCCAAGGAGGAGCCTCCGCTAATAGAGGTTCGACCGGGACATTGGTTGGCATGCTATAACCCGTGGCCACCAAAACACATCTTTGCCTGAACCCTCCACGTCGTTCTTGATTACGACGCTGGCCCACAACCGGGAAATACGCGTGACAAGAGTTTGAGGACATGTCGCGGGAAATTCTTAGAGGTCCATTTCGACACGGACTCACTTTCATCGCAACACTCGCCTTCGTAGTCAGCTTCTTTGGCTCTAGACTGTTCGCGACACTATTTCCCACGACAGTTGTGATGCAGGGCGGGATCCATCTTCATCATTTCTGGTATGGTATTGCCTTGATCAGCGTTGCTGGCTGGATGGGTATCGCTTGGAGGAATGAGAGGCTCTACCGGCTCTATGCGGTCCTATACGGACTTGGCGCAGGATTTGTCGGTGACGAGGTCGGTTTGCTATTGACCTTCAACAACTACCAGTCCGAGCTCACTTATCTGTTCTTTATCGCGGCCATTTCTTTCGTCATAATCGCAACCCTCTTCCTCCGATACCGAGCCCAGTTGCAGGAAGAGCTTCTCAAGCTAAGCCTCCGGGAGAGAGTGGCCATGGTAGGCGTATACCTTACAGGGTTCTCCGTATTCTTCTTCTTCCTCTCGTCGGGAGTTAGCCTCTTGGGAATCCCGTTGTCTCTTGCAGGCCTAGGGATTCTCGTCTGGGTCTACGCACGACGGAAGAAGCCGCGGACGGTTCAGCCCGCCCAGTGAGGTTCGAGAGCGGTTTCGGTTCGAAATGTGGATTCATCTATCCGGTGGGTATAAAGCGAGCAACTTGTGAGAATTGAGCAGGAGTCTCGTGCGCTCTGACAGTATGCTGTGCGCTGCGATCCACGCGGTGGCAATCGTCGTCCTAATTGGAATTCTCATTTCCATCCCGTGTTATAATCATACGCTTGGCGATCATGAAAAGGGCGTGAATTCGGCCAACCCGTCTACATCATCGCCAACATTTCTGAACCAATTACCGATCCCCTCCAGTTCGTCGCTGGCACAAGGTGGCAGAGAACTGGAGCATCCGCGTAATGGTTTACTTCCAATTCCCGCGACGCCTCAAGTATCTTCAATTCCTGCCGCGAATTATGATGAACAGCTCGGGACGACCTTTACCCAGAGCTTCGTGAGCATTGCCTACAATGTTACGGCAGTTGCACAATCGGACACTAACGGCTATGGCCCTGCGTACCTCCTGAATGGCCTGGGATCTACTGGATACTGGTACCAAGTCGGAATATCCTATGATTGGCCGTTTACAGCGGGCGGTTACAATCCCGGATTCGGGATGAACTATGAAGTATTTGATTCTCAAGGCGCGTCTGTGTTTCCTTCATCTGGGGGCGGACTGTCCAGCATTCAAGTAAATCCTGGAGATATGGTTCTGTTGAACCTCTACTTCTCGGGCCGAAACGTTGTCATGCTGGCGAAGGACTGGAACACGGGATCGACTGCATCTCAGACGTTCAGTGCGGCGAGAGCAACTTCTTTCCTAGGCCTAACGAACGCTTTCGCCGATCAGAACGGTTTCTTCACGGGATTGATGACGGAATGGTACCATGTGGACCCGTATTACAGTAATGAAGAAGAGTCGACCTTTTCCAATTACAGCTACAGCCTGTCTTCAGCTTGGTTGTGGATGGATGAATTCAACGTTGCCACAAGCCAATTATTATTCTCCAATGCAACTCAGATGCCTCTAGCATTCTCGTCTAGTCCGAGCCAGCTTCAACCTTTCTATTCGCATGGAGCCCACGAGGCCGTTGACGCCTACGAATTTGTGACAGGCTTCCAGCCTCCTCCTGTTCAAGTGTCAAGGCCGATTCTGAGAACGGTTTCAGTCGATGTGGGCCAACTTGCATCGTTCACCTGTAACGCAACAGGGGGCATCTCCCCATTCACTTACTCGTGGACCCTCGGCGACGGTTCTGTCGCCACCGGGCAGAATGTTACTCACTCATTCAGCTCGCCTGGGACTGTCGAGGTCCAATGCAAAGTCATCGACAGTTTGCAGACTACTTCACAAAATGCCACGTCCCTCGTGGTCTTGTCGGACCCTTCGATCAATCTCCTCACGGTTAACCCGACTTCCGTTGACCTAGGACAAACGGTCACTCTCACTGTCGAGGCCACTGGCGGCTCAGCCGATTACTCCTATGAGTGGATGAATCTTCCCCCAGGCTGTAACTCAGGAAACACGGCCTCCATCTCATGTCAGCCAACAACAACAGGAACATTCGAAGTAGCTGTCAACATCACCGACTCGAACGGATTCTCTCTTATGAGTAGTAATCTATCAGTTAACGTGTACCCAGACCCGTCATTGGCCTCTTTCACCGCGTTCCCCAGCAGCCTAGATGAAGCTCAGACGATCGAATTTGCAGCCTCACCATCCGGAGGCGTTGGAGATCTGACACTCGCGTACAACAACCTTCCCACCGGCTGTGAGTCAGCCAACTCCACGAGCCTCGCCTGCAATCCGACTACCAGTGGAACCTATCAGGTGACTTTGACTGTAACCGATTCCAATGGATTCACTATTAGCAGCAGTCCGGTGACCATCACTGTTAATCCTGACCCGACCGCGAACATCATCGCTTCTCCCTCTTCCATCGACCTTGGCCAGACATTTGCAATCACCCTTTTGGTTCACGGAGGTACGGGACCCTTCTCCTATTCTTTCACAATGCTTCCTCCCGGTTGCGGAACCTCAACTTCCCCAGAACTTTCATGTACGCCATCAGCACTCGGGAAGTACACAGTCGAGGGGTTCGTCTCTGACGCGACAGGACAAACTTCGATAGGCTACCTTACTGTGACCGTCAATTCAGTCATTCGAATATCTACGTTCACTACATCTCTGAAAAGCGTCGACTCAGGCGAAGAAGTTACCTTAACCGTCTCAACAACCGGTGGAGCTGGCCCGTTGACTTACTCCTACTCAGATCTGCCTACGGGTTGTTTATCAGCCGATTCCCCTACCCTGCATTGCACACCTTCAACCAGCGGAACATATCTTGTCAAGGCGACGGTGACTGACCAAGCTGGCAACAATGCGACTTCCTCGTTGAATATCACTGTGCTACCAGCAAAAGTCATTGGTCCATCTTTGAATCAAGGGGAGCTATTGGTTGGGGGAATAATCACTTCACTTATTGCCATAAGCCTAGTTATTACGGTCCTGTCGAAAAGGCGGAAAGGACCATAGTCCCCAACTCTCAGTATGGAATTTAGATCTTTTCTGAAATGGGACCGAAGAAGTATCCCTGCATCGTAAATGCTCAATTCTACGGTTCCGATCCCTTTCCGTGAGGAAGTAGCAGTGAAGATATTCGAAACGTGCTAGACTGTTACTGTCGCTTCTACAGGCCTGGCCATTTCGAGAGCCTTCTCTCGCGGGACTTCCATCTGATGGATGTCCCTCGCGTGGAGTTGCACGTGCTGGACTAGCTCGTCGTCTGACTGGGCTCTTACCATGAAGCCGCAGTCGCAGTTTACCTGCTTCGCCATTTTTTCTTCCCTTCGCGATTCGTCGTAGTTCCTAATAAAATGGCTACACTAGCGCGGGGAGAGTCGACCCGGTTTGCGGGATGTCCGGTCTAGAATCGCAGTTTTTTTCAGTCGTCAGGTTCTACTATCAAATTAGAAGCGCTTATCTGAGACGTAGACGGTATTGATCAGGTGAAGGCGTCGAGCCTGGCATAGACGAGAATTGAGACTCCTTCGTCGAATAGACGTCCTGGCGTTATTGGGTGCTATTGTAGCGCTGTTTCTGGGCCCAGCGAGTGGACCCTGGTGGAGTGTTACTGGAGCTACGACGAGTAAACTTCTGACCGTCCAAGTCTCCCCGTTTTACCTACAAGCTGACGCTACCGGGCTGTCCCCCAGCACATTCTTCTCCGTTCCTTTAGGATCATTCACTAGCCTGTTGTTGACCTTGAGCCTGATCGCTCTAGGCGCTTCGAGCTTTCATCCAGGGACATGGTGGAGCAAGCTGGCCGTTTATTTTAGCCTCTGCTCCATGACTGAACTCTACCTCAGTTTTCTCTTGATGTATCATGGCGCTCTGACTATGCTGCTTGGCGGGTACGGTATCCTGCCGCCATATTTGGGCACGAGCCCCCTACTGGCGAATATTGTGGGTCTCGACCTCAACAGCCACCCCAACCCACTCGTGACCGCAAGTTTCAGCCTCCCATTCTACCTCGGCTTCCTGAGCCTCGGACTCATCACGACAAGTCTAATCGTCAACGATATTGTCGAAAGAAGAAAGACGCGTGAAATGCAAGGCGTCGGTGCTATTTTCACAAACAATTCAAAACCATAGGATCGTCCAAAATGCTTCTCTGCGGCTTTTGGTTTTCAGCGGACATCGCTGTCAAGCTCCCGCGACTACACTTTATTCATCAATGTTGACAGCTTTGACAAGCTCACGGGCGAACATGTTATCCAGACGACAAGTTTGTAGCATTACTATCAGCCCGAGTACGTTCCGTCAGCAATCCGTCTAGCTCGAATGACTGGCTCATCGGAAAATGTGGCGCTAGCCTAGGCAGGCGACCGTAATCAAGATGGATTCGAAAAGGGGCAGATTGCAGGACCTGACTAAGGAGTTGTTGGAGGCGTCGGCGGGGCTGAGACAGGTGTAGGAGTTGCTTCGGGCATCGCGCTTCTGCGGTCTCTTCGTGTGAGCCAGAGGCTGAAGGCGATTATTGCTCCTGCAGCGACTCCGACGACGCTGAGAGTCATCCAGGGGGTTGCGATCATCGCGGCCAATATTGATGACATGTCAAGAGTCGATGCCCCGTTCCTCATCCTCTGGTCGAGGCTCAAGCTTGTTGAGGTCAAGTGTAGGGCCAGAGTCACGGTGAGTCGCATGTCTCGAGTCACTTGAACAGTCGTGTAGGTGCATGGGTAGCTGTAGCAATAGCCGCTGGTGGAAACTTGGGTGCTGCTGACACTGTGCATCGTTATGGTCCCGTTTGCAAGACTCCTAACCAACAGGTCACTGCCCTTGTCATAGCTCCAGAGAAAGTTCAGGTTCAACGCGGCCTGGGCGTTTGGACCAGACGGACCGAAGGGCGAACTAGGCACTGAGAGATTGACGCCCTGTGAAAACTGGGAAGTAACAATCCACGCAGGAACATTCCCGAGACTGCCCAGATTCAGATTCTCGCTCCCTGTCACGCTAGCCCAGCCATCCATCACTTGGACAGGACTACCATTGGACAGTGGTCCGTTGACCCACCAGAGTGTGTAGGATGGATCAGAGGTGGCGGTGGCAGACATTTGTGAGATGATATTTCCGAAGCCGGAGTTGTAGCCGTAGGAGCCTGAGGAGGCAGATGCGTAGGCATCTAGCAAGTGTTCGATCAGGTCCGTGGCTGTGCCGGCAGATTCCACTCTGGTTGCTAGATCGATGGACTGTACAAGGGTGCCAGATTCTGTCACGGGAGTAATGGTCAATCCCGGCAGTTGGGGTACTGAAACTGAGACGTCGAGATTGTGAGAGACGAGCAGGTTCACCGTGCTACCGCTCAGCCCTTCAACCTTCCAGCCTACATTACCATTCAATCCAACCTGGAATGTAGACGGCATCGTGGTCGGCGGTACAGGTTGCGGACCAACATCTACCGTGCCCGTTAGGAACTGATAGTAGCCGTCGTAGTAGTGGTAGGTTCCCGGTTGAGCGAATACGTGACTGAATGATCCTCCCTGGTATAGAGGTCCCGAACTAAATGGATCAGAAACCAGATTGGCCGTGTCATTCGAAACAACCGAATGTGTGAGCCGGCCGGAATTCTCCCATACAACGGTAGTTCCAGCTGAAACGAACAACGACGGTTGACTGAACCCGCAGCTGAACTTTGTTGCTGTGCAGGTCAGGTTATCGTATATTGTTACAAAGCTCGTAGACGGGTAGATCCCCAAGCAGGCCTCGTTGTAATAACTAGCGGGACTAGCAGAGCAGCTCTGGGTCGCTGATACAGACGATGCAAGACTGTAGGAGGCTGTTGAGCCTACTTTGAGATTAGGCGCCGCATAGACTGGCGCGATTGTTAGAAGCAAGGTGAGAGCGGCTGCTAGCGTCGCATAGCGTACTCTGAACATTTCTTGACCCAACCTGTCGGTGATGAACACTGATAAAACGATTGCTCTCATTCTCTATGAATACTCCCCGAATGAGCGTGACCCATCCGCCTAGACAACCATGCAGAACTGTCCTATCTCGCCGGGAGTGTTTTGAAAAACTTCATCAACTCTTCGAAACCTCGGCCTCAGTCTGCGTGTACGGATTGAAGATTCCTCGTCCCGACAAGGAGTCCGTGGATCTCTTCCAGTCTCTTGTACCGAAAGATGATCGAGTGACTGTCCGGCCGATGTTCGGCAACATTTCCGCTTTCGTCAATGGGAACATGTTCTTCGGAGTATTCGGAAACGACCTATTCGTACGACTATCAAGCGAAGATCAATCGGAGCTTCTCAAGAACAAGGGATCGTCAATGCTGGAACCGATGAAGGGAAAACAAATGAAAGACTACGTCGTCCTGCCCAAGACCTGGAGAGCCAGGCCGGAAACCGTTCGCTCCTGGATTTCAAAATCACTTGAATGGTCGAGCAAGCTACCGCCTAAGAAGGCAAAGAAAGAAACCCATCCTCGCGGATAGCTACTCTCAGAGTTGTTGTCTCGCGATTCAGATCTAAGAGCGACCCTTAAGTTAGAAGGGGAATAGGCATGGCCATGCCCACAGCAGAGGAGCACGGGTCTCAGACCGACAAGGAGTTTCATCGAAAGGTCGCTGCCGAATGTTTCAATAGAACTTGGGACTATCTTGAGCAGAAGAACAGAAGTCTCGACGATGACCAGATGATGCTGAATCTAGCACACGCGTCAAGATATCACTGGAGCCTCATTGGGAAGCCCTGGAACTTCACAACTGGCGACTGGCAAATATCGCGAGTTTACGCTGCACTAAACCAACCGGACCTCGCACTAAGCTTTGCAAAGAAAGCCCTTGAAACTTCTCAAAAACACAATCTCTCGGAACGTCTCATCTCTGCATATGAGGGCATGGCACGGGCCCATGCCG
>Ga0209154_1000280_pt1 | contig 36306 bp, 35 predicted proteins | sample GraSoiAngelo_121_FD_185878 | JGI IMG/M metagenome (GOLD analysis project Ga0209154, IMG submission 185878) | Grasslands soil microbial communities from the Angelo Coastal Reserve, California, USA - 14_0919_12_20cm (SPAdes) (version 2) | ecosystem: Environmental > Terrestrial > Soil > Grasslands ... | reverse complement strand
CGGCTACTTGCCGATCGCCTGCAGGTACTCCGCCTGCATCTCCTGGAGCGCCTGCGCGATGGGCTCTTGTTTGAAGACGACCTTCTGGACCCCGTTCTGGATCGCCTGCTGCAGCTGGCCCCAGTGCTTCGTCTGCGGCAGCGGCTGCGCATGGGTCAGCTCGTTCTGGAACACGCTGATGAACGGGGTGTCCTTGACCTCAGCCGAGGTGAAGAAGTTCTTCCGCGGCTGGACCGCCCCGGTCGCCGTCCAGTAGAGACTGCCGCGGGCCGTCATGTAGTCGACGAGGCTCCAGGACGCGTACTGCTCGTCGGCGGACGCGTTCTTATTGATGCAGTAGTCGAACGAGTACTTCGGCGATCCGCCGGCCGCGCCGGAGAGGCTGGGCAGCTGCGCGACGTGGACGTTGCCCTTCAGAGCGGGGTTCAGGCGCACGGCGAAGCTGAGCGCGTTCGCGCCCCCGTACGACATCACGTCGAGCCCGTCGGCGAAGTCCTGGTACGGCGACGTCTGCACGTCCTTGGTGATGGTCGGCGCGACGGCGTTCATCTCGAAAATGTGCATCGCGTTGGCGGCCGCCGCCGAGGTCAGCAGCGGGTTCCCGTCTGTGTCCAGCACCGCCGCGCCCTGCGACTCGATCGACGCGACGAACAGCATCGAGTACCATTGGGGCCCGGAGGTGTACCGGATGCCGAAGCCCCGCTGCACGAGATGGTTGTTGCTGTCGTACTTCGTCAGTTTCCCCTGCAGGGCGGCCACCTGCACCCACGTGTGCGGCACGTCCTGGGGGATCCTGAGCCCGGCGGCCGTGAATGCCGGCTTGTTGATGAGGAGGCTCCACGACGGCGCCGCGCTCGGGAGGCAGTAGATTTGGCCCATGCGGCTCTGCGCGTCGAGCGAGTGCGGCAGGTACAGATCATAGATCTGCTTCATGCTCCCGACGCCGAACGCCGCCGGATTGGCCGGGGCCATGTACGGAGAGAACCCCTCGATCCACGGCTCGAAGACCGAGAAGATCGTCGGGCCGCCGCCGGTCGGCAGCTGGGTCGACAGCTTCTGAAACGCCGGACCGAGCGGCGCCTGCTGCGCCTGCACGGTCACGTTCGGGTGCAGCTTCTGCCATTCCCCGATCAGGTCCTCCTCGAGCTTGAACTGCGGCTCCTCGTCGCTGCCGAACATCGTGATCGTGATCTTACCGGTCGGGAACGCAGATGAGGCCGAATTCACGGCGATGCCGCCGTCGAGCCAGAGCGTGACCGAGACCACGAGCGCCAAACACGCAGCGCCCCGCACGAGCAGCGATCTGTGCATGGTTCCCCCCTTCAGCGCAGTGTGCCTGACCATGGATCCGTAGATCCTGTTCTCGACCGGATGGGTCTTTACCCCCTGCGGAATCCTTCCGCGGCCGTCCCCCACGGGGAAACATTCGTGCCCCGCCGAAATGGGGTCGCATGACGACGATCTCCCCGGTCATCCGGCGTGTGGTGCTCTGGCGCTGGAACGAGCGGGCCACATCGGAGCAGAGGTTGAGGGCGAAGGAGGGCCTCGCCTACATCGGGTTCGCCAGCCGGGTCGAGGCGGTCGACTTCGGCGAGGATCTCGGCCTCTCGGGGGAGACGAACTATGGGCTCGCGCTCCTCCGGGACCACCGCGACAAAGCGTCGTGGGACGACTACAATCAGGATCCGCATCACTTCCGGGTCGGCGGGTTCATCGACACGATGACCCGCGAGGAGATCACCGCGCGGGCCGACTACCCCTACACAGGACCGGCCTCGGTGCGGGGCCGGGTGCGCCACGTCGCGCTCTACGTCTGGCGGGACGGTATCGATGCGCGCAGCCGGCAGGAAGCCCGCCGGACGCTGGCCGCGCTGCGCGCCGACTGCGAGAGCGTCTACGCGCTCGAGATCGCCGAGGACCTCGGCTGGGCGAAGACCGGGCGGGCCGATCTCGTCCTGGAAGCGCACTTCGCCGACGAACAGGGCGCCGCGGCGTTCCTCGCCCACCCCGCGTACCGTCAGGCGTCGGCGCGGCTCGCCTCGCTCACCCGCGGGGAGCGCACGGCCCAGATCCAGCACCGGATGAAGTCCGGCTGAACCGGCGCGCCGATCGCCCGCGCGGGCGTGGGGCGCGCCTCAGGGGCCGCGCATGACGTGGGAGAGGCGCGCCGTCCACTCGTACTTGGTCACCGCCGCGACCGTCTCCATCGCACCGGCGTAGTGCGGTCCGCGGAGGAGCCGCTCCGTCGCGGTCCGATCCGGCAGCTGAACGTCCATGATCCAGTCGTAGTCGCTCACCAGCCTGCCGACGTTGTGTCCGATGGTGACGGCCTCCACGCCCGGCGCCTCCGCGAGCCGCCTCACCGCGTCGAGCGCCCGCTGCTTCGCCTCCTCCGCCGCGCCGTCCGCCCACACGAACATGGCCACGTGTTTGACGTGCCCCCGGCGGGCCGGCGGCGCTCCGTCGTAGTGCCAGTCGACGCGCGCGGTGAGCTCGTCCCACGAGACCGACGCGTTGAACCGCGAGGCCGCCGCGTGCGCCGGGTCGGCGCTGTACTGCTCGTGCCCGGACCAGTCGTCGAAGTCGAGGTGCAGGGCGACGTCGTAGTTGCTCGGCGGGCCCGCGGCGCCGCGCCGCCAGACGGGGATGCGCTCAGCCTGCGGGACCTCGTGCAGCCGCTGCGAGCCGCCGAAGATGTCGGCGCCGTAGTCCCCGGATCTGACCATGGGGCACTCCATGCGGAGGTACGCGAGCCCCTTGAGCATCTCGACCCGCAGCTCCGCCGTGGTCGTGTCCCGCAAGAGCCAGATCACGGAGTGGCGCAGCATGTCCGCATCATTGTACCGCACAGCCCGCCCGCCCGCACCACCCCGGCGCGCTGCGGGTGCGCAGCGAGTCCGCATCGAAGAAGATCGTGACGGCACTGCTGATCTCATAGGAGGAGACGACCGTGTCATTGGGATGGGGCATCATCGGGACCGGTGGCTTCGCCGGCAATGCGACGGCGCCGGCGATCAACGCGCTCGGCAGCGAAGGGTCGCTGGTGGCGGTGGTCAGCCGCGACCGGGGCCGGGCTGAGGCGTTCGCAAAGCAGCACGGCGCCAGGCGGGCATACACCGGGTACGCCGAGCTGCTGCGGGACCCCGAGGTCAATATCGTCTACATCTCGACGCCGAACGCGCAGCACGCCGAACAGGCCATCGCCGCGGCGCGCGCCGGCCGGCACGTGCTCTGTGAAAAGCCGCTGGCGCTGACCGTGGCGGACGCGCGGCGCGTGGTCGAGGCCTTCGAGGCGGCGGGGCTGAAGCTCGGGACGCATTTCCAAACGCGCCATCACACGGCGTTTGTCGAAGTCAAGCGGCTGCTCGACCGGCGCGCCATCGGCGACGTCACCCTGGTCCAGGTCGAAGCCGGTGCCGGCGCGGGGCCGCTTCGGAGCTGGCGTGCGGACCCGGCGCTCGCCGGGCTCGGATCGATCAACAACATCGCCGTCCATCCGTACGATCTCCTGCGCTACCTGCTCGGCTCCGAGGTTCGGGAGGTGATGGCCATGACCGATGCGGGCCGCTCAGCGGAGCTGGAGCGCATGGTGCTGGCGCTGCTGCGCTTCCAGAACGGGACGATGGCGTATGTCAACGCGAACCAGAAGATCGCCCATTACCAGCCCGACATCGACCTCTACGGGACCGAAGGCCGCATCGTCGGCATCGACTGCACGCGGCCGTTCCGGGATGGGGAGCTCCGGGTCGTCACCCAGGCCGGTGAGCAGATCACGAAGCATTCCAGCCGGGATGCGGTGGTGCGGTCGGTCGCCGCGTTCAACGACGCGGTCCGCCACGACCGCGAGCCGAATCCGTCGGGGCTCGACGGACTGCGGAACGCGCAGTTGACGGAGGCGGTGATCCGGTCGGCGCGCGAAGGCCGGCTGGTCGAGGTCGCGTATTGAGCAGCGCCGGTCCTATGCCCGGCGCTGCGGTTTCCACGACTCGAACCTGAGCTCCCACTGGCGCAGCGCCCACATCAGAACGATCGCCGCGCTCGCCAGGATCACGATGCCCACGAAGACGCGGTCGGTCTGGAACGTCTCGCCCGCCACCGCGATCTCGTAGCCGATCCCGGCCGTCGCCGCGTACAACTCGCCGACCACGATCCCGACCAGCGCCTGGCCCAGGCCCAGGCGGAGGCCGGCGATGAGGAACGGCACCGCGCCCGGCAGGACGATCGTGGAGAAGATCTGCCGGTCGCGCGCGCCGAAGGACCGCGCGGTGCGGATGAGCGACTCGTCGGCGGCGCGGACGCCGGCCTCGGTGCTGATGAGGACCTGAAAGACCGCCACCAGGAACACCACGGCGACCTTGGACCAGATGCCGATGCCGAGCCAGATGATGAACAGCGGCACCAGGGCGATGCGCGGCGTCGAGTAGAGCGCGGACACAAACGGCTGCAGGGCCGCGGCCACGTCGCGGTACCAGCCCATGGCGACGCCGAGCAGGATCCCCACGACCACCGCCAGCCCGTATCCGATGAGAAACTCCGTGCCGCTGACCCGGATGTCCTTGCCCAGCACGCCTTCGTGCAGCATCCGGATGAACGTGGCGACGATGCGGGTGGGGGAGCTGGTGAAGAGGGGGTTGACCTGCCCCAGCCGCACCACGCCCTCCCAGGCGACGACAAACAGCGTGACCGCGATGGTCCCGATGGCCCGGGCGCGGACCGTCGGGGAGAGCCTGCCGCGCCGCGGCCTGGGGACCGGCGCGTCGAGGCGTTCGCCCCCCGCGGGGAGCGCCTTTTCCTCAAGCATGCGCCGCGCTCCCCAGGGTCGTCCGGACCTCTTCCTCGATCAGGCCCCAGATGTGGTCCTCGAGCGCGAGGAACTCCGGCGTGCGCTTGACGCGCAGCTCGCGCGGGCGCGGAAAACCGACCGGGATGATGCTCTTGACCCGCCCCGGCCGGGCCGAGTACACCACCACCCGGTCTGCCAGGTAGATCGCCTCGTTGATCTGATGGGTGATGAAGACCGCCGTCCGGCGGGTTTCCTGCCAGATGCGCATCAATTCGGCCTGCATGAACTCGCGGGTCTGCGCGTCCAGCGCGGCAAAGGGTTCGTCGAGCAGGATCACCTCCGCGTCCATCACGAGGGCCCGCGCCAGGTTGACGCGCTGCTGCATGCCGCCCGAGAGTTCGGAGGGGTGGTAGCGCTCGAATCCGTCCAGGCCGACCAGGGAGATCATCTGACGGGCCCGGGCGATCGCCTCCGGCAGCGGCGTGCCTTGAAGCTCGAGTCCGTAGGTCACGTTGCGCAGCACGGTGCGCCAGGGCAGCAGCGACGGACTCTGAAAGACCACCGCGCGGTCGCGCCCCGGGCTCACGACCGGCCTGCCGTCCACGAGGATCCGTCCTTCGGTCAGGGGCAGCAGCCCATCGAGGCAGTACAGGAACGTCGTCTTGCCGCAGCCGCTGGGCCCCACGATGGCGAGAAACTCGCCGGACTGGACGCCGACCGAGCACCGGTCCAGCGCCAGCGTCGTCACCCCCGTGCGCGGGTTCTCGTACCGGACGGTGACGTTGATGGCTTCGAGCTTCGGCCCCACGGTTCGCCCCCCCCCGGGCGCGCGGATACCTCCATATACACTCGGCCTCGCTCCGGCTCCTGCAGGAAGCCCCCGGCGCGGTGCCGCCCGCCCCGGCGGGATGCCGGCCGCGGCGCGATAGCAGGGTGGAGATGGCAGTGGCCGTTGACGTATGATCACAGCGGGGCCTGCTGAGGGGGTTGTCCCGTGGACTACACAAGGGTGTTTGCCGACGCCATTGCCGGGCTCAAGGCCGAGGGCCGCTATCGCACGTTCGCCGACCTCGAGCGACGCTGCGGGAATTTCCCGCGCGCGGCCTGGCACGTTCCCGGCGGGCCCATCGAGGTCACGGTGTGGTGCTCAAACGATTACCTCGGCATGGGCCAGCATCCCGCGGTCCTCGAGGCGATGGCTGAGGCGCTCGCGCGGTGCGGCGCCGGGGCCGGCGGCACGCGAAACATCTCCGGCACCAACCATGACCACGTGCTCCTCGAGCGCGAACTTGCCGATCTCCACGGCAAAGAGGCTGCGCTCCTCTTCAGCTCCGGCTACACCGCCAACGAGGCCGCGATCAGCACGATCGCCAGGCTGCTCCCGGGCTGCGCCGTCTTCTCGGACCAGTTCAACCACGCGTCCATGATCGAAGGCATGCGCCGCGGCGGCGTCGAGAAGCATATCTTCGCCCACAACGATGTGACGGATCTCGAGCGGTGCCTGCGCCTGGTCGATCCGGACCGGCCGAGGCTCATTTGTTTCGAGTCGGTCTACTCGATGGAGGGCGACATCGCTCCGGTCACCGCGATCTGCGATGCCGCCGAGCGGCACGGCGCCATGACCTATCTCGACGAGGTCCACGCGGTGGGCCTCTACGGGCCCCGCGGAGCGGGGATCGCCGAGCGCGAGGGCGCGCAGCACCGCATCACCGTCGTGCAGGGGACGCTCGCCAAGGGCTTCGGCGTTGTCGGCGGCTACATCGCCGGCCCGGCGGTGCTTCTCGATTGTGTGCGGAGCTTCGCGCCCGGCTTCATCTTTACCACCGCGCTCCCGCCCGTGATCGCCGCCGGCGCCCTCGCGAGCGTGCGGCACCTCAAAACCAGCCGCGTTGAGCGCGAGCGCCACCAGGAGCGCGCCGCGCGTCTCAAGCGACTCCTCGCGCAGGCGGGCCTTCCCGTGAAGAACACGCCAAGCCACATCGTGCCGCTCATGGTCGGCGACTCGGCGCTGTGCAGGCAGATCTCGGACGAGCTCCTTCGCCGCCACCGGATCTACATTCAGCCCATCAACTACCCGACCGTGCCGCGGGGCGGCGAGCGGCTGCGGATCACGCCGACGCCCCTCCACGATGACGCCGAGATGGACCGGCTCGTCGAGGCGCTTCAGGACGTATGGGAGCGGCTGCGCGCGCCGCGCGCCGCCGCGGGCCGCGCCGGCTGAGGGTTCCTCCCCGCCACTCGACGCCGGGGACCCACCGCGCCCCCTGCGCCGGTCATGCCTCCTTCAGGCCTGCAGCCAGTCGACCAGCGCGCGCGTGACGTGCTCCGGCCGCTCGAGCGGGGACAGATGGCCGCACTCGGAGATGGTGACCAGCCGCGCCGCGGCGATGCCGTTCGCCATCTCCGCCGCTCTGTCGGGCGGCGTCGCCTCGTCGCCGTCGCCGACCAGAACCAGGGTCGGGCAGCGGATCCCGGCGAGGCCCGGGCGCGAGTCCGGACGCGTCATGATCGCCGTCACCTGGCGGGTGAACGCCTCGGGACCCGTTTCCTCCGCCATGCGCTGCACGATCCGCCGGAGGGACTCGTCGCTGCGGCGGGCACGGTGAACCCACCCGGGGAACAGCTGATCGATCACTTCCCCGAACCGCCCGCTTCGGGCGAGCGCGATCTGGGCGCGGCGGCGGTCGCTCGCCTCAGGCGTATCCGCCCGCGCCGACGTGTCGAGGAGGGCCAGCCGGACCACCCGTTCGGGCGAGGCGCGCATGATTTCGAATGCGGCGTAGCCGCCCATCGAAAGTCCGGCCAGGGCAAACCGCGGCGGCGCCGCGGCCAGGATGCGGCGCGCCATCCCCGCCATGCTGTCATCGCGGGTGTGGTCCGCGATGAAGAGGGGACCGAAACGCCAGAGCTCCGGAAGCTGCTCGCCGTAGAGGCGCGGCGAGCAGAGGAGGCCGGCGATGAGCACGATGGGCAGCGGTTCCGGCGGCACCCTGGTCTACCTCGGCGGCTGCGCTACGCGCTGGCCCACTTGGCCGGCCGCAGCGGCGGTGCGCTGGGCCGCCGGCTCTTTGGTGATGCCGAAGTCGATCAACTGACGAACGGGCACCGCCGATTTGAGCGCGGCGAAGCCTTCGTTGACCTGAGCGAGCTTCAACCGCCCGGTGATCAGGTGATCGAGCTTCAGCCTCCCCTGGCGCCACAGGGACAGCAGGCGGGGCATGTCGACCCGGAACCGGTTGCCGCCCATCGAGGTCCCCTGCAGTTTGCGATCGCGCAGGAAATCGTAGCCGTGCAATTCGATCTTCACGCCGAACGGGACCATGCCGATGATCGTGGCCGTGCCGCCCGGCCGCAGCATCGCGAACGCCTGCTCGGCCGTCGCCTTGGTGCCGAGGGCCTCGAAGGCGTAGTGCACGCCGCCCCCGGTCATGTCCTTGACCGCCTGAACCGGGTCGATGGTCCTGGCGTTCACCGTGTCGGTGGCGCCGACCGAGCGCGCGATCTCGAGTTTGGAGGGGACGATGTCGATGGCGATGATGCGCTCGGCGCCGGCGAGGGCCGCGCCGTTGACGGCCGACAGTCCAACGCCGCCGCAGCCGATCACCGCGACCGTTGAGCCCGGCTCCACCTTGGCCGCGTTGAACACGGCGCCGACCCCGGTGACCACGCCGCAGCCGACGAGCGCGGCGCGGTCCAGCGGGATCTCGGGGTCGATCTTGACCACCGCATGCTCGTGCACCAGCATCTGCTCGGCGAAGGAAGAAAGGTTCAGGAACTGGTGCATCACCTCTCCGCCCTTCCAGGACAGGCGGCGCGAGACGCCCGGCAGCAGCTTGACGTCGGTGTTCTCGCACAGATTGGGGTGGCCGGTGATGCACTGGGCGCAGGTGCCGCAGAACACCGAGAGGCACGTGATGACGTGATCGCCCGGCGCGACATAGGTCACGTCAGTGCCGACCGCTTCCACCACGGCCGAGGATTCATGGCCGAGCACACAGGGGGTCGGATGCGAATACAGACCTTCGATAAAATGCAGGTCGCTGTGACACAGCCCGGCAAAGGCGGTGCGCAGCAGCACCTCGTGCGCGCGCGGCCTGGTGAGCGCGACCTCTTCGATCGTCAGAGGCTGGTTCGGGGCGTGCAGGACGGCGGCCTTCATCGACTCCACCTCCTCAGTCCATCCTTCTACTACGGCGGCGCGATTCGTCCTCTATCACACGGCGGGGGATGGTGCGGCAGGAGGCCACCGCGCTGGCGCGAAAGCCCCCGACGGGGCGGGATCTTCGTCACGCGTCCTGAGGAGGGGGATCGCCCATGCGCGCGTCGCTGAGCAGGCGCCAATTCCTGACGATATCGGCGGGGTCGGGGCTGGCGGGACTGGTGGAGGGGCGCTCGCCCGTCCTGGCGCAGGGGCTCACCCCGCTCAACGCCGGCATGTCGTTTACCAACCTGGACGCGGCGTCGGCGTGGGTCGCGAAGGACAAGGGCTTGTTCGAGCGCTACGGGCTCAACGTCACGATCATCAACATCCAGGGCGGCGCGAAGACGGTGGCCGCCATGGCAGGCGGGGACGTGCCCGTCGCCTTCATCGCCGCCGCCGACATCATCAACGCGCGGTCCAAGGGTCTCCCGCTCCAGATGGTCGGCGGGCTGATCAACAAGTTCCCCTACGACTTCGTGGTGGCGAAGAATATCTCCAGCCCCGCGCAGCTCCGGGGCGGCAAAGGGGCGATCAGCGGTTTCGGCGGATCGTCCGACTTCGCCACCCGCTATGCGCTCGCCACCCTGGGGGTCGACCCGTCGGGCGTGACGCTCCTCCAGACCGGGGACGAGACCTCGCGCCTGGCGGCCCTCCAGACCGGGCAGATCCAGTTCACGGTGCTGACGGCCGGGCTCGACCTGGTCGCCTTCGACATGGGCTACAAGCCGTTCCTCCGGCTGTACACGCTGGACCAGCCCTACCAGCACACGGGGATCGCCATCAACACCGCGTGGGCGAAGGCGCATCCGGGCGTCGTGGACGCCTTCATGAAAGCCATCGTCTCCGCGAGCGCCTACATCAAGAACCCGCTCAACATCGCCGCGGCGCTGGCACTGATCCACACGCATCTGCCGATCGACGAGAACCACCTCAAGGTGGCGTTCCAGCTCTACCGCGATCGGTTCTATTCGGTCTACCCCATGGTCACGGGCCCGGGAATCGAGTTCATCCTGCGCGCGCGGAAGATGGACCAGCCCGCCACCGACTTCTACGACAACGGCTACGTCCAGGCGCTGCAGAGCGTCCACTTCGCGGAGACGGCCGGCAAGGCGCCCTGAGGGGGGGGCCTGTTACTTCGCGTACAGTGTCTTAATGAATCCGCCGGCCGCGAGGTGATCGACGAAGGAGGTGTCCAGCATCGCGCCGATGTCGATGGGATCCTTGAACTGGCCGGCGCGCACGTACTCCTTCACGATCTCAGCGAGACCCGCTTTGGTCGGCGCAGGAACGGTGGCGAAGACGTCGACGAGGGCGTCATACGCGGCGTCGACGACCACGGGATCCGCGTTCTTCAGATACCTGGCCATGACCTCCTCCGAGAAGGGCCTGTCCGTTTTGAAGCGGTGCACCCCCTCCGTCATCGCGCGGACCACCCTGGCGATCACGTCGGCGTGCGATCGGATGTACTCGCGCGTCGTCACCAGGCCGGCCGCCTGGTACGGGATGCCGAGGTCGCCGACGCGGGCCAGGAGATGCGCCCCGGCCTGCCGGGCCAGGACGTCGTTTGGGGGATCGACGACGATCCCTTGAACGAGCCCTTTCTCGACGGCCGCGATCTGGGCGGTGACCGAGCCGACGCCGGTGATCTTCACGTCGGCGTCGGGCCGGAGCCCCCAGTGCGCCAGGGCTTCGCGCAGCATGAAGTCGTCCGAGGAACCGACCTTGCTGACGGCCACCGTCTTGCCTTTGAGCTGGTCCGGCGTCTGGACGTCCGGCACCGTCATCACCACGAACAGCGGCTGGTTGACGAAGCCCATGACCATCACGAGATGGGCGCCCTGCGCGTCCGCGGCGACCACCGCGGGCCCGGCCATCTGCGCGAACTCCACGCGGCCGCCCACGAGCGCCGCGGCGGCCGTCGGGCTGCCGGACAGATACACCAGATCGACGTCGACGCCGTTGCGGACGAAGTAGCCGCCTTCCTTCGTCACCCAGGCCACGGCCTGCGAGCCGGTCACCGCGACCCAGAGCATGGTGGCCCGCGGGAGCGCGGACCACGCGTGCGGAGCCGGGGCCAGGGCGGCGGCAATCGCCAGCAGCGCGCCGGCCAGGCGATGACCGATACGGTGCCGGGTTCGAGGGAGGTTCAGAGGGCGGCCCTCACCTCCGGGCCTTCCCGGCCGCCTGCGGGCCTCCCGTGAACTCCGGCGCGTTCTCCAGATACACGACCGCGTCGTACCCGAGCAGCTTGAACAGCCGGTTCTGAGCCGAGAGCAGCATCAGGCCCGTCTTCGGATCGGCGTTGACGTGCTGGTGCACCGTGTTGTGGGGGACATACAGCAGGTCTCCCGCTCCGAATTCCCAGCGGCTCGGCTCCTTGGCGATCCTGGCCATGTAGCGCTCGCCGATCTCGGCCTCCACGTCCCAGTGCAGGCTGTAGCCGCGCCCCGAAATCACGTAGAACATCTCGTCGGCCATGTGCCAGTGCTTACCCGACCGGCTGCCTCCCGGGATCTCCTGCTGGTACACGTCCGTGCTGAACACCCGGACGTCGGTCCGCTGGGGAGCGGTGAGCACCCGCACCCGGCCGTCCTGCGTGGTCTCCCAGCGGGTGTCGGACGGCTTGACCACCTTTTTGCGCTCCCCCACGCCGGCCGTCCACAGGCGGGACCAATCTTCCGGCGGGCCGAACCGCGCGCCGTCCTCGACGGGGCCGCCGCGGCCCTGCTGAATCAGGCCGAGGAACATCCAGGTGGCCTTCGCCTTCATGACGAGCGCCAGCGCCTTGTTGTGGGGGTCGGCGTTGAAGTGCCGGTGCACCGAATCGTTGTGCACGACGACGAGGTCGTCCTTCTCCCAATCATACCGCCGGCCGTCGTGGATCTCGTACCCGCGGCCTTCGAGGATGTAAAAGGTGGCCTCGTTCTGGTGGCCGTGCCCGTGGTTGGATCCACCCGGCGCCAGCTCCACGAAATGGGCCTGGACGCTCTGGGTCAGGAAGGGGTCGTCGCCCGGTCCCAGGATCCACCAGGTACGCGACTGGTCGGAGTCGCCGGAATGGGCGACGCGCGCATCGTCGACCACCGTGCCCGCGGGACGCACCCGGGGGGCCGCCCGCTGCCGCCGCCGGAACTCCGAGAGGCCGTACTGCTCCGACGTGATCCCCCGGAGAAACACCCGCCCTTCGATATCGCCCACCAGTGCCACCTCCCGGCCTGCGCCCGCCGCAACCATCCCCGTTCGCGTCCGCCGCCGCCGGCCCCTCCACCGGTTCAAAGGAATGAAATTTGCGCGCCCCGAAGTGTGCCTCGTCCGATGCGGCCACCGGAGACGCGCACGCCTCAGCCGCGCCGCCTGATCGTGGCGCTGTCGGGATCCACGGGTCCCCACTATGGGGTGCGCCTCCTCGAAGTGCTGCGCGCCCACACCGACATCGAGACCCATCTCATCCTCACCGCGGCCGCCCGGAAGACCATTGAGTTCGAGATGGGGAAGGATCCCAACGCCGTCGCCGCCCTGGCGCACACGGTGCACGACGAGAAGAATATCGCGAGCGCGATCGCGAGCGGCACCTTTGTGACCGAGGGGATGGTCGTCGCGCCGTGCTCGATCAAGACGCTGTCGGCGATCGCCAACAGCTTCAGCGACACCCTGACGATCCGCGCCGCGGATGTCTGCCTCAAGGAGCGCCGCCGGCTCGTGCTCGTGGTCCGGGAGACGCCCCTGCACGCGGGTCACCTCCGGCTCATGCTCAGGGCGACCGAGGCCGGCGCGGTGATCCTCCCGCCGGTGCCGGGGTTCTACCATCTCCCGAAGACGATCGCGGAGATCATCGATCACACCGTCGTGAAGATCCTCGACCTGTTCGGCATACACCTGGACCTGATCCGCCGCTGGGATGGGCTCTCTTGAAGGGGGTGCGGGGTGGCGGGAGGAGGCGGCGTCCCGCCGCGCGGCCGGGCGCGGCCGCGCGCAGGCGAACCTCCGGGGATTCGCGCGACGAGGTCGAGCGGCGGAAGGCCGAGCACCTCAGGCTGGCGACGAGCCGGGAGGTCGGCAGCCGCCGGGGGCCCGGGTGGTCTGACATCCAGCTGCTGCATCAGGCCCTGCCGGTCGCGGACCTGCCGGCGATCGATCTGAGCGCGGAGTTCCTGGGCCACCGCCTGGGAGCGCCGCTGGCCATTGCCGCGATGACCGGAGGGCACGAGGGCGCGGGCGACGTCAACGCCCGCCTGGCGCGCGCGGCGGAGCGGTTCGGCCTGGCGATGGGGCTGGGGAGCCAGCGCGCGGCGCTGCGCAACCCCAGGCTCGCCCGGACCTATGCCGTGGCGCGGGAGGCGGCTCCGCACGCCTTCCTCATCGCGAACGTCGGGGCCGCTCAACTGACGGCCCAGGACAGCGGTCCTCCCCTGACCCCCTCGCAGCTCGCGAGCGCCGTGGCGATGGTCGGCGCAAACGCCCTGGCCATTCACCTCAATTTTCTCGAAGAGACCGTTCAGCCGGAGGGCGACCGGCTGGTGACGGGGCTGCGCCGCGCCCTTGCCGCCGCGGTCGCGTCGCTCGCCGTGCCGGCGATCGCCAAAGAGACCGGCGCGGGAATCTCGCACACGGCCGCCGTTGAACTGCGCGGGCTCGGATTTCGGGCGCTGGACGTGGGGGGCGCGGGCGGGACCAGTTTCGCCGCGATCGAGACGGCGCGCGCCGAGGCCCGGGGCGACCTGCGACGGGCCGAACTCGGCCGCGTGTACCAGGACTGGGGAATTCCGACGGCGGTCTCGATCGTCGCGGCCGGCGCTGCCGGGCTTCCGATCATCGCCACCGGGGGCGTGCGGACAGGTTTGGACGCGGCCAAGGCGATCGCCCTCGGGGCGACGCTGGTGGCGGTGGGCCGTCCCCTGCTGGCGGCCGCGCTCCGGGGAGAGGCGGCGGTCGAAGCCTGGATCACGCAGTTTCTGGAAGAGCTTCGGGTGGCCATCTTTCTCAGCGGCGGGAGACGCGCGGCCGACCTCCGATCGGCGCCCCGTGTGGTGTTGGGTGAGACCCGGCGCTGGATCGAGGATCTCGGCTGCGAAGCCGGGCTCGCACCGGCGCCCCGCCCGGCCGGCGGCCTGTGACCCGGGACCGCGTGGGCGGCCGTTCGACGAGGCGTTGGGAGTCGCGAAAGGAGCGGTGGAGATGAGCAGGGCCGGCGCGTGCGGTGAGGCGGGTGCCCGGCACGCGTCTTCGTTCCGGGACGTGCTGTGCGGTCTGGTGGTCGCCGTCCTGCTGGGGACGGCGGGACCCCCGGCCGCCGGCGCCGGGGCCGCGCAGATCAAGCTTGTCTACGCTCAGGCCAGCGCCGCCTTCACGCCGGTCTTCGCGGCGCTGGACCAGGGGTTCTTCGCCAGGGAGGGTCTGGACGTCGGCTTCACGCAGGTCACCGGCAGCACCGCCGTCGCCACCCTGACGTCCGGAGAGTCGCAGGCTCTCTTCATCGGCGCCACGGAGGTCGCGGACTTCGACGCCGCGGGGGGAGACCTGGTGATGGTCGCGGCCGGCTCGAACTACCCCGTGTTCTCCCTGTACGTGAACAAGAGCGTGCCTTCGATCCAGGGGCTGGCAGGCCGGAAGATCGCCGTCACCAGGACCGGCACATCGACCGACACCGCGGCGCGGATCATCCTCGAACACTTCGGGCTCACCGGCAAAGTGGAGATCGTCACCGCGGGCGGGACGCTGGCGGGGATCATGGCCGCCATGAGCGCGGGCATCGTCGCGGGCGGGATCATCTCTCCGCCCACCACCGCGCAGGCGGCGGGGGCCGGATTCACAGAGCTCGTGAACGGCGTTCGCCTGGGGATCCCGATGACCCAGAGCGCGCTCACCTTCAGGAAATCGTATCTGGCCCGGAACCGCGAGACCGCCCTCAAGGTGTTGAGGGCCTATCTGGCCGCGTGGGCGTACATCCGGACGCCGGCGAACGAGGCGGGGACGGAGGCTTCCATCGCCCGGTACACCCGGTCGACCTCCGAGCAGGCCGCCGTGGCGTACCGCGCGTTCTTCCCGGTGTGGCAGGACAAGATCCCGCGCGTGGATCCGAGAGGGGTGAGGAACGCGATCCGGTTCGGCGCCAACCCGCAGGTCCGCAAGATGACCCCGGCATCCCTGCTCGACGACTCGCTCCTGCAAGAGCTGGTCCGGTCCGGGTACGTGAAGTCCCTCTACTCCGAATAGGCCGTCGGGCGCGGCACGGGAGGTCAGGAATGGACGCCACCGATCTGTGCTTCACGCCGGCGACGGAACTGAGTCGGCTGATCCGCACGCGACAGCTCTCGCCGGTCGAGCTGACCAACGCCGTCCTCGGCCGGATCGAGCGGCTGAACCCGGTGCTCAACGCGTTCCTGACGGTGACGGCAGACGCCGCGCGGCGGGAGGCCAGGGCGGCCGAGGGCCGCGCCCGGGGGGACGGGGCGGCCGGGCCGCTCGACGGCATCCCCTATTCCATCAAGGATCTCGAGCCGACGGCCGGCGTCCGCACGACGTACGGATCGAAGTTCTTCGAGCACAATGTCCCGGCCGAGGACGGGGTGGTGGCTGCGCGCCTCCGGGCGTCCGGGGGCGTTCTCCTCGGCAAGACGAACACGCCGCACTTCGGTCACCGGGACATGTGCGACAACCTGCTCGGCCCGCCGTGCCGGAATCCCTGGAAGCTCGATCGCACCTCGGGAGGATCATCGGGGGGCGCCGGCGCCGCGGTCGCCGCCGGGCTCGGGCCGCTGGCGCACGGGTCGGACGGCGCGGGCTCGATCCGCATCCCGTCGGCGCTCTGCGGCGTGGTCGGCTTCAAGCCGTCCTTCGGCCGGGTCCCCTACCACCCCAACGCCGACTACTGGTCGGCCCGGTCGCACAACGGTCCGATGGCGCGGACCGTGCGCGATGCGGCGCTGCTGCTGAACGTCATGGCCGGGCCGGATCCCCGCGACCCGCTCACCATCGATGTCCCGCCGGAGGACTACCTGGCGGCGTGCGACGGCGGCATCACGGGGCTCAGGGTGGCGTGGAGCCCCGACCTCGGCTACGCGGCGAACGTCGTGCATCCCGAGGTGAAGGCGATCGCCGAGCGGTCCGCCAGGCGTTTTGCCGAGCTGGGCTGCCGGCTCGAAGAACCGAAGATCCGGTGGCCGGATCCGCGGGCGTTCCACAAGATCATCTGGGAGGTGGGCGTGGCGTCGCGGTACGGCGACCGCGCGATCGAGCGGCCGGACTGGGTCGAGCCCTCGCTCATGCAGATGTTCCTCAACGCCGGCCGGCTCAGCGCCATCGACTACGGAAAGGCGCTCGTCGCCCGCAGCACCTTTTACCAGGCTGTGCGCGAGTTCTTCGAGACCTACGACCTGCTGCTCACGCCCCAGATGCCGGTGACCGCCTGGTCCGTTGAGGCCGGTCCCAACGGGGGGCCGAGCGACGCCGAGGGGCGGCCGATGCCGTTTCTGGACCGGGTCCCCTTCATGTATCCCTTCAATTTGACGGGCTACCCGGCGGCGAACGTGCCCTGCGGCTTCACGGCCGAGGGCCTGCCGGTCGGCCTCCAAATCGCCGGCCGCTGGCACGCCGACGCGCTCGTGCTGCGGGCGGCGGCGGCATTCGAGGAGGCCCAGCCGTGGGCCCAGCGCCGTCCCCCGGCCGGCTGAGGAGGCGAGAATTCCCGTGCCGCGGCCGTCGTTATCTCAGGGAGTTCGCGGTGGGCCTCGGTGGCCCCCGATCGCGAAGATCGCCGGGCGGCTGTTGAATCGGCGCCGGGAGAAAGGTGTGGTGCATGCGGGGCATTGAGCGGATCGTCCGGGGGCGTCTGCACTACGGCTGGATCGTGGCCGGCGTGACCTTCCTCACCCTGCTCGCATCCGCCGGGATCCGAGCGACTCCGGGCATCCTCATCATCCCGCTCGAGAGAGAGTTCGGCTGGACGCGGGCGACGGTGTCGTTTGCGGTCTCGATCAACATCCTGCTGTACGGGCTCTTCGGCCCCTTTGCCGCGGCGCTGATGGACCGGGTCGGCGTGCGCCGGGTGATGATGGCCTCGCTCGGACTGGTGGCCGCCGGCGTCGGTCTGACCACGGTCATGCGCGCGTCGTGGCAGCTCGTGCTTCTCTGGGGCGTCGTGGTCGGGTTGGGCACCGGCACGATGGCGCTCGTCCTCGGGGCCTACATCGCCAACCGCTGGTTCGCGGAACGCCGGGGGATCGTGATGGGATTGCTCACCGCGAGCACGGCGACAGGCCAGCTGCTGTTCTTACCCTTCCTCGCCTCGCTCGTGGTCACATCCGGATGGCGCTCGGCCGTGCTGGTCGTCGCCGGCGTGGCGCTCCTGATGGTCCCCCTCGTGTACATCTTCATGCGCAACGATCCGAGCGACGTCGGGCTTCGCCCCGTTGGAGCGACGGCCGACGCGGCGCCGGTGTCGTCGGGCGCCAACCCCGCGGCCGCCGCGCTGGCGGCCCTCCGCGAAGGTTTCCGGTCTCGAGATTTCTGGCTCCTGGCCGGCAGCTTTTTCATCTGCGGCGCGAGCACCAACGGGCTGATCGGCACGCACCTCATCCCGGCCTCGATGGAGCACGGGATCCCGGAGGTGACCGCCGCCGGCCTCCTGGCCGCGATGGGGGTGTTCGACCTGATCGGGACCACCGTCTCCGGCTGGCTCTCGGACCGGTGGGACAACCGGTATCTCCTGTGCTGGTATTACGGGCTGCGGGGTCTGTCGTTGCTCTTCCTGCCGTACGCGCTGGGGACTCAGTTCTTGGGGCTCGCGGCGTTCGCGGTCTTCTACGGCCTCGACTGGGTCGCCACCGTTCCACCGACCGTCCGCCTGACCGCCGACATCTTCGGCCGGCAGAGGGTGGGTGTCATGTTCGGATGGATCAGCGCCAGTCATCAGCTCGGCGCCGCGACCGCCGCATTCGGCGCGGGCGCCGTGCGGTCGTGGATGGGCAGCTACCAGGTGGCGTTCATGACGTCAGGACTGCTGTGCCTGATTGCCTCCGGCCTGGTGATCCGGATCGGCCAGGCCTCGAGGGGCGGGTTCCGCCGGGCGCGCCCGGCCGAGGCGGGAGCGTCGGTCTAATCGAGCGGGAGGCCCGCCGCCGGATTTGGCTGGCCCTGGCCCTGGCCGCGGCCGCGTCGCTCCTCTGGGTCGCCGGTCGCCCCATCGGCGCGCTGGCACACGCGAACCTGGTGCGCTCCGATCCACCCGATCTCTGCTCGCCCCAAGCCCAGCCCAGGCTGCTTCCCGGCGACCCCCGCTGCGCGTCAGGGGCCGTGCTTCCAGAGATGCCGGCCGGCGTGCGCCTGCTGTTCAACGAGCCGGTTGTTCTGGTCGGCCGCGGCGTGCGCGTCCTGGCCCCGAGCGGCCGGCGCGTCGAGCGGGGACCGGCGCGGGTCTCCGGCGCCGAGGTCACCGTCGGCGTCGATGCCGCCGGAGATGGCACGTATCGTGTCATCTGGCGGGTGATCGCTCAGGACACCCACCCATCGCAAGGCGCGTTCGCGTTCAGCGTCGGCCGGACCGGCGCCCCTCCGGGGAGCGCAGCCTCCACGGGCGCGCCCGGGGTGGGGCCGATCACGGGGTTGATCCTTCAGGCGTTCGCCCGCGCTTTGCACCTGGTCGGGTATGCGTTGAGCTTCGGCGCGCTCGCCTTCCGGAAGATGGTCCTGGAGCCGCTGGCCCTCACGGGCGAGGAGACCGAGCGCCGGGTTTGGCGGCTGGCCGGCGCCGGGGTGGTGGCGCTGCTCGCGGCCGAGCCTCTCGCCCTGCTGGCGCAGACCGTCAGCCTCAGCGCGGGCTCGGGCCAGCCGTTGGACCCGGAGGTCCTGGGCGGCGCGCTCGACTCGAGCTTCGGCCGCGTGCTGGCGCAGCGGCTTGGAGCCGCCCTGCTCCTCTGGGTACTCGTTGGAGCGGCATCGGCCCGCCCCGCCCGGGCGGCCGCGGCGGCGTTGGTCCTTGGCCTCGCGCTTGCCTTCGTGGACGGAGAGGCCGCGCACGCGGTGGGAACGCGTCCATCCTGGCTGGGGCTCGGCCTGAATACCCTGCACGAGGCGGCGATGGGGGCGTGGGTCGGTGGGCTGGTGGGACTGCTGAGCGTGTGGCGGGTTCCGACGATCGCCGTCCGCCGCGTCGAGATCGCGGTGAGGACAGGACGCCTGGCCGCCCGGTCCGCCGTGGTGCTGGCGGCGACCGGCGCGGGCATGGCGGTGCAGCACCTGCGCGGGCCGGCGGACCTCGTCGCGACGGCCTACGGCGAGACGCTGGCCGCAAAACTCATATTGTTCCTGGCCGCCTTGTGGCTGGCCTGGGGTGCGGCGCAGGCCGCGATCGACCGCCGCCCGCGGGCGTGGATCCGGGAGGCCGCCGTGCTGCTCACCGTGCTGGTGCTGGCGGGCCTGCTGGCCTCGCTGCCGCCGCCGGTGTGACGAGGCTCCGCCACAACCGGCTCGTCTTCTTTATCGCCGCTCGGCGGCTTCACGGATCCTGGTGAGGATCGCGGTCCATCCTTTGACGACCCCCTCGCGATGTTCCGGGGTGATCAGGCCGATCGCGCGGTGGGCGAACGTGAGACGCGTCCTCGCCCCTTCCGCCGTCAACCGGTACTGCACGTGCGAGATGGCCGGATACGACATAAACAACGGCCCGGAGATTTCCAGGAGCGTGGGCGGCTTGATCACCTGCACATGCCCCCACAGGTGGCCTGTGCTGTTCCCCAAATCCCGATACCAGCGGCCGCCCGGCCATGCCTCGAGTTTCATGGGCAGCGGCGATCCCGGCCCCCCTTCGTTGCGCGGTCCGATCTGCTCAAGCAGCGTCTCGAACACGACATCGATCGGCGCTGCGATGTCTTCCTCCCTGGTCACCTCGAGCGTGGTCACCGTTTGTTCCGACGTGCTCATCACCATCGTCCTTCCTCCTTTTTTTTGGATCGTTTGGTCTCGCCGGTCGATCGTTCCGCCATCTTGCGCTCGGCCTGCTCCTTGATCCGGTCGAGCTGGTGGGTCCAGAAGCGTTCGTACGTCTTCACCCAGTCGTGCACCGGCCTCAGCTCCTTCGCGTTCAGGCGATACAGGCGGCGCCGGCCGTGCCTGCTGACCGACACGATCCCGACCTTGCGAAGCACACCGAGGTGCTTCGACACCGCCGGCTGCGGCATCCGGAGTCTCTCGACCACCTCCCCCACCGCGTGGGCCCGGCCGTCCACGAGCACACCGATGATTGCGCGCCGCCGCGGCTCGGCGATCGCGTTGAACGCATCCGTCGTTGTCGCTGCCCGCGCCATCGTCCCTAGTATATTCCTATATGGGAATGTGTCAAGAAATATCTTGACCGCTCGGAGCGTCCCCCATTTGGAGAGGCTGAGCGGGGACCGCGACGAACCCATCCTCAGGTCACGTGTGCGTGGAGGGACCTGTATCGTGAACGGCGTTCGACTGCCCGAGGGCCTCGTGGCCATTGTGAAACAGGATTGTCCCACCTGTCATCTGATCGTCCCGGTGCTGACCGAACTGGCGGCGGCGGGTCTGCCCCTGACCATCTACTCGCAGGATGATCCGGCGTTCCCGCCCGGGCTCCCCGTGGTCGACGACACCGGGCTCGAGGTCTCCCTCCGGCTCGACATCGAGACGGTGCCGACGCTCCTCCGGGTGATCGGCGGCGAAGTGGTCGAACGCACCGAAGGATGGCGCCGAAACAAGTGGGAGGACCTGACGGCAGTTGCGGGCCTCGGCCGTGGACTGCCGGATTACCGGCCCGGCTGCGGCTCCCGGACCCTGGAGCCGGGCATCGCCGAGACGCTGGCGGCCCGATCGGGCGTCACCCGGCTGCGGTCCAGGAACGTCGCCGTCGGCGCGCTCGAAGACCCGGTCGAGGCCTGCTTCGAGCGCGGCTGGAGCGACGGGCTTCCGGTCGTGCCGCCGACCCCCGAGCGCGTCCTCAGGATGCTCGAGGGGACCCGCCGTGCCCCCGGCGAGGTCGTGGCGGTCGTCCCCCCCGACTACGCCGAGTGCACCGTCGAGAAAGCGGCCATCAACGCGGTGATGGCCGGATGCCGTCCCGAGTACCTCCCGGTGGTCCTGACCGCGGTCGAGGCCGCCTGCACCGACGAGTTCAACATCCACGGGATCCTGGCCACCACCTACTTCGTCGGCCCGGTCGTGATCGTGAACGGCCCGATCGCCGGGGCGATCGGCATGAACTCGGGGGTGAACGCGCTCGGCCAGGGCAATCGCGCGAACGCCACCATCGGGCGGGCCCTCCAGCTGGTCATCCGCAACGTCGGCGGCGGCCGGCCCGGTGGGGTGGACCGGGCCACGCTCGGCAATCCGGGGAAGTACACCTTCTGCTTTGCCGAAGACGAGGAGCGGTCGCCCTGGGAACCCCTGGCCGTCGAACGGGGCCTCAGATCCGGGACCTCGGCCGTGACGCTGTTTGCCGGTGAAGGGTCCCGGGGGGTGTTCGATCAGCAGTCGCGGTCCCCCGAGTCCCTGGCGCGCTCACTGGCCGGGTGCCTGCGGACGGTAGCCCATCCCAAACTGGTCCGGGATTACGACGCGCTCATCGTGGTGTCCCCGGAGCACGCGCGCGTCTTTCGCGAGGCCGGCTGGTCGAAGGCGCGGCTGCGGGAGGAGATTGTGCGCCTGCTCACCCTGCCGGGGGCGGAGATCGTGCGGGGGGCCGGCGGGTGCGCGGAAGGGATGCCCGAGGAGTTCGCTCGGGGCTCGTGGCCGAAGTTCCTACCCGAGGGGCTGCTGTTCGTGCACGCCGGCGGATCCGCCGGCCTGTTCTCGGCCATCATCGGGAGCTGGAAGAACGGGGCGGCGGGGAGCCGTCCGGTGACCCGGGAGGTGAGGGTGTGACCGATCAGATCCTGCTCGATCCGACGAACGAACGCGCTCCGCAGCCCCGCGCGCGGGCGCCCCGGCCCGCGACCCTGGCGGGGGTGACCGTGGGCCTGCTCGACATCTCCAAGCCTCGCGGCGATGTCTTCCTGGACCGCCTGGCCGCTCAGCTCACCGGCCGGGGGGTGCGGGTGGAGCGGTTTCGCAAGCCGACCTTTGCGAAAGTCGCTCCGGCCGACCTTCGCTATGAGATCAGCGTCAAGTGTGACGTGGTGGTGGAGGCCCTGGCCGACTGAGGGTCCTGCACGTCGTGCAGTGTGCACGACATCGTCGATCTCGAGGCCCGCGGGGTCCCCGGCGTCCTGGTGGCCTCCAGTGAGTTTGTGGAGGCCGCGGAGGCGCAGGCGCGGGCGCTCGGCGCGGAGCCGGCCCGTGTCTTCGTGGCCCACCCAATTCAGGACCGGACCGACGCGGAGATCCAGGCCCTGGCCGACGGGGCCCTCGCGGGTGTGCTTCGAGGCCTGACGGGAGGCCCGGACTAACGCAACTGCCTCCCGGGACCGGGAGGCAGGATGCGGGCGATCTGGATCTCTGCTTAGCGGCCGGGGCCTGCCTGAGGTGCGCCGGTCCCCCGAGCGCTCACCTGCGTTTTCTTGCTTTCGTTCTTGATCGCTCGGACGCCTTTCCGCCCATCGTGGTAGCTGCGGTACACCTGGACACCGAAGTAGACGGTGGCGAGGACCAGGACGAAGAGCGCCCAGACGAGGGCGAGCTGCCGGTTGGTCAACTCAGCGGTCAACAGCGACATGAGGAAGGCCATGGAAGCCCCGAAGGTGATCCCGAAGAAGACCAGGTGCATGGCAAACGCCGTGGAGGCCTGCCCGATCTGATCCAGCTCCCGCTCGCTCACGTTGTACATCTCGATGATACGCGGGACAGGGACGATCGTGACCCGTTGGTTCATCGGCCCCTCGGATTCAATCTCCTGATACGGCGACTGATCGATGCGAGTATCTACCGGCATGGACATGTCCTCCCCGGCGGTGATGTGATAGCGACTGCCACGACGATGGAGCCCGGCCATCTCATCGTTCTTATTCCCCTCCGATCCGGACTCCAGACGCGGAATTTCCATGCCCCGGGGGTCTTGCGAGACGCTCCCCCGGTTATGCCAAGGTATACTGCTCTTCTGCGCGAAAACCCGCCGGCCCTCCTGGGGGGCGGGCTCACGAGACGGACCTGGACGGCCGGGCGGTCTCCATGAGCCGCCAGAGCTTCTCCGCGGTGAGCGGCAGATCGACGTTCCGGATACCCAGCGGGGCGAGGGCGTCCATGACCGCGTTGGCCACCGCGGGCGGCGCGCCGACGGTCCCGGCCTCGGCCACGCCCTTGGCTCCGAGCGGATTATATGGAGAGCGTGTCTCGGTAAACTCGGCGGTCACCTTGGGCGCGTGGATCGCATGGAGGAGCGCGTAGTCCGAAAAGGTGCCCGTGAGCAATTGCCCGGCGTCATCGTACGCGGCCTCCTCCACGAGCGCCTGGCCGAGTCCCTGCGCGATCGCCCCGATCACCTGACCCTCGGCGAGGAGAGGGTTGATGATGCGGCCTGCGTCGTCCACAGCCGCAAACTCGAGGAACCGCACCTCTCCGGTCTCGCGCTCGACCTCGACGGCCGCGGCGTAGGCCCCGAAGGGGTACACCATGTCCGGCAGCGAGAAGGTCCCGGACGCCTCGAGCCCCGCCTCCATCCCAGCAGGCAGGCGCTCCGGCCGGTGGGCGGCGGCCGCGACCTCCCCAAAGGTCAGCGCCCGGCCCGGCGCGCCCCGCACGAACAGGCGGCCGTCTTCCCAGCGGATATCGCCCTCTGCCGCCTCCAGGAGATGCGCGGCGACGGCCCGCATCCTGACTTTGATCTTTTCGATTTCCCCCACCACGGCCGAACCGCCGACCGCCACCGAGCGGCTGCCAAAGGTCCCGATGCCTTTGGCCAAGCGCGCGGTATCACCCTGCTCGATCGTCACCGCATCCAGCGGGACCTGGAAGACCTCCGCGGCGATCTGCCCAAAGGTGGTATCGTGCCCCTGTCCGTGCGCGGTCGATCCGGTGCGTACGATGACGCGGCCGTCAGGGGTCACCGAGACGGCCGCGCTCTCCCATAACTGGCCCCCCGCCGGCTCGACGTACACGGCGATCCCGATGCCGACGAGCCGCCCGCTCGCCCGCGCCCGGCGCTGTTCCTCCCGCCACCGTCCGTAGCCCACGATCTCGCATGCTTTGTCCAGGGCCGACGCGTAGTCGCCGGAGTCGTACACCGAGCCGACCGCTGAGTGGTAGGGAAAACGGTCCGGCGAGATCAGGTTGCGCCGGCGCACCGCCACGGGGTCAAGCCCCAACTCGGCCGCGACGAGGTCGACCATGCGCTCGATGATGTAGGCCGCTTCAGGCCGTCCGGCGCCGCGGTAGGGAGCGGTGGGGACCTTGTTCGTCGCGACCCCGACCGCGTCGACCCTGGCCGCCGGAATATCGTACACGCCCGTGATGAGCTCGGCCACGCGAGACACCGGACCGGGTGTCGACGGGTGGAGGTAGGCGCCCACGTCCGCGATCACGGTCGCCCGCAGTCCCGTGAGCCGCCCGTCCGCCTCGACGGCCACCTCCACGTCGGCGTCGACCCCGCGTCCCTGGGTCGACGCGATGAAATTCTCACGGCGGAGCTCGATCCACTTGACCGGCCTTCCGCGCTCCACGGCCAGCCACGCGGCGAGCGCGGCCTCGGACCCCAGGATTCCCTTGCTGCCGAACGCGCCGCCGACATCGGGCACCACGACCCGGATCCGGTCCTCGCTCCGGCCGAGCGCGCGGCTCAGCTGCGCGCGGGGCCTGTAGGGGTCCTGGGCGGAGCACCACAGCGTGAGCAGGTCCGCGCCCCGGTCGTAGGCGGCGACGGCGCCCCGGGGCTCCATGGGGGCGGGCACGACCCGGGGAATGTGGAACCGTCCCTTGACCGCCCGCGCGGCCGCCTTGAACGACGCGTCGACGTCCCCGCGCCCTCGGGTCATCCTCACGAGCACGTTGTTCCCCAGCGCTTCGTGGAGGAGCACGGTGCCGGCAAAGGCCGCCCGCGGGTCGGACACGACCGGGAGGGGCTCATACTCCACCTCGACGAGCGCCGCCGCATCGACCGCCGCCGCGGGGCTCTCGGCGAGCACGGCCGCCACCGGCTCCCCAACGTACCGGACCGTCCCCGCGGCCAGGATGGGGTGGGGGACTGCGGCGACCTGGGCGTCTTTCAGCGGATTGGGGGGCACGGGGTAGACCCGGCCGGCCAGATCCTGCGCGGTCACGACGGCGACGACGCCGGGCGCTCGGCGGGCGGCTTCCACAGCGACCTTCCGCAGGCGGGCATGCCCGTGCGTGCTGCGCACCATCACCAGGAACGCCATCCCGGGCAGGACGATGTCGTCGACGTACCGGGCCTGGCCGCGCAGGAACCGGGGATCCTCCCGGCGTTTGATGGAGCGGCCGATCCAGTGAAAGGTGGGGACGCTCATTGGGTTCTCCTTCCCTCGGCGCTCGGCCTATCGAGCCTCGACCCCGACGGCCTGCGGCAGCGACTGAAATCCATCCCGGGCCAGCAGGGCGCGCAGCCGTCCGGCGATGCGACGGGGGGTGCAGGGTCCTCCATAGACGAACCCGGTGTACAATTCGACCAGCGCCGCGCCGGCTTTGATCTTCTCGTAGGCGTCCTCCGCGGTGAAGATCCCCCCCACGCCGATGATCGGTATGCTCCCGCGGGTGAGCCGCCGCAAGATGCGGATCACCTGGGTGGCGAGATCCCGCAGCGGCCGCCCGCTCACGCCCCCCGCCTCGTCCCGGGCGGCGCTCCGCAGCCCATCCCGCCGGACGGTGGTATTCGCGGCCACGAGCCCGTGTGCCCTGCCGTCCAGGGCCGAGACGATCTCCTCCAGTTCCTCCTCGGTGAGATCCGGGGCCACCTTCACGAAGAGCGGCTTTTCCCCCAGCGCGCGGTTTCGCGCCGCCAGGCGATCGAGCAGGGGCACGGCCGCCGCCCGCATCTGGAGGTGTCTCAGCCCGGGCGTGTTCGGCGAGGAGAGGTTGATGACCAGGAAATCCGCGAACGCATGCAGCCGGTCGAGGGAGGAGGCGTAGTCTTCCGGGGCCGCTTCGTTGTCCACGGCCCGGCTCCGGCCGATATTGACCGCCAGAGGAATCGGATAGCGCCTCTGCCTCATGCCTGCGAGCCGCTCCGCCACCGCCTCCGCGCCGGGAGAGTTGAACCCGAGGCGGTTGATCAGCGCCTCGTCTTCGGGGAGGCGGAAGACGCGCGGCCGGGGATTGCCCGGCTGGGGCCGCGCGGTGACGGTGCCGACTTCCACGAATCCAAACCCGAGCGCCGGCCACGCCCAGAGCGCTCGCGCCGATTTATCGAAACCGCCGGCCAGGCCGACCGGCGAGGGAAACCTGATGCCGCAGACGGTGGTCTCCAGGAGGGAGTCCCGCCCGGGCCCGGGCAGGCGCGACCACACCGCGCCGCCGCCCCCGAGGAGCGTCAGGGCCACCTCGTGGCTGACCTCAGGATCGATCCCGAAGAGGAGCGGCCGGATCACCGTGCGGTATATCATCGCGCCATCTCGTGGTCAAGGGGTTCTATCGTTATGGCCGAAACCCTATCTACCTGGGCGACGTGTCGGTCATCATGCCGGTCATGATATGGAGAGGACATGAGCGAACGGGACACGGCTGGTATCCTTGTACCCCCGCCACTCCTCTATCTGGCTCCGCTGGCAGTCGGCTACGTGTTCAGCCGGCTGTACCCGGTCCGATTGTTGCCACCGGTGGCGGCCGATCTGCTCGGTGGACTCCTCCTGGCACTCTGGCTGGCCGTGTCCATTCCCGCGATCCTCACGTTCCGGCGAGCGCGAACGAGTATCAATCCGATGGCCCCTTCCACGGCGCTCGTCGTGACCGGACCGTTCCGCTTCACCCGAAACCCGTTGTATCTGGGGCTTGTCTTCGGCTACTCCGGGGTGTCCATTCTCACTCAGGCATGGTGGGCGTTCGTGTTGCTTCCCGTGGTCCTTGTCGTGATGCAGCGCGCGGTCATTGAGCGCGAGGAACGGTATTTGGAGCGAAAGTTTGGTGAGGACTATATCCGGTACAAGGAACGCGTTCGGCGCTGGCTCTGAAGCGGTCATAAGATTTCGATGGCTGTCCTTTAATCTCGCCGGGATGAGAGTTTGGCAGAATGCTGTTGATCCGTCATAATGGCGATATGGCGAGGAAGAAAACCACCGTCTACATTGACGAGGCTCTGCTCAAGGCCACTAAAGTCCTGGCGGCCCGCACGGGCAAGAAGGAATACGAGATCTTTGAGGATGCCCTGCGCGGCTATTTAGGGCTCGGGGCACTCGAAAGGATCTGGGGGCGCAGTAAGATGACCGAGAAAGACGCTCTCGTCCTTGCCTATCGGGAACTTCACGCCGCGAGAGAGTAAGTGTTTTAGGCTGGTGCTGCCGCCGCACACTTTCTCGTGTCCGGCGACGCTCATCTCGCCGGGCTACGAAGCTCGCGGCTGCCTATCCTCACTCCGCGCGCGTTTCTCTCCATGCTGGAGAAAGGCGCAGGTTGCTAAGGTGTGTAGATTTGTGCGCCGTTCGCCATGTGGCAGCGCGGTTCGCGACGAAGAACGATGAATGCGCCGTCAACTCGCGACACCGACGTCCTCATCGTTGGCGCGGGGCCGACCGGCCTGGTGTTGGCCCTGTGGCTTGCGCGGCTGGGTGTGCGCGTGAGGGTCGTGGACAAGAAGGCGGAGCCGGAGACGACGTCGCGCGCGGTTGCCGTGCAGGCGCGCACGCTTGAGCTGTATACTCAGCTCGGCCTCGCCGGCGCGGTCGTCGAGCGTGGGCGGAAGCTCGTTGCCGCGAATCTCTGGGTGGCCGGCAAGCACAAGGCGCGTTTTTTCTTCGGCGACATGGGCGCAGGCCTCAGCCCATTCCCTTACGCGCTGGTCTTTCCCCAGGATGAGCACGAGCGTTTGCTGACCGACCGCCTGGCCGAGCTCGGCGTCGAGGTCGAGCACCGGACGGAGCTCCTGGGCTTCGAGGAGGCGGCCGGTCGTGTGCTCGCCCGCCTGAAGCGGCCCGATGGAGTCCCGGAGGCGTGTGTGGCCGTCTATATTGCCGGGTGCGACGGCGCGCATTCCACCGTTCGGGAGACGTTGGAGATCGGCTTCCCGGGCGGCGCGTACGCCCACCTGTTCTATGTCGCCGACGTGGAAGCGACCGGAGCGGCGATGAACGGCGAGGTACACGTCGCCCTGGACGCGACAGATTTTCTCGCCGTCTTTCCGTTGAAGGCCGAGAAGCGCGCGCGGCTCGTCGGCACGATCGGCGAGGAATCCGAACACCGGCACGAGACCCTGTCGTGGAACGACGTGAGCAAGCGCGTGATCGAGTGGATGCCGATCGACGTCGAGCGCGTGAACTGGTTCTCGACGTACCGCGTGCACCATCGGGTAGCCGATCAATTCCGTAAAGGTCGTGCGTTCCTGCTCGGCGACGCCGCGCACATCCACAGTCCCGTGGGCGGACAGGGCATGAACACCGGCATCGGAGACGCGGTGAACCTCGCCTGGAAGCTCGCCGCCGTCCTGCACGGGCGGGCGAACGCATCGCTCCTCGACAGCTACGGGCCGGAGCGAATCGCCTTCGCCCGGCGCCTGGTCGCGACGACCGATCGGGCGTTTACGGGCGTGACCAACCCCGGGGCCATCGCTCGACAAGTGCGGCTGGACATCGCGCCGCTCCTGATGCCGCTCCTGTTGCGACTCGCGGCAGTGCGGCGGTTCATGTTCCGCACGGTGTCGCAGACGGCGGTGAACTACCGTGGAAGCAGTTTGAGCGCGGGCCGCGCGGGGGCGGTTCAGGGCGGTGACCGTTTGCCGTGGGTGAAGGCAGACGCGAACGGCGCCGGCCAAGACAATTTCACACCGCTGACTTCGCTGAACTGGCAGGTCCACGTGTACGGCCGCGCCACGTCCGAGGTCCAGGAAGTGTGTGACAGGCGAACATTGGCGCTGCACGTCTTTGCATGGCGTCCAGAGATGGCGCGGGCGGGCCTGCGGCGCGATGCTGTCTATCTCGTGCGCCCCGACGGCTACGTGGCCTTGGCCGACCCCGTGGGCGGCGCCGCGGCGGTCACGTCCTATCTCGACGCGCGCAGGCTCACTCCGGCGAGGTAGAAGCTCAGGTCGCGGACGTCGCCGGCTCAGACCTTTCCCCCGCCGCTGTGAGGATGAATACGACGCCTCGTGTGCGAATGTGCCTCGGTGGGTGGCCGTGTATAAGGCGGACGCGACGGGAGGCGCAGCGGCATGGCTGTGGATCTCATCGTCAAGAACGGCACGATCGTGACCCCGCTGTCCAGCCTGCGGGGGCACGTCCTCATCAACGACGGCAGGGTGCTCGACGTGATGGTGCGGGACGATCTTCCGCCCGCGCGAGAGGTCATCGACGCGAGCGGCCTCCACGTGCTGCCGGGCCTGATCGACCCGCACGTCCACTTCCGCGAGCCCGGGCTCACGTATAAAGAAGACTTCGAGACCGGCTCGCAGGCGGCGGCCGCCGGCGGGATCACCACCGTGCTCGAGATGCCGAACACCGTCCCGCCGACCTCGAACGTCGAGGGGTTCCAGGCCAAGGCGGCCTGCGCGCAGGGCCGCTCCTACGTCGACTACGGGCTCTACGCGGTGATCGTCGAGGGCAATCTGGACCAGATCGTGCCGCTGGCCGAGGCGGGAGTGGTCGGCTACAAGATCTTCCTCGGGGAAACGGTGGGCAACATCCCCGCCCCCCAGGACGGTGAGATCATCGACGCCTGGCGGATCATGGCGGAGACCGGGCTGCGCTGCGGGGTGCACGCCGAGGACAACGGCATCATCCTCTACCTCCGGAAGAAGCTGCAGGCGCTGGGACGGACTGATCCCCTGGCGCACCTCGAATCCCGGCCGGCCGTGGCGGAGGCGGAGGCGATCTCCCGCGCGATCCTGTTCGCCCGCGAGGCGCGGAGCCGGCTGATGATCCTCCATATGAGTTCCGCCGAGGGAGTGGCGCTCATCCGCCGCGGGAAGGACAGCGGCGTCGATGTGGTCGCGGAAACGGCCCCCCACTACCTGCTCCTGGAAGGGGAGGACATGGTCCGGCGGGGCCTCGGATCGATCATGAAGATGAACCCGCCGGTCCGCTCCAAGGAGCACGGCGAGGCACTCTGGCGGGGCCTGCTCGACGGAACGATCGAAGTGGTCGCCACCGACCACTCCCCGCATTCTCCTGTGGAGAAGATGGCGGACAACCCAATGGGGGACATCTGGAAGGCGATCGCCGGCATGCCCGGGGTGGAGACCAGCGTCTCCCTCATGCTCACCCAGGTCAACGCCGGCCGGATGACCCTCAACCAGTACGTCAGGGCGCAGGCGGAGGGCCCGGCCCGGGCGTGGAACCTCTGGCCGCGGAAGGGCAACCTCGGGCGGGGCGCGGACGGGGACCTGACCCTTGTGGACATGAATAAAGAGGGGACGATCGACCAGAGCACGCTGCACAGCAAGAGCAAGGTGACCCCGTTCCACGGGTTCCGGGTGAAAGGGATGCCCGTGTCCACGATCGTCCGCGGCCACATGGTGATGAAGAACGGCGAGCTGTTCGGGAACCCCGTCGGGCAACTGCTGCGCCCCTGACCGGCCGCTACCCTTCCGCGACCAACAGCGCCAGCGGCAGCTGGCTGCCGAGCCGCTCGTGGCCGTTGTCGGTGATGATGAAGGTGTGGCCCAGGAACAGCCCGAGGAGGCCGTCCGGGGTGATCGGGTTGGGCTCCAGCATCAGCGTCATCCCGGGCTTGATAACCGCGTCCTCCGGGTCGGCGTGCACGGCTTCGACCGAGACATCCGGCGCGTGGCTCACCAGGTCCAGGCCGTGCAGGATGGTTGGTCGTGATTGATAGCCGCTCTTCCGGAAAAACTGGGCCCGCTCCCGGACCGCCTCGAACGTGTTGCCCGGGCGGAGCTCGTCCGCGAGGAGGTTGAACCCCGGCAGCACCACCTCGTCGAACATGCGGCGCACCTGATCGGTGGGCGCGCCGACGCAGATCGGGACTCCGGCCTGGGCCGTGTACCCCTCATAGCCTGCCGCGAGTTCATTCAGGATCAGGTCGCCCCGCAGCAGCCGTCGCGCCGAGGGCCGCGGGTTGCCGAAGATCATCCGAGGGCTGTCCATCGGCGTCGACCCGATGATCAGGAAATCGATCTCTCCCCCCCGCTCGAGGATCGCGTGCGCCGCCGCGGCTTTCAGGGCGTACTCCGGCACCCCCGGGCGCGCGGCGGCGACCATCGCCTGGAGCGCCGCCGCGCAGAGATCGCCGGCCCGGCGGACCCGCTCCAGTTCGGCGGGGCTCTTGACGACGAGAAACTCGTGGAAGAAATCCCCCACCAGCACGGCCTGCGCGCCGGGGAGCGCTTCGGTCAGCGTCCGGTACTGGTTGAGCGGGAGGTAGTCGCCGTACCGGGGATCGATCACGCTGATGCCCAGCCGCCCCTGCTCCAGCCGGAGCTCTCGGATCCGATCGACCAGCACCTCGGCGAACTGCCCGCGCCCGGCGGGGCGGACGTCCTTCACCGCCACCGCCCGCCGCGTCGCCTCGATGTGCGTGCCGCCCATGCCGTAGACCATGGTGGGGTCGCCCTCCCGGGGGACCAGGAGATACAGGGAGAGGGCGTGCCACTCGCGGTGGTTCGTCAGCCAGAACAGCCCGCCTCCGTAGCTCCAGTGGTTCGGGCCGCCGCAGACGATCAGCGCATCGAGCCCCAGCCGCGCCATCTTGGCGCGCGTGCGCTCATAGCGGCGCCGGTACTCCTCTTCCGGAAACCGGTCGTAGATCGCGTCCTCGTAATAGGGCGTGCCGCGCATGGGGACGAACGATGCGCGCTGATCGAGCGAGCGCCGAATGGCCTCGAACTCGCCGTTGCTCACCACACGCCTCCTCGCCGGTGCCGTGGGTCAGCGGGCCAGATCCAAGACGATTATTCCCTAGGAGAGGTGCTCTGCCATGAAATCGGCCACCAGCGGCCGGTACTTGTAGATGATGTTGTTGCAGACATGGTTGCCCTCGGGGTAGCAGACCCACCGCTTCGGGCCGCCCGCCTGCTCGTAGGTGCGGTGGGCGTCTTCGGGCGGGATCAGGTTGTCCCGCTCGCCGTGGACGATCAGGAGCGGGCAGGAGATGTTGCGGGCCACCCCCGACAGGGTCGCGCCCCGGGACTTTTCCAGTAGGTCGGTCGGGTCCCGGGCGCCCCAGATGTGCAGCCAGCGGGCAAGGTGAATCCCCTCGTGCAGCCGGCGCTCCTCGAGGCTGTGCAGCCCGCCGCAGGACGCCACCGCCCTGAGGCGCCGCTCGAACGCAGCGCAGCGGGGCGCCAGGTACCCGCCCAGGCTGACCCCGCAGACGCCCACCCGCGTTCCGTCGACGTCGCGGCGCGACAACAGGTAGTCAATCGCGCTCGACGCGGTGACCTCGAAGTCCACCCGCATCTTCATCTGATACCAGGTCTCGCCCTGGCCGGGGCCGTCCAGGGTCAGGGTCGCCAGCCCGCGCCGGAGGAAGAACGCTTCGAACGTGGCGTGCTCCTCCTTGGCGGAGTCCAGCCCGGAGAGAAAGAGCACGACCGGCGGACGGGCCGGGCCGCGGGGCTTCCGGAGATACGCCGGGATCCGGATCGTCTCCAGCGGAAACTCGACACGCTCGCCGGGAGGATCCAGGAAGGGCAGGGCTTTGCGGTAGCAGTCAACGCGCTTCCGGTGCCCCGCGTCGTACTCGGCGAGGTTGTGGACCCAGCTGAAGACGGCGAAGTGATAGGCGAGCGCCGCCCGGTAATAGGCCTCACCGGCGGTCATCTCCCGGCCGTCCCGCGAGGCGTCCTCGGCCAGGTGCTCGTGCTCCCCGCCGAGCCTCATCCAGGCCGCGTACCACTCCTCCCAGGCCGCGAGGCCGGAGACCGTCCGCTGGTAGTCGTTGGGGTCGATCCCGTTCGCGAGAAACCGAGGCTGCCAGCTCCGGACGACGCGGGTGAGCGTGGGGTCCGCTACTGCCACCGCGGGTCGCCCGTCCACCGGCCCAGTTTGGTCATTGCCGCGGTGACAAACCCCAGCTGCACCACCTGGTCGTAGGCCGGCTTGACGTCCGGCGTGATCGTGCCGTTCAGGACCTCCTGGTCCAGCCCGGCCTCGACCACGTCCCGGCGCAGCCCTTCGTTCACCGGCCAGATTCCGCGCGCCGCCAGCGCGTCATACGTGCGGGCCACGATGTCCGGGTCGAACTTCGTGTACTTGATTCCGATCTCGATCACGCGGCCGCGGTTCTTGTAGATGAACCGGTTGGCCTCCACCAGCGCCGAGACGGCGTCCTGCAGCAGTTTGGGATCGTTGCGCATGACATCGCCGGTGGTCACGTAGGCGGCGTACCAGCCTTTGGGGAGCACGTCGGAGAGGTAGGCCAGGATGTGCAGCGAGGGCTTCACCTTCGCCGCCTCAAAGACCTGGTCGACGTGGAGGACGAACGCGTCCACCTGGCCGGTCGCCAGGGCGGGGACCCGCGAGCCCGTGGCGATGTTGAGGTACTGCACATCCCGGGGCGTGAGCCCGCAGGACTGCAGCACCGCCCGCGCCATCACCTCGGCGTACGCGCCGGCGCCTCCGGGCGTCCCGATCTTCTTCCCGCGCAGGTCCTCGCACCGCTTGATCTCCGCCTGAACCACCATCGCCACCGGGTGTTTCATGGCGTACGTGCCGACCGCCCTGAAATCCCCCCCGCGCGCGGTCGCCGCGATGAACGGGGGCACGCCGGGCGCGGCGATCTGGATGTCCCCGTGTCCGCCGATGAGAGCGCGCATGGCGGAGGGGCCGCCCTCGAACGTGAAGATCTTGGCCTCGATGCCGTACCTGGCGAAGATGCCCGTCTCCTGGGCGACCCACGGCGGAATGTGCACGAGGTTGGGCGGAGTCGTCGGCATCGCCAGCCCCAGCACACGGAGCGTCGGCTGCGCCGCTGCCGCCCCACCGGCGCCCGCGAGCGCGGCGGCGATGAGGATCCCGGCGATGAGATGCCGTCCCTGCGGCTTGGACATGTGTGCCCCCCTTCGTTGCGAATCTACTCTTGCTGCGCCACGTGCAGCCAGGGCGCTACGGAGCGCTCGATCCTCCGCAGCAGGCTCGTCAGGCCGACCCCCAGGATCATGAGCACGACGATCGGGACGAACAGCCGGTCGGTCCGGAAGTTATTGGCGTACTGGACGATCATGTAGCCGAGCCCGGTGATCGCCGTGTAGAACTCGGCGACGATCATCCCGACGAGCCCCCGCCCGATGCCCAGCCGGATCCCGGCAAGAATGTACGGAGCCGCGGACGGCACCATCAGGTCGCGCCACATCGACCACTCCCCCGCGCAAAAGGACCGGGCGACCTCGAGCAGCTTCGCGTCGGTGTGCTTGACCCCCTGATAGGTGTTGATGAGGACGGGGAAGACGCAGAAGAGGAAGACCAGGATCACCTTGGCCTTCACCTGGAACCCGGCCCACAGCACGATCAGCGGGATCAGGGCCACGGTGGGCGTCGCGTAGAGGGCGTTGATGTAGGGCTCCAGCGCGTACTCGACCGTGGCCCCACGGGCCATGACCACCCCGACCGGGATGCCGATCGCGATCGCCAGCGCGAGGCCCAGCGCCAGGACCACGAGGCTGCCGCGCAGGTAGAACCACAGCTCGCCCGTGCGGGTGAGCTCGGCGAACGCCCGGCCGATCTGAGAGGGGTAGGCGAAGATCACCGTGTGGATGGCCCGGCCGTAGATCTCCCACGCCGCCAGCCCGATCAGCACCGACAGGCTGCGGATCGCCGTGGGGGAGAGCCGGCCCGTCACGGCGCCTCCCCGCTTCTGGCCACTTCCGGCTTCAACTCGTTCCAGATGTAGCGGCGAAGGGTCGCGTACCGGGGAGACCCGCGCACCGCCTCGGGATCGCGCGGTCTGGGGATGCCCACATCGATGAGTTCTTTGATGCGGCCGGGCCGGTGCGTCATCAGGGCGACCCGGTCTCCCAGGATGATCGCCTCGTCGATGCTGTGGGTGACGAACACCAGCGTCTTCCGCTGAATCCGCCAGAGGCGGAGGAGTTCCCCCTGCATCACCTCGCGCGTCTGCGCATCCAGCGAGCCGAACGGCTCGTCCATGAGGAGCACGCTGGGGTCCACCGCAAAGGCGCGCGCCAGCCCGACGCGCTGCTGCATCCCCCCGGAGAGCTGGTACGGATAGTGTCCCTCGAAGCCCTGAAGGCCGACCATCTCGAGGTAATGCCGGACGGTCGCGCGGACCTCCTGGTCGGGGCGGCCCTGCACGCGCAGCCCGTACGCGACGTTGCCGGACACCGTCTTCCAGGGGAACAGGCCGAAGTGCTGGAAGACCATGGCGAGGTCCCGCCGGGGACGGGTGATCTCCTCGCCGTCGGCGAGCACCCGGCCGGTGTCCGGCCGGATCAGCCCGTCGATGATCCTGAGCAGCGTTGTTTTCCCGCAGCCGCTCGGCCCGATGACGCACAGGACCTCGCTCGGCTGGATCTCCAGGCTGCACTCCTGGAGGGCCGCCACCGCGCCCCGCCGGAAACTCTTGCCCACCCGGTCCACGACGATGCGGGGACTCTTCCGCCCGGCGCTGCGGGGGACCGTGGCGACAGGATCACCGCCGACGTTGTGCTGGCTCATGCGACGGTGCAGTTCGCCCACCCTAAAGCGATCCCCTGTGCCTGCGGCGTGAGCCAGGACGTGCCTGCGGCAGGAGGCCCTGCGCGGCCCCACGAACGCGAGGGTGCGGACGTGTCCGCGATCAGCCGTCTGATCGTCGGGGAAGGGGGTCCCTATGGAAACGGTTCGTGCCGTCGCGGCCGTCGGCTCACGCGCCCGCCTCGCCGGGTCCATCTGTTCTGCGCCGGCGTGGGCGGCCGCGCTGCTCGTGATCGCCCTGCCCGTCATCGCGGCCGATGTGGCGCTGCCGCTGCCGAACGTGGACATTCCGCCGATCAAGGAAAAGACCGGTTCCTTCGACATCATCGACATCGATCAGGCGGCCCACCTCATGTACGTCGGCGACCGGATCTCGCAGGGCGTGGACATCTTCGACGTCTCGACCCCCAGCGCCAGGTACCTCCAGACCGTGCCGACCGGGCCCGCGAATGGCGTCTCGATCGCGAAGAACGTGAAGAAGGTGTTCGCCGGGACCAACGACAGCAGCGTGGCCATCATCGACATCGATCCCGCTTCTCCCACGCGCAACACCGTGATCGCGAAGCTCAACACCGGCGGCAGGAAGCGGGCGGATGAGATGGACTACGACCCCCGAGAGAAGAAGCTCT
>Ga0209154_1000279_pt1 | contig 36364 bp, 32 predicted proteins | sample GraSoiAngelo_121_FD_185878 | JGI IMG/M metagenome (GOLD analysis project Ga0209154, IMG submission 185878) | Grasslands soil microbial communities from the Angelo Coastal Reserve, California, USA - 14_0919_12_20cm (SPAdes) (version 2) | ecosystem: Environmental > Terrestrial > Soil > Grasslands ... | reverse complement strand
ATGCGCGACACCGTCATCCGTTGTCCGTCCCGAAACGCGCCGCTGCCGCGCGCCGCGTGCCAGCGGGCTCCCAAGGCCGGCGCGCTCGCGACGCCCGCCACCACCTCGCCGCCGGCCTCGATCGCCAGCAGGGTCGCGAACACCGGAATGCCGCGCACGAAGTTGCGCGTGCCATCGATGGGATCGATGATGAGCCGCGCCTCCGTAGGTCCCGGGGCTTCGCCTTCCTCTTCGCCCAGCACGCCGAGCTCGGGGTGGTTCTGGCGCACCGCCGTCCGGGCCATCGCTTCGATCGCCTGGTCCGCCTCGGTGACGGGGCTCAGATCCGGCTTCTCCTGGACGCGAAGTCCGGCGGTGCGAAACCATCGCAACGCCAGCTCGTCTGCGCGCTCAGCGAGCTCGGTGAGAAAACGCAGCCAGTCGGCGGGGGACATGGAATCGGAACGTGAGTGGAGCGGATGGGATTCGAACCCACGACCCCCTGGTTGCAAACCAGGTGCTCTCCCAGCTGAGCTACCGCCCCTGATAGGCCACAAAGATAGCAAGCCGGCTACTTCGGTCGGATGATCCGCGTCACCCTGCCGCGCCTGTCGACCACCAGGATCGGCAAGCGGAGGATGTCGTCGCCCAGTTCGATCTGGGAGAAGGACGCTTGCGCGCGCAGTCCCGCAACGTTGGCGACGGTGTACGGCTCGGAGGCGGCGTAATTCACCACGTACCCGAGGTCCCCCATCGAAGCCGTGGTAATGACGCTCAAGGGGTTCGGGACGCCGTTATCCAGGAACCCGGTCATCAGCTCCGTCTCGAACACCGTTTCGCGCCAGTGGCCGTCCCGCGTGGCGGGACCGCAGCAGTTCTCCACCGGCACCTTCGCGCCCGCGCTATAGGGTTGACCTCCGTTGCGGTCAAATGCCGCGGTCGCCTGTGCGCCGACGAAGTGCGGGTCCGTGCCGCCCGCGCCCGGCACCAGACTGAGAAGTTGCCAGATCGTACCGAAGCCGAGGACATGACCCATCTCGTGGCGGACGACCTCGTCGAACTGACCAGCCGCGAGGAGGCCCGCGACATCGGCCGTGTCGAAGTGCATCACGCCGACACCCGGCTGAAAACTTTGATCGCGGACGAGACACGGACCAGCCTGGCCGAGGATCTTCCCTGGACCGTCGATCGAATCGAGCCGGACGAAGATGATGATGTCGTCGATGGTCTCGTTGATCACGGGCGTACCCGGGCCACACGTGCCCGCCGGGAAGCTGGCAAACTCATCCGGCACGTCGCCGTAGATGAGCCGCTCCCATTGCGCCGCCGCACTCTCGAACGCTTCCCGTTGGGCGGGTGTGACCGCCGTCAGGTAGCGGACGTCGATATGATACGCAGCGCTCACGCCGGTCGCGGCCAGAGTGACCGGGTTCCCCGTGATGCCGCTACCGCTCGCCGTGGCGGTAAGCGTGTTCGTGCCCAGCTGGACGGTCCAGCTGCCCACGGTGGCTACACCGTCGGCCCCGGTCGTGGCGTTCGCGCCCGTGACGCTCCCACCGCCGCTCGCCACCGCGAAGGTGACCGCCACGTTGGGGACGGGGAGGCTCGCCGCGTCCCGCACCACGACCGCCGGCGCGATGTTGAGGGCGTACCCTGTGAGCCCCGTCTGGCCGTCGCCGGGGCCCGCCGACACGCTGGCGGGCGCACTCGGCTGCACCGCCGTGGCCGTAAAGGTGACCGGGTTGCCGGTGATTCCTGAGCCCGCCACGGTCGCAGTGAGCGTGTTCTCTCCCGCGCCGGGACCGAGCGTCCAGCGTCCTACCGTCGCCACACCGTTCCCGTCGGTTTGGGTCGCGCCGCCCGACACGGTCCCGCCGCCTGCGGTGGCTGCGAACGTGACCGCGACTCCCGGCACATGGTCCCCATAGGAATCGCTGACCTGCACCGAGGGCGGCGTCGACACCGAATTGTTCGTCGCGGCGGTCTGACTGTCGCCGACCAGCTTGGTGGCAGAAGCCGGGGGGCCGGCGGTCGCAGTCGCCGAGAACGTCGCGGGAGAAACGCTCGTGCCGGCCAGCGAGGCCTGGACCAGCTGCTGCTGTCCGGGCGTCGTACCCAGCGTCCACTGGATGGTGGTGAGACCGGAGCCGTTCGTCGGGCCGCTGGGGTTCGAGAGGCTGCCGCCACCGAGCGTGACCGCGAACGTAACGGTGACGCCGGTCATCGGCCTGTTGCCCGCATCCACGACTTCGAGCGTGAGCGCGGATGGCAGGGTCGCGCGCACCACGCCCGTCTGTCCATCACCGCCTGCTTTGATGAGCTGGGCCGCCGCCTGCGCCACGGACACGGTGACCTGGGCGCTCAACCCGCCCGTTGTCGCGACCGCATGTGCGCTGCCGTTGCCGACCGCGGTCACCAAGCCGAACGCGGACACCGTGGCCACGCCACTGTTGTCGGAGGACCAGACCACGCTAGGATGCTTAATAGTGTCGGCCCGCTGGTCCAGCACGACGGCCACAACCTGCCGGGTCGCGCCGAGCGACGTGAAACTCAGCGAACTGGGAGCAACGTGGAGGGTCGTGGCCACGGGAACGAACGGCTCCGTTCCCTTGCAAGCGGCCAGAGCGATGGTTACAAACGTGATCGGGGCCCAGAGGCGACGCGTTACCGGCATCGGCGTTACCATTCCCGCCCCGGTGCATGGGGCGACTCTTGGAAAGTGCTGCCGGACGAGCATTCTCGGTAGGGGAGAGTTCCCGGCATGAAACGCGTCGCGGCGGTGTTCCTCATGGCGGCCGCCTGTCGGGCCGGTCCCGCGCCCTTACGACTCGGTACCACGTACACGGTACAGCAGTCGGGCGCGCTCGCGGTGCTCGAGTCGCTCTGGACGGGCCCTGCTCCCCTGACCACCGTGGTTGCCCCCTCGGGGCAGATCCTGCGCGCCGCCGCGAACGGCGACTTGGACGTCGTGATCACCCACGCGCCGGCGCTCGAACAGCGGCTGCTCGTCGGACCGGGACACGCCCTGCTCCGCTGTCCGCTCGCTGCCAGCCGGTTCGCCGTGGTGGGACCCGCGGCGGACCCCGCTGGCGTCGCGACCGCCGCGACCGCCGCGGAGGCGTTTCGCCGCATCGCCGCAGCAGGCGGGCCGTTCGTCTCGCGCGGCGACTCGTCCGGCACACACGTGAAGGAGCTCGGGCTGTGGCGGGCCGCGGGAGTGACGCCGGCGCCGCGCTGGTACCTCGAGTCGGGCGCCGACCAAGCGGCGACGCTCCACCTCGCCGACGAACGCCGGGCCTACGCCCTCGCCGATCTCCCCACCTACGCGAAGCTCGACGGGCTGGCGTCCCGCATTCTGTTCGCCGCCGACACCGCGCTCACGAACCCGTACACGCTGTACCTGGTACGCCGTCCGGCGCCGCATCCCGACGCGCGGGCCTTCGCGACGTGGGCGATACACGCCGGGCGCGAGGCGGTGCTCGCGCTCCGGCTTCCGGGCGGTACGCCGGCGTTCGTGCCGCGGCCAGGCGACTGCGAAGCTACTGCGAAATCGTGAGGGAGTACCCGGTGAGCGGGCGCAGTTGGAAGTCCGACCCGGCTACGGCCTCGACGGTTGCGGCGTATTGGCTCAGCTTGCGGGTGTCGGGGACGCCGATTGTCACCACGGCGCCGTTCGTCAGCGTCCCGGTGACGGCCAATCGGGTCACGATGGTCAGGGGCTGGGAGAAGACCCGCAGCCCCGCCGCGGCCGTGATGCTCGTGGGCGCCAGCGGCCCTGTGAACCTGAACTGAATCGCGCCGTCCGAGCCGGCGTTGGGCGTCGTCAGCGAAACGGTGAGCACTCCCGCCACCGGACCCGTGCCCGCGTCGCTGCTGCAGCTCCCGACGCCGCCCAGCGCCAGCGCGACCAGCAGCCATCGCCCGAGCCGCTTCATCGAGACGCTCCTTTCCGCTTAGCCGCGCTCACGAGCGCCCGTGGCTGGGGCGTGAGGGGTGCGCCGGTCGCCTGCACCCAGGCGAGAAAATCGCCCAGATCGAACTCGCCACTGTTGTTCCCCAGCTGGTCGAGGTCTGTGAGCTGCGCCGCCGTGAGCGCGCTCGCCCCGTTGAGCAGCTGCGAGACGACGTCCACCGTGTTGAAGGTCTCGAGGAACACCGCCCGCACGGAGTACGGCCGACCCATCGGCAGCGTGACGCTCAGGTCCTTGGTGACGGTATCGCCCGCCCAGCCTTGGAACGTGCGCACGACGCTCGTGTCGGTGGCCGTGAGGGTCACCGGCGTCCCGTCGGCGACGAACCTGCCGCTCGGCACCGAGCCCGAGATGGTGCCGCCGCTGGTGCTGCCGTAATCGACCTGGTGCGATCGAGCCAGCGTCACGGTGAGGGTTTCCGGGCTGGCGCCCGCCGTGTAGCTGAAGCTGCGCGCCTGCCCGCCGGACCAGGAGACGAAGACGTGCCGGGTGCGACCGCCCACCGTGAACTGCGTATCCGCCACGCTCACACTGTGCATCGTGCCCGGCGTGAGAACATCCCGGAACAGGTGATACGTGACGGCGTCGAACTGGATCACGGCGGCCGTGTCCGTCGCGCGCACCACCCAGACAGGATAGCTCAGGCGGAACTGCATCGTCCCGTTCGGCACGAGCTGCGTGATCTGATCGACCACCAGGCCGGCGGGCAACCCGTCTGAGTTCCGTACGGCAGCGGGGACGCTGGTCTGACTGAACGTCCCGTTGCCCGTGGTTCCAGGATAGGGGTCGCCCGCGTCGCTGTAGTCGTAGCACCCCGCCGTCGGGCCGCCACAGCCGTACGGGCTCGCGTCGAGATTGCCGAAGCCGTCCGCCTGGATCACCTCGAGGCCGTGGATCGGCCCGCTGTTCACGGAATCGTGTTGGGCAATCTGCGTCGAGTCCACGTGATAGATCAGCAGCCCACCGCCGCAGGAGGCGGGGGGGGTTGGGCCTTGGTACCAAACTTGGCAGTTGTGCTCAATCATCGCCGTATCGGCCTCCACCGCCTGACGATTCTCGAGCAGGAAGTATTCACCCCGAGGGTTCGATCCAGAGACCGGAAGGTAGAACGCCGTGTCAGACGTCGGTGCCGCGCCGAAGCTGTGGGTGCCAGCGCTGCCGAGCGGCACGATCGTCACCCAGCCCAGCTGGCTGAGCGACCACGCGTCCATGCGCGATGGGCTGAGGGGCGATGAGTAGTTGCCGGTGCCCATGAGGCTCCACTCCCCGACGCCTTGACTGAGGTAGCGGGTATCGTACAGATCGGGCAGCCCGAACCCGTGGCCGGTCTCGTGCACCACTGTTCCCACCGGCATGATCTCGCTCGGGTCGCAGCCGTCCACGCCGCCGCCCACGCCGCTCTCGAGGATGTAGTCCGCGACCTTGATAGGAACACCCCGACCGTTCACGGAGTGCGTTGTGTAGGGCACGGCGATGTTGAATGCGTTCTTCAGGTAGGAATGGTGCGCCCACAGATGGTTGTTCGTCGGGCCCTCGCATTCGCCGCCGATGGCCGGGTGAATGAACACCACCAGGTCCACGTAGCCGTCGCCGTCGGAGTCGTATTGCGTCCAGTCCACCTGATTATCCAGCTTGCGCAGCGCCTCCCGTAACCCGGCCTGCATCCGCGCCTTTGCCTGCGAACTGAACTGCCCGTTGCAGTTCGTGGTGCCGGCGGGACTCCCGCTGCACGTGCCCGGGACGCCGGTGTAGGTCACTTCGTTGGAGTCGAGCGCTGCATACCCGTAGGATTGACCCTGCACGCTCAGGAGACCGTTCGACATCTGCTCGTAGAAGGAGCGGTACGTGTACGGACGGCCCGCGGAGGCGCCCGTGGGGGAGGCCGCGAACAGCACCTGGTTGTACTGGGTAGTGTTGCGCAGCTCCGTCGCAGGCGTGTCCTTGAACTTGAAGAGGATCGCCGGGACCCGGAGCACGCCCGACACCGCCGCACTGGAGGCGAGCGGCGCGCCGGCGGCGAGCGGCGCACCGGCGGCCGCCATCGGGGCGTTCAGGGCGCTGAAGCTGCGGCGCGACAGGAGTTTCGCCCGCAGCGCCCGCACTGCCCGGGCCTGGCGGCGCCACACGCCGTCCTTGCGAAAGTCTAATCCCTTGATTTCGCGGCGCATGCGAGGCGGAGGTGCCTGCTGGGCACGAGTCGCCCCGGGCACGCTCAGCGCACAGACCACGGCCACCAACACCAGCGAACGGGGCGTCACAGGGAATCCTCGGAGCGTGAGCGGGAACCGGCGGCTACGGCAATGAGCCTAAGCCGGTGACGCCGGGGGGGCTGTGTCATGTCTCACACGGCGACCGGCGAGTAGTACCCCAAGCAGCATGAATCCGACCACACCGCCGATGACTTTCCCTCTGTAGAGCCACGGGCTCGCTTCATCGGCCGGCGTGACGAAGCCCAGCACGATGGAGAAGAGGACAGCGGCGGACCCGACCAGCCCGGCCAGAGCCGTCGTGACGGTCCGCTGGCGACGCAGCCGCAGGTACGCCAGAAACAAATACAGATAGGGGATGAAAAACAGGATCAGGGTGGTCTGCGTGAGCACCAGATAGGCGTTCTTCACCGTCGTCCCGACGAGACTGGCGATCACGAAGACCGTCGCAATCGCACCCTGAACGAGTAGCCCGACGTACGGCGTCTGCCACCGCGGATGGATCCGCCCGAACACCGCGGGCAAGGCGCCATCCACGCCGGCGACATACGGCAGCCGCGCAGAGCCCGCGAGCCATGCGCCGACACCACCCAGGTTCCCCAGCACGAGCAGGATGGCGACGATTGCCGCCACCGGCGCGAGCCAGCCCGCGCCGAGCCGCTCGACCAGGGCGGCGGTCGCCTGCGGCATGCCGTTGGTGATGCTCACGGTGTCGTGCGGCAGCGCGACCAGCATCGCCGCCGTTCCGAGGACGTACATCGCGACGATCGCGAGCCCCGAGACCGCGATGCCGCGGCGCAGGGTGCGCGCGGGGTCGTGGATCTCGTCGCCCAGCGTGGGCGCCAGCTCGAGCCCGGCAAAGGCGAACGTCATGGTGGCGAACAGGTTGATGGACTGCAGGTCGAGGCTTGCAGGAACCAGGCCGCGTGCGGTGACGGGCGTCGCGCTGCCGTGCGTCGTGAGCGACCAGATCGCGAGCACCACGAAAATGAGTCCCGGCAGCCACGTGCCGTGGCCGCCCAGATTCTGTAGCCGCTTTCCCACGCGCAGGCCCACGACGTTCATGCCCACCGCCAGCCATAGCCCGGCGAGCGACAGCGCCGCGATGAACACGTTGTTGTCGCCCAGGTGCACGAAGCGCGGGCCGGCGGCGTACGCGGCGATCGCCGCCGTCGTGACGAGCAGCGATGGGAAGTAGAACAGGTTGTTGACCCAGTACCCCCACCCCGCCACGAAGCCATGCAGCGGCCCGAAGGCGCGCCGCACCCACCGATAAATGCCCCCCGCGCCCGGGTCGATGTCGCTGAGCTCCCGTACGGCGATCGCCGACGGCAGGAAGAAGACCACCATCGCGACCAGCCACAATCCCAGGCTCGCGAGCCCGAACTGGCTCGCCGCCGTGGTCAACCAGCGGAGCCCGACGATAGCGCTGATGTTGAACAGCACCACGTCGCGCAGCCCCATGACCCGGGGGAGCCGGCCCGGCGCGGTCACGGCTCGGTCGGATGCACCTTCGCCGCCAACCAGCCGATGCCCGTTCCGAGCGCCGCCCCGCCCAGGACGTCCGTGGGAAAGTGCTTGCCGGCCGAGACCCGCAACACGGACACACCGAGCGCCCCCACGTAGAGCAGCGCAGCGTTGCGGCCCCGGTGCGGCAACCGTTCACGCTGAGCCATCACGAGATAGCTCGTCGCCGCAGCGAATGCGATCGAAGCGTGTCCGGACGGGAACGAGCGCTGGCTGTTGGGGTCGGCGGCCGCCGCCGTTGCGTCGGAGGTATACAGCACCGGTCGCTTGCGGCGCACCAGCACCTTCACCCAGTCGGTGGCGGCCAGCGTCCAGCCGAGCGAGTTGGCGAACACCGCAACGTGCCCGCGGCGTTGCGCCGCAGTGGCGCCGTCGAACGACGTGAGCCCCGCGAACCCGATCACGCCCGCGAGCAGCACGGTACTCGTCGTGCTCGCGGAGCCGGAGAACGTGTGGAGTGCGGAGCGGTCGATTCCGGGGAGCGACGCCGGGTCGCACGGTGCCGTAGATCCGCAGGACGGGCCGCTCTTCGGGAGCTTCGTTGCCTCGGGGATCAAGGCGACCACGCCGGCCGCGACCACCGACGCCGCGTCCCCCCAGCGCACGCTGTACGGTGCCTGCCCCCGGGCCGACGTGCCGGAGACGGCGAGAAGGACGAGGGCGGCGGCCAGACGACGCATGCAGGACTCCGATCGGAACGGGCGGCCTTCAACTTACGTAGACTCGACGAGGCGCGCTCACGGCTCGCATCTCTCGTGGCCTTGCGGTTTTAGGCCCTCGCCGTTACCGTTGGGCTGAATTTTGCCACTCCTCGCCCTGGGGGCCCGTGAACACCGAGACCCTGCAGCACATCGCATTGTTCGAGAAGTGCAGGAATTTCCTTCCCAAGGCGCGCGAGGTCCAGGCATCTGGGCTCCACGCGTGGTACAAGCCGATTTCCCGGTCCGAAGACACGGTGGTCGTGATCGAGGGCAAAGAGCGGATCATGATGGGCTCCAACAACTACCTGGGGCTCACACATCATCCGGAGGTCCTGGCCGCCGCCAAGGCGGCGCTCGATCGCTACGGCTCGGGCTGCACCGGTAGCCGGCTCTTGAACGGGACGCTGGACCTGCACCAGCAGCTGGAAGGCGAGCTGGCGCAGTTCTTCGGCAAGGAAGCCTGCCTCGTGTTTTCGACCGGCTACCAGGCGAACTTGGGAATTGTGTCGGGACTGGTGGGTCGCGGGGACGTCGTCTTCCTCGACAAGCTCGACCACGCCTCGATCGTGGACGGCGCCAAGATGTCCTATGGCCAGACGGAGCGCTTCAACCACGGCGACGTCAGCAACCTCGAGCGCAAGCTGCAGCAGGTGCCCCCGGGCACCGGCGTGATGATCATCGTCGACGGCGTCTACTCGATGGAGGGAGACATCGCCGACGTGCCGAACCTCCTCAAGATCGCGCAGAAGCATGGCGCGGCGCTCGCCATCGATGACGCGCACGCGGTGGGTGTGCTGGGCCCACGGGGCGACGGCACCGCGGCGCACTTCGGCCTGAGCGACGACGTGGACCTGATCGTAGGCACGTTCTCCAAGTCGCTCGCGTCGATCGGCGGGTTCGTGGCCGGTCCCGAAGGGGTGATCGAGTTTCTCCGCTACAATGCCCGGCCACTCATGTTCACGGCCGCGCTGCCGCCCTCCAACACCGCCGGCGTGCTGGCCGCCCTGCACGTGATGCAGCGCGAGCCGGAGCGGCGGGAGTGTCTTTGGGTCAACGCGCGCCGGCTCCAAGCGGGCCTCCGGTCGATGGGGTTCGACATCGGGACGACCGAGACGCCCATCGTCCCGTTCCTGATCGGGGAGTTCGAAAAGACGCTGCTCTTCTGGCGCAAGCTGTTCGACGCCGGCGTGTTCACCAATCCCGTCGTGCCGCCGGCGCTGCCGCCCTCGCGTTGTCGGCTGCGCACCAGCGTGATGGCGACGCACTCGGCCGATCAAATCGACTACGCCCTGGAGACCTTCGGCAGGCTCGGAAAAGAGCTGGGGGTCATCTGAGCGCTCCGCAGATCGTGCCCGTTACGAACGGGCGCGGTCTGGAGCGGTTCATCGGCTTTCCCTACGACCTGCACCGCGGCGACCCGCTCTGGGTGCCGCAGCTGCGGATGGACGTCCGGACCCTCCTCACGCCGGGCAAGAATCCCTTCTTCGAGCACGCCGAGGCGCAGTATTTCCTCGCCGTCCGGGACGGCCGCCCGGTCGGCCGCATCGCCGCCATCAAGAACGACGCCCACACCCGCGAGCATAGCGATCGGGTCGGCTTCTATGGCTTCTTCGAGAGCGTGAACGAGCAGGTGGTGGCGAATGCCCTGTTCGACGCGGCCGCCGGTTGGCTCTCGGGCAAGGACTTCCGGGTGATGCGCGGACCGATGAACCCATCGGTCAACGACGATTGTGGGTTGCTGGTCGCGGGGTTCGATACCCCTCCCACCATCATGATGCCGCACAACCCCTCATACTACGTGGCCCTGCATCAGGGCTACGGCTTCGCCAAAGCCAAGGATCTGATCGCGTTCGCGAGCCCGGACGGCCCCCCCCCCGAGCGCATCACGCGGGCGGTGAACGTCATCGCGCAGCGCAAGGGCATCACGCTGCGCCCGCTCAACATGAAGCGTTTCAAAGAAGAAGTGGAGCTGGTCAAGGCGCTGTACAACCAGGCGTGGGAGCGGAACTGGGGGTTCGTTCCGCTGACCAATGCGGAAATCGACCACTTGGCGAAACAGCTCAAGCCGATCGTGGTGCCCGACCTGGTCTGCTTCGCGGAGCGGAAGGGCCAGGTGATCGGATTCGCAGTCGCCCTGCCGGATTTCAACGTTGCCCTGAAGCACAATCCCTCCGGCCGGATCTGGGGCATCCCCAAGATTCTGTGGTACGCCCGGCGCATTCATCGTTGCCGCATACCGTTGTTGGGCACGCTAAAGGAGTACCGGGGGGCCGGCGTGGATGCGATGATGTACCACTGGATCTGGACCAAGGGCGCACTCCACGGCTACTACTGGGGCGAGGGCGGGTGGATCCTCGAAGACAACGCCCCGATGGTCAACGGCGCCCTGCAGCTCGGCTTCAGCCCCTACAAGACGTACCGAGTCTACGACAAACCGCTGTGAAGGCGTTCGTCACCGGCGGCACGGGATTCGTCGGTGCGCACCTCGTGCAGGCGCTGTGCGCGCGCGGCGACCAGGTGACGTGCCTCGTCCGCAACCCCGCGAAGGCGCACGCCCTCGGCTGGAGCGACGTGCGCCTGGTGCAGGGCGATTTGGACGACGCCGCCGCGCTGCGCGACGGGTGCGCGGGCGCCGAGGTGATTTACCACGTGGCGGGGCGCATCAGCGCCCGCGATACGGACGAGTTCATGCGCGCCAACCGCGACGGGACGGCGAACGTGCTCGAAGCCGCAGCGCACGCATCCCCGGGACGCTTCGTGCTCGTCTCCTCCCTCGCCGCCGCCGGGCCCACGACGCCGGGGAAACCCATCGATGAAACCCGTTCCCCATCCCCGGTCACGCCGTACGGCCAGAGCAAGCTCGCGGCCGAGCTGCTGGTCCGCGCGATGGCGGGCGCGTGGACCATCGTGCGGCCGCCGACCGTCTACGGTGAGTGGGACCGCGAAGTCCTCAAGGCCTTCAAGCTGGCCCGCATGGGGGTGGCGCCGGTGTTTGGTGACGGATCGCAAGAGCTGTCGGTCATTTACGCGGGAGATCTCGCCGCCGCGCTGGTCGCGGCGGCCACCACGCCCGCCACGGCCAACCGCGTGTATTATGCCGCGCATCCCGTCGTGACCACGAGCCGCGACCTCGTCCGCGCAATCGGCCGGGCGGTGGGACGGGAGCCGCGCATCGTGCCGCTGCCCGGAGTCCTGGCGCGGGGCCTCCTGTGGACGATCGGGACGATTGCGCACCTCGCGGGCCGGGCGACACTCTTGTCGGGCGATAAAGCGGCCGAATTTCTGGCTCCGGCCTGGACGTGCCGCCCCGACGCGTTGACCCGCGACGCGGGGTGGCGGGCGGTCACGGACCTGGAGACGGGATTGCGGCGAACGGCAGCCTGGTATCGAAGGGAGGGCTGGCTGTGAAGCTGGCGTCGTTCCTTGCAGCGTGGCGTCGCAGCGTCGGGCAACGGCTCACCGCCGTGGACGTCGTCACGCTGCTCTACATTGCCGTCGCGACCGCCGCCGTCCTGGCGTTCTCGGCCCAGGACCACGCGAGCTGGGACCTGCTGCTCACGGCACACGCGCTGCTCGTCACGCTCGTGCTCGTCGCCCCCCTGGCTCGCCAGGCCGGTCCTGTGAGCCGGTTCCTCGGCGACTGGTACCCGATGCTGCTGCTCGGCGCGCTGTACGCGGAGGTGGGCGTGCTCAACGTCGATCTGGGATACCAGCACGACCAGGTCATCCAGCGACTCGAACTGTGGGTGTTCGGCTCCCAGCTCTCCTACCGCTGGATCCGCGAGATGCCGAATCCGCTGCTCTCCTGGTTCCTGCACGCCTGCTACCTCGCGTACTACGCCATTCTGTACGCGTCGCCGCTCGGTCTCTGGTTCAGCGGCCGGCGGGACGCGGCCCGACGCACGATCTTCGCCGTGATGGTGACCTTCTACATCTGCTATGTGGTGTTCCTCTTCTTCCCCGTGGCAGGCCCCCGCTACACCTTCGACCTCGCCCACAACGCGGCCACGTCCGTCTGGCCGGCGCGGGCCACCCAGTGGCTGCTCGACCTCGGTGACTCATGGGGCGCCGCCTTTCCGTCGTCACACGTGGCCGCCGCCGTGGTCGCCGCGCTGTGCGCGCTGCGCTACTGGCGGCCTCTCGGACTCCTGCTCACCCCGTTGACGGTCGGACTGGTGCTGTCGGTGGTGTACGGCCAGTTCCACTACGCGGTGGACGCCGTGGCGGGACTGATCGTGGCATGCGCGGTGCTCGCCTCGCAGTACATCTACGCGTCGCAGCCTGCACCCGTCGCGGCGGCGCTCCCGGGACGCGAGCTCGAGACGGGCCGCGCCTAGTCGGTGAGACTGGCCGCGCGCGAGGCGACCGTATCCAGGTCTCCCCCCAACGCGTCCATCTTGACCTGGAAGCGGCAGTCGATGACGAGCAGTCCGATCACGTACACCGCGAGATTCACGAAGAAGATCACGCTGAAGATCAGCGGATACGGGAACCACATCCCGAAATAGAGCGCGAACCGCTTGACCCCGGGGTCGAGCTTCGAGCGGTCGGCGATGCTCGTCATCAAGAGGATCGCGGCCAGGGCGACGAGCACGAGCTTCCACGACACGAGGCCCGCCCAAGCGAACCCCGCGAAGATCGCCGCCTCGGACAGGCGGTCCACCAGTGTGTCGAGCCGCCGCCCCGCTTCGGACGCCAGGCCGTACGCGCGGGCGATGCCGCCGTCGATCCCGTCCAGTACCTGGCCGAGCGCCATCAGGCCGAGCCCCCCCGCCCAACCCGGCCGGCCCATCGCGACGGCGACACCTGCCGCCGCGCTCGCCGCGAACGACGCCCAGGTGACCTGCGCCGGCGACAGACCGAGCGTCACATGAGAGAGCCGCAGCAGCGGCCGGATCGCGCGGTCCAGTCCCCTGCCGAGCGCCGGCGCGAAGTCATACATGGTGCTGGGACCAGTAGACGGCGACGTTGGCGACCAGCAGCAGCACGAAGAGGACGCGCTCCTTCACCTTGTCGGGAATGCTCGCGAGCCACCCGCGCGTGACGAGCGGCGAGTAGGGGTAGAACGGCATCTTCTCGAAACTCACACTGTAGTCCATCGCGACGTGGATCGCGAAGAACACGATCGGAACCACGGTGCCGAGGAAGACGCACAGCGGGACGATCCACAGCAGCGCCACCGGTTCCTGAAGCGACGAGCGCCAGTAGTAGCCGCGCTTGTCTCTCAGTCCGATGGCCCGCAGGTAGAACGGGGCCTTGATGGCGTGGTCCACATCGACGCCGACGCCGAACGCATAGGCAAGCGCCAACTGCCCTCCGCGCAGCTCCATCGCCTGCGCGCCGAGGGTGGTCGCGAGGAAATGCGTGAAAACCGTCACGGCGCCGCGGCGCGCTCTTGTGCTCCCCGTCCGGAGAGCCACACCAGGCCCAGCCCGCCCCCGATCCAGACGAGATCCCGCAGGCGGCTCACGATGGCGGTATAAACGCCGAGGGCCGGGTCGAGCCCCAGCAGCTGGAACACGAGGTAAAGCGAGCCTTCCTTGGTCCCGACTTCGAACGGCACGACGAAGATGACGTTCTGCACGAGCGACGTGAGACCTCCGATGACGTACGCCTGGGCGAACGTGATGCTCAGGCCCACGCCCATCGCGATCAGCACATACTCGATCATAAAGATCGAGCGGCTGAGGTATTCCAGAGCCACCGCCTGAACGAACCGCCGGGGGCGCCGGTGATAGAACTCGGTGATCTGTTCATCCATGAGCGCCAGGGTGGCGCGCTTCGACTCGAGACGGCGCGCCAGGCGGTCGAGCAGCGGGATCCGATGCAACAGGTCCAACAGCCGCTCGAGCCCCCCGCGGCGGTGACCCGTCAACAGCAGCAGGACGAGCCCGGCCAGCACGACGAACGCGAGCGCCAGGCTCGCGAGAATCGCCGGGTTGCGCGGGAGCAGGAGGGCACCCAGCACCACCGCCGTGAGGAAGCTGAGCAACATGCCCAACGTGTGGAGGATCTGATAGATCACCACGGAGCCGGCCGCCCGGCGCAGCCCGAGCCACGGGGCGACCGCGGCGATCTTGAACGGCTCGCCGCCCACGTTGACCATCGGCGTCACGAAGTTGAGGGAGAAACTGGCGACGGTGATCGCGTAGGCTCGCCAGAACGGCGGGCGGCTCGGCTCGTCCGCCATGCTGAGCCACCACGCTCCCGCATTGCAGGCGCACACCACGCCGTACAGCAGGACGATCGGCACGAACAGCCACCCGGTCCGCACCGCGTCCGCCAGGAGGTGCCCGACCCCGATGCGCGCCACCAGGTAAGCGAACACCGCTGAGCCGCAGACGAACAGCAGCAGCTGCAGCTTGCGGCTCACGCGTCGTCCGGGATCGCGACCGTGGCGCCGTTGCGGGCGGCGATGTACGCGTGCTCGACGACGCTCGCCACCCGCCGGATGTCCTCGAGAAAGGGTCCCGCGGCCGCGCCGGGATCGCTGCGGTCGAGCGCCGCCACGAATCCCTCGAACAGGCCGGCGAACCACCGATGATACGCCGTTTTTTCGAGCTCCGCCGAGTAATCGAGCCGTTCCACCGCGCCCGCGCGCTCCAACCGCAGCTCACCACCCGTCCACTCGATCGCGCCCTCGTCGCCCACGAACCGAATCCGGTTCTCGCGGGCTCGCGCGGCCCACGTGAAGAACATGGTGACCAGTCGGCCGGGATAGTCGAACCGCAACGACGCCGTGTCTTCCACCTCGTAACGGGCGTGGCGCAGGCGGCCGGTCCACGCGCTCACGCTCGCCGGCATGCCGGCGATGTCGAGCAGCTGGTAGACGAGATGCGTGCCGTGGTCGAGCAACACGCCGCCCCGGCCGGCTGCGCTCGTCCCCCGCCACGGCGTCCCGCCCGCCACGCGCCCGGGGTCCGCCGTGGTGCGGTAGACCGAGAACTCGGCCAAGTGCCAGCGACCGATTGCGCCGTTCGCGAGCCATTCCTTGACCTTCATCCATACCGGATTGTGGCGGTATTGATGACACGGCATCACGATGCGCCCGCTGGCCCGTGCGGCGCCGGCGATCCGCTCCGCCTCGCCGCGCGTGAGCGCCACCGGCTTCTCGCACACCACGTGATAGCCCTGCTCGAGCCCCCACAGCGTGAGCTCCAGGTGAGAAGCGGTCGGCGTGCAGATGTCGATGAAATCGAGCGGGGCCAGGTCGCGGAGCTGGTCGCGTCGGCCGAGCAACGGGATCGAGTCTACGGGCGGCACATTGGCGGCGCTGTCCACCAGCGCGACCACCTCGACGCGACCGCGCAGCGCGGCGGCGTCGCGGAGTGCGGGGAGGTGTGACTGACGCGCGATGCCGCCCGCCCCGATGACGGCCCCCCGGTACCGCTTCCGTTCAGGTGATGCGGGCGTACGCATTCCGCTCGCCGTCGAGCAGGTCGCCGAGCGCGGTGGCGTTCCACTCGTGGATCCAGAGGAGCGCGACCAGGACCAGACTCATCCACACCGCCTCGGCCCAGAGGAACGCGGAGATGTGGGCCGCGACCGCCGCCACGCCAAGCAGCACGAAGCGAATGTTCTGCCCCAACCAGGCGCACAAGGGCAGCACGACCTCCTGGCGTGCGCGGTACTCGGCGCGGAAGTCGTCGGTGACGCCATGGCGTCGCAGCAGGCGGATGAGCTTCACCGTTCGCGGGAACAGGTGCGACTGTCGCTGCACGTAGTCGCGGTACACGCGCGCACCGAAGCGCTGCAGGACGGTCGTTTGGGGCCCGCCCGCGAGATCCTCCGGGAGATCCAGCTCGCCTCCGTTCCCGACACCGATGTACAGGAAGGCGTTACGGACGAAGTCTATGGCAGCGCTCTGGAAGGTGTGGGCGAGTCCCGCGGCGGCGACCAGCAGAAACGCGCCCGGCCCCCAGAACCCGGCGTGGATCAGCCGGTAGATCAGGTGGAAATAGAGGTTCACGAACCGGAGGTTGTCGCTGATGCCGTCCAGCGCCCGGCCGAACCGAGTGGAACGACCGCGCAGGCGGGCGAGCTGGCCATCCGCCGAATCGAAAATGTCCGAGACGATGAAGAGCACGAACCCGATCACGTTGGTCCAGCGGTCCTGGTACGCGAACAGGTGGCCGGCGACGAGCCCGATCACGAGCGACCACAGCGTCACCTGGTCAGCCGAAATCCCGGTCGGCTGGAGCGCGCGCGCGATCCGAATCCCGATGGGGCGGAAGAAATGCAGGTCCGCCCACTCCTCGACCGCCTGGCCCTTATGCGACAAGTCGTTCTGCGGCTTCACCGAGCACATCCTTCATGAGGGCGAGGGCGCCCATCGCCTGATCCTCGTCGATCACCAGGGGTGGATTGATGCGAACCTCGGGGTTGTAGATCATCGCGAGGACGCCGCGGGAGAGCAGCGTGTCGAAGATCCAGCGCGCGGTCTTCTTGTCGAGTAGCTGGCGGGTCCCGGGGACGACCAGGTCCATCCCGATCATGAGGCCGCGGCCCCGCACGTCCGACACGATCGGCAGCTCGGATTCCCAGCGCTTCATCTCCGCCAGCATTTTGTCGCCGAGCCGGCGGGCATGCTCCACCAGCTGGTCCTCGACGATCGTTTCGATCGTGACGCGCGCGGCCGCCGCCGCCAGCGGATTGCCGCCGTAGGACGACGAGCTGCCGCTGGGGTTGGCCCACGGCTTTGCAAACGCGACCTCCTCGCGCGCAATCACGCCGCTCATGGGGAAGCCGCCGCCGAACCCCTTCCCGACCGTGAGCACGTCGGGGAGCACGCTCTCATGCTCGATCGCGAACATCTTTCCGGTGCGCCCGAATCCGGTGATCATCTCGTCGCAGATCAGCAGCGCGCCCAGCTCGTCGGCAAGCTCGCGCAGCAGCTTCAGGTAGCCCGGCGGCGGAACCACGTTGCCGGCCGTGCCCTGGATCGGCTCCACGATGATCGCCGCCACGTCCCTCGTCGTCTCGAGCTGGATCTTGTGGCGCAGGAAGTCCACGCAATGCCACTCGCACGACGGGAAGGTCTTGCCGAAGGCGCAGCGCGCGCAGGACGCGTAGGGCGAGAGGTACGCGCCGGGCATCAGGGGCCCGAGCGCATGCTTGAAGCTCGAGCCGAGCAGCGGCAGGACGCCGCCGGTCTTGCCGTGGAAGCCGCCCCAGAAGCCGATGACTTCCGTATGGCCGGTGCGCGACTTGGCGAGCCGCAGCGCCGCCTCGATCGCTTCGGCTCCGCTCGAGTAGAACTGCGAGCGATTCAGGTCGCCGGGAGTGAGCTCGGCGATCAGTTTCACCAGCGCCGCGCGATGTTCCGTCGTGAAGCTGCCGACGTGCACGCGCGCGATCTGGCGCTGCATGGCCGCGACGTACTTGGGATGGGCATATCCGATGCTCGCCACGCCCACGCCGGCCAGCAGATCGACATAGCGGTTGCCGTCCACGTCGTACAGGAGGGCACCCTCGCCGCGGTCGATCGAGAGCTGGCTGAACAGCGCCACGCTCTGCGTGCCGGGGGCCAGGTACATCGCCTCCGCATCGAACAGGGCCTTGGACCTGGGACCGGGAAGGGAGAGCTGGGTGCGGCGCACCGTGTCTGTCACGAGTGTTTCCGATGTGCGACGCGATGGGTGATGTAAGCCGCGATGGCCTGCGCCGCGTCGTCGCGAAATGGCGCGAAGCTCGGCCAATCGTTGATGTCGATCAGCACGGGGCGGTCGGGCTCCGGAAAGGCGACATCGCCCCCGAACACCTCGAGCCCGAGCATCGCCGCGGCCTCGAACGCGAGCGCCTTGAGCCGGTTCTCGTCCACCGCGGGCCGCTCGCCCGCGAACCCCGCCTCCGAGCCGTACCAGTTGAAGAAACGACCGTCGGTCACGCCGTAGAACTTCACGACCGGACCGGGCACGTGCTCCTGCAGCGCCACCCAGGGAATACCGCGCCGGGTGAAGGCGCGGAGCGCGTCCGCCACCTGGTCGAGCGAGGCGGCGACCACGTCCTCTGGCCGCTCCGCATGCACGTCACCGCGCTTGATCCAGACCTTCTGGTGGTCAGGGCATAACGCCTTCAGTTCGCCCGCGGCCGGGAGCGGCGCGGAGCTGGCGTGGATGAGTGTGCGCGGAAACGGCACCGTACTGTCGCCCAGCCGCTTCACCAGGCGGTAACGGTGGCAGTTCAGCGCGCTCGACGGGCGGTTCACCACGACCGCCCCGTCGGACTCGAGCGGCATCAGCTGCTCGGCCGCGAGCGAGCCCTGGCACATGTTGAGGTAGAGCGGCGCCGTGGGAAGGCGACCCTCCTCGACCTCCCGCTCGGTAGTCCGGATCGCGCGCCAGCCCCGGGCTTCGAGTCGCGCCACCGTCGCATCCAGGATAGCCGTGTCGTTCACGCCGTGCTGCAGCGGTGAGTACGAGGGGTTGCGATAGATCGCGACTAATTGGGCCAAGGGGGCGTTGCTCCTCGAGTCCGATATCTACGTTTCGCGCGCGCCGAGCCACGCGTTGGCATGCTGGAGATCTGATGGGCGATCGATGTCGATGATGCGCGGCACTGCCACCGCCGCCACACGTCGCCCGCCCGCGACAACTGCTTTCAGGAAGCCACGCATCCTGTGACCGCCGGCGGAAACGGCCTCCGCAGCGGCGCTGCGGATCCCGGGGCTCAAGCCGTAGACCCCGCCCGTAACGCAGGGGGGATGGACCGGCTCGTCGCTCACGGCCTGGACGGCGTCACCGCCACCCCGGATCACGTACACGGGAGACTCGTCGTCCACGTACGGCGTCACAGCGAGCACCATCTCCGCGCCCTCCTCGAGGTGCCGCTCGGTCGCCCGGAAGACGGCCCGCCAGTCGTCCGGTCGCATGACCGTGTCCACCATGCTGCAGAATACCGGGCCCGCCGGCACCACCCGCAGCCCCTCGACCAGGGTATGCAGCGAAGATGGCGTACGGCACTCCACCACCGAAAGGGGGGGCCCGAACCGCCTCCCGTCAAGCAACCGCATGACCGCTGGGAAGTCCGCACGAACTGCGCACGTGAGGCTGCGACACCCCAGTGCGGCGAACGTCTCCAGCAGTCCCACGATCTGCGGCCGCCCGGCCACCTCCACCAGCGGTTTGGGCACGCGGATCCCACCTGCGGCGAGCCGCGAACCTTCGCCCCCGGCCAGGATCAATCCGTGCACGCTACTCGAGCACCCTTTCGACGTCGGGAAACCGACTGATCCGCGCAGTGGGCACCACCTCACCCCCCGGCGGCGCCCGGTCGGATGGGGCGAGCCAGCACGTCCGCAGGCCCAGGCCCGCGGCTGCGCGGATGTCCGCCTCGAAGTTGTCGCCCACCATCCACGCGCGCTGCGGTAAGGCCTGCAGCGCGGCCAGCGTGTGCGCGAAGATGCGAGGGTCGGGCTTGCTCCACCCCACCACCGCGGAGTCGCTCAGCACGGCGAAGAATCTCGCCAGGCCGAGCTCCTCCAAACAAGGTCGCAGGTTGCCGGTGAAATTAGACACGACCCCGAGTCGGTAGCGTCGGGCGAGTCGCTCCAGAATCGGACGGTTGCGTGCCACGATCTCCAGCGCCTCGGCGTGCAGCCGCTGCGCGAGTACGCCGGCGTCCACGCGGTCGGGCAAAAGCCCGACGACCAGTCGAGCCTGCGCGTCGATCGCGGCACGGAACCCGAGCGTCCGAATACCCGGCAGGCGCGTGAGCGCTTCGTCCGAGGCCTTGAAGAAGGAGTCGAAGGCGGCGAAGTCGAGCCCGCCGCCGACCGCGCGATACGCGGCGTGAAAGCGGGGACTCCAGTGCACACCGTCGGCGTCGAGGGTGCCGCCGAAGTCGAAAAGCACGACGTCGGCAGGTGACTTAGCGACGGGCGTGCGAGGGGTGCTCGTGCGCGCCCATCTTCATGGGCGTGGACATGGGCGTGCCCGCCATCTCCATCATGTGGTGGCCGCCCCCCTCCTCGAGCCGCATGTAGTGACGGTAATCCTTCTGATAGAGCGAGTCTCCCGGCTCCGCCGCGGGCCATGTCACGCCCCGGTCGGGCACGAACAGTCCGCCCACCACGCCCATGCCCCCATCCGCAATGGGTGCCCCGGTCGGGTTGTCGTAGGACACGGCGATGCGGTAGCGGTGCTCCGGGACGATGTGCACGCCCAGGCGGGTCCAGCCAAACAGCATGGCGATCGGGATCGACGCGATGTGCCCGCCCGAGTCCGCCACGGGCGCGGCACGGTAGATCACCTCGCCGGTCGTGACGTCCGCGAACTCGATCACGCGCCCATAGTCGTGCATGTGCCCACCGAGACCGACGATCTTGCCGGGCACAACGGGGCTGCCTTCGTAGGCGCGCGAGGAGCGGCCCGGAGGCAGCGTGAACGACTTATCGCCCACCGGGAACGCCACGTCCATCTGCCACGGCGAGGCGGAGAACAACGGCCAGGGTCGCTTCGCGGGAGTGAAGCTCATCACCAGCCGCACGCGGGCCTGGCGGAAGCCGGTCGGAGTGAGGTTCTCGACCATACCGCTCGCGACGACATGTTCCCCGCGCTTCAACGGCAGGCCGAAGAGGAGACGCGGCAGGCGGATCGTGCCGGTCTCGTGACCGGCTGCGAGCAGGCGGCGTGAGATCGGCAGGAACAGCTCGCGGTGGTCCGGGTCGATGAGGTTGAAATGATGAATCAGCTCGTCGGGGAGCGCGTGCCCAGCGCTGTCCACCACCTGCACCCGGAAGCCGTAGATGAATCCGTTCTCCGGGATCTCGAGCGTCGCGACGGGCGGCTGCGCGAGCGCATGGTGCGGCGTGTTCGCGGGCAGGTCGATCGGCGCCAGGTCGAGGACGAGCGTGCCGGCTCGCTCATCCATAAAGATGCGGGCACCGCTCGCATCCGGCGCGGATCGGGGCACGGGCAGATCGCCCGACGCGACCACGAGGATCAAGCCTAACAGCAAGCGATTGGTCATGGCGCGGGGAATTGTAACCAAGCGTCGAGGCCCGAGGCAACAGACCCTACGAGGCTCGCATCCGTCGCACCGCCTCGACCACCACGGCAGGCTGCTCCTCGTAAATGAAGTGCCCCGCCCCGGCCACGCTGTCCACGACGAACGCCGGCAGCGCGGCGGCCAGGACCGCCACTTCCGCCGCGCTGACCCCGCCCTCGTGTGTCGCCGTTCCGAGGAGCAGCCGGACGGGGCACCGCACCTCGGCGAGATGGGGCTGCAACCGCTCCGGCTCGCGCCGCTCCGCCATGGCGAGAAACGCCTTGAGCGTCGCGTCCAGGTCGTGGGCGGCGCCCGCCGTATAACCGTCGACCACGCGCTCGCTCACCCACGATGGGTCGCCCGATGCTTTGATCAGTTGGCCGCGGATCTTCCTGCGCACCAGCTTCACTCCGCCGAACAGCTTGATCCAGGGCGCGAGCGTCATGGCGCGCCGAAACGAACGCGTGGCGGCACGCTCCGCCGGCCCGCCGTCGAGTGAAACGATCCCGGCGACGAGGTCGGGTCGCCGGTAGGCGAGGCGAAACGCCATCGATGCCCCCAGGGAGTGCGCCACGACGATCGCATGCCGCACGCTCAGCCGATCGAGCGCCGCCGCAATCCGGTCGGCCTGAGCGGTGAGGGAGTAGTCCGCATGCTCCGGGCGCGCCGAGCTGCCGATCCCGAGCGGTTCTACGACGATCGCCCGGTAGCCAGCGTCAGTGAGCAGCGGGATCACCGCGCGGTATCCGAACGCCGAGCCGAACAGGCCCGGCACCAGGACCACCGGGTCTCCCGTTCCCGTCACGGTGACTGCCACCGACTCGGCGGGTGAAAGCGCCAGGGAGAAGGTATGAACGGTGTCGGCGAGCAACGCCAGGGCGAGGAGCCACATGGGCCACTCCGGTTAGAGACGGAATCCCGCAACGGACACGGCGTAGAGATCGCGGTACCGCGCCCGCAACCACCGGAATGCGGACCCCACGTGATGTCGCCCCGCTGCGAGCCCCACAAGGGCGACCCCGCCGCCCAACAACCCCCAGGTGGGTACGGGGACGAGTCCGCCGACGCCGGCGATCAGGAGGAGGCGCGGGAAGCGTCCCAGCGCGACCGCGCCGAGGAACTTGGGCAGTGGATATCGCGCCAACGGAGCCAGCACGCGCACCGCCGAGTCGGGGATGGGCGAAAGAATCACGATCGCAGTGGTCCAGAACGGGGCGCGCTGAAAGGCCGCGACGCTCCAGCGCACCCCGGGCCGGTGCGCAAGCCGCGCCAGCTTCGGGAACCCCGTTGCCCAGTCCACCAGCCGGTAGTTGACGCCTTCCGCCACCGACGCGCTGAGCGTGCCAACCAGCGCGAGCAGCCACGCCGGATAAAGGCGCGCGTAATACAGCAGGGTCGCCTCGAACGCCGTCGGCAGAAACGGCGACAGGGGTCCGTGCACCAGCAGCGCGAGCGCGACGAACGTGACGAGCTTCATGCCAGGAGCCCTGTGTAGCGCCAAGCCACCACGGCGAACACCGCGCCCTCGAGGATCCACGCCCACGGCTGCCGGTAGTAGCCGACGTACATCGCGCGCCCCCAGTATCCCGTGTTTTTCCACAGGTTGAGCGAAAAGCGCCGCCGGCTGAACGGCAGCAGCAGCGGGAGACCGGTGTCGGTCGGGAGGTCGGCGAGCACGTGCGCCACGATGCTCGCGAGCGCCAGTCCCCCGAGCCAGGGGCCGAACAGCGCGACCGCGAGCGCTCCCACGGCGCTGGAGAACAAGAGACTGTGACTCCACGTGCCGTGGAAGTCGGGCCTCGCCCACCCGGCCCGGATAATCAGTGAATCGGCGTTTGGAAGGAATTGCGCCGCCCCAACCACCAGGAACGTCTCTGGGCGCGGATCGAGCGACGCAATCGCGAGTGCGATACCAAGGTGGCCGAACTGCATGGTGTCTCCCGGTCGAAAGTCCGGGGACACGTTGGGCCCATGCCGTCAAGCCGATCTCAAGCGCGACGGTTCGCGGTCACGCCGTGCCGGGCCCGTCGCCCGCCACGAGGCCGGTCCGCAGCAGGGCACGAGGCCCCTTGTGCAACGCCACGACGACGCCGGCGACGACCGCCGCGACCGCGCATGTGATGAGAACTTGGGTGGAGACGGGAATCAAAAGACCGAGCGTCGCGAAGAACCAGACGCGGGGCGCGCGCCCGAGGAAGGTGGCGAACAGGTATTTCCGCATGGAATACTGCGACATCGGGGCGAGCACCGACACGATCCAATACGGGATCGGGCTCCAGGCGCACAACCAGACCGCGAAGAACGGACTCCGCTGGAACAGTGCGAGCGTCTTCCGGACCACCCAAGAGCTCCGCGCCGGCTCGAGGCGCGGATGCTGCATCACGGCGCCGTACAAGTGGTAGTTCACGTAGTCCATGTACAGGTTTCCGGCGACAGCCAGCAGCGTGACGAGGAGGGGGTGGTAGAGTCGTCCGGCCACCATCAGCATCGGCTCGAACGCGGCGGGCAGCACCATCGAAATCGGCCCGCTCACAAACACGGTGAGGCAGACAAAGCCGGCCAGCACGGCCACGTCCGGCCAGCGGATAGCGGGATAGATGGCGGCCAGCGCCAGGATCCCTGTGGCGCGCAGCACGGCGTCCCACTCCGGTGTGCCCCGGCGAACGAGCAGCGCGGACGCGAACCCCGTCATGCGGCAACGCCCGATTGGGCGAGCCGCGAGAAGGGAATCCCATCCAGGCCTGCCGGGATCGGGAGGCCGAGCGTCTCGAGCATCGTGGGCATCAGGTCCACCGTGCGGACCGGCGCGTCGGGAAGCGGCACGCTCGCCGCAAGCAGAACCTCCATGTGGTCCGCAATCAGGCTACCGTGGCCTGCCCGGTGCTCGGGAATCTCCCACGCCTCGCGAAAGTCACTGCCGCGAGCGGCGGCCAGCACGACGTCACCAGTACGTGCAGAGCTGAAGAGCTGCACCAGCTGCCGCGGAGCGTCTGGAAACGCGGTGCGTCGCGAGCGCGCCAGCAGCTCGCGATCGTCCACGGAAATCCGCGCGGGACCCAGGCCGAGCGGATCGCCCAGCAACGGCTCGTAGTGGACACCGTCGGCGTCCACGCCGACGCACGCCCGCTGCCATCCGCTCGCGACGACGACGTCGCCGTGCCCGTCCCGCCAGGCGCCGAGTTGAACGGCCGGCAACCCCAGGAGCTGCTCGACCAGATCGGACGGCACCGCCGCGCCGCTGCGCGGCGTCGGAGGCCCGCCCCGCGGTCGGAAGTAGACGTGGGCGCAGCCGTTGCCCGACACCATGACCGCCGCCTGCGCGCCCCGGCGCCACACGTGCCACGGATGTCGAATCGTCGGAACGCCCCACGCTTCGAGGGCGAGCGCGATATCGCAGTGTTCGCCGACGACGCTCACGCCGTGATCGGCGGCCACGAACAGCGCGGGGAGTTCGCCGGCGGTGCGTGCTCGGGCGACGAACTCCCCGAGCGCCCGGTCGATCCGGCGATAGGCGTCCAGCACCAGCGCATGGCAGGGATCGAGCAGGTGGGAGAGGCCATCGGGACCGGGGAAGACTACAAACAAGAATCGCCACGGCTCCGCCGCGGCCGCCACCCAGGCGTCGGCCACGGCGCGATCGAGCGCACCGTAAGTCCCGAAGTAGTGGGCCGCGATCCCGAGAAGCGCGCGCCTCGCCGGCATGAGGTGCGCCCCCCGACGCAACCCGCGGACGATTGGTGTGCAGATCGCCAGACTCTGTGGCACGAGCTCGAACATCGACGGACCGCAGGTGATATCGCGGTTGATCCAGCTCGCCTGAGCGCCGCAATAGCTCCGCGCGGCGCGCCACTGGGAGCGCAGCCCGCTCCCGCGCGCGGCGGCGCCTCGGTCGAGCCAGCGGATGCCTGGAACGTCGGCGGTCCCCGGGTACCGGCCGAAGAGAAACGGGATGTACGCCACGCCGGTGGTGGAGGGGAACACCGTCGTCCCCACCGTCATTCCACCCGGCTCGATCACCCACCGGGCAAGATTGGGAAGGTCCCCCTGCGCGAGGAGAGCGCGTAGCACGTCGTGTCGCGCGCCGTCTATCAGAACGAAGACGACCCGGCGGTGCTGAGGATGAGGCGCAAAAACCATCGCGTATACTATCCCGATCTGAGGTGGCGGGGAACACGCTCGGTCGGCTGCCTCAAGCCGCTATCAAGTCGTGAGGTTCTCCCGATAGCGGCGAGCCTGTCCGGGCGTGACCATCTCCTGCAGCAGGACCGCGCGCTCGATCGGGGCTGCGAACACATAGCCCCGTGCGTCCGCCACCAGCCAGCGGTTCCACTCGAGCAGGTCGAGCACTCCCTCGACGATCGGCCGATCGAGGACCGTCGCGCGCGCCAACCGCTCCGCGCTCAGCCGCTGGTCGAGCGCTGCCGCCGCGCCCAACACATGCTGGGCCGGCGCCGGCAGGGCGCGGAAGCGCAGGCAGATCCCGCCGATCACGGCGGGCGGGAGATCACTCGGCAGCGAGTCGACGAGCGTCCGCTGGCGTGACGGCCACGCCGGCGCCTCGGTTGGCGGGGTGAATCCGGCGACGACGGCCTCGAGCATGGCGACCGCGAGGAGGGGGAGTCCGCCCGTATCGCGCTCCACTCGGCGGGTGAGGCGCTCCGCGTCGTCCGCGTCGTATCGGGGTAGCGCCCAGCGCACCAGCTCTCGCAGGGCCGCAGCGTCGAACCGTCCCAGGCGGACCACCGCGCCTTCGAGATCGCGGCCCAGCCGCGCGCGCAGCTCATCCAGTCGCTCGCCGTCGGGTGAACCACGGGAAAGACCGAGCAGCAGGAGCACCGGTCGCGCCGCCGTGTCGCGGGCGAGCGCGGGGAGCGTCGCAAGCGTGGCCCGGTCCGACCACTGGACGTCATCGAGCGCGACGAGGAGGGGCTGCTCCGCCGCGATGGCGCCCACGGCAGCTCCGAGCGCCTCCCCGATCGGGATCGCCGGGGCCGCGGCACGGAACCTCGTTTGCAGGTCACTATCGAGCATCGCCAGCCCGGCCAGCGCTCCCGGCGGTGCTCCCGCAAGCCCCGGCGCGTCGCCCAGCCCTCCCGCGAGCAGGCCCGACAACGCGCTCCACTCCGTTCTCTGATCAGCGGGCACGGCACGAGCCGTGGCGACGCTCGCCTCGTCCAGTCGCGCGTGCGCCACCAGCTCCTCGATGAGCCGGGTCTTCCCCTCCCCGGGCTCGCCCTCGACGATCACCACCTGCCCACGCCCCCTGCACGCCCGCTGCCACGCCGCTGTGAGCATTGCCAGCTCATCGCTGCGACCCACCAGCGGCGGGCGCGGGCGAGTGTCGGGTGGAGCGGCGACCACGCGGCGCCCGACGCGAGTGTCGCGGACCCGGGCGACGAGGCGCGCGGTTTCCTCGCTCACCTCCGCGCCGAGCATGTCGTGCAGGGCGCGCGCCAGCTCATCGCCCACGCGCAGGGCCTCCGCGCGGTCGCCCGCCAGCGTCAACGCGCGCAGCGCGGCGCGGGCCGCCGGTTCGGACGTGCGGTCGAGCGCGACCGCGCGGAGCCCCACGCGAGCCGCCGCGGCCGCGTCCCCTCGGGCCAGGTCCGCCGCAACCCCCTGCACCAGGGCCTCGAGCGCCTGCGCTCGCCACAGCGCCCGTTCGGCGGCGAGCCAGTTCTCGAAATCGTTCGCTTCCGGGATCGCCAGGCCCTCGAGGAACTCGCCATCGATCAGTCCTGCGGCGCTGGTCCACTCGCTCCGTTGGCACAGCTCGGCGAACCGGTCGCAATCGAGCGCCACGGCGTCGGGCGCCAACCGGACCTGATCCACGTCGGCCACCAGCCGCTCGTCCCCGAGGGCGCGCCGCAGCACGCGGAGCGCCTCGCTCAGTGAGTGGCGGGCCTGGCGCTCGTCGCGGTCGCTCCACAGCAGGCCGACCAGGTGCTCGCGGGTGCGGCTCCTGCGCGGACTCCGCGCCAGGTACACGAGCAGCGCGACGTGCTTGCGCCACAAGAGCTCCGCGGGCGCGTCCGCGCCGGCGACGGTGACACGCACGGGACCGAGCACGCGACAGAAGACGGTGGGCATGGCGCCCCCGAGTATCGGGCATGCTGCGGCCGCGGGCAAGCGCAGGTACATTCTCCTGCGCTCATGCACACACCCGACGTCGACGCCGTACAGCGCGCAGTGGGCGACCGCTACGAGGTACTGAGCCTCGCCGGCGTCGGCGGCATGGGCGCGGTGTTCCGCGCCCGCCACCGCACGCTCGGTCACATCGTGGCCGTGAAGGTGCTACCCCCCGACGTCGCGGCGAGCACGATGCGGCATGAGCGGTTCCGCCGCGAGGCGACCCTGGGCGCGTCGCTCGACCACCCCAATATCGTGCGCGTCTACGACTTCGACACGCGGGAGGGGATCAGCTTCCTCATCATGACGTTCGTTCGGGGCGACACCTTCGAGGAGCGTCTCCGGAACGACGCGCGCGTCCCGACCGACCACATCCTCCGGATGGTGCGCGAGATCGCCGACGCGCTGGGGTACGCCCACCGGCGCGGCATCGTGCACCGCGATGTGAAGCCCTCCAACATCCTGCTCGACGAGGACAGCGGCCGGGCGCTGCTCGCCGATTTCGGCATCGCGCGCGTGGAAGGCGCCGGGGAGTCGTCACTGACGCAGCCCGGGGCCGCGATCGGCACCCCCGGCTACATGGCGCCCGAGCAGGCGGCGAGCGGGCGGGTGGACGGGCGCGCCGATCTCCACAGTCTCGCCGCGGTCGCGTTCGAAGCGCTCGGCGGCGGTCCGCCCGCGTTCAAGGCCGATCGGACCGCGCTGGTGCGCGCGCTGCGCACTGCGCGGCCGGACCTGTCCGCTCGTCTCGCCAGCGCGCTCGCCGACCCGCTCGCGGAGCAGCCGGACGATCGACCGGCCACGGCCGCGGCATGGCTCGCCGCGCTCGCGCGCGCCGAGGTCCGGCCGTGGCGCCCATGGGCGGCGGCCGGAGTCCTGGCCGTGGGGAGCGCCGTAGCCCTTCGTCTCCTGCTCGCCCCGCACGGGGCCTGTCGGTTGCCACGCGATGCACCGGCACGCCTCGCGGTGATGCCGTTCGCCGTCTTGGGCACGCCACCTTATCCGGCGACGCAGCTCCCGGAGTACTTCATCTCCCGATTCCGCCCCGTGGAGCACCTCAGCGAGGTCGTCTCCTTCGGCCGGGTGGTCGCGCAGATCGCGAGCGAGCACCCCTCGAACGAAGAGGCTCAGGCCCTCGCCTGTCGCCTGGGGGCGAAGTTCTTCGTGCAGGGAAGCGTCGCGTACGTGGGGCCCACGGTCACCCTCCAGGCGACCCTGTACGAGGGCGGCCGGGCCCGACGCAGTGCCAAGGCGGAGGGACGAGTCGGCGCCGAGGAGTCGGAGATGATGGACCGCGTGTGGACCGGGCTGTACCCCGAGTTCACGCCTGGCGCGGACGCCACGCTCCCGAACGGCGGCCCTGAGGCGCTGGCCGCGTACTTGAACGCCGAAGCGGCGTTCCGCCGCGGCGACTACCGCACCGCGCGCGACGAGTACACCCGTGTCATTCGTGCGGACTCCGGATTCGCGATCGGGCGGTTGCGGCTCGCGCTCGTCGCCGCGCAGGTGGACCCGACGGAACAGGGTTTCGGCACGGCGCTGCGAGGGGCGCTGGTGCACCAGGGAGGACTTTCCCCGGCCGACAGCCTGCTGCTCGACGGGTTCACCCGGCTGCTCGCCGAAGGCGACGGCCTGGGGGCGCTCGATCGATTCAAGCGCGCCACCGAGCAGGCACCGAGCTACCCCCAGGCGTGGTACGTGCTCGGCGAGTTCTACTATCACTTCGCCGGCCTGTTCGACGAGACGGTCGGCGAGGCCGGGGTCGCGTTCAACCGCGTCCTCGATCTCGATCCGCGGTTCGCGCCGGCCATCGCACACTTGATCTCGCTGGCGCACCAGGGAGGCGACCGGCGCGAGACGGCGGACCTGATTCACCGCTACTTGCGTATCGACTCAACGTCAGTCGTGGCCGAAGCAGTGGGCATCGCCGACACACTCATCCTCGGCTCCGCTCCGGCCCAGCTCGCGCTGCTCCGCACCGTGTGCCGGCACAGCTTCCTGGCGCTGGAGTACCTCGCCTTCCAGGCGGCTGAATTTGGAACCCCGGCGCAGCGCACAGGGCCCGGGCGCGTTGTGCTGCGCTGCCTCGAGCGACGCGGCGCCACCGACGCGGAGCGGGCCCAGATCCTCCGCATGGGCATCGCCGCCGATCTCGCGGCGGGGTGGGCAGACAGCGCCCGCGTGCGACTCGGGCGGGCGATCGGAGGCTCGGCCGGACGGGAGCGGGACCTGTGGGTCCTGCTCGCCCGCGCGACCGGGCTGCCGGCGTTGGGCGACTGGCAGGGCTCCGTCGAGCGCGTTCGGACGCGCCTCGGCACCGCTGCCGACACCGACGCCGTCGCCCACTGGCTGCTCGCGCGCCTCGGGGTGGAGCGCTCCCGCCACGCCGCCGCGCTGGCCCGGCTCGCCGGGGGGAAGCGAGGCCCACTCCCGGCCAGCCTCGCCGCGGACCTCGACGCTCGCGATGCCCTGGCACGCCGTGACACGACCCGCGCACTGGCGCTGTGGGATGGCGCGACGCGGCGTTACGCCGTTCTCAGCGTGCCGCTCGAGCTGGTCGCCTCGCTCTGGCCGTTGCGGCTCGACATCGCGCGGGTCGCGACGGCGCAGCGAGGCAGCACCATCGCGACCCGTGCCTGTAAATCATTCGAGACGCTGATCGGCTACGTCGATCAGGTCGTGCAGCCCGAGGTCCAGCGGCTCTGTCAGGCGACGCCGTGAGCTAGTCTGGCGCCAAAGCCGCACGCAGGCGCTCAAAGAAGGTCGACACGTTACCTGAACCGCAGAACATCCCGGCCACCGTCCTGAAAGTCAAACGGCCCCGAGCGTATCGGGGCCGTTTCACTGCGGCACTAGCGTCGCGGGGTTACTGCACTGTGATCGCGACGTGCATACCAAGGGCGACGTGCGGCAGGCAATAGCCCTTGTAGACGCCGGCCGGAGCCCCGGTAAACGACACGTCATACTTTTCATTCGGCTGCGTCAGGAACGGCCCCATGAGGTCGCCCATCGCGTTGGCCATCCCCTTTTTCAAAACGGCCGCACCGGCCTTCGGGATCGAATCGGCGTAGAAGGCGATGTTGTGGGGACCTCCCGACACGTTGATGAACCGCACCGTGGTGCCGGCTTTGATGCTGAGCTTGTTGGGCTCGAACGCGGCTACGCTGGTACCGTTGCCGGTCATCTTCACTTCGACCACCGCGCCAGCGGGCTCGGCGGCGGGCGCAGCGGCCGGCACATCGGCCGGCGTGGGTGTGGCAGCCTCGGCCTGAGACGCCGCCGACTTCTTGTCGCCGCCGCAAGCGACGATCGCGAACGCGGCGAGCGTGGTGAACAGGGTGAACCGCATTGCAGACTCCCTCCGGGACGAATGACGGGACAGAGCTTGTGAACGCGTTCACAATATATTCGCGGGCTCTCAAAACGGGAGCCCTCCAAACGCGGGGCCGTTGCGTTTTTGCACCACCCCGACGACACTGATGCGCATGCCGGAGCCGTCCGTTCCGCTCATCCCCGCGGCCGATCTCGCCCGTCGCCTCGATCAAGGCGAACACTTGCAGCTGCTCGACATCCGCTCGACGGAGCGGGTCGCCCAGGGACGCGTGACTCTCGGCGCCACCCTCAATTTCCGCGCCCTCGCCGCATCGCAGTTATACCAGCTGGCGACGCTCGAGCCGCTGGGGCTCGACCCCGCCGCTCCTGTCGCCGTCATCTGTGGGCACGGCAACTCGAGTACCCAGGCCACTCGCTTCCTGCGCGAGCGCGGGTTCGACGCGTACTCGGTGGCGGGCGGGATGGCGTCGTGGGAAACGGTCTACCTCCCGCGACGCTTGTCTCCGACCCGCGCGCTCGAGCACGTGGTCCAGATCGATCGCGTCGGAAAGGGCGCGCTATCCTACGTGCTCGTGAGCGACGGGGACGCCGTCGTCGTCGACCCGGGTCGGCACCTGCAGCCATACGAGCAGGTGATCGAGGAACTCGGGGCCACGGCCGCTGCGGTGATCGACACCCACATGCACGCCGACTATTTGAGCGGCGCCCGCGCCGCCGCCGCGCGCTGGCGGGTTCCATATTTCGTGCACCCCGACGACGCGCGCTCACCGTACGACGGCGCCGAGGGCCGATTTACTCACCAGTCCCTCACGGAGGGCGACACGATCGCGTTCGGGCGCGCGACGCTGGTCGCCGCTCACGTCCCGGGACACACGCTGGGCAGCACGGCGCTCGTCGCCGACGAGGCGCTCGCCCTGACCGGCGACTTTGTGTTCGTGAAGTCGGTGGGGCGTCCCGATCTGGCTGGACAGCGCGACGCCTGGGCGGCGCGGCTGTGGGACAGCCTGGAACGGGTACGGCGCGAGTGGCCGGGTGACCTGCTCGTCTTACCAGCGCATTATGCAAGCGAGACCGAGCGCCGCGCCGACCGGAGCGTCGCCGCGCGGTTCGACGTGATCGCCGCGACGAACGAAGCGGTTGCCATCCAGGACCGGCGCGCCTTCCTCGCCTGGGTGACCGCGCGCACCACGACGCCACCCGAGGCATACCGCACGATCAAGCTCGCGAATCTCGGGCTGGTGGACGTCACCGACGCGGACGCGGAGACCCTGGAGTTCGGACCGAACGCGTGCGCGGTGGGCTAAAACGGGAGCAGGGAGCGGGGAGCCGGGAGCAGAACGGTCAGCTACTGCTCCCGGCTCCCTGCTCCCCGCTCCCTCTTATGCGACCGGTGCTTGCAATACCACGTACACCCAGTCGGTTCCTCCCAGCGTATGCATCCCGTACGGCACGCCCGCCGGAATGTGCACGAGATCGTTCGCCGAGACCTCGATCCGATCCCCGTCCAGTACCATCACTCCGCGGCCCGCAATCGTGAAGATGAGAAGTCCGGTCTCGTCCTCCGATGAGATGGGGACGGCGGCCCCTGGCTCCATGACCGTATGCTCGAAGCTCAGGCCGTGCAGCATGCCCGGGAGATTGAGTACGGTGTGGCGACGCAGCTGGTCTGCGGTGCTGGGCAACTTCGCGAGGCGGCGATAGGTGTAGCGCGGCACTGTTCCCCATCCTGTAGGGCGCGGCAGCCTTACGCGGAGGGCGCTGCGGCGCCCCAAAAATGGGCACGCCGAGCCCCCTGTGCAAGGCATTGGGCGTCAAGCGTCTCTCCTGGCGTCTTTCACAGGATTCGTTGCCATGTTGTCCGCACGTCGCCTCTTCGGAGCCGTCTGCTGTGCCGTCCTGCCGATCACCGCCGCGGCGGCGCAGGGCTGGATCGAGCCGATCCGGCCGGTCCCCCTCCCCGCCGCCATGACCCCGCGCAGCGGGATCGAAAAGGTGCGCAGCGCCGTCCAGGTCGCGGTGGTCGGACGGGTCGCGCGCGTCACAGTGGAGGAATGGTTCCGGAACGCGGGCGCCCTGCTCGACGAGGGCAACTATCTCTATCCGCTGCCGGGGGAGGCGGTGTTCAGCGATTTCTCCCTCTGGCAAGGCGATCGCGAGCTCAAGGGCGAGCCGATGGACGCCGTACAGGCGCGCGCGATCTACGAGGAAATCGTGCGCCACAAGCGCGATCCCGCCCTGATCGAGCTCGCGGGACACGGGCTGTTGCGCGCTCGCGTGTTCCCGATCGGCCCGGGCGAGACCCGCAAAATCACGCTGCGCTACACCCAGATGCTCGATCGTGTGGGCGACGCGTGGCGGTTCCGGTACACCGCCGGCACCGGGGCCGGTGCGGCCGCGTCTTCGAGCTTCCGGATGCAAGTGGACAGCGCCGCTCGATTCGGCGATCCATATTCCCCCACGCATCGACTGAGCACGAACCGTAGCGACAACCGCATCGAGCTCACGCTCGCCGATACGACCCCGCGAGGGGATCTCGAGCTGTTCCTGCCGCTCGCCCGCAACCTGGTGGGGATGTCGCTCATCACCAGCCAGCCGTTGGGGGAAGACGGGTTTTTCATGCTTCTGCTCGCGCCCGGCCGCGCCGAGACGGCGGCGGTACGCCGCGATCTCGTCGCCGTGCTCGACGTGTCGGGCTCGATGTCAGGCGACAAGCTCGACCAGGCCAAGACTGCGCTGGTGCAGCTGCTCGGCACGCTGCGCTCGGGCGACCGGTTCCGGGTGGTCACGTTCGGAAGCGGCGTGCGTCGCTACACCGCTGGTTGGACGGACGTGTCGGCTGATAACGTGCGCGCCGCCCAGGAATGGGTCCGCCGCGTCGACACCGACGGCGGTACCAACATCGCGGGTGCCCTGACGGAGGCATTCGCCGAACCGCCCGCCGAGGGTGGGCTGGGCGTGGTCGTCTTCCTGACGGACGGAATGGCGACCGTGGGCGAGACCAGCTCCGAGCGCATCGCCGATCAGGCCGAGCGTGGCCGCGGACCGTTCCGCGTCTTTGCGTTCGGGATCGGGTATGACGTCAATACGTACCTGCTCGACCGCCTGACCGAGCGCGCCCGGGGCGTGACTGAGTACATCCAGCCGGGCGGCGACATCGAGCAGGCAGTGGGCTCGCTCGCCGCCAAGGTCGCGTCCCCGGTGCTCACGGACTTGGCCGTGCGGGCGGACGGCGTCGAGCTGTACGACCTCCAGCCGCAACGTCTGCCGGATCTGTTCGGGGGAGACGAGCTGGTGGTGTTCGGGCGCTATCGGGGAGCCGGGAGAGAGGAGAGATCCGTGACCGTGATCGGGCGGCGCGGCGGGCATGAAGAGCGTTTCTCGACGGCCGCCCGGTTCGGGAGTGAGCAGTCGGGCGCTGACTACATTCAGCAGCTGTGGGCCGCCAGGAAGGCCGGGGCCCTTTCGAGCGAAATCCGACTCCACGGTCCGAATCCGGAGATCGTGAGCGAGCTGAAGCGGCTCGCGTTGCGCTACGGCATTTTGACGGAGTACACGTCCTACCTGGTGCAAGAGCCGAACGTCCTGGCGCGGCCGATGCCATTACAGCCGCCTGCGCCCGAGGCGCAGGCCGGCGCGGGCGCGGTCCAGCGATCCCGCGAAGCTCGCAAGCTCGCCAGTTCGCTCAGCCTCGACGCGATCGTGGTAACCGGGGCGGTCGGTGTGGCCGATTCGCTCGCGGCCGTGCCCGGTGGACGGTCCGATCGCTCCCAGCGGATCGGTGGGAGGCTCTTCGTGTGGCGTGACAGCGTGTGGACCGACATCGCGCACGGCGACTCGCTGCGGGTGATCACGGTCGCGGCGTTCAGCGACGCGTACTTTGCGCTCCTTCGAGCGCTCCCCGAGCTGGTGCAGCCCGCCACACTCGAGCCCGCGGTTCTAGTCGCCGGACGCCGCACGAGCATCAAGATCGCAGCCGGCGGTAAAACTGAATGGGCGTCGGGCGAGCTCGTGACACTTGTGAGCGACTTCAGGCAATGACGCCAATGGGGAGCTCCGCGCCCCAGGATCTCGCGGAGGTCTACCGCACTACGTACCGCGCGCTCGTGCGGTTCCTGTACCGCAAGGTGTGGGACGCCGAGCGCGCCGAAGACCTCGCTCAGGAGGCGTTCGCCCGAGCGCTGGTGCACAAACCGGAGAACGCGCGGGGGTGGCTCTTCATCGTGGCGGCAAACATGGCGCGGGACGATGCGCGGCGCGCGGCGCGTGAGCGACGGCACCTCACGCTCCTCACCGCCGAGCCGCAGGAGAGCGCGCTCGCGTCCGATGAGGCGATCGAGGTCGAGAGCGACCGCGCGCGCGTCCAGGCCGCGCTCGATGAGCTCTCGCCCCGCGACCGGGAGGCACTGTTGTTGTGGGATTCGGGCTTATCGTACGAGGAGATCGCCGCGCAGACCGGACTGGCGCGCGGCGCGATCGGGACGACGCTGTCGCGGGCACGCCGGCGGCTGGTGCAGGCCTACGAGGCCGGAAAGCCAGGTGAGCATGTCGCACGTGGATGACGGCACACTGCACGCGTATCTCGACGGCGAGCTGTCGCCGGCGGAGGTGCAGGGCGTCGAGGCACACCTCGCCCAGTGCCCCGCCTGCCGCGGCCGGCTCGACGAAGAGCGCGCGCTCATCACCCGCGCCGGCGAGCTACTCGCACTGGCGGGACCGCCGGACCGCGGGCTCCCGCCGTTTCGAGTGGGCGACGTGAAACCTGCCACCCGGCTGTGGTGGAAGGTGCGGCTACCCCTGGCGTGGGCGGCGACGCTCGTGCTGGCGCTGGGGATCGGGACCTACCTGGGCAGCGGGGTAGAACAGCGGCAGCAACCCGAGACCGCCGCCGACGCCGAGCCCGCGCGGCCCCAAGCGCTCGAGAGTCCGCTCAGCTCGGAACGGGCACGGCGCGAGTCTCGCGTCAAGCTGCGCGGCGCGGCGCGCACGCCGCCCGCGGCTCCGGCCGCGCCTGCTCCGGCGGCTCGCGGCGAAACGCAAATGGCCGTCATCCCGCGCGACACAGCGCTGAGCGCCGCCACGCCGGCCCGGGCCCCCGCCCCGCAGGCGGCGTTCGGAATGGTCGATGGTGCGCTCGTGGAGAAGGCGTCTCCCATCAGCCTCGACAGCGCGCGTGCGCTACTCGGAGCCGATCCCCTCGCCGTCCCCGGTGCGCCGATCCGCACGATGTATCGGGCACGCGAAATCGGCTACTCCGCCCTCGTGATCGTGGAGCAGGCGCTCGATTCGAGCACGGTAATCGAGGTGGTGAACGGGCGCCGGTCCCCGCTAGCCGTCGACGTGGTTGCGGTCACCGGAGCAGCAGCGCCAGGGGCGCGAGCCGACAGCGTGACCGTGGCCGAGCGGGCGTCACTGAGTCGCGCCAAGATCGCGGACTCGCTCGCCGCCGCTCCGGCCGCGAAGGCGGCCGCTCGAGCGCTGCGCCGCGTCGACAATCTCGAAATTCGAATCTCGAGATTGTCGACGCGGCGCA
>Ga0209154_1000274_pt1 | contig 36804 bp, 34 predicted proteins | sample GraSoiAngelo_121_FD_185878 | JGI IMG/M metagenome (GOLD analysis project Ga0209154, IMG submission 185878) | Grasslands soil microbial communities from the Angelo Coastal Reserve, California, USA - 14_0919_12_20cm (SPAdes) (version 2) | ecosystem: Environmental > Terrestrial > Soil > Grasslands ... | reverse complement strand
TTAACCCCGCGGTGGATGCAGCGCAGGGGCCTCGATGTAGGAGATCGGCGCGTCCGCGTAGCGCTCGAACACCACTTCTTCCCAGGTCGAGGTGTCCGCCAGCAGTGAGCGCAGCAGCTTGTTGTTGAGCGCGTGCCCGGATTTGTGGCCGCTGAACTCGCCGATGAGGCTGTGGCCGAGCAGATACAGATCCCCGATGGCATCGAGAATCTTGTGCTTGACGAACTCGTCCTCGTAACGCAGCCCGTCCTCGTTCAGCACGCGAAAGTCATCCAGCACGATCGCGTTGTCCAGACTCCCCCCGAGCGCAAGGTTGCGCGAGCGCAGAGTCTCCAGATCGCGCATGAAACCGAAGGTGCGCGCGCGACTCACCTCCTTGAGAAACGAGGTGGTCGAGAAATCCATCGAGGCGCGCTGCGAGCGGCGCTTGAAGATCGGATGGTTGAACTCGATCTCGAAGTTCACCTTGAAGCCGTCGAACGGGTCGAACTGCGCCCACTTGTCGCCGTCCTCGACACGCAGCCGCTTCTTCACGCGCATGAAGCGCTTCGGGTGGTGCTGCTCCTCGATGCCCGCTGACTGCAGCAGGAACACGAACGGGCCGGCGCTGCCGTCCATGATCGGCACTTCCGCGGCCGACAGCTCCACGATCGCGTTGTCGATCCCCAGCCCCGCGAACGCCGACAGCAGGTGCTCGACGGTCGAGACGCGCGACTCACCGGTGCCGAGCGTCGTGCCGAGCATGGTGTCGCCGACGTTCTCCGCGTGGGCGCGGATGTCCACCGGGATCGGCAGGTCCGTGCGCCGGAAAACGATGCCCGCGTCAGGCCCTGCCGGGCGCAAGGTCATCAGGACCTTCTTGCCCGTGTGCAGGCCGACACCGGTGGCGCGAATCGAGTTTTTGAGCGTCCGTTGTCCGACCATGCGTACTGCTTTGACCGACCCTCCGCGTGCCGCGGATGAGCGGCGCGTCGCGCGCGCCGTCAGGAGGGACCCGGCGGACGGCGCACCCTCCCTTGGGCGCCTTATGTAAGGCGCGCTACCGTATCACATCAATCGGCCTGCCGCCGCAGGAAAGCCGGGATGTCCAGCAGATCCTCCGAGTCGGTGGCCGCTCGCAGCCCATCCCCGACCGCCCGCTGCCGCTGGACGGTGGGCTTGTCGAGCGCCGCGTAGTCGCTGCTGGAGAGTGGGCGGCGCACCATGCGCATCGGCGGCTCGGCACGCACGTCGCGCTGCTCGCGCACCAGCGCCTCGCGCTCGCGCGGGGAAGTCAGCGGCGAGCGCACTGCAGCAGCGGGCCGACCCAAGCCGGTCGCCACCACCGTGACGCGCACCTGATTGTCCAGCTCCGGGTCGATGACCGTACCGATCACCACCGTGGCGTCGTCGGAGGCGAACTGCTTCACGATCTGGCCGACCTCCTGGAATTCACCGATCGAGAGGTCCATGCCCGCGCTGACGTTGACCAGGATGCCATGCGCCCCGGCGAGGTTGATGTCCTCGAGCAACGGAGACGATACGGCCGCCTCGGCCGCCGCGCGTGCCCGGCCTTCGCCGCTGGCCGCGCCCGATCCCATCATCGCCATGCCGGTCTCCCCCATCACGGTGCGCACGTCGGCGAAGTCGACGTTGATGAGACCGGGGCGGGTGATGAGCTCGGCGATGCCCTGCACGGCACCCTGCAACACCTGGTTCGCCGCCTTGAAGGCATCCAGCAGCGTCGTCTGCGGACCCAACACCGTCAACAGCTTCTGGTTAGGAATTGTAATGAGCGAGTCGCAGAACTTGGACAGCTCACCGATGCCGTGGTCGGCGACGCAGGCGCGCTTGTTGCCCTCCATCTCGAAGGGCTTGGTCACGACCGCGACGGTGAGTATGCCCAGCTCATGCGCCACCTGTGCGACCACGGGAGCCGCGCCGGTACCGGTGCCGCCGCCCATGCCGGCGGTGATGAACAACATGTCGCAGCCCTCGACCAGCTCGACGATGCGGTCGCGGTCCTCCATGGCCGCCGAGCGGCCGATTTCCGGGTCGGCGCCCGCGCCCAGTCCCTTGGTGATGTTGCACCCGATCTGCAGCGCGGTCTTCACCTTGGCGTGCTTGAGGGCCTGCGAGTCGGTGTTGATACACATGAACTCCACGCCGTCGATACCGGCCGTGACCATGTGGGCCACGGCGTTGCCGCCACCACCACCTACGCCGATCACCTTGATGACGGCGCTCTGGCTGTATGCATCCATCAGTTCAAACATGGCTATCGCTCCTTACACGAATACAAACGGTTGGTTGGGAGTCGTTCATCGCTCTGTCAGCTTCAATCGCTCTGTCAGCTTCAAAAGTTGCCCTGGAACCAGGAGCGCATGCGGTCGAACACCGATTTGGCGTTCCCGCCCAGGGAGTGCCCGCGATGCGCGGGCCGAACGTTGTCACGCGCGTAGAGCAGCAGCCCCACGCCGGTGGAGAAAATCGGGTTGCGCACCACGTCGGAAAGACCCTGCACGGCCTGCGGGACGCCCAAGCGCACCGGCACGTGGAACACTTCCTCGGCGAGCTCGATCGCGCCTTCCATCTTGGCGCTGCCGCCGGTGAGCACGATGCCGGCGGCGATCACTTCCTCGAAGCCGCTGCGCCGCAGCTCCTCGCGCACCAGGCCAAAGAGCTCCTCGTAGCGCGGCTCGACGATCTCGGCGAGCGTCTGGCGCGCCAGGCGGCGGGCGGGGCGCTCGCCGACGCTCGGCACCTCGATGCTCTCGTCGGGGTTGGCGAGCTGCGAGAGCGCGCAGGCGTAGCGGATCTTGATGTCCTCGGCGTACTGGGTCGGCGTGCGCATCGAGACCGCGATGTCGTTGGTGACCTGGTCGCCGGCGATCGGAATGACCGCCGTATGGCGGATCGCCCCATTGGCGAACACCGCAAGATCCGTGGTGCCGCCGCCGATGTCGACCAGGCACACGCCGAGCTCCTTCTCGTCCTCGGTGAGGACCGCGAAGCTCGAGGCGAGCTGCTCGAGCACCACGTCGTCGACTTCCAGCCCGCAGCGCTGGATGCACTTCTCGATGTTCTGCGCGGCGCTGTCGGCGCCGGTGACGATGTGCACCTTGGCCTCGAGGCGCACGCCCGACATGCCGATCGGGTCGCGGATGCCCTCCTGGCCGTCGACCAGGAACTCCTGCGGCAGCACGTGCAGGATCTTCTGGTCCGCGGGAATGGCCACGGCCTTGGCGGCATCGATCACGTGCTCGACATCCCCGTGCGTGACCTCCTTGTCGCGTACGCCCACCACGCCGTGGGAGTTCAGGCTCCGTACGTGGCTGCCGGCGATGCCGGCGAACACCGAGTGGATCTCGCAGCCGGCCATGAGCTCGGCTTCCTCCACCGCCCGCTGGATGGACTGCACCGTGGACTCGATGTTGACCACCACGCCCTTCTTCAGTCCGCGCGAGGGTTGCGAGCCCAGGCCCAGCAGCTCGATCGAGCCGTCGAGCCCCACCTCTCCCACCAGCGCCACCACCTTGGAGGTGCCGATGTCGAGCCCGACGATCAGGTTTCTCTCGGCACGCTTAAGCATCGTGGCCACCGTCGCGGCCGGCGGCGCGGGCGGCAGCGCCGCGCCAGCCGATGGCAAAGCCGTTTGTGTAACGCATATCCACGTAGGCGATGTCCTCGGCGCGCTGGGTGACGAGCTTCAGCGCGGTGTTCATGAATTTCTCGAAGCGCTCGTCCACCTGGCGCCTTCCGAGGCGCACGGTGACGCCGTTGGCCAGATCGAATTCCCAGGCACCGCGTGCATCCAGGCGCATCGCGGTGAGGCGCAGGCCCGCCTGCGACAGGCGCCCCTCCGCGGCCAGATAGCGCTGCGCCACGAGCGACTCCTTGCCCTCGGGGCCGGTGAGCTGCGCGAGCTCGGGCGGAATGTGGCGCTCGTCGGAGTCGAACAGCTCGCCACGGGTGTTGAGGAGCCCGCGCTCGCCCCAGCGCGCCGCGGCGGTCTGCTCGATGACCAGCACGTTCAGGCCCCGGGGCCAGGCGCGCTGCACGCTCACCGCATCCACCCACGGCAGCGTGTGGATGGCGCGGCGCACCGCGGCGAGGTCCACCGACAGCAGGCCCGCGCCGTGCACCTTCTCCTTCACGACCCGCTCGACGTCCACCGGCGCCACGCGCTGGAAGCGCCCCTCCACCGCCACCGTCTCGATGGGTTGATCGAATGCCCACGACACCGCGCACCCCGCCGCCGCCATCCCCGCCAGCGCGAGCACCCACAGCCCGAGGGAGCGCCAGTTGGTCGCCGGTAGCCGCGGGCGCGCTTCCGAGGGTCTGCGACGGTTCTTGGGGCGGCCGAACATGAGCTACACCGGGGACCTGGGACTTGCGCCGGGCCGGCGGGTGAAGCTGGTCTCGAGCACGCGCCACACGAGCTCCTCGAAATCGACCTCGATGGCGCGCGCCGCCATCGGCACCAGGCTGTGGCTGGTCATGCCCGGAACGGTGTTGATCTCCAGCAGCAGCGGCCTTCCGGCGGCATCCATCATGAAGTCCGCCCGCCCCCAGCCCGAGGCGCCGGCCGCCTCGAATGCGGCGAGCGCGAGACTCGCGAGGTGCTCCTCGGCGCTCCTCGAGAGGCCGGACGGGCAGAAGTAGCGCGTGTCGTCGCGGAAGTACTTGGCCTCGTAGTCGTAGAAGGTCCGCGGCGTCTCGATGCGGATCGAGGGGAGCGCGCGCTCCTGCAGGATCGCCACGGTGTACTCAGGTCCCGCGATCCACGCCTCCGCAAACACCAGCGTCTCGAGCCGCGCGGCGAGCGCATAGGCGGCGGGCAGATCCGCGGCGCGCTCGACCTTGCTCATGCCGACGCTCGAGCCCTGGGTGGCGGGCTTCACGATCAGCGGCAGCTTGAGGCGCTCGAGCGCCGCCGCGAAATCCTGCGCCCCGGAGAGCACCACGAAGTCCGCGGTCGCCACCCCCACCGCCCGCGCCAGGCGCTTGGTGCGCAGCTTGTCCATGCCGATGGCCGAGCCCATCACCCCGCTCCCGGTATAGGGGACGCCCAGGTACTCGAGCGCGCCCTGCAGCGTGCCGTCCTCCCCTCCCGGACCGTGCAGCGCGATCCACACGCGCTCGAAGCCCCGGGCGATGAGATCCGAGAGCGGCGCATCGCGCGGATCGAAGGCGTGCGCGTCCACGCCGCGGCGCTTGAGCGCCTCCAGCACCGCGTTGCCCGAGAGGAGTGAGATCTCGCGCTCGCTGGAGTCGCCGCCGAACAGCACCGCCACGCGGCCGAACTCCCCCGCCGTGGTGGCGCGGCGCAGCTGGCGCGGTTCGTAGCTCAGGCGCATGGCTTACGGCACTCCCACGATCCGTACCTCGGGCTGCAGCGCGACCCCGTGCACGCGCTCGACCGTGTCGCGCACGTGCGCGATCAGGCGCTCCAGGTCCGCGGCGCTCGCCTGGCCGTGATTGATGATGAAATTCGCATGCTTCTGCGACACCGAGGCATCGCCGATGCGAAATCCCTTCAGCCCCGCGCCCTCGATGAGGCGCGCGGCGTGATCTCCCGGCGGGTTGGTGAACACCGAGCCGCAGCTCCACTCCCCGATCGGCTGCGACGCGCGGCGTTGCTCGAGCAGCGCGCGCACCTCGCCCTCGTGCGCGCCCGGACGGCGCTCGAAGCTCAAGCTCGCGGCGATGAACCATTCCTCGGGCGCGGGCGCGATGACCTGGCGGTAGCTGACACGGTACTCGCCGGATGCGCGCTGGTGCGTCTCGCCGCCGCGGTCGATGGTTTCCACGCTGAGCACGTGGCGCCAGGTTTCCCCACCAAAGGCGCCGGCGTTCATCGCCAGCGCGCCGCCGAGGGTCCCGGGAATGCCGGCAAAGAATTCCGCAGGCCCGAGTCCCCACTTGATGCACTGCCGGGCGATGCGTGCACAGGCGACGCCGGCCTCGACCTGCACCGTGGTGTCGTCGACGCGCGTCAGGGCATCGAGGCCGTGCGTGCTGATGACGATCCCCTGCAGGCCCCCGTCACGCACCAGCAGGTTGCTGCCGAGGCCGATGAAGTGGATCGGCACAACGGCGGGCAGCGTGCGCAGGAACGCCGCCAGCTCGGCGCGGTCGCGCGGATTGAAGAACACCTCCGCCGGTCCTCCGACATGCCAGGAGGTGTGGCGGCTCAGGGGCTCATCGCGCTGCACGCGCACCAGGAATTCCGGGGCCACGGCGAGCGTCACGACGAGCTCCCCGGCGGCAGCAGTGCCGCGAGCGCCCCGGGAAGCGCGTGCGCCACGGCGCTGATGTTGCCCGCGCCCATGGCGAGGATGACGTCGCCATCGCGGATCACGTCCTTGAGCGAGCCGGCGAGCTCCTCGACCTTCTCGACGAACAACGGCTCGAGCTGTCCGCGGCTGCGCACCGCGCGGCAGATGGCACGGCCGTCGGCGCCGGGGATCGCGGTCTCGCCTGCAGCGTAGACCTCGGTCACGCACAGGGCGTCGGCGCCCGAGAGCGCCTTGCCGAAATCATCGATCAGGTCGCGGGTGCGCGTGTAGCGGTGCGGCTGAAACGCGAGCAGCACACGCCGCCCGGGGTAGCCCTGGCGCACCGCTTCCAGCGTCACGGCCACCTCGGTGGGGTGATGGGCGTAGTCATCGACGATGCTGACACGGCCCACGGCGGTGAGCGCATCGCCGATGTGCTGCAGCCGCCGGTCGATGCCCTGGAAGGCGGTGAGCGCGCGCAGGATCGCCTCATCGGCGATGTCGAGCTCGGTGGCGACCGCGATCGCCGCGAGCGCGTTACGCACGTTGTGCACGCCGGCAAGATTCACCGTCACGGCGAGCGGCGCCGCTCCGGCTCGCCTGACGTCGAAATGCGTCTGCAACCCCGCGGGGCGCAGGTTCTCGCCCCGCACGTCCGCCCCCGACTCGAGGCCGTAGGAGAGGATCGGGCGGCCGACTTCCTGCAGGATGCTGCGCAGCTGCTCGTCGTCCGCGCACAGCACCGCCAGGCCGTAGAACGGCAGGTTGTGCAGGAAGTCGACGAAGCTCTGCTTGAGGAGCCCGAAGTCCCCGCCGTGGGTGCTCAAGTGATCGGTGTCGATGTTGGTGACGATCGCGATCAGGGGCTGCAGGTGCGTGAACGAGGCGTCGCTCTCGTCGGCCTCGGCGACCAGGTAGCGCCCGGCGCCCAGGCGCGCGTTGCTGGCGGCGCTCTTGAGGCGCCCGCCGATGACGTAGGTCGGGTCCTCGCCGCCTTCGGAGAGGATGCTGGCGATGAGACTGGTGGTGGTGGTCTTGCCGTGCGTGCCGGCGACCGCGATCGAATAGCGGAAGCGCATGAGCTCGGCGAGCATCTCGGCGCGCGCCACCACCGGGATGCGCGCCGCCAGCGCCGCCCGCAGCTCCGGGTTGTCGCGCGCCACCGCGCCCGAGGCGACCACCACATCGGCGCCGGCGATGTTGGCGGCCGCGTGACCGATGCTGACGCGTGCGCCGAGCCCCGCGAGCCATTGCGTCACGGTGCTGGTGCGCAGGTCCGAGCCCTGGACCCGGTAGCCGAGATTCAGCAGCACCTCGGCGATGCCGCTCATGCCGCTGCCGCCGATGCCGACGAAGTGGATGGTGTTGATACGGCGCATGCGGTCGCGCCGGTCGGGCGTGACGCGACGCTCGACGCTCACGCGCTCGGGCAAGGTGCGCCGCTCCCCGCTCATGCAGCCCTCCGCGCGAGCTCCAGGCACGAGGCGGCGAGCTCATCCGCGGCGCGCGGCTTGGCGAGCAGGCGCGCCCGCTCGGCCATGGCGAGGAGCTTGCCGCGGCCGGCGCACAGGCGCTGCAGCTCGGCGGCGAGGCGCTCGGCGGTGAGCTCGCGGTCGGGTATCACCACCGCGGCGCCCTCGCGCACCAGGTACTGCGCGTTGTACGCCTGATGATCGTCCACGCTTCCCGGGAAGGGCACGAGGATCGCGGCCACGCCCACCGCGGCGAGCTCGGAGACGGTGAGCGCGCCGGCGCGGCAGATCACCAGGTCCGCCCAGCCGTACGCCTCGCCCATGTCCTCGATGAACGGACGCACATCCGCGCGCACCCCCGCCTGGGCATAGCTGGCGCGCCCGGCGTCGACCCAGCGCTCGCCGGCCTGGTGACGCACGTCGAAGACGAGTGAGCCCGCCACGCGCTTCAGCGCAAAGGGCACGACGGCATTCAGCCGCGTGGCACCCTGGCTGCCGCCGATCACCAGGATCCGCACCGGACCTGAGCGCCCGGCGAAGCGCTGCGCGGGCGGCGGCACGGCGCTGATATCGGCCCGCACCGGGTTGCCGATGAGGCGCGCCTGCACGCCCTGTCCGAAGCTGCCCGGAAAGGCTTCCAGCACCTGGCGCGCCAGGTGCGCCAGAACGCGGTTGGTGAAGCCGGCGACGGCGTTCTGCTCATGAATGAGCAGCGGCCGGCGCGTGAGCCAGGCGGCGAGCCCGCCGGGACCGGTCACGAAGCCTCCCAGACCGACCACGACCAGCGGTCGGTGGCGCCGCATGACGCGCAGCGCCTGGACGAGGGCCAGACCCAGGCGAAAGGGCGCGACCAGCCAGGTGAGCAGGCCCTTGCCGCGCAACCCGCCGACCGACAGCCGCTCGATCGGAATGCCCTCGGCCGGAATGACGCGCGACTCGAGCCCCCGCGCCGTGCCGAGCCAGATGACCGGCAGGGACTGCTCGCGCAGCAGGCGCGCCAGCGCCAGCGCCGGGAAGACGTGTCCACCGGTGCCGCCGGCCATGATGAGGATCGGCCGGCTCATGAGGCGCCTCGCACGGTCGCCGAGCCGCGTTGCTCGCGCAGCGCCTCGTGATACACGCGCAATACCAGTCCCACCCACGCGAGCCCCACGACCAGGCTCGAGCGGCCGTAGCTCATCAGCGGCAGCGTCAGGCCCTTGGTCGGCAACACTCCCATGTTGACGCCGACGTTGATGAAGGCCTGGATGCCGACCCACAGGCCAAAGCCCGCCGCCAGGAGGCTCGGGAACTTCAGGCCCGCCTGCGAGGCGAGCCGCGCGATGTAGAAGCTGCGCCAGATGAGAGCCAGGAACAGGGAGAGCGTGAGTGTCACCCCGAGCAGCCCCAGCTCCTCGGCCAGCACCGCGAACAGGAAGTCGGTGTGCGCTTCCGGCAGATAGAACAGCTTCTGCACGCTGTCGCCCAGTCCCACGCCCAACCATTGGCCGCGGCCGATGGCGATCAGCGACTGCGTCAGCTGGAAGCCGCTGTTGAAGGGGTCCGCCCACGGATCGAGAAACGCGGTCAGGCGGCGCAGCCGATAGCTGGCGCTCACCGCGAGCACCGCAAAGCCCCCCGCGGCGATCGCGGTCGTGGCGATCACGTAGCGCAGCCGCGCGCCGGCCAGAAACAACAGCGCAAAGCCGGTGGCGAACAGCACGGTGGCGGCGCCGAAGTCCGGCTCGAGCAGCAGCAGGGCGCTCACACCGCACAGCAGCCCCAGCGGCTTGAGAACTCCGGCGAGGGACTCGCGCAGCTGCGTCTCGCGGCGCACGGCGTAGCTGGCGAGGTACACCAGCACCAGCACGCGCGCGAGTTCCGAGACCTGGAAGTTGACCCCGGCGAGGTGCAGCCAGCGGCGGCTGCCGTTGACCGCGTGCCCGAGCCCGGGTATGAGCACCAGAGCCAACAGGCCGATCGCGAGCGCCAGCAGCGCCACGCCGGCGCGCTCGAGCAGCGCCGTGGGGACCGAGAACATGAGCGCGCCGCAGCAAGCGCCGATGAGCGTCAGCAGCAGCTGGCGCTCGAGGTAGTAGAACGGCTGCCCGGTGTCCTGGCTGGCGATCGACACCGAGGCGGAGGTCACCATCACCAGCCCGAGCAGCACGATGCCGAGCACGAGCGCCAGGGTCACCGCATCGAGGTGCACGCCGCCGCTCCTGGCGCTGGAGCGCGCGAATCCCAGCAGCGCAGCATGGGTGGGCGCGCTCATGCCGCGAGCTCCTGCACCGCCTGCGTGAACACCGCGCCGCGATGGCCGTAGTCGCGGAACATGTCCAGGCTCGCGCACGCCGGCGACAGCAGCACGGTGTCGCCGGGAAGCGCGGCGCGCGCGGCCGAGCGCACCGCTTCGGGGAGCGTCGCGCAGGTCTCGAGCGTGCACACGCCCGCGAGTGCGCGCGCGATCAGCGCGGCGTCGCGGCCAATGAGCACCGCATGGCGCACCTTGCCGCGAAAGGCCGCCGCCAGAGGCGCGAAGTCCTGGTTCTTGCCCTCGCCACCGGCAATCATCACCAGCGGCCCCGCCATGCCGGCGACCGCGGCGAGCGTGGCGCCGACGTTGGTCCCCTTGGAGTCGTTGATGTAGGTGACGCCGTGCACGTCGGCCACCCATTGCGAGCGGTGCGGGAGCCCGGCGAATGCGGCGAGCTCCGCCAGCATCGCTGGCTGCGGGAGCGAGAGCGCCTCGCCGAGGGCGAGCGCGGCGAGCGCGTTGGCGGCATTGTGCAGCCCCCTGATCTTCATGGCCGACACCGGCATGAGGGGCGCACCAAGGCGTGTCAGCCACCATTCGCGCTCGTACATGGCCACCGCGTAGTCGGCGCCGATGGCGGCGCGCAGCGAAAAGCCCAGGGTGCGCGAGGCCGCGCGCGGCATGGCCATCACCAGCGGATCATCGAGATTGATCACCGCGGTGTCGCAGCGGGCGAAAATACGCGCCTTGGCGGCGGCATAGCTCGCCACGCTCGCGTAGCGGTCGAGGTGATCGGGGCTGACGTTCAGGACCGTCGCGGCGCGGCAGCACAGTGTGGCCGTGGTCTCGAGCTGAAAGCTCGACAGCTCCAGCACGTACAGCTCGGTGCCCTGGGTGAGCAGATCGAGCGCCGGCTCGCCCAGGTTGCCGCCGGCGCGCACGCGCACCCCGGCGCGCTGCGCCATGCGCGCCACGAGCGTGGTGACGGTGCTCTTGCCGTTGGTGCCGGTGATCCCGACCACCGGCGCATCGACCGCGCGCGCGAACAGCTCGATGTCGCCCACGATCGTGAGCCCGCGCCGGCGCGCCTCGGCAAAGAACGGCTCGGCGAGCGACACCCCGGGGGATGCGACCACGCACACCGCGCCCTCGAGGAGGGCCGCATCGAGCCCGCCGCTGCGCACCGTGATGAGCGCATCGAGCGCGCGCAGGGCGGGAAGCTGCGGGGGCGCCGTGCGTGTATCGGTCACCGCGAGGCGCCAGCCGCGCAGCCGCAGATGCCGCGCGCACGACAGCCCGGTGGCGCCTAAGCCCACGATCACGGCGTACGGTGCGTTGGTGGTGTCGGCGCTCATCGCAGTTTCAGCGTCGCCAGACCTGCGAGCACCAGCAGCAGCGAGATGATCCAGAAACGCACGATCACCTTCGGCTCCGGCCAGCCCTTGAGCTCGAAGTGGTGGTGGATGGGCGCCATCCTGAAGATGCGCTTGCCGGTGAGCTTGAAGGAGGCGACCTGCAGGATCACGGAAGCGGTCTCGAGCACGAACACCCCGCTCATCACCAGCACGACCAGCTCCTGGCGCACGATCACCGCCAGCACCCCGATGGCCGCTCCGATCGCCAGTGCCCCGACGTCCCCCATGAACACCTGGGCCGGATAGGAGTTGAACCACAGGAAGCCCAGGCCCGCCCCCGCGAGCGAGGCGCAGAAGATCAAGAGCTCGCCCGCGCCGCGGATGTCGGGAATCTGCAGGTAGTGGGCGAACACCGCGTTGCCGCTGGCGTAGGCGAAGATCCCGAGCGCCGAGGTCACCAGCGCCGCCGGCATGATCGCCAGCCCGTCGAGCCCGTCGGTGAGATTCACGGCATTGCTCATGCCGACGATCATCAGATAGGAGAGCACGATGAAGCCGAAGGCCGAGAGCGGCGCGTGAAAGGTCTTGAAGAACGGCAGAAACAGCGTGGTCTCCGCCGGCTCGGTGGCGGTGTAGTAGAGCGTCGCGGCGGTGGCGAGCCCGGCCACCGACTGCCAGAAATACTTCCAGCGCGGCACCAGGCCCTTGGGGTTGCGCACCATGAGCTTCAGGTAGTCGTCGTAGAAGCCGATGAGGCCGAAGGCGAAGGTGACGCCGAGCACCGTCCAGACGAGGCGATTGGCCAGCTCGGCCCACAACAGCGTGCTGGCGAGCGTAGTCACGAGGATCAGCGTGCCACCCATGGTCGGGGTGCCGGCCTTCAGCAGGTGGGTGGGCGGGCCGTCGTCGCGCACCACCTGTCCGATCTGACCGCGCACCAGGTGCCTGATCAGCGACGGACCGACGAGCAGCGACAGGCCGAGCGCCGAGGCCGTGGCGAGGATCGCGCGGAACGTCAGGTACGCGAACACATGCGCACCCGGGATGCGGGCGGGGAGCTGCTGTGTGATCCAGTAGAGCACTCAATGCCCGTCCGTGGCAGAAGGATCGGCGGTGAGCGCATCCACCACACGCTCCAGGCGGTTCATGCGCGAGCCCTTGATGAGGAGGCGCACCTGCGGCCCCGCCCGGCCGAGCTCCGCGCTGAGCGCGGCGGTGAGCGCGGCGGGGTCGGCAAACCAGTGCGCGCCCGCACCGAAGCTGTCGACCGCGCGCGCCGCGAGCGCACCGGTTGCATACAGGCGCTCGACGCCGTGTGCGCGCGCGAATTCGCCGATCTCGCTGTGCGCACTTTCAGCGAACTCGCCGAGCTCCGCCATGTCGCCCAGCACCAGCCACCTGCGGCCCGCGAGCGAGCCGAGCACCTCGATGGCGGCCCGCACCGAGCTGGGATTGGCGTTGTAGGAGTCGTCGATGAGCCAGGCGCCGCTCGCGCCCTGCTTGAACTGCAGCCGCCCGGGAACCGCGCGCACCGCGGCCAGACCCGCCGCGATGTGCTCGAGGCTGGCGCCGGCGCTGGCCGCGGCGGCGGCGGCGGCGAGCGCGTTGGCGACGTTGTGGGCGCCGCCCACCGCGAGTTGAATCGCGGCGCTGCCCGCGGGGGCGGTGAGCCGGAAGTGGGTGCGGAACCCCGCGGAGCCCACCGCGGTGTGCAGCTCGGTCGCGCTGAAGTCCGCCGGCTCGCGCACCCCGAAGCTGACCACGCGCGCCGGGGTGAGCGCGCGCCACAGGCCCGCGAACTCGTCGTCCGCATTGATGACGGCGGTGGCGGCGGCGGTGAGGCCTGCGACCATTTCGCCCTCGGCGCGCGCCACCGCGTCCAGGCTGCCGAAGCCCTCGAGGTGCTCGGCTCCGGCATTGGTGATCATGCCGATGGTGGGGCGCGCGATGGCGACCAGGGCGGCGACTTCGCCGGAGCGATTGGCACCCATTTCCACCACCGCAAAGCGATGCGCGGGCGTGAGGCGCAGCAGCGTCAGCGGCACGCCGATGTGGTTGTTGAGATTGCCGCGGGTGGCCAGACAGCTGCCGGCCTCTCCGAGGATCGCGGCCGTCATTTCCTTGGCGGTGGTCTTGCCGTTGCTGCCCGCCACGCCCACCAGTGGGCCGCGAAAATGCGCGCGCCAGGCTCGCGCGGCGCGCTCGAGCGCCGCCTGGGTATCGGGCACGATGATCTGCGGCAGCTTCACCGGCCGCTCGGCATCGACCAGCGCGCCGGCGGCCCCAAGCGCGAGCGCCGCAGCGAGGAAGTCGTGGCCGTCGAACCTCGGTCCCCGCAGCGCTATGAACAGCTGTTGGGGCGCCAGTGTGCGCGAGTCGCTCACCACGTCGGTGTACGCGGCGTCGGCCCCGGACAGCCGGCCGCCGCAGGCGCGCGCAAACTCCGCCAGCGTGCGCTTCATGCCGGCAGCCTCGCGAGCTCGGCGCTGACCACCGCCTGGTCGCGGAACGCGCGCCGCACGCCGCCGTGGATCTGATACTCCTCGTGCCCCTTGCCGGCGATCAGCACCACGTCCTCGGGGCCCGAGCGTTGCAGGGCCATGCGGATGGCGAGCGCGCGGTCATGCTCGATCACGAGCGGCGCGCGCTGCGGCACACCGGCGACGATGTCCGCGACGATCCGCGCCGCGTTTTCGCCGCGCGGGTTGTCGTCGGTCACGATGAGGTCGTCGGCGAGCTCGGCCGCGACCTTGCCCATGAGCGGACGCTTGCCGGCGTCGCGCTCGCCGCCACAGCCGAACACCACCCGCAGCTGTCCGCGGCAGTGCAGGCGCGCCGCGCGCAGCGCCTTGGCGAGCGCATCGGGGGTATGGGCGTAGTCCACGATGGCGAGCGGCGTGCGCCCGCGCCCGCCGAACATCTCCATGCGCCCGCTCGCCGCCCGGCTCGCCGACAGCGCGCGCGCCGCCTCCGTGAGCGGGATGTTCCAGGCGAGCAGCACCGCCAGCACCGTGAGCGCGTTGTCGACGTTGAACTCGCCCATCAGGCGCAGCGGCAGCTGCGCGCCCCCGAAGCTCGACTGCACCTCGATGAGCAGTCCGCCCGGATCGGGTGTGACGCGTGCGGCGCGCACGAACTGCACACCGCGCGGCAGCGCCGCGGAGGCGCGCGTGGTGACGGTGAGGCTGGCCGTGGAGCCCTCCTCGGCCAGACGCGCGCCGAACGGATCATCGACATTGATGACCCGGTGGGCGAGCCCGGGTAAGGCGAGGAGGCGCGCCTTGGCCGCGCCATAGGCCTCCATGGTGCCGTGATAGTCGAGATGATCGCGGGTCAGGTTGGTGAAGGCGGCGGTGTTGAAGCGCACGCCGTTGACGCGCCCCTGGTCGAGGGCGTGCGAGGACACCTCCATGCTCACGCATTCGGCACCGAGGGAGCGCAGCGCTGCGAGCTGGCGGTGAATGCTCACCGCATCCGAAGTGGTGTGCAGCGTGGGAGTGAGCTGTGCGGGCATGCCTACGCCGAGCGTGCCGATATACGCGCACCGGCGGCGGCAATGCTGCAGCGCCTGCGCCAGCAGCCACGCACAGGTGGTCTTGCCGTTGGTGCCGGTGATGCCCGCGACCGTGAGCTGTTGTGAGGGCGCGCCGAAGAAGCGGTCGGCGATGAGGCCGGCGCGCTCGCCAAGCTTCGGCACCGCGGCGACGAACGTGCCGGCGGGCAGTTGCGGGGCCGCCTCCCCGGTCTCGCCGTCGCGCTCGTAGAGCACGGCGCGTGCGCCGCGCGCCACGGCGTCGGCGGCGAATTCGAGCCCGTGGTGGGTGCGTCCCCGGCAGGCGAGAAACAGCGCACCGGGAAGCACGGCGCGGCTGTCGAGCGTCACATCGCTCACCAGCAGCTGCGCGGGCATGGCGGCAAAGCCGGCGGTGAGCTGCGCAAGCGAGCGCGTCGTCACCGTGCCCGTGTGCGCCGCCTCGCTCATGGCAGCGCCGCCGTGCGCGTATCGAGGGCGGGGCTGGCCGGCAGTTCCTCGGGCGCCTTGACCGGCTGGTCGGGCGCCACGGCGAGCAAGCGCAGCGCCCCGCCGATCACCCTGGAGAACACGGGAGCTGCGACCTGTCCGCCCATGTGCAGTCCCGCGCCCGGCTCGTCGATGACCACCACCGCGGCGAGGCGTGGCTCGCTCGCCGGAGCCACCCCGCCGAACACCGCCATGTAGCGATCGGTCGAATAGCCGCCGGCGGTGGCTTTCCACGCGGTGCCGGTCTTGCCCGATACGCGGTAGCCCGGGATGGCCGCGAGCTTGCCGGTGCCTTCTGCGGCCACCACCGACTCGAGCATGCCGACCAGCTCGCGGCACACCTGGGCCCCGAGCGCCCGCTCGCCGGGCGCCGCTCCCTCGACGCGCAGGAAGGATACCGGGCGGGCGATGCCGAACGCGCCGATGGTTGCGTAGGCGTGCGCCAGCTGCAGCGGCGTGACCGAGAGCCCGTAGCCATGGGACATGGTGACGATGCCGATGGGACGCCACTGCGAGTAGACGGGCAAGAGGCCCGCCGACTCCCCCGGATAACCGCTGGTGCTGACCTGGCCGAAACCCAGATGGTTCAGCGTGCCCCAGATCTCCTCCGGCGGCAGCGTGAGGGCGATGTGCGCCATGCCGACGTTGGAGCTCTTGGCGAGCACGGTGGCGATGTCGATTGCGCCGTAGTTGTGCTCGTCCTCGAAGATCTTCGCGCCGACCTTGAAGAAGCCCGGCGAGGTGTCGATGAGGCTGCGGTTGTCGTATTTGCCCGAGGCGAGCCCCGCGGCCACGAAGAACGGCTTGATGGATGAGCCGGGCTCGAAGATATCGGTGGCCGCGCGGTTGCGATAGACGCCGCTCTGGATCTGGTCGCGGTCGTTGGGGTTGTAGGCCGGCTGGTTCACCATGGCGAGCACCTCGCCGCTGGCGACGTCGAGCACGACCGCGGAGCCTGCACGCGCGCGCTGGTCGCGGATCGCCGCCTTGAGCTCACGGTACGCAAGGTACTGGATGCGCAGGTCGATCGACAGCACCAGGTCGCGCCCCGGACGCGCCGGCTTGATGCTCTCCACGTTCTGGACGATGCGTCCATAGCGGTCCTGGATGACACGCTTCGCGCCATCCTCGCCGGCGAGCCAGTGATCGAAGGCGAGCTCCAGGCCCTCCTGGCCGGCATCATCGACGTTGGTGAACCCGAGCAGGTGCCCGATCACCTCGCCGGCGGGGTAATAGCGGCGGTACTCGCGCGAGGTGTACACGCCCGGGATCCCGAGCGCCTTGATCTGCTCGGCTTCCGCGGGCTGGCGGTGGCGCGCGAGGTACAGGAACTCGCGCTCGAGATTGCTGGTGACCCGGCGCGCGAGCTCCTGGCGGTCGAGCTTCAGCGCGGCGGCGAGTCGCGGGATTTGATCGGTGGCGAGCGCCAGTTCGCGCGGATTCACCCACACCGAGTCCACGGGCGTGCTGACCGCGAGCGGCTCGCCGTAGCGGTCGGTGATGGTGCCGCGGTGCGCGGCGATCTCCAGCACGCGCGAGAAACGCGCATCGCCCTCGCGGGCGAGAAAGCCGTGATCGACGAGTTGCAGATTCACCGCGCGCCAGGCGAGCGCCAGCGCGCTGATCGCCAGCAGCCCCTGCAACAGGAGCGAGCGCCAGCGGAACGAGGCGGGCACTGCGTCGCGTGCGCTGCGGCTCTTCATGGGGCGACGATCTCGATCTGCTTCGGTGGCGGCATCGCCATGCGGAGCTTCGCGCTCGCGACGCGCTCGACGAAGGCATGGGTGGACCAGGCGCTCTGCTCGAGCTGCAGCTGGCCCCATTCGATTTCCAGGTTGTCGCGGCGCGCGTTCAGAGCCTCCAGCTCCACGAACATCTGCCGTGCGCGGTGCTTGCAGTAGATGGCGCCGGCCGCCGAGCCGAGCGCCGCCAGCCACAGCAGCGGCACGGCGATGATGAGCGCCGCACGCGCGTTCACGCGAGTCGCTCCGCCACGCGCAGCAGCGCGCTGCGGGCGCGGGGGTTCCTCTGCAGCTCCGCCGATGCCGGTCGGCTCTTGCGGCCGATGAGCTTCAGGCGCGGCTGCGCGCCGGGGGGCACGAGGGGCAGGTCCTTCAGGGCCGGGTCGATCTGCGACTCGCGCTGCATGAAGCGCTTGACCACTCGATCCTCGAGGGAGTGGAAGCTGATGACCGCGAGCCGCCCGCCGGGGGCGAGGGCCCCGAGCGCGCCGGCGAGGCCACGCTCGAGCTGCCCGAGCTCGTCGTTGATGAACATGCGCAGCGCCTGGAACGTGCGGGTGGCGGGATGCTTGCCGGGCTCGCGCGTGCGCACGGCGGCCCCGATGAGGGCGGCGAGCTCGCCGGTGCGGGTGAGCGCATGAGCGCGCCGCGCCGCGACGATGGCCTGCGCCACGCGCCGCGCGAAACGCTCCTCTCCGAAGGTGGCGATCACCTGGCGCATCTCGTCAAGGCCCGCACGAGCGAGCCACGCAGAAACGGGTTCGCCGCGCGTCGGGTCCATGCGCATGTCGAGCGGGCCGTCAGCGCGGAAGCTGAACCCGCGCTGCGGATCATCGAGCTGCGGCGAGGACACGCCGAGGTCGAAGAGCACACCGCGGCAAGCACGATCGTGCGCGTGTGCCGGCACGAGCGTGCCGAGGTCGGCAAACGACGCGTGCACGAGCGTAAGCCGCATTTCGTCGGCAAAACGCTGCCGGCCGGCCGCGATGGCCTGCGGATCGCGGTCGAGCGCGAGCACGCGGCCTTCTCGACCCAGGGCCTGGAGGAGTAGTGACGTATGACCGCCACGCCCGAACGTCGCATCGACATAGTAACCGCCCGCTTCCACGGCGAGCCCTGCGAGCGCCTCGGCGGCGAGCACCGGTGTGTGCTCATCCACCTGCGAAGCGGAACGGCCCCGCCCCCTTGAGTGCGCTTGCCACGGGCTGCGCCAACCAGTCGAAACCCTTACAGCGACAGTGACTCGAGCTCGGAAGGCAGATCGCCCGGGGCGGCCTCGGTGTTCAGCCACAGGTCGCGCCGCTCGTTCCAGCGCGCCTCATCCCACAGCTCGAACCGATTGCCCTGACCGATCAGCATTCCATGGCGCCCGAGCTTCGCGAACTCGCGCAGCTCGGGTGGCAGCAGGAGCCTCCCGTGCCCGTCGAGAGGCAGATCCGTCGCATAGCCGACCATCAGCCGCTGCAGCCGGCGCGCGGTCGCGTTCAGCGTCGGCAGGCTCATCAGCTTGCGTTCGGTCACTTCCCATTCGGGCAGCGGATAGATGAGGAGGCACTGATCCTTGTCGACGGTGACGACCAGCTTTCCCTGGGCGAGTTCGCTGATCTGCTCGCGGTAGCGGTTGGGCATGACCATCCGCCCCTTGTCATCCAAGGTGATCTTCGTTGCGCCGCGAAACATGACCCGTCAGGGCGAGAGACGCCCATTTCCCCCCACTTTCTCCCACTGGGCGCCACTATGGAATCGGGGGCGAGCTATGTCAATTCAAAATAGTGAGAAATTCGTCGCATTCACAAAGACTTATGTGGAAGGACTTATGTCGAAAACCACAGTGTCGCAAAGTCGCGAAGCGCATTCACTGTTAACAATCAGCGGCTTGCCCAACGAACTTTACACAGTGGTGCGCAGAAAGCTTCGGCGGGTGCGGCGCTTCAGGCCTCGAACGCATGCTGGATCCACTCGATGCGCGGCGCGGCGCCGTGCGGCTCCCCCACCACGATGACGTCGAAGCGCACCGGCAGCTGCGCCAGCTCCGCACGCTGCTGCAGGAGCGCACTCGCGGCGCGTGTGATGCGCTGCTGTTTGCGCCGGTCGACGCTCGCCGCCGCGCCGCCGTAGGCGCTGCTCGCACGGGTGCGCACCTCGGCGATCACCAACACGCCGGCGCCGCGCGCGACGAGGTCGAGCTCGCCGAGCCGGCGCAGGTAGTTGCGCTGCAGGATCTCGAAGCCGCGCGCGCGCAGGAATTCGGCAGCCAGCTCCTCGGCGCGTCGTCCGCTTTGCTGTCGAGCGGTGAGCATCGCACCGGTCAGCTGATGTCAGGTGTTATATCGCAATCACGGCCCCGGCGCCGGCAGCAGCCGCAGCTCGCCGTTGTGCAACTGCGCCCAGTCCATCTCGCGGCGCACGCGCCGCTCGGGATCGACGCTCAGGCGGCCGGTCAGGCCCGCGAGGCTGACGTCGCCCGGAGCGCCGCGCCGGCGCAGCGCCTGCGCCAGGCGGAACGCATCGAAGCCGAAGGCGAACAGCCGGCCGCGCTGCGGGCCGCCGCTGGGCCACGCCTCGCGGGTGGCGGCGTGCACCGCATCCGCCAGATCCCCGCCCAGCATCCACGGCATGTCCGGAAACATCAGGCCATCGAGCTCCTCGTTGGCGCGCACGTCCGGCTCGAAGGCGTCCGAGGTCGCGTAGGTGGGAATGTCGCCGGCGTAATGAAAGCGCAGCTGCGGCCGCAGCAGCCGCTCGGTGTTGGGCTGTGCTGCAGCGAAGATGAATTCGATGTCGGCGCGGCGCCGTGGCTCGAACTGCAGCTTGGTGCCGAGTGCGGACTCCAGGCGCCGGTAGCGCGCCGTGCTGTCACTGATGCGCAGCACGTCGGTGATCGAGCCGGTGTAGTCGGTGCGCGACGCATCGATGACCGCCGTGCCGAGTAGCTCGCCGCCGCCGGCCTGCAGCTCCTGTTTGAAGGCGGCCAGCACCCGCTCGCCCCAGTCCCCCGCCGGCACCAGCGCCACCCCGCGCCGGTGATGATCGTCCAGGATGCGCCGCGCCGCGAGGCGCGCCTCGTCCTCGGGCGACAGCGCGTACTGATAGAACTGCGCCGGCGCCGGCTGTTCCGCGGGCAGGAAGTTGAGCGCCAGGAGCGGCGCCCGGGGCGCGGAGAACGCCGCGGCGGCGGCCACCTCCTCGCGGGTCAGCGGGCCGACGATGAAGTCGGCCCCCTGTTGGCTCGCCTGCGCCAGCGCATCCGCCACGCTGTGCGTGCCGGTGTCGTAGACGCGCACCCGCGGTCGCTCGGCCGTCGGGGTCTGGTAATACGCCGTCATGAAACCATAGCGCACGCTCACGGCGGCAGCTGCCGCGCGGCCGGTGATCGGCAGCAGCAGCGCGATGTGCGGCCCGACCTCCTCCGGTGCTGCGCCGGCGGGCCCGCCTGGGGGGCCGGCCGCGAGCGCCGCGCGCGCCTGCAGCTCGTGATAGCGCGCCGCCTGCGCAGCGCTGCGCGGTGCGGCGATCGCGGCGAGCTGCTGCCACGCTTCCCGCCCCTGGCCGCGCTCGATGGCGAGCTCCGCGTTGGAGAGCGCGCGCTCGATGCTCTGCTCTGCGGACAGCGGACCTTCGGGCAGCCCCAGCACGCGCGCCGCGTCCTCGGCATGGTGGGCGGCGAGGTAGCCGCGCGCGGCGCGCAACAGGAGGGCGTTGCGCTCCGCACCGCTGTTCTCCCCCGCCAGTTCCTCGTACACGCGCGCCGCGCCGGCGGCATCGCCGGCACGCTCGAGCGCCTCGGCACGCTCGAGGGATGGCGGCAGCCCGGTGCGCTCGGTGAGACTCGCACAGGCGCTCAGTGCCAGCGCGGCCGCTGCCAGGAGCACGAGAGGCATGATCGGGCGTATGAGGAGCATCGGTTGAAGGGCCTGTCGTTGGCGCGCAGGATGCGGTGAGCCGCAGATCCCATGCGGCATGAGGCGGGGATTATAGTGGGCAAGGGCAACGGGCGGCTGCAGGTCATCGCCACGCCGATCGGCAACCTCGCGGACCTGAGCGCGCGGGCGCGCGAGGCGTTGCTCAGCGCCGACGTGATTGCCGCCGAGGACACGCGTCACACGCGCGTGCTGCTCAGCGCCCTCGGCATCGCCAAGCCCCTGGTGTCGCTGCACGAGCACAACGAGTCGCAGCGCACCCCGCAGCTCCTCGCCCGGCTCGCGGCCGGTGAAACCATCGCGCTGGTCAGCGATGCGGGCACCCCGCTCCTGTCCGATCCGGGACTGGAGCTGGTGCAGCGCGCCGCGCGCGCGGGCTTCGAGGTGCACGCGATTCCGGGGCCCTCGGCGATCACCAGCGCGCTCGCGGTCGCGGGGCTGCCGACCGAGCGCTTCTGCTTCGAGGGCTTCCTGCCGTCGCGCGAGCGCGAGCGGCGTGCGGCCCTCGCCGCTCTCGCGCATGAGCCGCGCACGCTGGTGTTCTTCGAAGCGCCTCACCGCATCCTGAGGACGCTCGCCGATATGGCGGCGGAGTTCGGCGCGGAGCGCCCGGCGGCGGTGGCGCGCGAGCTCACCAAGGCGCACGAGACCGTCTACCGCGGCACGCTGCAGGAGCTGCTCGCGCGGGCACAGGTGGAGGAGAACTTCCAGCGCGGCGAGATCACCATCGTGGTGCATGGCGCCGCCGCGGCCACGGGCGCCGTCGACGGGCAGCTCCTGCGACGTGCCGTGGAGCTGCTCGCGAAGGAGCTGCCGCCGGGCAGGGTCGCGGCGATCGCCGCGCAGCTGACCGGGGCGAGCCGTGCGACGGCCTACGCACTGGCCGCACGCATCACTCGCCCCGCGAGCGACACGACCTCGTTGCGGGAGGGCGAGGAGATGCCCTAGCCGAGATCGTCAGCCGGCTCTGACCACCTCGTCAGCCGGCCGTATTACGACTCAGGTTCCCGAGCGCGGACGCTGGACGCAGGTGCCTCCATGGTCCTGCGCCGCTTTCGCGCACGAGGCGGCGTCGTAGTACTCGCACCGGTTGTCGCCTGCCCCCACGAGGCAGTAACGAGCACCCCGGTTGAACCCGGTTGCGAGTCCGGTCGATCTGTCGACGCACGCGCCGTGCCGCTCCATGGCCGCCTGCGCGCAGCTGCCCTCGTCGTAGTACTTGCAGTCCTGTCCGAGGCCCGTCACGACCACACAGAACGGTCCCGCAACGCATGCCGCCGATGCGGCCAATCCAACCGCAGTCATGAGTGTCTTGAGTGTCCGCACAATGCCTCCCTGAGCACGCAGCGACTTGGCGCCCGCTCGGTTGACCGAAGTCAAGCTTACGTGGTTCCCGCGGGCGATTCACGTGGGGAAAACCCTGGGCTCCATTCGGCAGCAGCTCATTGCTCCGCGCCGCGGCTGCCTGATGCGTCAGCTTGACCACGCTGCCCCGGGGTATTTGCCGACCGGGGTCTCGCTGTCCCGGGGCATTACGCTGCCGAAAAGCCGGTATTTCGAAAAGCAGGCGGTCCGACGAGAATAACCCCTCAGCTGTCGAGCAACGCGAGGCAAGAGGGTGCCTACGTCAGCGCTCGGAAACGCTGCCGCTCCGGACGCCGTGGATGCGTTCCAGATGGGCTTGGCGGCGGAGTCGCCCAATCGGCGCATCGTCTGGGCCGGTGCCGCCTCAGCCGGCGTGCATCTGCTGCTCTTGCTGACGATCGGCGTGGCGAGCGTCGAATCGATGAAGCCGAGCTCGGCGCCCGAGCTTCGAGTGTACGTCGAGTCGCAGGACCGCGGGCGCGAGGATGAGCACGACCGGGCCGGACCGGTTGAAGCGCCCGCCGCACCGACTACCGACTCGCGTGAAGAGTTGCTCTCTGCCGCGGCGCCGAGTCGATCCCGCGTCGTAGGCTCGCAGCCGCGAACGGTGGCGCCGCCTGCGCTGCCTGTGCCGGTCACGCCGAGTGAGGCCAGCCCCGGTAACGTCCCGTCCGGGAGCGATTCCCCGTCCGGGGAAGCGGCTGTCCTGACCACCACTGCGCCCAGCGACAGCGAAGCCCCCGTATCGGTTACGTCGGTCACACCGGTCACACCGGTCACCCCAGTCGCGCCGGTCACGCCAGTCGCTCCCGTCACGCCCGTCACGCCCGTCGCTCGGGTCGCGCCGGTGGCGCAGCCGGCCGGTATTGACATACCGGCGGTCCAGCGATCCGTCCTGACCCGCTGGGTCATGCAGGCGGCGGAGAAGCTGCGGGACGTAAGTCTCAGGCAAGCGCGGCTCTCGTTGATGCATGAGGGCCGGCAATACGTCGCCTTGCTGGAGAGGCACCCTGCGGCCGACAGCATGGACCTCGAGCGCATGACCGTCGAGATCACCACCGAAGAGAACGGCAGGCGCCTGCGCACGCAGCTCGAGATGAAGCGCCTGGCGTTTTCGCACTTTGCCCAGCTCGTCGACCGGCAGGACCCGGAAGTGCAGTTCCACGATGACGAGATCGTGGGCCGCTTCCACAGCAATTTCCCGATTGAGGTCGGCTACGACCGGGCCGTGGCGCCGCGATTCCTGAGTCTGGTCACCACCGCGGGAGCCGGATTCACGCTCGGAACCGCGGAGGGCTACAGGCAGAAGGACGAGATCTTCCGTGGCGGCCTGGCAACGCAGGCGGGACGCATCCCGTTGCCCGGGACGTTCTCACTCCCCGACTCCGGGACGGGGGGCGGCGCGCCGGGCCGATCGTTCGGGCATGACACGCGCATCACCTTCTACCCCGACGGCAGCTACGGGTGGCGTGAGCTCGGTGTCGCTGGTCCCGAGCACAGGGAGCTCATGAGTACGCCGGCTTACATCCTCGGTGGGCGCAACGCCGCCCTCGCCGTGCACGGTACCGTCAGCGGCAAGGTGTTGGTTTATTCGCCGGAGCGCATAGTCATCGAAGGTAGCCTGATCTACGCGCACGACCCGCGCCGGGCAGCGGAGGCCGGCGATTACCTGGGCCTGCTCTGCGCCAAGGACATCGAGATCGCTCGACCCGATGTGACCGGGCGCGGCGACCTCGAGATCCAGGCCGCCGTGTACGCGCGACGCCGATTTGTCGTCGTCGACTACGATGCTCCGCGCAGCGGCACTCTGCTGATCCTGGGCAGTCTCACCGCAGGATCGTTGTCGGCAACCGAGCCGCGCTATGCGACCCGGTACGAGTTCGACAAGCGCCTCGAGTACGAGCGTCCGCCGGGGTTCCCGATGACCGACCGTTACGAGATCGAGAGCTGGGATACGCAATGGCGGGAGGCCGGCGATGAGCCGTCCGGGCCGTCGGCGGGAGGCGCATCGCCCCCCAGCGGTTGAGCCAGGCGCCCGCGGGCTTCGCGCTTTGATCCGATTGACTTCGGCGAGTGCCGCCGTATCGTGCGTAGCGAGAGTCGGCCGGGCAATCGCTGCCTTTGCCAGCAATGGCGCGGGTGGAGGAAAGTCCGGGCTCCGGCGGATCGGGTGCCAGGTAACCCCTGGGGGGCGCGAGCCCACGGAAAGTGCAACAGAGAGCAGACCGCCCAAGTCCCTCACGGGACCGGCAAGGGTGAAACGGTGCGGTAAGAGCGCACCGCGTCGGTGGCAACACGCGACGGCACGGTAAACCCCACCTGGAGCAAGGCCAAATAGGGAAGCCGCTTCCGCCTTCAAGGCGGACGCAGCGCCGATCCGCGCGCGCTTCCGGGTAGGCCGCTAGAGGTCCGCGGTGACGCGGACCCCAGAGGAATGATTGCCCTCGACAGAACCCGGCTTACAGGCCGACTCTTTAATTGCGCGCTGGCGCGCGTTACTTGACCACCTTCAGCCGCGGGCGGCGCGCACCGCCCTCCTCCGCGGTCGTCGGCCGCGTCGGTGGCTCGGGCCCCAGGTCCTGCTCGGAGAACACCATCCCCTCGCCGGTCTCGCGCGCGTAGATGCCGAGCACCGCAGTCACCGGAAAGCGGACGTGGTGGATCACGCCGGCGAAGCGCGCCTCGAACTCCACCGCCTCGTTGCCGAGGCGCAGGCGCTGGGTGGCGCCCTCGCTCAGATTCAGCACGATCTTGCCGTCCTTGACGTAGGCACGCGGCACCTCCGCGCCCTCCCGCCCCGCATCGACGATCACGTGCGGGGTGTTGCCGCACTCGGTGATCCATTGATGCATGGCGCGCAGCAGGTAGGGGCGCTTGGGCAACACCTTGTTATTCGTGGCGCTCACAGCCGCATCTCCTGCTCGCGCTCCGACAGGCCCTCGCGGAACGCCGGGCGCGAGAACACCAGCTGCGCATACTTCTCGATCGGCTGGGCCTGTGGCGGCAGGTCGATCTCATAGTGAGGCAGCCGCCACAGCACCGGCGCAATGGTGGCATCGACCAGCGAGAACTCGTCGGACAGAAAGTACGGCTTCACCTTGAACAGATCGGTGCTCTGCAGAATCGTATCGCGCAGGATCTTCTTCAGCTTGACGCTCTGTTTCTTGTCCGGCTCCTGATCGATCTGGCGCGCGAGCGTGTACCAGTCGCGCTCGATGCGGTACAGCGCCAGCCGGAACTGCGCGCGGGTCACCGGATCGACCGGCATCAGGGGCGGATGCGGGAAGCGCTCGTCGAGATATTCGATGATGACGCGCGAGTCGTACAGCACCAGATCCCGGTCCACCAGCGTGGGCACGCTGTGGTAGGGGTTGAGGTCGAGCAGATCCTCCGGAAAGCGCCCGGCTTCGACGCTCACGATATCGATGCTGATGCCTTTTTCGGCCAGCACGATGCGCGTGCGATGACTCCACGGGTCATTGGGCGCGGAAAACAGTGTCATGATGGATCGTCTGCTCGACAAATTCCGCTCCAGCGACCCGTCCGTTGCAAGCGCCCGGTGCCGCCGGCGCCCAGGCGCGACGGTCAGTGCACATCCTTCCAGTACTCGCGCTTCACCAGCCAGGCGAGCCAGGTGAACACCAGCAGAAACAGCACTACCCACACGCCCAGTGCGCGGCGCGCCGTCTGCGTCGGTTCGCTGACGTAGTCGAGGAAGTTCACCGTATCGCGTACGAAGCCGTCGTACTCCGCGGCGCTCAGGCGTCCGGGGGCGATCTGCTCGAAGTGGTCGAACACCTGCTGGGCGACCCGCCCTTGCGCGGTGCCGGCCGCTTGCCGGTATACGGCGCGTTTGAGTCCCTCGAGCTCCGAGAGCACGTGCGGCATGGCGGTGGCCGGCAGCCGCAGGTTGTTGGCGCCCGTCTGACTCGCGGGGTCCACGTAGAAGGTCCTCAGGAACTGGTAGAGGTAGTCCTGACCGCGGGCCCGCGCCATCAGACTCAGGTCCGGCGGGGCCTTGCCGAACCAGGCCTGCGAATCCGCCGCCGGCATGCTGGTGAGGATGTACTGCGCTGGTTTGTCTCCGGGCGGCAGCAGATCCTGCTCCAGCAGCCGCGGCGGAACACCCAAGTCCTGCGCCAGGCGCGACCAGCGCTCGTACTTGAGCGAGTGGCACCCGAGGCAGTAGCTGACGAAGTTACGCGCACCGCGCTGCACCGAGGCCATGTCGGATACGTCGTTGGCGGCGTGCCAGCTCTGCCAGTCGGCGCCGAACCCGGCCGTCGCCTCCGCGCCGCCGGACACCTCCTCGGCCGCCCACGCGCCGTGCGTGGCGGCCGCCGCCGCCGACAGCAGTGACGCGGCCAGGAATCCGCCCCTGCCGCGCCCGGCTTCAGTGCGCATGGAAGACCACTCGGTCGGGCACGGGCTTCACCGGGTCGATGCGGCTGTAGAACGGCATGAGCAGGAAGAACGCGAAGTAGATGGCCGCGAAAATGCGCGCCAGCACCACATACAGGCCCTCCGCCGGCTGCAGGCCGAGGTACCCGAGCGCCACGAACGACAGCGCGAACAACGCCAGCGCCGTGCGCGAGATCCAGCCGCGATAGCGCATGGACTTCACCGGCGAGCGGTCGAGCCAGGGCAGGAACAGGAACAACACCACCGCCAGGAGCATGAGCAGGGCCCCCATGCGCTGATCCGGCACCGCGCGCAGCATCGCGTAGTAAGGCGTGAAGTACCACACCGGCGCGATGTGCTCGGGTGTGGACAGGGGATTGGCGGGCTCGAAGTTCGGCGCCTCGAGGAACAGGCCGCCGAGATTCGGTTTGAAGAACACTACCAGCGCGAGCAGCAGCAGGAACACCCCGACGCCGACCACATCCTTGACCGTGTAGTAGGGGTGGAACGGAATGCCGTCGAGCGGCATGCCGTCAGCGCCCAGCTTCTCCTTGATCTCGATGCCATCGGGGTTGTTCGAGCCGGTGCGGTGCAGCGCCACCAGGTGCAGCATCACCAGCAACAGCAGCGCGAGCGGCAGCGCCACCACATGCAGCGCAAAGAAGCGGGTCAGCGTCGCATCGGCAATGCCGTAGTCGCCGCGGATCCATTGCACCAGCGGGGTGCCGATTCCGGGGATGGTGCCGAACAGGTTCACGATCACCTGCGCGCCCCAGAACGACATGTTGCCCCAGGGCAGCACGTAACCCATGAAGGCCTCGGCCATGAGCGCCAGGTACACCAGCATGCCGATGAGCCACAGGAGCTCGCGCGGCGCCCGGTACGAGCCGTACAGGAACGCCCGGAACATGTGCAGGTAGACGACGATGAAGAACGCGGAGGCGCCGGTGGAATGCAGGTAGCGGATGAGCCAGCCGAAGTCCACCTCGCGCATGATGTACTCGACCGAGTCGAACGCGGTGAGCTCGCCGGGCTTGTAGAACATGGTGAGGAAGATGCCGGTCAGAAGCTGCATGACCAGCACGAGCAGCGCGAGCGAGCCGAAGAAGTACCAGAAGTTGAAGTTCTTCGGCGCGTAGTAACCGGTCAGCTGCTCGTGTATGAACTCATCGACCGGCAGGCGCTTGTTGAGCCACGCCCACAGGCCCTGCTTCGGCGCCGCGCTCTCCGGCAGCCGCGCCGGTGCGCCGGTTGCGGTCTTCACCGTCATCAGGCCACTCCCTTCTCGTCCGCACCGATCACCAGCGTGCGCGCGTTCGGGTAGGAGTACGGCGGGACCCGCAGGTTCGCCGAGGCGGGGGAGCCTTCGAACACCCGCCCGGCGAGATCGAAGCGCGACCCGTGGCAGGGGCAGAAGAAGCCGCCCGGCCAGCCCGGATACAGTTCGCCCGCGCTGAAGCGCTGCTTCGGCAGGCACCCCAGGTGCGTACAGGTGCCGATCAGCACCAGAAACTCGGCGCTGCGCGAGCGCAGCGGGTTGCGGGCATAGGGCGGCTGGTCGGAGTTCTCGGACTTCGGGTCCTTCAGCAGCTCATCGTGGCCGGCGATCCGCGCGACCATGTCGGGAGTGCGTCGCACGACGTAGATCGGGGACTTGCGCCACACGGGGGTCGCCATCTGGCCCGGCTCGAGCTTGGAGAGGTCGAGCTCGGTGGGCGCACCCTGGGCCCGGGCACGCTCGGAAGGGCTCCACGACTCGATGAACGGCACCGCGGCGAGCACCGTGCCGACCGCGCCGGTGGCGATCGTCGCTCGGGTGAGGAACTTGCGTCGGCTCAGGTCGACTTCATCCTCGGCGACGACTGCGTGATCCGCCATCCGACCGCTCTCCACTCTCGTTCGCGTCGCACCGCCGCGCGGACGACTGAAGCGCGTGGCGCGATTTCGTACCTTGCGGGGGGCGGCGCATTATACACAAACGAACACCCCCTTCCGGGTGCGCCACCGCGGTGCGCACGCGAGGATTTTCCCGGAGTTCATCATGCTCAAGCGCTGGGGAAGCGCATTGATCTTCGTGGCGGGATCGGTGGTGGGAGGCCTGGCACTCGCCTTCCTGATCGTCGCCCTGCGCCCGGATCTGATTCGCGGGCCGGCCCACGATCCGGGACCGGCGGCGCCGGCCGCGGACCGCGCACTGCCGGCGCCGGAGCGTGCCACCTACGCGGCCGCTGTGCAGCGCGCCGCGCCCTCCGTGGTCAACATCTACACGGAGCGGCGGGTCACCGAGCGGGTGGCGCCCTCGCTCGGGGAGCTGTTCGGGGACTACATGCCGCGCTACCGCCAGCGCATCGAGCGCAGCCTGGGTTCGGGAGTGATCGTCGATGAGGGCGGTCACATCGTCACCAATCAGCACGTCATCGCCAACGCCGACTCGATCCGCGTGCAGCTGGCCGACGGCCGGGTGGCGGACGCGCGCATCGTCGGCCGCGATCCGGACACGGACCTCGCGGTGCTGAAGATCGATCTCAAGGCCCTGCCGGTGGCGACCTTCGGGCGCTCCGATCAGCTTCGAGTCGGCGACGTGGTGCTGGCGATCGGCAATCCCATCGGCCTGTCACAGACGGTGACTCACGGGATCGTGAGCTTCACCGGTCGCCAGCAGCTCGGGATCGCGCCGCTCGAGGACTTCATTCAGACGGACGCGCCAATCAACTTCGGCAACTCGGGCGGCGCGCTCATCGACTCCAGCGGCGCGCTGATCGGCATCAACACCGCCATCGTCGCCAAGAACATCGGCGTCGAGGGCATCGGCTTCGCCATTCCGGTGAACATGGTGCGCGGGGTGATGGCCGACATCATCGCTCACGGCCGGGTGGTCCGCGGCTGGATCGGCATCGTTCCGCAGGATCTCTCGGACGAGCAGGCGCAGCAGTGGGGTCTGTCGCAGGCCGGAGTGCTCATCGGCAATCTGTACGTGGGCAGTCCCGCTCAGCAGGCGGGGCTGCAGCCCGGCGACCTGCTGCTCGCGATCGACGGGGTGGCGCCGAGCAGCGCGCAGGATGCGCTCGGGCGCATCGCGGGCCACAAGCCCGGCAGCAGCATCGTGCTGCGCGGGCTGCGCGGCCGGCGCGTGTTCGAATTGCGGGCGCAGGTGGGCGAGCGCCCGCGCAGCGGCTAAGTCCCCCTCGCCCATGCTGCCCGTGACCGTCGTGCTGCCGTTGATATGGGTAGCCATATCGCATACGATCAGCTGATGAAGACGACGATCGAGATAGCCGACGACCTCTTCGAGCGCGTGCAGCGTCTCGCGCGCGAGCAGAAGACCACGTTTCGGGCCCTGACCGAGACTGGACTGCGGATGGTGCTGTCCGGCAGGCAGCGCCGCCGTCTGCAGAAGGCGTCGGCGCTCGTCACTTACGGGAAAGGCGGCCTCAGCGAGGAGTTCAAGGACTCGGACTGGGAGCGGATCCGCACGGAGATCTACCGCGGCCGCGGGGCATGATCGCGATCGACACGAATCTGCTCGTGTATTCTCACCGCGCGGACAGCCCCTTCCACACGCCCGCCATGGCGCTGCTCGATGGGCTGCGCCGCGGCCGCGCATTCTGGGCGATACCGTGGCCGTGCGTGCACGAGTTTCTCGCCATCGTCACTCATCCGCGGATATTCAAGGATCCGACGCCGCTCGCGGTTGCATTCGACGCCGTCGATTCGTGGCAGGCCTATGAGAACCTTCAGTTGCTGAGTGAAAGCGAGGGTTATCTCGACAAGCTGCGCGAGCAGTCGCGCGCGGCGCAGGCCCGGGGCCCGCCGGTCCACGACGCCCGGATCGCGGCACTATGCCTGCATCATGGTGTTTCGGAGCTGTGGTCGGCGGATCGGGATTTCAGCAGATTTCCGCAGCTCCCCGTCCGAAACCCGCTTTCGTAGCGCGCCGCGCGCGCCCATGACTACACTGACCACGCGCCGCTTCGCATCGCGCGCTGCGCTCGATGCGGCCCTCGAGCAGCGCCTGCGGCAGGCGATCGGCGCGAGCGGCGCTTCGGCCATCATGCTCTCGGGCGGCACCACGCCGCTGCCAGCGTACCGGGAGCTCGCGCAGCGGCCGCCGCCTCACGATGAGGGGCTGCACATCGTGTTCTCCGACGAGCGCTACGTGCCGTCCGATGCGGACGCCAGTAACTATCACCAGGCGCGAGCGCTCCTGGAGGCGCTCGCACTGCCGGCTAGCGCGGTGGCGCGCGTGCGCACCGAGCTGCCGATCGAGGAGGCAGCCAGCGATTATGAACGGCAGCTCGCGGCACTATTGAATGCCGGCGTGCCCCTCGGGTTGGGACTCCTCGGGCTCGGCGCCGACGGCCACACCGCGTCACTGTTTGGCACGGCGGACCTGGAACGCGCGCGCGGACACCTGGCGATCGCCGTGCACCGCCCGGACGGGATGTCGGCGGTGAGCGTGACGCCGGATTTCCTCGCGGGGGTGCGGGAGCCGGTGTTCGTGGTCGCCAGCAGCGGCAAGCACCTGGCCGTAGCGGCCCTGATCGCGCAGGATCCAAACCTGATCGCCTGGCGCGCGGTGCAGGGATGCCCGCGTTTGGAGCTGTGGGTGCACGACGCCAACGCCGCCGACCTGCTGCCTGCCGCCGGGGCCCCGGCGAATCGCCGATGAGCACGCCCGCGCCGCATGTGGTCCCGCTGTTCGCCACGCCGTTCGGCGTGGTGTCGCTGCCGGAGGCGCAGACGCTCAATCCCGCACTCGCTGCGCTGTTCGCCGAGCGCGCAACCGCGCAATGGCGCGATCCGCTCGCCCCCCAGGGGGCGCTCACCTTCCGCAGTCGTGCAGACCTCACCGACTGGCCCGAGGAGCCGGTGCGGCAGGCGATCAGCGGGATGCTGGCGGGCGTGGGTTCGGTCGCCGCGTCGATCAATGAACTCGGCACCGAGCAGTTCGCGGCGCTGCGCGTCCAGGCACGCGCGTGGTTCACCATAGTCAGGTCCGACGGCTGCGTGCCCCCGGCGAGCTATCCGAACACCTCCTGGCTTGCGCTGTACTGCGTGACGGCGCCTGCGCCCGCGAAGGCGCGCTTCGACAGCGGCGTGTTGAGGATGCACGAGTCGCGCCCCGGGCCGATGTTTCAGGACGCGACCCACAGCGGTATCCGCGTTCCGTACCGGCCGGGTCACTACGCCTGGCGGCCGGTCCCGGGGCAGATGGCGGTCTTCCCGGCCGCGATCACGCACGAGATTGCGATGGTGCGCGCAGCGGGTGCACTCGTGATAGTGACCGCGCGCATCCGCTTCGTCGCCTCCGATCATCAAGCGTGGATGCCACCGTGGTGAGCGCGGCGGTAAGGCTCAGCCCTATATTCGCAGTCCCGCTCGGCGAGGCGCGGCTCGTGCCGTGCGAGCGCCTGAACCGTGAGCTCGAGGCGCTGTTTCTCGCCCGCGAGACCGACGAGCACCGCAATCCCATGCCGAGCCACATCCCGCAGGAGGAAGTGTTCGAGAGCCGCTTCAACCTTTTCCGCTGGCCCGAACCGTGCGTACAGGAGCTGCGGAAGTTCATGCTCGATACCGTGGCCGAGACCGTGCTGCAGGCGTCGACAGTGAGCGCGCAGGACTTCACGAACCTCAAGTTTCACAACCACACCTGGTTCCACGTGACCCGTCACGCCGGATCTTTCGTGTCCCACAACCACCCGATGGCCTCCTGGTCAGCGGTTTACTGCGTCCGGGTCGGGGAGGTTCCGCCCGATCAGCCCGGGAGCGGGCTGCTGCGTCTCTTTGACCCCCGCCCCGGGGCAAACGCCTACCTGGATCCCGGCAACGCGCAGCTGCACGCGAGCTTCAGGTTGAGCCCGCTCGAGGTTCGCCTCGAGGAGGGGCAGGTCATCGTGTTCCCGTCGTACGTGTTTCATGAAGTCACTCCGTTTTACGGGCGTGACACCCGGATTACGGTCGCGACCAACTGCTGGTTCGCTTAGGGTCGCGCATGCGGCACGCGAGGGCTACTGTTGTACTGATACAACAAGCCGGCGGCAGAGCGCGATTCGTCGGAAAAATGGCTGAAGAAAGCCGGTCATTTCTTTGCACGGCTGTTGAGCCCGTGTAGTATTTATGCCATAAGCACGCGGCCTCGCGCCGCGGCCTCCGCGACTCGACAGGATGATGCCTGCAAGAGTGCGGATAGAACGCGCTTATCTGAATTGGGAGTTACACGAATGACGAATTCAAGTCGAAACGTGCGGAACGCGGTTCGTCTGGCGCTCGCCGCATGCGCGAGCTCAGCGAGCGGCCCGCTCGTCTACGCGCAGGCTGCACCCGCGGCAGCGCCTGCGCCGGTCGAGGAGGTCGTGGTCACCGGCTCGCGCCTGCTACAGGCTCCGAATGACATCTCCATCAGCCCCATCACCACCGTGACGGCAGTAGACATCCAGCAAACCGGGCTGGTGCGAACTGAGGACGTTCTGCAGAATTTGCCCTCCATCAGCACGGAATCCCCTTCGGGCAACTCCATCAGCACCATCGGCATCAATACGGTCAGTGTGCGCGATCTCGGCTCGCAGCGCACCCTGGTGCTGATCAACAACCGGCGCATGAATCCGGGCGGCGCGGGCGGGGTCACCGGTCCAGGCGGCTTTGCCAACTCGGCCGACTTGAACCAGATCCCGGCGCAGCTGATCGAGCGCGTCGATGTGCTCACCGGTGGCGCCTCCGCAGTTTACGGTGCCGATGCAGTCGCGGGTGTCGTCAACTTCGTGCTCAATACGCACTACGAAGGCGTGAAGCTTGACACTGACTACAGCTTCAACAATCACAAGAACGACAACGCCCAGTACCTCGGCTTCCTGCGAGACTCGGGCAACCCGATTCCGCCCAGCACGGTCAATACCGGCCAGAATCGATCACTGTCGCTCATCATGGGCGCGAATTTCGCAGACGGCCGTGGCAACGGCACGGCGTATGCGACCTATCTCAATTCCTCTCCGGCGGTGGGGTACCAGTTCGACCATGCCGGCTGCACCCTCAACGGCGGCTCGAGCGACGTAACCGTCCCGCCCATCTGCGGCGGCTCATCGACCAGCGGTCACGGCCGGTTCCTCTTGGAAGGCCTGGTCGGCACCAAAGTCACGAGACTCCTCAACGACGCGGTCGATCCGACGACTGGGCTGTTCCGGGCGTACAAGTCCTCCCTGGACTCCTACAACTACGGTGCGCTCAGCTACTTTCAGCGCGGCGCAGAGCGCTGGACCGCGGGCGCGTTCGTGCATTACGACGCGAGCGAGCACGCCAGCGTCTATTCCGAGACCATGTATGCGCGCAATACCTCGACCGCGCAGTATGGCCCGAGCGGCGCATTCGCCTTCACGCAATTCCAGACGGCCTGCAACAACCCGCTGCTGACGGCACAGCAGGTCAGCCTCATCTGCACGCCGAGCAATCTCGCGGAAAATCAGGCGCTCTTCGGCGGCAGCGGCACCCAGTTCACCATGCTGGTCGGTCGGCGCAACGTCGAAGGCGGCGGGCGGCAGGACAATTACAGCTCCAACTCGATTCGCCAGGTGCTGGGGGTCAAAGGCCCGATCAACGATGTCTGGACCTACGACGCCTACGCTCAGGTCGGCATCACCCAGTTCGAGGATCAGGAGGCGAATTTCCTCGGCACGCCGCAGATTGCGGAGGCCCTCAACGTGGTGCCCAACCCGGCGACGAACGGCGTCCTGGGCGTACCTGCCGGCGCCCCGGTGTGCGCAGCGGCGCTCAGTGGCGCCGATCCGACCTGCGTCCCCTGGAACATCTGGCAGAAGGGCGGCGTGACGCAAGCGGCGCTGAATTTCCTGTCGGTGCCTGCGAGCTACACGGCAAAGGCCACGGAGTACGTGGCCGACAGCTCAGTCACGGGTGACCTGGGCAAGTACGGGGCCAAGCTACCCTCGGCAAACAGCGGGCTGAACGTGAACGTGGGCGCGGAATACCGGCAGGAGAGCTACGTCTTCGACCCGGACTTCATATACAAGAACGGCTTCCAGTCCGGCGGCGCCCCCTCCAGGGCGGTCAACGGCGCATTCCGTGTCTGGGAGGGGTTCACGGAAATGCGGCTGCCGCTGCTCGATGAGAAGCCGGGAGCGTACCTGCTGTCGCTCAACGCGGGCTATCGATACTCGAGCTACACCCTCGGGTTCAACACCAACACCTACAAGCTCGGCCTCGAGTGGGCGCCGGTTCAGGACGTTCGCATTCGCGGCGGCTACAACCGCGCCGTGCGCGCGCCGAGCATCGGCGAGCTCTTCCAGCCGGCCGCGGTCGGTTCGGGCGGCACGGCCGATGCGTGCTGGGGGTCTACACCGGTGTATTCGCTGGCCCAGTGCGAGCGCACGGGTGTGACACCCGCGCAGTACGGCAACATCCTCGCCAACCCGGCTGCGCAGATCAACACGCAGACGGCAGGCACTTCCACCCTCGTTCCGGAAGTCGCCGACACCTACACCTTCGGGATCGTGTTCCAGCCGCAGTCAATTCCCGGCCTGGTGGCATCGGTCGACGCATTCAACATCAAGATCGAGCAAGGGATCACCGAGCTGCCATCGAATACGGTCATTGCCGATTGTGCGCTCACGGGTCATTTCTGTAATGAGATTCACCGCGGCGCGATCGACGGCTCGCTGTGGTTCAACACCAACGAGTTCATTAACACGCCGCAGCAGAACATCGGCGTGATCTTGACCAAGGGCGCGGACCTGACGGCGCACTACCGGTTGAACATCGGCGGAGCGGGCAGGCTGAGCTTCGGTCTCACCGGAACCTACGTTCGGAACTTCGATGTCCAGCCCGTGCCGACCCTGCCGGCGTATGACTGTTCCGGCCTCTGGGGAAGCACCTGCGGGGCGCCGCTGCCGAAGTGGCGTCACGTCCTGAGCACGACCTGGGGAACGCCGTGGGCGGGGCTGGACGTGACCTTGCGGTGGCGCCTGATCGGCAAGGCGACCGTGGACCGTTCGAGCTCGGATCTGTTGCTCGCCCAGGCGTTCTATCCGTACACCGCCCACATTCCGAATTACAACTACATTGACCTGGCGGCCGCCATCCCGATCGGGCGCAACGTCGACTTCCGGCTGGGCGTGAACAACATTGCGGACAAGAATCCGCCGCTCATCCTCAACGGCACCTTCTCGGACTGCCCGAATACCAGCTGCAACGACAACACCTGGGTGGGCACTTACGACACGCTGGGACGCTATATCTACGCTCACCTGAGCGCGAAGTTCTGAGCGCAGCGCTTATCCCGACTCATCACGGCGGGCTTGAAGCCCGCCGTTTTTTTGGCGCGCCGGCCGGGTGCGCTGTGGACGTGGGCCTCAGGCCGTGTTCTGGCATCATGCTTGGATGGCACGCAACCTCGAGGCCGACCAGGCGATGCTGGCCACGGTTCTGGCGCATGCGCAGAACCGCGACATCCAGCGTGCCGCGGCGATCGCCGAGCAAGCGCTCGCGGATGGATTCGAGCATCCGCTGCTGCTCAACGTATTGGCGACCCGCCTCGAGGAGCAAGGCAAGCTCGATGACGCCGTTCGTCTGCTCGAACGAGCGGTCAGCCTGGCTCCGGAGGACGTCCCGGCGCGCAATGCGCTCGCGCTGTGCCTGCAGCGCAGCGACCGGCCGGCGGAGTCTCTGTACCATGCCGAGACCCTCCTCAAGAGCCATCCGGAGCTCGCCTACGCGCACGCGAACAAGGGCAACGCCCTGATCGCGCTCGGCCTCCTGCAACAGGCGCAGGCGAGTCACCTGCGTGCGCTGCAGCTCGATCCGGGCAACCTCGCGGCCATGGGCTCGCTCGCCTCGATTGCCACGCATCACGGCAAGCACGGGCAGGCGCGGCGCTGGGCCGAGCAGCTGCTGTCGCGGGTGCCGGGCTTCCCCGATGCCGTGCTGAGCCTCGCGGCGGCTGAGCTGGCGGACGGCTCGACCGGGGGCGCGGAGAAGCTGCTTCGCGAGCTGCTCGCCGACCGGCGCGCGGGAGCGACCGATCGGGCG
>Ga0209154_1000272_pt1 | contig 36822 bp, 36 predicted proteins | sample GraSoiAngelo_121_FD_185878 | JGI IMG/M metagenome (GOLD analysis project Ga0209154, IMG submission 185878) | Grasslands soil microbial communities from the Angelo Coastal Reserve, California, USA - 14_0919_12_20cm (SPAdes) (version 2) | ecosystem: Environmental > Terrestrial > Soil > Grasslands ... | reverse complement strand
CTGATCCTCACCGGGCAGCTCGGCGACGTCATGAAGGAGTCCGCGCAAGCCGCGCTCACCCTCGCCAAGAGCTTCCTCGGCGAGCCCCTCGACAAGGTGGACATCCACATCCACGTGCCGGCCGGTGCCACGCCCAAAGACGGCCCGAGCGCGGGCGTGGCGATGTTCCTCGCGCTGGTGTCGCTGCACGCCGGGCTGCCGGTGCGCCCGGATATCGCCATGACCGGCGAGATCTCGCTGCGCGGCCTCGTGCTGCCGATCGGCGGCGTCAAGGAAAAGACGCTCGCGGCGCTGCGCGCCGGCATCAAGACCGTGATGCTGCCCAAGAGGAACGACAAGGACCTCGAGGACGTGCCTGCGGAGGCGCGTCGCAAGCTCGAATTCGTGTTCCTCGAGAAAGTCGAGGAAGCGGTCAAGACCGCGATCGGCGAGCTGCCGAAGGCGGCCGCGAAGAAGGTGGCTTAGGCAAGCTCGGGGCGAGCGCCCGATTGCCTCCGGCGCTGTCCTTGGGAGGCGGCAGCGGGATGCGGTCGAGCAACTCCAGCAACGCGCGACGCTTTACTTCACGCCTGGAGCGCACGGGCGTTTCCTTGCTATTTGGCGCGGATCGACCCGCGCAGGACGCGCCTGACCTGGCGGGCCAGGGCGGCGGGCAGCTTGGCGGCCGCCATGAAGCACTTCGCGGCCACCGACTCGTGGATCCAGACCGGCGGATGTTCGAACACCGGCTCTTTGTCGGGCTTCGGGCGTGGGACGGGGGCCATGGGGACTTGCTTGGGCTAAAGCTAGTCTAAGCCAAACACTTCGTTACAGCCATGCCGCGCCGCTGGACGTAAAATCCGATACCCAATGAAGAGTTTTTTCAAGCACCTGCATCGGCTCGCGCCGCTGGCGCTCGTCGCGCTCGCGGGCTGCTCCACCAATCCGATCACCGGGCGCAGCCAGTTCATGGTGGTGTCCGAGGATATGGCGATCGGCCAGTCCGCCGCGGCCTACAACTCGATGATGGGTGATCTCGGCAAGAAAAAGAAAGTCGAGGCCGGCTCGCCGCGCGCCGGGAAGGTGCGTCAGATCACCGACCGCCTGATCGCGCAAGCGGTGCGCTTCCGTCCCGACTCGGCGAAATGGAACTGGGAAGTTCAGGTGATCAACGACCCGAAGACCGTCAACGCCTTCTGCATGGCGGGCGGCAAGATGGCGATCTACAGCGGCATGTGGGACAAGCTGAAGGCCACCGACGACGAGGTTGCGCAGGTGATGGGCCACGAAATCGGCCACGCGCTCGCCAACCATACGCAGGAGCGCATGTCGATCGCCTATAGCACGAGTCTCGGCACGCAGCTCGCCGCCATTGCGCTCGGGGCGCGAGACCAGACCGCGGTCCTCATGCAGCAGGCTGCCGTGCTTGCCATCCAGCTGCCCAACAGCCGCGAAAGCGAGGCCGAAGCCGACCAGATCGGCATCGAGCTCGCGGCGCGCGCCGGCTACGATCCTGCCGCCGCGGTATCGTTGTGGGACAAGATGGACAAGCTCGGCGGCGGCGCTCCGCCCGAATTCCTCTCCACCCACCCCTCACCCGAGCACCGCAAGGAGACCCTGCAGGCGCTCGGCGCCAAGATGCAGCCGCTCTACCTCGCCGCGAAATCCGCCAATCCGAGCGACGCACCGACCTTCCTTAGCTCGAAGGAGGCGGTTAACGAGCGCGTGGTCACGCGCCCGGGGGCGCCGACGCGCGAGGAGTTCGCCGCGCGCGTCGCGAACGAGCCGACAACCATGAGCTTCCTCGCCGAGCCCTTCGAGAAGTTCAAGCGCGGCGAGACGCTATTCGACTGCCGCGCGCAATGCGCTTTCAGCTACTCGCGCAGAACGAGCGACTGGAAGAAGCTGCACGACAGGAAACACTGGCGCGATCTGGCCGTCGCCGTGCTGCAGGTCGGCTACCTGGGCGACCTCTCGTACTTCATGCTCGCCGAAGCCGCCAGGGGCCTCGGCCTCAGGCAAGCCGCCAACACCTACTACAGGCGCGCGCTCGACGCGGGCAAGGAATACGGCTGCGGCGCTGACTGCGAAGGGTTCAACGTGCCGCAGCTCGCCTCTGCGGCGCTCAGCCGCTGACCGAGCTGCGTCTAAGCGACGCTGCCGTTGCCGCGGCGGGTCTCCAGAGACTGCCTGAACTCGAGCACGAAGCGATCAACGCGTGCTCGATCCCGCTCGGACAGCGTCTCCGGCAGGCTGCGGCTGAGAAGGTCACCCGCACCCTCGAATCCGGCGGCTTGCAGCGCGGCAGTGGCCCGTCTCCCCAGCAATTTCCGCAGCTCTTTGAGCGGCGTGCGTACCGACAGGGTGGAGAGGTACTCCGAGCGCTCGATGAGCCCGAAGCCATCCAGCCGCCTCGGCGATTCCGGCTGCAGCGATCGGCCAAAGAGTGTCAAGCGCTCCATGGTGTCTCGCACGGCGCGTCGCGACATGATGCCGGAGAGCTCGAGTGGCGTGTAGCTGACCAGATCGGAGACGGTTCTCAGGCCGCGTCGCGTCGCCGCAGTGAGTGCGGCGGGAAGAAGCCCGAGCGCGGAGAGCGCTGCGTCATCGGCGATGGGGGCTGCGGGTTTGGAGACCTCGGCGCGGCGCTGGCGGTTTTCCCAATGGAGCCTGGCAACCGGGTCGGGGGGCGGCGCAAACCTCAGGCCGGCAGAATGCACCATAGATCGCAGTTTCTCCAGCGTGCCCCGCCCGATGCCGTGCTGAGCTCGCAGTGCTGCCTCGGGAAAGGCGGCGAGGTCGCGCAGCGTCCTGAGCCCATGGTCAAGAAAGATGCTGACGGCTTTGGGCTTCAGGTCCAGTTCGTCGATCCTTGTCTCTGGGGAAATCGCTGCGCGCGGCTGTTGTGCCAAGCCGGGAGCGGTCGCTGAGCGCTTGGCAGTGCTTGCGTTGCGCGCATGGTGCTTGCTCGAGAGGCCCCGGGTGGTCACGCACCTGATGACCGGGCGCTTGCCCCGCTCGAGATCTAGAACGAGAACGTTGCCGTTCTGGTCTCCATTCAGCTTTTCCAGTGCGTGCAACCGATCGAGCTCGGAACTGTACGGGCCGAGCACCTGATAGGGCTCAGCGCTGACCAGCAGTATCCAGCGTTCCACGAAATGTCCGCGTCGATTCGATTGTCATGGCATGCATCGTCTCGCGGCATTTTGGAGGAGCGCAGAGCTTTACACTCGTAAAAATCTGAAAATCTTCGTCAGCAAACGGACCTCGAGCGCTGACGCCGATTTCGCGGCGCTATCTGTCGAGCTTGTAGAAGTTCTTGTTCAGCCAGTCGACGAGCGCGTCGACGTCGTTTCTGGAGAGTTTGGGGCTCGATTGATCGCCCCAGCGGAGCACTTCTTTACGCAGGCCCGAGAGCGTCGCGATCCGCGGCGTCGGGAACACGCCGAGGAGCGCCGTATCCCCGGCAGCGAACGCGCTCGCCGCCATGTTGAGGATCGCCATCACGCCGAAGAAAGGACCGGTAGCCATTAGCGCCCACGATACGCGCGGCGTGTTACAGGGGATTGACGCGGATCAAGCTTTGACAGTGCCTTAGGGACTATGACAGTCCTTCACAACATCGGTCCGTGCCCCGTTCCGCCCCGATTTTCTCATCCTTAATCCTTAGTCGGGACGCGGGCCAGATCGGCGAGCCAGGCGGAGGCGTTGCCGTCAGAGGGGGCGCGCCAATCCCCGCGCGGGGAGAGAGAGCCGCCCGAGCCGACCTTGGGCGCGTTGGGCATGGCGCTGCGCTTGTACTGGCTCAGCTGGAAGAACCGCCTGAGGAACACCCCCAGCCACTTGCGGATCTCCGACAGCCGGTACTCGCCCCGCCACGCGTTCCAGGCGAGGAAGGCGATTTTTGCGGGCGTATAGCCGAAGCGCAGGGTGTAGTAGAGGTTGAAGTCCTGCAGCGCATAGGGGCCGATGATGGCCTCGGTGCTCTGCTTGCCTGGGATCAGCTCCGGGCTGATCTCGGTGTCCAGAACTCGGCGCAGCGCACGCTTCACGTCGGTGCTGAACTCGTCGGAGTCGGCCACCCAGCCGACGAGGTACTGGATCAGGGTCTTCGGCACGCTCGCGTTCACGTTGTAGTGCGACATGTGGTCGCCGACGCCGTAGGTGCACCAGCCGAGCGCGAGCTCGGAGAGATCGCCCGTGCCGACGACGAAGCCGCCGTGCAGGTTGGCGAGCCGGAAGAGGTGGCTGGTGCGCTCGCCGGCCTGCACGTTCTCGAAGCTGATGTCGTAGACCTTCCTGCCCTTGGCGTAGGGATGGCCGATGTCCTTCAGCATCTGCATGCACGCCGGCCGGATGTCGATTTCCTCGGCAGTCGCGCCGACCGCGCGCATCAGCTGCCACGCCTGGTTGCGCGTGCGGCTCGAGGTGGCGAAACCGGGCATGGTGTAGGCGAGGATGCTGCGCCTGGGCAGCTTCAGCTCGTCGACCGCGCGCGCGCACACGAGCAGCGCCTGGGTCGAGTCGAGCCCGCCGGAGACGCCGATGACAAGCTTCTTCGTGCCCGTCGCCTGCATGCGCGTGACGATGCCCTGCACCTGGATGCGGTACACCTCTTCGCAACGCAGGTCGCGGCTCGCCGCATCGCCCGGCACATAGGGGAAGCGGCCGATGCGACGCTCGAGCGGCACGCGTCCCCTGGGAAGCGGCAGCGAGAACTCCACGCTGCGAAACCGCGCGATCTCGCCGGCATGGCGGCGGGCGGTTTCGGCGAAGGTGTTCTGCCGCATGCGATCGGCCAGCAGCCGGTCGAGATCGACGTCGGCGAGCGCGAGCTGCGGGGCAGCGGCGAAGCGCTGCGATTCGGCGAGCAGGGACCCGTTCTCGTAGATGATCGCGTGGCCGTCCCAGGCGAGATCGGTGGTGGACTCACCGATGCCTGCCGCGCTGTAGAGGTAGGCCGCCAGGCAGCGCGCCGACTGGTTGGAAACCAGCTGGTGGCGATAGCCCTCCTTGCCGATGATGATGTTCGATGCCGAGAGATTGCCGATGACGCTGGCGCCGGCGAGCGCCGCGAAGGAGGAGGGCGGCGCAGGTACCCAGAGGTCCTCGCAGATCTCCACGTGCAGGACGAAAGCCGGCATCTCGGCGAGGCGAAACAGCAACCCGGTGCCGAAAGGAACGTCCTGCCCGGCTAGCGTGATGGCGCCGCGCGGGCTGATGTCGCCGGGTGTGAACTGGCGCGCCTCGTAGAACTCGCGGTAGTTCGGCAGATAGGTCTTCGGCACGACCCCGACCAGCCGCCCGCCGCAGACGAGCGCCGCGCAGTTGTAGAGCCGGCCGTCGACCGCGACCGGCAGGCCGACCAGCGCGGCGAGCGGCAGCTTGCGCGTGCGCGCGAGAAGCTGCGCGAGCGCGTTTTGCGCGGCGTCGATCAGCGTGCGCTGGTGGAACAGATCGTCGCAGGTGTAGGCCGAAAGGCCAAGCTCGGGGAACACGGCGAGCACCGCCTTGTCGCGCGCGGCCTGCAGCATGAGCTCGAGCGTCGCGTCGACGTTGTGCCGGGGATCGCCAATGCGCACCCGCGGCGTCGCCACGGCGACGCGGACGAAACCATGACGGTACAGGTTGAAGAAATCGTCCCGGGAGGGCATTTGCACGTCATTTTAGCGCACCCTGGCTATGGTATGATAAGCCATATGTTGCTTCTGTCTGAAAAAGTACTGCTCGGCGATGCCTTGCTCGAAGTCGAGCTGCACGATGACCTGCGCCACCGGCTGCACTATGGCGAGCTGGTCGAGTACCGCAACGGGCGCCGCAGGGTGCGCGGCCGCAGCACTGCGTACGAGTTCAGATCGGTCGAGCAGCTGCGCTACGACTTCGAGTGCGACGTCGAGGCGGCGGGCGGTCGCCTTGGCTAGGACGCTCGAGCTGCGGGTCGGCGCGGCGAGCGACGCGCTCGATCGCTTCGAAGCGGCCTGGAACCGCGTGGCCGAGGGGCGAAAGCTCGCGCCGCTGCGCGTGCTCACGCTGAAGGACCTGCCGCTTCTTGTGCGCACCCTGACGCCGGCGCGCTGGGCGCTGATGGAGGCGCTGCGCAGCTCGGGCCCGAGTTCCATCTATGAGCTGGCGAAGCGCCTGCAGCGGGACTACAAGAACGTGCACACGGACGTGTCCAGGCTGACCGAGCTGGGATTGATCGAAAGGAACGCAGGCACCGTCGCGGTCGGTTGGGACGCCGTGCGCGCCGAACTGCGCCTTTAGAGCCAGCCCGCTTTCCTGAAGCGATACCAGAAATAAAGGTCGAGCGCTGCCATCACCGCGAGAACCAGCGGATAGCCCAAGGGCCATTCCAGCTCGGGCATGTTCCTGAAATTCATGCCGTATAGGCTGGCGATAAATGTGGGCACCGCGATCAGCGCCGCCCATGCGGCGAGGCGCTTCGTGATCTCGGTTTCGCCGTAAGTGATCATTGCGACATTGACCTGGATCGCGGTGTTGACGGTGTCTCGTTCCGAGTCGATCGACTGGTTGAGCCGCACGAGGTGGTCGTAGACGTCGCGGAAGTATTCGCCGAGCCCCGAGCACACGCCCGGCACGCGCCCGCCGAACAGTTTGCCCGCATACTCCATCGATAGCGCCGTCGCGTGCTTGAGCGTGGCGAGCTTTTGCTTCACGTAGTAGAGGCGCTCGATGTTCGTGCGCGGCGCCGAACCGGTGAACAGCTGGTCTTCGATGTTCTCGAGCTCCCTCTCGATCGCGTCGAGCACCGGGAAGTAGCGGTCTACCACCGCGTCCATCAGCGCGTAGAGCACGTACCCGGAGCCGTGCCGCAGCAGTTCGGGCTCTTGCTCGCAGCGCTCGCGCACGGCCTGAAAGCCGTGCTCGGTGCCGCGGCGCACGGAGAGCACGTAATTGCGGCCGACGAAGACATCCAGTTCGCCGACATGCAGCTCGTCGCCGGCGACTTCTATGGTATTGAGCACCACGAACAGCGAATTGCCGTACTCCTCGAGCTTGGGCCGCTGGTGGCCGTGGCGCGCGTCCTCGACGGCGAGCGGGTGCAGCTCGAACTCCTCCTGCATCTCGGCGAGCTCGGCCTCGGTGGCGTCCTTGAGCGCCACCCACACGAAGCAGCCGGGGCGCGCGAGATAAGCGCGGATCTGGTGCTGGTCGATGTCCGCGAGCTTGCGGCCGTCCTCGTACACCACGCAATTGACGAGCATGGGGCGGCATAATAAGCACTTTTTCGAGACCTCTCATGCCGCAAATCAGCCGCCGGGCCTCGAGCCTGGGGACCGAGAATGCCTTCGTCGTGCTCGCCGAGGTGAATGCGCTCGCGCGCCAGGGCCGGGACATCATCAGCTTTTGCATCGGCCAGCCCGATTTCCCGGCGCCCGACAACGTGCAGGAAGCGGCGATCCGCGCGATCAAGTCGGGCAAGCACGGCTACACGCCGTCGGCGGGGATCGACGAGCTGCGCGAGGCGGCGGCGCGCTATCTCGCCGCGATGCGCGGCGGGCTGCCCATTCGCGCGCAAGACGTCGTGGTCGGCGCTGGCGCGAAGCCCTTCATCGCCTACGCGGTCCTGTCGACCACCGATTACGGCGCCGGCGACGAGGTGATCTACCCGAACCCCGGCTTTCCCATCTACGAGTCGCAGATCATTGCGAGCGGGGCGAAGCCGGTGCCGATCCCTCTGCGCGAGGAACGCAAATTCGGCTTCGATCCGCGGCAGCTCGAAAGATTGCTTTCGGGCAGGACCAGGCTGCTGATCCTCAACTCTCCGCACAATCCGACCGGGGGGCTGCTGTCCAGAAAAGAGCTGGAGGAGATCGCGGCGATTCTCAAGGGCCACCCGCAGGTCTGGGTGTTCGCCGACGAGATCTATTCGCGCCTTGCCTACGCGGGCGAGTTCTTCTCGATCGCGCAAGCGCCGGGCATGTACGAGCGCACCATCATCTCGGACGGCGCCTCGAAGACCTGGGCGATGACCGGCTGGCGCATCGGCTTTGCGTCGAACCCGGTGCTCGCACCGGTCTTCACGCGCTGGATCACCAACACCGAGTCGTGCGCCTCGCAGATCAGCCAGTGGGCCGCGCTCGAGGCGATCCAGGGTCCGCAGGACGCCGCCGAGGCGATGAGAACGAGTTTCCGCGCAAGACGCGATTTCATCGTCCGTCTGCTGAACGAGGTACCGGGGGTCAGCTGCCAGGTGCCGGGCGGCGCCTTTTACGTCTGGCCGAACGTCACGGAGGCCTGCCGCCGTATCGGCGCCGCGGATTCGGAGGACTTCAGGCAGCGCCTGCTCAACGAGGCGGGCGTGGCGGTGCTCGCCGACATCCATTTCGGCACCCGCGTGCCCGGCGAGGGCCAGCACGTGCGCTTCTCGTATGCCGCCTCCAAGCAGGCGATCGAGGCGGGCGTGCAGCGCATGGCGGACTTTATCCGCAAGAACACCCTGAAAGCGGCATGAGCGAAATCTGGCGGCCCAGCGTCACGGTCGCCGCCGTCATCGAGCGCGGCGGCCGCTTCCTCCTGGTCGAAGAGCGCATCGATGGGCGATGCGTCTTGAACCAGCCGGCAGGACATCTCGATCCGGGCGAATCTCTGCTCGCCGCCTGCAGGCGCGAGGTGCTGGAGGAGACTGCGCACGACTTCGAGCCGACCGGCCTGGTGGGCATCTACCGCTGGCACTACGCGGCGAAGGACAGCACGTTTCTGAGGTTTTGCTTCAAGGGAAAGATACTGGGCTGCGACCCGCAATTGAAGCTGGACAAAGAAATTGTCGCCTTGCACTGGCTTAATGCGGCGCAGTTAACGGAGCGCTCTGCCCAGCACCGCTCGCCGCTGGTGCAAAAGTGCGTTGACGACTTCGTCGCCGGCAGGCACTTCCCTCTCGAGGTGCTCTGCAAGGACTATGGCTGAGAAAGTCGTCGTGGGCATGTCGGGGGGCGTGGATTCCTCCGTCGCCGCGCTGCTGCTCAAGCGCGCGGGCCACGACGTGGTCGGCCTGTTCATGAAGAACTGGGAGGACGACGACGCTGACGAGTACTGCTCGACGCGCGAGGACCTGATCGACGCCGCGGCCGCAGCCGACGTGATCGGCATCGAGCTCGAGGCGGTCAACTTCTCCGCAGAATACAAGGACCGGGTGTTCGCCGATTTCCTGCGCGAGTACGCCGCGGGCCGCACGCCGAACCCCGACGTGCTGTGCAACGCCGAGATCAAGTTCAAGGCTTTCCTCGATCACGCGATGCGGCTGGGCGCTGCCAAGATCGCGACCGGGCACTACGCGAGAATCGATTTTTCAGGCAATGCCTTCCGGCTGCTGAAGGGTAAGGACGGGGCAAAGGACCAGACTTATTTCCTGCATCGGCTCAACCAGCAGCAACTTTCGCGCGTCGTGTTCCCGCTCGGCGAGCTGAGGAAGGCCGAGGTACGGCGCATCGCGCTCGACGCCGGGCTGCCGAACCACGCCAAGAAGGACTCGACCGGCATCTGCTTTATCGGCGAGCGGCCGTTCCGGGAGTTCCTGCATCGTTATTTGCCGAAGGCACCCGGCGCGATGGTCGATGAAAACGGAACGGCGCTCGGCGAACACATCGGTCTTGCCTTCTATACGATCGGGCAAAGAAAGGGCATCGGCATCGGCGGGGCGGGCGAGGCCTGGTATGTCGCCGAGAAGCGCATCGGCGCCAACGAGCTGGTGGTCGTGCAGGGCCATGACCATCCGCTGCTGCTGAGGAATTCGCTCAACGCCGGCGCGGCGAGCTGGATCGCGGGCGAGGCGCCGGCCGAGCGCTCGAGCTACGCGGCGAAAACGCGCTACCGGCAGGCCGACGCTGCGTGCACGCTGGCGCTGGTGCGAGATAGCGATATCGCCGTGGAGTTCCCCGCGCCGCAATGGGCGGTGACGCCAGGGCAGTCGGTCGTGCTCTACGAGCGCGAGGTCTGCCTCGGCGGAGCAATCATTACTTAGCAGCTCGCGGAACGGTGTCCGCGAACGCGGGCCGCTCCATCAGCTTGTGGTACTGGCGGGCGAGCTCCGGGTACTCGGCATGCCAGTCCGTATCGCCTGGCCGCCTGAATCCGAGCCAGCCGAGGCAGCAGCCGAGCGCGATGTCGGCGAGCGAGTAGCGCCCGCCGTGGCACCACGCGCGGCTCTCGATCTCCTTCGACATCTGCTCGCAGCCGCGGCGCATGCGCGCGAGCTGCTTGTCGCTCCAATCCTTGCTGCGCTCCTTCGTGTCCCGCATCGACTCGTAGCGCACCAGCAGCCCGGCGTCGAGCACGCCGTCGGCGAGCGCCTCCCAGCGGCGCACGGCAACACGGTCGCGCACGTCTTCCGGGATCAGGCGGCTGATCGGCGACGCGTTGTCGAGAAACTCGACGATGACGCGCGAATCGTAGAGCGCCGTGCCGTCGTCGAGCACGAGCGTGGGGATCTTGCCGAGCGGGTTGTGGGCATTGACCGGGTTGTCGACCGCGGAAACGTCGACCGGCTGCAGCTCGCATTCGATTTTCTTCTCGGCGAGGACGATGCGCACCTTGCGCGTGTACGGGCTGGCGGTCGAGGCGAGGAGCTTCATGCCGGGCGCGGATTATACCTGTCCGATACAGGCACTAACACTTTGCCTGAGCGCCGGGATGACGCGCAGTGCGAACCACGGGTTGTTCTTCAGCCACAGCTTGTTGCGCCAGCTCGGATGCGGCAGCGGGAAAAATTCGGGTAGGTAGTCCCGGTAAGCGCGCACCGTTTCCGCAAGGGATTGTCTTCTGCGCTTTCCCAGGTAATAGGCTTGTGCGTAGCGGCCGACCAGCAGCGTCAGCCGAAGGTCGGGAAGCGCGGCGCGGAACCTCGGCTGCCACGCCGGGGCGCACTCGGGACGAGGCGGCAAGTCGGCGCCGTTCACCGTGCCGGGATAGCAAAGCCCCGCCGGCACGATCGCGATGCGCGAAGTGTCGTAGAAAACCGCGCGCTCCATCGCCAGCCACTCGCGCAGCGCGTCGCCGGAAGGATCGTTCCACGGAATTCCCGTCTCGTGCACGCGGCGGCCCGGCGCCTGGCCGACGATCAGCAGCCGCGCCGCACTGCCCACGAGAAACACCGGCCTGGGCGCATAAGGCAGATGCTTTGCGCAGACGGTGCACGCCTTCGCCTGCGCGCTCACTCGGGAAAGCAAGTTCGCCACCCCCTTATAATAGAGCCCCATGGCCTCGCCGCTCGCCGCGCTGTCGCCCCTCGACGGCCGGTACGCCAGGACCGCCGATCCCCTGCGCGTATACTTCAGCGAGCAGGCGCTCATCCGCTACCGGCTCAGGATCGAGCTCGCCTGGCTCGAGGCGCTCGCCGCCGAGCGCGCGATCCGCGAGCCGAAGCCTTTTTCCCGTGCCACGAAAGCGGCCTTCGGCCGGTTGGTCAAGGAATTCTCGGAGCGCGACGCCGAGCACATCAAGAACATCGAGGCCGAAACCAATCACGACGTCAAGGCGATCGAGTACTGGCTCAAGTCCAAGCTCGCCACCAACCGCGAAGTGCACAGATCGATCGAGTTCGTGCACTTCGCCTGCACGTCGGAGGATGTCAACAACCTGGCCTACGCGCTCATGATCGCCGAATCGCGCGACAAGGTCATGCTGCCTGCGCTCGACCGGGTCGTCGCCGCGCTGCGCGAGCTTGCCCGCCGGCATGCCGCGCTGCCGATGCTCTCGCGCACCCACGGGCAGGCGGCGACGCCCACCACTGTCGGCAAGGAGCTGGCCAATTTCGCGCACCGCCTGCGCCGCGCGCGCGAGCGCATTGCCGGCGTCACGATCCTCGGGAAAACCAACGGCGCGGTCGGCAACTACAACGCCCACCTCATGGCTTATCCGGCCTTCGACTGGGAGCGCTTCTGCCGGCGTTTCGTCGAGCGCCTGGGCCTCGAGTTCAACGCCTACACGACACAGATCGAGCCGCACGACTGGCTCGCGGAGCTGCTCGACGCCTACGCGCGCGCCAACAGCGTTCTGCTCGACCTCGACCGGGACCTCTGGGGCTACATCTCGCTCGGCTATTTCGCCCAGAAGCTGAAAAAGGGCGAGGTCGGCTCCTCGACCATGCCGCACAAGGTGAACCCGATCGACTTCGAGAATTCGGAGGGCAATGTCGGGGTCGCCAACGCGCTGCTGCGCCACCTGGCCGACAAGCTGCCGGTGTCGCGCTGGCAGCGCGACCTGTCGGACTCGACGGCGCAGCGCAACGTCGGCGCCGCGCTCGGCCACACGCTGCTCGCTTATGCAGCCTGCCTGCGCGGCCTTGGCAAGCTCGAGGCGGACCCGCGGCGCCTCGCCGCCGACCTGGAATCGAACTGGGAAGTGCTGGCGGAGGCGGTGCAGCAGGTGATGCGCCGCCACGGCGTGCCCGACGCCTACGAGCGCCTGAAGGCCATCAGCCGCGGCAAGCGCCTCGAGCGCGCGCGGCTCGCCGCTTTCGTGAGGAAGCTGCCCATCCCGGCGGCCGCTAAGAAGCGCCTGCTCGCCCTCACCCCGGCGACCTACACCGGACTCGCCGCAGACTTGGCCCGCCGCGTCTAGGAAACGTCGTCGATGGTTCACGCGGCGACGATTTTTCTCTCATCGTTTCTTCTTTTCCTGGTGCAGCCGCTCATCGCCCGGCTGATCCTGCCGTGGTTCGGCGGCAGCGCGGCGGTGTGGACGACCTGCATGCTGTTCTTCCAGGTGCTGCTGCTTGGCGGCTACGCCTATGCGCACGCGCTCAACGCGAAGCTGCGGGGACGGGGCCAGACGATCGTGCATACGCTCTTGCTCGCGGCCGCCGTGGCCTGCCTGCCGATCGCACCTGCCGAGAGCTGGAAGCCGGCCGGGGGCGAAGAGCCCATTAGCCGCATCCTGCTCGTGCTTGGCGCTACGGTAGGCCTGCCCTACTTCGTGCTCGCCGCGACGAGCCCGCTTCTGCAGGCCTGGTACGTGCGCGCGAGACCTCACGGCAATCCTTATCGGCTGTTTGCGATCTCCAACCTCGCCTCGCTCGCCGCGCTCGCCGGCTACCCGTTTGTCGTCGAGCCGTACTTGGCCGCGCACGAGCAGGTCGTTTTCTGGTCGTGGCTTTTTGGCGGCTTTGCCGCTTCGTGCGCGGCGCTCGCCTGGCTCACACCGCCTTCAGCCGTTGCGAGGGAACTCGAAGAAAGCGATGCGGGGAAAAAGCCGTACCTTCTCTGGCTGTCGCTCGCGGCGAGCGGATCGATGCTGCTGCTCGCGGTCACAAACCACCTGACGCAGAACGTCGCATCGGTGCCGCTGCTGTGGCTGGCGCCCCTTACGCTCTACCTGCTGAGCTTCATCCTCACTTTCGAAGGACGCGGCTGGTACCGGCCCGAGTGGCTGTGGTGGCTGCTGCTGCTGTGGCTCGGCGCCATGGCCTGGCTGCTGGTCGATTCCGACTTTCACTTCGACCTGCCGGTGCAACTCGGCATCTACCTGCCGGGACTGTTCGTGAGCTGCCTGTTCTGTCACGGCGAGTTGTACCGCCTGCGTCCAGCGCCGCGGCATCTGACGGCTTTCTACCTCACGGTGGCCGCGGGCGGCGCTCTGGGCGGCCTGCTGGTCGCGGTGATTGCGCCCCTCGTCTTCAACGGCTACTACGAGCTCGGCGCAGGGCTGGTGGTTCTCGCGATGCTCGCCGCCGTGCGCTTCGCCCGCATCAATCGTCCGGCTCGGGTCGCCAGCCTCGCCGTGCTGCTCGGCGTCACGGGCTGCGCGGCCTACGACAGCTTGCGCTACCAGCGCGACGTGCGCGTGTCCACGCGCAGCTTCTACGGGGTGCTCCGCGTGAAGGAGTACGGCTCTCCGGACGAGGAAAACTACCTTCGTCGCCTGGTGCACGGCGCGATCATGCACGGCGAGCAATACCAGTACGACGGACGGCGCAAGATAATCACCACCTATTACCAGCCGAGCTCGGGAATCGGCGCCGCGATCCTGTCCGCGCAGGACGAGCCGATCCGCGTCGGCGTGATCGGCCTGGGCACCGGGACCCTCGCGGCGTACGGCCGCGGGGGTGACCTCTACCGGTTCTACGACATCGATCCGCACGTGGTCGCGCTGGCAACGAGCGAGTTCAGCTTTCTCGCCGACAGCGCGGCGCGCATCGAGATATCTCTGGGCGACGCCCGGCTCACCCTGGAACGCGAGCCGCCGCAGGGCTTCGACGTGCTGGCGGTCGATGCCTTCTCGAGCGACGCGATCCCGGTGCACCTGATCACGCGCGAGGCGCTCGGCGTGTATCTGCGGCATGTTCGGCCGCACGGCATCGTCGCCTTCCATGTCTCGAACCGTTTCCTCGACCTGGTCCCCGTGGTGGCCAGGATCGCGCGCGAGCACGAGGTCCATGCGGTGGTGGTGCGCGACGACCCCGACGACGATGACGACAGCCTCAGATCGAAGAGCGACTGGGTGCTCGTGTCGCGCGACGCCGCGGCTTTGCAGGCACAGGCGATCGTGGACGCGGGAGCAGCGCCGGCCGAGGACCGGCCGGACTGGCGCACCTGGACCGATGACTACAGCAACCTGATCCAGATCCTCAAGTGACTAGACGACGGCGCCCTCGTGCTCATCGCGCGCGCCGCTGCGCTTGAGCGGCTTCACGAACTGGTCGCGCTTGGCGCCGAGCCACATGACCAGGGGGCTCGCGACGAGCACCGAGGAGTAGATGCCGAAGCAGATGCCGATGGTCAGCGCGAGCGCAAAATAGTGCAGCGCCGGGCCACCGAAGAGGAGCATCGTGGTGGCCATCATCTGCGTGCAAAGGTGCGTGATGATGGTGCGCGAGATCACCCCGGTGATCGCGCTGTCGATCACCTGCTCGGTGCTCGCCTTGCGCATCTTCCTGAAGTTTTCCCGCACCCGGTCGAACACCACCACCGACTCGTTGACCGAGTACCCGAGCACCGCAAGCACCGCGGCGAGCACCGGCAGCGAGAACTCCCACTGGAAGAAGGCGAAGCAGCCCAGGATGATCACCACGTCGTGCAGGTTGGCGACGATCGCCGAAAGGCCGAAACGCCACTCGAAGCGCATCCAGAGATAGAGCACGATCAGCACCGCAGTCACGAGCAGGGCGACGGATCCGAGATTGGCGAGCTCGGAGCCGACCTGCGGCCCGACGAATTCCACCCGCCTCAGCTCGGCGGCGCTGTCCTCCTTCTTCAGGATCGCGATGACCTTCTGCGAGAGGTCGGCGCTCGACTGGTTCTTCTGCAGGTGCATGCGGATCAGCACCTCGCGCGAGGAGCCGAAGTTCTGCACCTCGGCCTTGAAGCCGGCGCCGTCGAGCGTCGTGCGGATGCGGTCGACGTCGGCCGAGCGCTGATAGCCGACCTCGATCAGCGTGCCGCCGGTGAACTCGACCGAGAAGTTAAGGCCCCTGTAGGCTAGGAAGAACACGGCGGCGAGGAACGTAATGGCGGACACGACGTTGAAGATCAACGCATGCCGCATGAACGGGATGGTGCGCCGGATCTTGAAGAATTCCATTCAGCTCACGTCCATGCGGTGTCGCCGATCGACAGGTGCGCAACGCGCCTGCGATGACCGTAGACAAGATTCACGATAGCGCGCGACACCACGACCGCCGAGAACATCGAGGTGCCAATCCCGAGGCAATGCACCACCGCGAAGCCGCGCACGGCGCCGGGCACCATCAGCAGCGACAGGCCGACCACCAGGGTGGTCACGTTCGAGTCGAGGATCGTGGCCCAGGCGCGCTCGTAGCCTGCTGCAATGGCGGCCTGCGGAGTGGACCCGCCGCGCAATTCCTCGCGTATTCGCTCGTTGATCAGAACGTTCGCGTCGATCGCCATGCCGAGGGTGAGCGCGATGGCCGCGATGCCGGGCAGCGTGAGCGTCGCCTGCAGCAGCGAGAGCAGGGCGACCAGGAACAGCAGGTTCACGCCGAGCGCGACCGACGAGATCAGCCCGAACAGAACATAGTAGATCGACATGAACACGACGATCGCGACGAAGCCCCAGCGCGTGGCGTTGAAGCCCTTCTCGATGTTGTCCTTGCCCAGGCTCGGGCCGACGGTGCGCTCCTCGATGATCTCCATCGGCGCCGCCAGCGCGCCGGCGCGCAAGAGCAGCGCGACGTCGGCGGCCTCGGTGGTGCTCATGCGGCCCGAGATCTGCACGCGCCCGCCGGGGATCTCGCTGCGGATCACCGGCGCGGTGATCACTTCGCCCTTGCCCTTCTCGATCAGCAGGATCGCCATCCTCTTGCCGATGCTCTCGCGCGTCACCTCCTGGAAGATGCGCGCGCCCTGGCCGTCGAGGCGCAGGTGCACCGCCGGCTCGTTGGTCTGACTGTCGAAGCCCGGCTGCGCATCGGTGAGACGGTCGCCGGTCAGCACCACCTGCTTCTTCACGAGCAGCGGCTGGCCATTGCGCTCGACGTAGTATTCGTCCCCGAAGGGCACCTCGCCCTTGGCGGCCGCGGCGAGGGTTTCGGGGTTCATCCTCTCCTCGTCCACCATGCGGATCTCGAGGCTCGCAGTGCGCCCGAGGATGTCCTTCGCTTTCGCCGTGTCCTGCACCCCCGGCAACTGCACCACGACGCGGTCGGCGCCCTGCTGCTGGATCACCGGCTCGGCGACGCCCAGCTCGTTGATGCGGTTGTGAAGGGTGGTGATGTTCTGCTTCAGCGCGTACTCCTGCGTGCGCTTGATCGCCTCGGGCTTCAGCGTCGCAACGAGGAGCAGGTCCTGGCCGTCCTCGCGCTCCGCCACGTTGAGCTCGGACAGATTCGACACGATCAGCTCGCGAGCCTTGTCGCGGATGGGGGCCTCGCGGAAGCGCACGCGCAGCGTCTGGCCCTCGCGGGTGATGCCGCCGTGCCTGAGGTTGCGCTCGCGCAGCTGCGAGCGCAGGTCGCCGGCGAAGCTCTCCAGGCGCTTGGTGATCGCCGCCTGCATGTCGACCTGCAGGAGGAAGTGCACCCCGCCGCGCAGGTCGAGGCCGAGGTACATCGGCAGCGCATGGATCGCCGTCAGCCAGCGCGGCGAGCCGGGAAGCAGGTTGAGCGCCACCACGTAGGTCGGATTGGACGGCTCGGGATTGAGCGCGCGGTCGATCGTGTCCTTTGCCTTGAGCTGCGTGTCCGTGTCGCTGAAGCGCACGCGCACGCTGGTCTGCTCGAGCAGCGCGCCGGTGTACGCGACATCCGCCGTCTTGAGAATGTCTTGCACCCGCGCCATCAGCGCGGCATCCACCTTCACCGTGGCCTTGACGCTCGACACCTGCACCGCCGGCGATTCGCCGAAGAAGTTCGGCAGCGTGTAGAGGAAGGCGGCGACGATCGCGGAGGCGATCAGCGCATATTTCCAGGGAGGAAAGCGGTTCACCTACTGAATGCTTTTGAGCGTCCCCTTGGGGAGCAGCATCTGGACGGCAGTTCTCTGGATGCTGATCTCGGTGTTCGGCGCCACCTCCAGGCTGAGGTAGGCATCGCTGATCCTGGTGATGCGGCCGAGCACGCCGCCCGCGGCGATGACTTCATCGCCCTTCTGCAGCGCCTCGACCATCTGCTTTTGCTCCTTGGAGCGCTTCATTTGCGGGCGAATCATGAGGAAGTACAGCAGCACGAACATCAGGATGATCGGCAGGAAGCCGATGAATCCCGGGTCGCCGCCGCCGGCGAACTGGGCAAAGGCCGGGGAAATGATCACTGCAGAACTCCGCAAGGGGAACGCGAAATTATAACAGTCGCTTGCGCTCCTCCAGAAGGGTCTGCGAGGTCATCGAGAAACATCGCTGCTCGATCGCCGCGCGCAGCTCGCGCATCAGCTGCTGGTAGTAGTGGAGGTTGTGAAGCGTGTTGAGCCTGGCGCCGAGAATCTCGTTCGTCTTTTGCAGGTGATAGAGGTAGGCGCGCGTGAAATGCCGGCAGGTGTAGCAGCCGCAGCGCTCATCCAGGGGAGCGATGTCGTCGCGGTAGCGCGCGTTGCGGATCTTGATGTCGCCGCAGCGCGTGAACAGCCAGCCGTTGCGCGCGTTGCGCGTCGGCAGCACGCAGTCGAACATGTCGATGCCCGCGCCGACCGCCTCGATGATGTCCTCGGGGGTGCCCATCCCCATGAGGTACCTGGGTCGATCAAAAGGCATCCGCGGCGCAACGTGGCCGAGGATGCGAGCGCGCTCCTCCTTCGGCTCGCCCACCGACAACCCGCCGATGGCGTAGCCGTCGAATTCCAGGTCGACCAGTCTCATCAGGGATTCGTCGCGCAAATTCTCGTACATGCCGCCTTGCACGATGCCGAAAAGAAGACTGGGGCTGTCGAACGCTCTTTTCGAGCGCTCCGCCCAGCGCATCGACAGCCGCATGGAGCGGGCCGCCTGCTCCGCGTCGGCCGGGTAGGGCGTGCATTCGTCGAACACCATCGCGACGTCGGCGTTGAGCGCACGCTGGATCCGCATCGCTTCTTCAGGGGTCAGGAGCAGCCGATCGCCGTTGATCGGCGAGGCGAAGTGCACGCCTTCTTCCGTGAGCTTGCGCAGCGCACCGAGGCTGAACACCTGGAAGCCGCCCGAATCGGTCAGGAGCGGCGCATTCCAGCCCATGAAGCGGTGCAGGCCGCCGTGCTTCTCGATCACCTCGACCCCCGGACGCAGCCACAGGTGGAAAGTGTTGCCGAGCACGATCTGAGCGCCGGTCGAGGCTACCTCCTCGGGCGACATCGCTTTCACGCAGCCATAGGTGCCTACCGGCATGAACACCGGGGTGTCGACGCGGCCGTGCGCCAGCTCGAGCACGCCGCGGCGCGCTTGCCCGTCGCGCTGAGTCAGCTTGAAATTCATCTTTCGATGAGCATCGCGTCGCCGTAGGAGAAGAACCGGTAGCGTTTCTCGATGGCGTGGCGGTACGCGCGCAAAATGTGGTCCTTGCCGGCGAAGGCGCTGACCAGCATCAGCAGCGTCGAGCGCGGCAGGTGGAAGTTGGTCAGCAGCCGCTCGACGACCCGAAAGCGGAATCCCGGATAGACGAATAGCCCGGTCTCGCCGCTCAATTCGCCGGTCTGCGCGGCGGTTTCGAGCGCGCGCAGTGAAGTCGTGCCTACGGCGAGCACGCGGCGGCCGCGCAGAGCATCCATGGTCTCCCGCGGGATGCTATAGCGCTCGAGATGCATGCGGTGGTCCTCGACGCGCGCGCTGCGCACCGGCTGAAACGTGCCAATCCCAACATGCAGGGTCAGCTTGGCAAGGCGCGCGCCGCGCGCCTCCAGCCGCTCGAGCATCGCGGCATCAAAATGCAGCCCGGCGGTGGGCGCCGCAACCGCTCCTGGAACCGCCGCGTAGACCGTCTGGTAGCGTTCCGCATCTTCCGCCTGGGGCGCGTGCGCGATGTAAGGCGGCAGCGGTATGGCGCCGAAGCGTTCCAGCACGGCATCGATCGGCTCGGGAAAGTGCAGCCGGTAGAGGTCGCCTTCGCGGCCTGACACGACCACCCGAACGCCGTCTCCCACCAGCAGCTCGCTTCCCTGGGACGGCGCATGACTGGCCCGAACGAGCGCCAGCGCATCGTTTGCGCCGAGCGCGCGCTCGATGAACACCTCGATCCTGCCGCCGGTCCGCTTGCGACCCGGCAGCCGCGCTTTGATCACCCGCGTGTCATTCAGCACCACCGTGTCGCCTTCGCCGACCTGCGCCGGCAGGTCGGCGAAGGCGAAATCCTCGATCTCGCCGCTGCGCGCGTCGAGGTGCAGCAGCCTGCTTGCAGTGCGCTCCGGCGCGGGGCGCTGCGCGATCAGCTCCTCGGGCAGCTCATAGTCGAACTCGGAGACGAGCATGCGCAGGGGATTATAATTTTTGCCCCGGCCGGAATGGCGGAACCGGTAGACGCAGCGGACTCAAAATCCGCCGGTGGCAACACCATGAGAGTTCGAGTCTCTCTTCCGGCACCAAGTACTTAGGGCTTGGCGGGGGTCGGCGAGCGTTCGCGGGAAGACAGGCAATGCGTGAGCGCGCGCGTGCGCCGGCCGACAGGAATTTTGAAGCTTGCTGAATATGCACCTTCATGCTGGTCGGTGTATTGCTGACAGCAGTCGCAGTCTGCTCATAATTTCCGGCAACCGCGCCTGACTTCCAGCGTCTCCCGGCAGATGTCCTGGCAACGCATCCAGGAAGTCCGATTTGCTCAACAAACTTTGGATTTCTGCTGCGATATAGCCGCGAAGCTCTTCCGAGGCTATCCGAACTTCCTCGATCAACTCGGCGCGACCATCGACGACTGTGATTATGTCTTCCAGGTCGTGACTTGCGAGAAAATCACCACGTCCTCTATCGTGAAAGGCCTCCAATTTTGTGCCGAGGAATACCGGAGGTGAAACGAGCCGAATTGATAGTCCAAAGCCGAGCTCGACACGCCCCGCTGTTTCTATCGCTAACGGATACCAGCGGTTAGTGAATCCCAAAATGCGGGACTCGGAAGGCATCAAGTCTAGCCTTAGGCCCTGCTTGATCCACCGGCAAATCGGGGCTCCAGCAGACGTATCGTGAGCGAACCCGCACTTGGCTACCTTTTGCTCGATCGCGTGGTACTCCTGCACCGAAGACACGGCCACGACGACATCAACATCCTGCGTGGCCCGAATTGCTTGCGCGCGGACGGCCGTTACCAACAATCCCGTCGCGCAGCCGCCCACAAAAACGAGAGAGTCACATAGGTCGCCGAGAGTCGTTGCCGCGAGCTGCAGGATCTGTAAGTTTGGGTCGTCCGCACGCGCGACAGCGATCATTTCAAGCGTTCCTCCAGTAACCCAGACGCCAACTCTCGTTCTCGCGCTTGCCCCATCCGTAATGCGTCAAACAATGCGAGAAGTTCATAGAACGCAGGATCAGCTTGCACCGCGTATGGCAGTTTGGCGTACAGAGGCAGAAGTGCCGGGCCGCGTACTTTTCCATTGGGATGAGGCCAAACAGGCGGCATGTCCTCCGAAAACAGCACGAGGTCTTTCAGCGGAGGAACGGCGTACGCGGTCGGAACGCCGATCGTTACTTCTCCTCTAACCGGCGGGTATGCGAAAGGTGCGCCTCTGATTACAAAACTTCTGAGTGCGGCCATCGATGGAAGCACTTTCCCTTCGCGTTCCACGGCTAGTCGCGCGGCTATGAGGCGCTGTACTGCGGCGTGCGCTTCGAACTGCGAAAGGTAGAGTTGATCTGCGAGCTGGGCGTAAGGCATCCAGCGGCCCTTTAGCGAAACAAGCTTTAGTGCGACGGCCAAGTCTTGCGGCTTGAGCACCCATTGGCGCGTGCTAGCGCGCTGAAGGGCGACCGAACCGAGGGAGGAAATGCTGGGCTTGATCATCTTCTATATGCATATAGCATATACATCTTCAATATGCCAATTTATAAGGAGAAAAGTGAGGTGACGAGCGCTTCCCTGTTGTCGTATTCTATATGCATTTAGCATACAAAAATATATCGTGGATAAATGGGGTACTTGCCTGGTTGGTTTAAGCGTTACGTGGCTTATCGCCTGGCGTTTTTAGAATGTTAGTGTTTACTTACATATTATAAATTGACTAATATATTAGGCACTATATCCATTAACGCCTAAAATAATGCGCACCACGAAAACTCTCCCCAGCGAGGCGATCGAGCGCGTCAAGGAGCTTGGTGACCGGATACGGCAGGCGAGGACTCGCCGCGCGATGTCGATCGCGGAAGTCGCTGCGAAGGCTGGCATCAACCGCAACACGCTCAACGCCCTGGAGCTCGGCAGGCCCGGCATTGGCCTGGGCGCCTACGTCACCGTGCTGTGGGCGCTTGGCCTCGACAAGACGCTCGACGCGGTCGCCCACCCCGACGCCGACCTTCACGGCAAAACGCTGGAGGCTTCGCGCCGACCGGCGCGCGTGCGCAAATCGCAGAAGTCGAAGGACGAATATGACTTCTGAGCGCCAAGCCTATGTTTACGTCCAGCTCCCTGGCACGCTCGACACCGTGCCGGCGGCGCTGCTCAAGGTCGAAAAAATGCGCGACGGGACGTTCGTCGGCCGCTTCCGCTACGGCGATCGCTACCTGGAGCGCAAAGACGCAATCGCGCTCGATCCCTTCAAGCTTCCGCTCGGGAGCACCGTTCACGAGCTCACCAAGCTCAAGGGAATTCCCGGCGCCGTGCGCGACGCCGGCCCCGATGCATGGGGCCGGCGCGTGATCGAACACAAGCTGCAGCGCGGTCCTGGTGACCTTGAGGAACTCGACTACCTCCTGAACGGACCTCAGGACGGTGCGGGCTGCCTGAGCTTTGGCCTGAAGCGCGAGCCGCCCGCTGCGAGACGCCGCTACAACAAAACCCATCAGCTTGCCGACCTGGTCGCGGCCGCGCAGGCCATCGAAGAAGGAAAGCGCGTGCCCGAGCAGATCCTGGAGCAGCTCGAGCCGGGCACGTCGATGGGCGGGGCGCGACCCAAGACCACCATCGAGGACGGCAATCGGCTGTGGATCGGCAAGTTCCCGGAAAAAGCCGACCGCTGCAACTTGCAGCGCATCGAGTACGCGACCATCGAGCTTGCGCGCCGCTGCGGTATTGCCTCCTGCAACGCGCGCCTTGAGCCTATCGCTGGACGCGACGTGCTCATGGTGGAGCGTTTCGACCGCGAACACACCGAGGGCGGTTATCTACGCTTCGGGCTCGTCAGCGGGTTGACGCTGCTCGATTGCGACGAGAACTATCCTGACGGCGAACGCTGGTCCTATCCCTTGCTTGCGGACGAGCTCCGCCGCTGGTCGGAGAAGCCCGACGAAGATCGCGTCGAGCTATTCCGGCGCATCGTCTTCAATGCGGCGGTTACAAACAACGACGACCATCCCCGCAATCATGCGCTCCGCCGCACGGCGCGCGGCTGGCGCCTGACGCCGGCGTACGACCTCGTCCCCGCGCCCTTGGTCAGCCTCGAGCGCCGCGACCTCGCAATGACGATTGGCACGTACGGCCGCACGGCGAGCATCTATAACCTGCTTTCCCGATGCGAGCGCTTCGGACTGACAATCGATGCAGCCAGGAACGAAATCGAAAAGATGGTCGCGACGCTCCGGAGCTGGCGGGACAATTTTCGCGCCTGCGGCGTATCCGCGAAAGATATCGAGTACATCACACCGGCCTTCCTGCCGGAAAGCTTTTTCTTTGAGAAGCCGCCAGAAGGCTAGCGGTAGCCAATTCCTTGCGCTTTGGCGTTGCATTGCCGTCAGCTCCGCTGACGGTCGTTAGGCGATTAAGTCATTTGTGACGTAGCGCCGAAGCTTACCCGCTCTGCGTACTCTTTCAGGTGCTCCGGGGCGAGGTGCGCGTCGCGCTTCACCACAAGAAAAACGCTCCGACGATGCGATCCTCGTAGATGCCTACTTGAAGAACACCATTTACCTAGACCCAAACACTGGTTCTTTCAGCATCACGGATGAATCGTCCAAGAGCCTCTATTCCGGTGTTTGCAAGCTGTAGATGCTAGACCGCCACGATTCAGGAAATCTGCCGCCACTTTCAGCACTATCTTGATCACAACAATGACAACGGCATGGTGATAGCGGACAGCCGAGACTACGGTAACAACGTTGTTGTCTCACATTCCATCTTTACTCAGCAGCACGGACACGGCGGTGCTTCGTACCCCAGGCTGTCAGAGGCCCCGGTCTTTGGCCACAGCGACAATCATGCTGTTTTGCAGATTACTGATGCGCTTTGTTCTTCCGTCCTATTCCCCATGGCCAGCTTCGTTTGCTGTACTGGCCATGTGAACAACCTGCATGTGCATCCGGGTGATCAGCGAATCAAGGACAGGTACAAGGACCGCTTATTGCACTCTTGTTATCGATACAAAAACGGTCCGCAGTGGCAAGGTGGAATTACGGTCTCAGATCCGATTGGGTTACCCCGATACGCCGGTTGAACTCAGCGCAACCGGGCCGATTCACGCTCCGGACGTCACAAGGGTGCTTGCTTCTGCGCGCTCTCTCCGGCACCCTGTAAAAAAACACTGAAAACAGGGGCTTTTTGCTGGACACCCAGGGGTACGGGGGGTAGGCTCTTTGCGCTGAATCGTTCCCAAGGGGAGTCATGGCCAAGGCGCAGGTGAGGGTGCTGCCTTCGGCGCGCAATACGGTCATGGTCATCGACGACCAGTCGACCGGGCGCGCGATCCTGGAGCAGGTGGTTCGCAGCGTTGACGAGCGCGTCGGCGTGGAAGGCTTCGCGCGTCCGGTGGACGCCGTGGTCTGGGCGACGCGGCACGTTGCCGACCTGGTGCTCGTCGACTACATGATGCCGGACATGGACGGCATCGAGTTCGTGAAACGCCTGCGCGCGCTCCCCGGCTACGAGCATGTGCCGATCGTGATGGTGACGGTGCACGACGACCGCAAGGTGCGCTATGCGGCGCTCGATGCCGGGATCACCGACTTCCTCACCAAGCCGGTGGACGCGCGCGAGTGCCTTGCGCGCTGCAGGAATCTGCTGACGCTGCGCCGTCAGGCGCTCGCGCTCGAGGACCGGCGGCGCCTGCTCGAGCACATGGTGGAGGACGCGACCAAGGAAGTGCGCGAGCGCGAAAAGGAAACGCTGCTGCGGCTTGCGCGGGCGGGTGAATTTCGCGACGAGGAGACCGGCTACCATCTGATCCGCATGTCGCGCTATTCGCGCCTGATCGCCGGGGCGCTCGGCCTCGAGCACGACGAGGCGGAGACCATCGAGCTCTCCGCGCCGCTGCACGACATCGGCAAGATCGGCATTCCCGACCATATCCTGCTGAAGCAGGCCAAGCTTGACGACGCCGAGTGGCAGGTGATGCGGCGCCACCCCGTCATCGGGCACGAGATCCTGAAGGGCAGCGCCTCGAAGTACGTACGCATGGGGGCCCTCATCGCGCTCGGTCACCACGAGAAGTACGAGGGTTCGGGCTATCCGAACGGCCTGGTCGGCGACCATATTCCGCTCTGCGCCCGCATCGTCGCGGTGGCGGACGTCTACGACGCGCTGACCTCGGTGCGGCCCTACAAGGCCGCCTGGCCCGAGGAGCGCGCCTTCGAATACATCACTTCACAGGCGGGGCGGCATTTCGATCCGCGCATGGTCGATGCCTTTCTCGGCATGAAGTCCGAGGTGGGACAGATCCAGCGCGAGTGGCAAGACCCGCCAACGGAACGCTGATGGCGCTCCTCGGCGAGCACTACGCCAGGCTGCGCGCGCGGCTCGCCGCGCGACCGGACACCGAGCACGAGCAGGCGATCGTGCGCCTGCTGGTTGGCACGGTGCTCTTCCTTTACCTGCTTCCTCGAGCGATCACCCATTTAGGCGGCACGGTCGATCCGGACCCCAGCTATTTCGCAGCGATGGTGGTGTATCTGGTGTGCGCGGCGCTGATCTTCGCCGACATTCTCGTGTCGCCCGGCGTGTCTGTGTCGAGACGTTTGCTGGCAGCGGTGCTGGACATCGGCACCGTAACCTTCTTCATGTCGCAATCCGGCAGCCAGGGTGTGCCGATGCTGCTGATCTACGTCTGGGTGCCGCTCGCCAACGGCTTCCGATTCGGCGCGAGATATCTGCTGTTTTGCCTGGCGGCCAGTGTGCTGGGATTTGGCCTGGTGCTCGTCGTCAATGACTTCTGGAAAGAGTACCGCCTCGAGGGAATGGGCTTGATGATCGGCATGGTCGCCCTTGCCGTATACGTGCGCTCGCTGGTCACGAAGCTGTTCGACGCGCTCGCGCGCGCAGAGGCCGCGAACCAGGCGAAGCGCCGCTTCATTTCGGTGGTCAGCCACGAGATGAGAACGCCGTTGAATGCCATTATCGGCATGTCGGATCTGATGCGCGACACCGCGCTTACCCGCGAGCAGGCTGACATGCTGCAGACCCTGCGCAGCTCATCGCGCATGATGCTGGGCCTCGTCGAAGACGTTCTCGACTTCTCGAAGATCGAGGCTGGAAAAGTCACGCTGGAGAAGGCCGATTTCGACCTGCACGCGCTCGTCAACAGCACCTGCCGCATTCTGGCCGCCCAGGCTGCAGCCAAGGGCGTGGAGTTCGTCGTGTCCCTCATGCCAGAAGTACCGCCTGCGGTGCGCGGCGACCCGCATTACCTGCGGCAGATCCTGATCAACCTGGCCGGCAACGCGGTGAAGTTTACTGAGCGCGGCAGCGTGACGGTGCATGTGTCGGCGCAAAGCGAAACCGAATCTGATGTGCGCCTCAAGTTCTCCATCCGCGACACGGGGATCGGTATTGCGCCTGAGGCGCAGGCGAGCATCTTCGAGAGCTTTGCGCAGGCGGACCAGTCCACTACCCGCCGCTTCGGCGGCACAGGGCTGGGCACTAGCATCGCGAAGCAGCTCGTCGGCCTGATGGGCGGCAAGATCGGGCTGGAAAGCGCGGTCGGTCTGGGCAGCACCTTCTGGGTCGAAGTGCAGTTGGAGAAGCAACCCGAGCGCGCGGGTGCCGGCACCGGCGAGCTCGCCGGCGCGAGGGTCCTGCTCGTCGGCTTCCCGCAGGCCCAGCGCGAGCCGCTCGAGCGTGCGCTCGCGGGCTGGGGGGCCACGCCGGTCGCGGTCGCGGACGTCGAGGAGGGCGTGGCGCGGCTCGTCGCTGAAATCAGCCTGGCGAAGCCCTATCAAAGCGCGCTGCTCTACGGGTCGGGCGAAGATCCGAAGCTCGCGCAGCGCTTTCGCCGTGCGGCTCCGGATCCGGCACCGCCCACCGTGCTTGCGGTACCTCGCGACGCCGATGTTCCGAGGTTCGAGGCGCTGTCCTCCGGATTCGCAGCCGTACTCGAGCTGCCCTTCGACAAGCGGCAGCTTTTCAATGTGCTGCACTCGGTGTCGGCGGGTGATGAGGTGCGCGGAGGCGTCGTGCGGTTGCAGGACTATGCGCGGCGCGGCGTCGAGGCGAGGAAACTGCGCGTGCTGGTTGCCGACGACAACCCGACCAACCGCGAGGTGATCGGCCGCATTCTCGAGCGCGGCGGCCACAACGCCACTGTGGTCAACGATGGCGACCAGGCGCTCGACGCCTTCGAGAAGAATCGATACGACATCGTGCTCCTCGACCGCAATATGCCGGTGCTCGGAGGAATCGAGACGCTGCGGGCGCTGCGCCTCATGACTCGCGGCCGGGAAAGGCTGCCGGTGGCGATCCTCTCGGCGGACGCGACGGCCGAGACCCGCCGCGAATGTCTCGAAGAGGGCGCCGATGCGTTCCTGGCGAAGCCGATCGAGGCGGCGCGGCTGCTGGACGAATTGCAGAAGCTTGTCGGCGCTGCGAAACCGGAGGAGGCGCGGCGCACAGAGCCGGCGCCCGCTTCGCGCCCAGCCACCCGCACCGTGGCCGCTGCGCCGAGCGTCATCAACGCCGAAACGCTTGCCGATTTGGACGCGCTCGGCTCCTCGCCGGGCTTCCTGGAGAAGCTGATCGGCGTGTTTGTCGACGACAACACCGCGCTCGTGACCCGCATGGAGCAAGCGGTCGCGGCACGCAATTACCACGAGTTCAAGTCCCTGCTGCACGCGATGAAGGGCTCCTCGGCCAGCATGGGAACCGACCGGCTGACCAAGGTGTGCGCGAATCTGGGCAAGCTCTCGGACGCCGAGCTACGGCTCCAGGCGCCCGGACTGGTGCGCTCCATCGCCGACGAGCTCAGCGCCGCGAACAGCGAGCTCGACCGCTATTTGCGGGACAGGAAGCAATCCGCCGGCTGATTTTCCGGCGGCACGCTAGAATCCGGCGGGCGCGGCAGCGGGCCGCGAATGAGCCCGGAGCACTACACCATGTCGTTCTTCATTACGCTCGTCGAGATGACCGACGCGAGCCGCAGGGATCTGGAATTGATCCCCAAGGTCCATTCGATGATCAATCATGGCCTGACGCTAGCGGAATATCGCGGCTTTCTTCACGACCTGTACCACATCGTGTGGCACTTCTGCCCGGTGATGTCGGCGGCGGCGGCGCGCTGCGACGATCGCTTCAGGGACGTTCGCTACGACTTGTACGAGCGCATCGAGGAGGAAAAGGGGCACGACTCATGGGTGCTTGAGGACATCGAGGCTTTGGGAGGCGATGTCCAGGCAGTGCGCGAGACGCCCCCGAGTGCTCCAGCGCAGGCGATGATCGCCTTCAACTACTACGCGTCGGACCGGGTGCACCCATGCTCGGTGCTGGGAATGCTGTACACGCTCGAGGTCGTTTCCTCCGTATATGGCGGAAGGGTTTCCGACTCCATCGCGCGGGCGCTTGGCCGCAAGGTCGAAGATGGCGGATTCAAGTTCCTGTCGTCGCACGCCACGATGGACCTCGACCATATGGCCAAGCTCAACCTCTTGGTCAAGACGATCGATGACCCTGGCGCGCAAAACGCCATCGTCAACGCGACGCGCGTGAACTTTCACCAATTCGGCCAGCTGTTCCGCGAAGGCGGCGGGCTGTTGACGAGCTGAGGACGAGCCTCGGCGCGTTCAGCGCGCTGCCGCCACGGCCAGGGCTTCCTCGGCGAGCGCGGCGGCCGAAATATCGATTACGTCGCCGTGCTCCATGCGCTGCATCTGCGAGCGCACGATGCGCCCCATCATCTTCAGGTCCCTGTCCTGGACCCTGAGCGCCGCATCGACCCAAACGTCGGCAATCGCATCGAGCTCCTCGCGGGTGATGGGATTGACCAGCTGCCGGGCGCGCAGCATAGCGTGCGTTCCATTGCGGCGCTTCCAGGTCTTTGCAATCCACTCACGCACTGCGATTTCGCCCCCGCCGTTCGGCGCCACGACGTCAACGATTCCCATCTCGTGCAGCTTGGCGGCCGGTAGCACTCGGCCGGAGAGGATCAGCTCCTCGGCGGCACGCGCGCCGATGCGGCGTGACAGCAGGCTGTACGCGCCCATGCCGGGGAACAGGTTGAAAAGAATCTCTGGCAGGCCGAGCTGCGCGCTTTCCTCGGCCACGATGACGTCGGAGGACATCGCGCACTCAAAGCCGCCACCGAGCGCGTCGCCCTGCACCAGCGAGATCGTCGCCATGGTGGACGACTGGTAGTTCTGGATGCGCGCGTACATGTTATCGATGCACAGCCTGGAGTAATGCGCTAGGGCGTCCCGGTCGCGCGCCTTGATCAGCAGCACGAACAGGGCCAGATCGCCTCCGAGGTTAAACGCCTGCGGATCGCGTGAGCCGCAGACGTAGTAGTTCGCCGTCTGCAGTTCGCCGCCGCCGATGTCGACCTTGCCGCCGTTGGTCGCGAGCGCGCTGTCATGCCTGCGGATGTCCTTGAGCAGGCCAAGGCTGAAGCACGCCGTGCCACGCGGCTTGAAATATCCCCAGATCGTGCCGGTGGCGGGCTCGAACTCGGTTTCGTACTGAGAATTGGCCTTGCCGTAAGGTATGCAAAGGCCAACTGCGTCGCGCAAGTTGCTCATTGGTATCTCCCCGTGAAAAAATGCCCCTGGGTGGGGGCCATCGCCTAGGCCCGGTGTGAAAAAAGCCACACTGGTGCCTCCCGAGCCAATTAGACGCCGGGGTGGTGCGCCGCGCAATCAGGGACTTCCTGAGGGGCTTTGCCTTGTTGCCGCATCGCCACATCGGTTAAATTAGGGCGGCAAGGCAGGGGAATGTACGCAATCGTCTACAAAACCGATGGTTTTCCGGTTTGCCGTCAGGTTCCGGGTGTCAGTCCAGACCCGGTGGTGACCTGGAATACCGAGGCGGCGGCCAAGGATTTCATCTCCTCCAAGGGCGGGGAGGCGGATTTCCAGCCCCTGCCGCTCACCGACGACGCGATGGACAGGCTCGCCAGGGCGATCGGCTGCCCGCTCGAAGCAATGACCTTCGATCCCTACCCGGGGTAGACCCCAATTCGGCTCAGGCGAGGACTAGAACTCGACGCTGTCGATCAGCCGGGTTGTCCCCAGGCGCGCAGCCCCTAGGACGACCAGTTCGCGCTCAGTAGCCTGCGGCGGTGCGAGGTCCTGCCGGCGGCGAATTTCGACGTAATCGGGCTTCCAGCCGGCCGCGGCAAGCGCCGCTAGCGCCTTCTCGCCCGAGATTCTCCCCGCCTTGACCTCAAGGAGCAGCCGATAAAGTCGCGGCGCCTCGGCGCGTTCGGCGGCCGAGAGGTAGCTGTTGCGCGAGCTCATCGCGAGGCCATCGGGCTCGCGCGCGGTCTCCCCGGCGATGATCTCGACCGGCAGATCGAGCTGCCTGACCATGCCGCGCACGATCGTAAGCTGTTGATAATCCTTCTTTCCGAAGACCGCCGCGACCGGCTGCACGCAATTGAGCAGCTTCAGCACCACCGTGGCCACGCCGTGAAAGAAGCCTGGCCGAAACAGACCCTCCAGCTCGTTGGCGATCGGGGGTGGCCGCACCATATAGGTTTGGGGCTCCGGATACAGGGTGCCCTCATCTGGTGCAAAAACCAGTTCGACCCCCTCTGCTTGCAGCATCGCGCAGTCGCGCTCGAAGGTGCGCGGGTAGCGCTCGAAGTCCTCCCCGGGCAGGAACTGCAGGCGGTTGACGAAGATGCTTACCGCGACGGCGCCGCCGTGACGGCGCGCCAGCCGCACGAGGGACAGGTGGCCCTGGTGCAGGTTTCCCATGGTGGGGACGAATGCCACGGGCCCCGCAGAGCGTAGCGCGGCGCGCAAGGAGGCAATGTCGCTCAGGATGCGCATCAGCCGAGGTTGAAGAACTCGCGCCGGCTCTTCATCCCGCGTACGCGGGACAGGAGCAGCTCGAAATCCGCATCGCGCTCGACGAAATTGAGATTCTCGGAGTTGACGATCAGCACTGGAGCGGCGGCGTAGTGGTAGAAGAACCGCGCGTAGCTCTCGGCGAGCACCGCCAGATATTCTTCACTGATACCGCGCTCGTAGCCAGCCCCGCGGCGCCTTACCCTTTCTATCAGCGTGCCGGGGTGTGCCTGCAGATAAATCACCAGATCGGGAACCGGCGAGCGGGGACGTAGCGCCTCGTAGATCTTCTGGTAGAGCGCCAGTTCATCGGCCGACAGGGTGATGCGCGCGAAAAGCGCGTCCTTGTCGAGGAGGAAATCGGCCACCGTCGGCTTGCCGAACATGTCGGGCTGCGCCAGCGGCTCGATCATGCGCGCGCGCTGGAAAAGGAAAAACAGCTGCGCCGGCAGCGCAAAGCGTGCCATGTCCTGGTAAAAGCGCGCGAGGAACGGGTTCTCCAGCGGCTGCTCGAGCAGCGGCTCGGCCGATAACCTCGAGGCAAGACGCTTGGCCAACGTCGTCTTGCCGGCGCAGATCGGTCCTTCGACGACGAGGTAGCGGAACTTATCCACTGATTCTTTCCACCGACTGCTCGGCGCATTGTTCCAGCATGGTCTGCGCCGCGCCGATTCCCGGAATGGCGATGCCCGCCGCAATTTCCAGCAGCGGCTTCAACACGAAGGCGCGCAGATGCATTCGCGGATGCGGTACGACGAGCCCCGGTTTGTCCACGACGGCGTCGCCGTAGAGCAGCAAGTCCAGATCGAGCGTGCGCGGTGCATTGGCAAAGCTGCGGCTGCGGCCATGCCGCGCCTCGATTGCCTGCAGCGCCTCAAGCAGCCGCTCGGCGCAAAGCGCGGTGTCGAGCAGCGCCACGGCATTGACGAATGGCGGCTGCTCGGCGTACCCGAGCGGCTCGGAGCGGTACAGCGACGATCGTTTTACGAGGACGGTCTGCGCGATGCTTCGCAGGTCCTCGAACGCCTGCTTAACCTCCTCCAGCGGCCTGCCGAGGTTCGAGCCGATTGCCACGTAGGCAAGCGTCACGCGGGCTGAGAGGCGGCCTGCGGCGGCCGCTTTTTGCGCCGGCGCCGGCGGCGCTTGCGCGGCCCGGTCTCGGGAAGCAACATCGCCTTGCGCGTCTCGGGGTCGGCGCCCTGGAAGGCGCGCCACCAGGCTTCGAGTTCGGCGGGGACTTCTCCGCTCGCGGCGCGCAGTGCGAGAAAATCGTAAGCCATGCGAAAGCGCTGTCCTGAACGCTGCTCGAAGCGCGGCTGCATGGCCCAGACCTCGCGCATGGTGGCGGTGAGCTTGCGCGTGATGGCGAGCTTGGCGCACTGCGTATCGAGCACCTCGTCCATCGCTGCCTCGAGCGCCGGAATGGCGCGCTCAGCGCGCGCCTGGCGTGCCTTCCACGCGGCCAGTACTTCGTGCCAGAGCAACGCCGCGAACAGGAACGCCGGCGACACCGGGCGCTCGGCGAGCACCCGCTCGTCGGTCTGCGCGAGCGCGAGGGTCACGAAGCGCTCCCCGAGCGGTTGCTCGAGAATGACGTCGAGCAGCGGCAGTACGCCCTTGTGCAGCCCGACCTCGCGCAGCTGGCGCAGGCAGGCGCTGGCGTGCCCGGAGAGCAGCAGCTTCAGCATCTCGTCGAACAAGCGCGCCGGCGGCACGCGCTCGAGCAGCGGAGCGAGCTCGCGGATCGGCTCGCGCGTCGCCGGGTCGAGCGTGAGGCCCAGCTTCGCCGCGAGCCGCACGGCCCGCAGCATGCGTATCGGATCTTCGCGGTAGCGGGTTTGCGGATCGCCGATCACGCGCAGCACGCGCTTTTTCAGATCGGCCAGGCCGCCGTGGAAATCCACCACCTCCTCGGTCTGCGGATCGAAGTACAGCGCATTGACGGTGAAATCGCGCCGCCGCGCATCCTCCTCCTGCGTGCCGAAGACGTTGTCGCGCAGTACGCGCCCGTGCTCGTCCTTTTCCGCCGTTTCCGGGTCGGCGGCGCGGAAAGTCGAGACTTCGATCGTCTCGGGGCCCAACATCACGTGCACCAGCCGGAAGCGCCGGCCGATGATGATGGCGCGGCGAAACAGCGGCCTCACCTGCTCCGGGCGCGCGTCGGTCGCGATGTCGAAGTCCTTGGGAGTGATGCCCAGAAGCAGGTCGCGCACGGCGCCGCCGACCACGTAAGCGGAAAAACCGGCTTCGCGCAATGCCGCGCAGACCTTCGCGGTAGCCGGGCTGATGGCGCCGCCGCGCGTGAGGTCATGCTCGCCTCGCGTGACGCGGACCTCCGAGGGCAGCCCGAGCACGCGCCTGATCAACCGCTTGATCATTAAGGGCCGGGATTCTACCCGCGCAGGGAGATCACTTCCCAGCCGCGCTGCCTGGCGATGCCCGCGAGCTGCAGGTCGGGATCCACGGCCACCGGACGGCTGACCCGCTCGAGCAGCGGCAGGTCGTTGTGGGAGTCGCTGTAGCAGGCGCTTTCGGGAAACTCGCGCAGGGACCTGCCCAGGCCCGCCAGCCACTCATCGACACGCCGCACCTTGCCGGCGCGGAAGCACGGGATGCCCGCCACGCGGCCGGTGAAGCGCCCCTGCTGCGTTTCGGGCTCGGTGGCGATGAGGTGGGGAACGCCGAACTCGCGGGCAATGGGCGTGGTCACGAAGCTGTTGGTGGAAGTCACGATGGCGCAGACATCGCCGGCGGCGAGATGCCTACCCACCAATGCGCGCGCGTGCGCCGCGATCATCGGCACGATCCGGGTGCGCATGAACTCGGCGTGCCAGCGGGCGAGCTCCTGAGGGGTATGCTCGGCGAGCGGTCGCAGCGCGAAGCCGAGGTATTCATGGATGTCGAGCGTACCGGCCACGTACTGCTCGTAGTACGCGAGGTTCTGCGCCTCGTAGGCCTCGCGCTCGAGAATGCCGCGATCGACCAGGAACTGCCCCCACGCGTAGTCGCTGTCGCCGGCGAGCAGCGTGTTGTCGAGGTCGAACAGGGCGAGGCGCATGAGAGCGCCTCAGTGTACCCGAGGGTGTTTCCTGCCTTAGAAGCGGCGCTGCAGGCCGATGCGGAAGTCGTTCAGGCGCAAAAGACCTGGCGTGTCGCGCGACAATGCCTCGGCGCTGACGGCCCAGTCGTGGGCGAACCAGTACCGGCCAAACAGCGAATATTGACGCGCGTCGTACTCCGATTCTTTGCCGCTGATATAGGACATGCCCAGACTGCCCCGGTCACTGAAAGAATAGGAGAGCTGCATGCGCGAACTGGGCGCGAGGCCGACGGCTTCGCGCCAGCTGTAGGTTGCGAACCCGACCCGGTCGGGATCGACCGCCAGCCCACCCCGTGCCAGAGCCGGATCAAGGCCCGGCTCGCCGCGCTGAGGCACGCGCAGCCCGGACTGCGCGTACGCCGGAACCGCTGCGCTTAGCGCGATCGACAGAGCGAAAGACAGAAGCGCCAAGATCCTCTTTTGCACCCTGCGTAATCTCCTGATCTGGTCCGGTAATTTACTCAGGGCGCCCTGGTTTGTCGAGGCAGTTTGCAATGTCTTGCGCCGCGGAAAGCGCCTCCCGCACGAGGGGCAGGGTCAGCCCCCGCTGGCTGGCAAGTGAATACCGATCAAGCACTTCTAGTACCCTGTGCAGGCTCGCCAGGTCCCGGGGGAGGTGGTTGAGCAAGTACCGGAGCACCTCGTCGCTGAGCCGCAGTCCGCGGCGTCGAGCCTCCGCCCTCAGATAGAGCGCCTTTGCGTCGTCGCTGAGGGGCTTGAGCTGGTAGACCAGTCCCCAGGCGAGCCGGGTGCGCAGATCTTCGCGCAATGGCAGCTGCGCAGGCGGGGCAGTGCCCGCCGCAAGCACCGCGGCGTGTCCATCGCGTGCGGCATTGATCGCGACGAACAGCGCTTGCTGCGCGGCGCAGTCGAGGGTCTCGACGTCGTCGGCGACGAAAAGCTCGGGATTGACACGCGCCGCGGCGCGCAACAGGTGGGTGCGACCGCTGCCCGGTTCGCCCCACAGGTACACGATTGCCTCGCGCAGGCTGCCCGCGGCGAGCTCCCGAATGCGCGCGAGCGCCTCGACGTTTGCTCCGGCGACATAGTTCTCGAAGCGGGGCTCGGCCGGCGCCGAGATCTGTAGAGGAAGCTGCCGCACGTCAATTGCCGCGGTAGAGCGGGCTGGCGAGGTAGGCCGCGCGCAGGTGGCGCAGGCCCACCAGCAGCGCAGCACTTGCCGGAAGAGCGAGCAACACCCCGAAGAAGCCGAACACCTGCCCAAACGCAAGCAGCGCAAAAATGACCACCACCGGATGCAGGCCGATGCGCTCGCCGACGATCAGGGGCGTGAGCACCATCGCTTCGAGCCCGTGGCCGATGCCGACGGCGAGCCATACCCAGAGCAACCCGGCAAGATCATTGAATTGCATCAAGGCGGTGAGCGTCGCGAGGACGAACGCTGTCACGACCCCGACGTAGGGAATGATGACCGCGACGCCGCTCAGGATGCCGATCGGCAGCGCGAACTCCAGCCGTGCCAGCCATAACGCGAGCACGTAATACAGGCTCATGATGGCGATGACTAGGATCTGGCCGCGCAGCCATTGCGCGAGCACCGCGTCGACCTCCGCTGCCATGGCGCGGGCCTTGGCGTGGACGCGCCGCGGAATCAGGACCTCGATGCGATCGAGCAAGGTATTCCAGTCGCGCAGCAGGTAGAAAAGCACGACCGGCACCAGCACCAGATTGGCAAGGATCGTGATGAGCACCATGCCGCCGGTCCTGAGCGACGCGAGCAGGTGTTTCGCGAGCTGCTCGTTCTCCGAGAGCATCTGCTTGCCGAGCTGCGTCACGTTCTCAACGTCGAGGTGAACGTCGAGGTTGAGCCTGGCTTTGAGCCAGGGCGCGGCGTGGGTATTGAACCAGGCGACGAACCCCGGCAGCTTTTCCGTCAGCAGCCGCGTCTCCTGGTAGAACAGGGGCAGCACGACGAGCATCATCGCCAGGGCAACCGCCAAGCCGAGCAGCAGCACCAGCACGACGGCGAGGGTGCGCGGCACCCGCTGGCGCGTGAGCCGCTCGACCAGCGGATCGAGGATGTACGCGAGGATCGCGGCGAAGAGAAACGGCGCGAGGATCGGCGAGAGCAGCCAGGCGAGGAATCCCGCCGCCAGCGCGATCGTCATCCAGGCCCACAGCTGCGGCGAAGCGAGTGCCGGCATGTCGAGTAGAATTTGGACTCTAGCATGTCGAAGGGACTTTCCTACCGCGACGCCGGAGTTGACATCGAGGCGGGCGACGCGCTGGTCGAGGCGATCAAGCCGTTCGCCCGGCGCACGCTGCGGCCCGAGGTGCTCGCCGGCATCGGCGGTTTCGGCGCGCTGTGCCAGATCCCGAAGAAATACCGTCGCCCGGTGCTCGTGTCGGGGACCGACGGCGTCGGCACCAAGCTCAAGCTCGCGCTTGCGCTCGGGCGCCACGACGCAGTCGGCATCGACCTGGTGGCCATGAGCGTCAACGATGTGCTCGCGCAAGGCGCCGAGCCGCTGTTCTTTCTCGACTACTACGCGTGCGGCAAGCTCGAGCAGCGGCTCGCCACGGACGTGATCCGCGGCATCGCGCGCGGCTGCGAACTGGCCGGTTGCGCGTTGATTGGCGGCGAGACGGCGGAAATGCCGGGCATGTATGCCGAGGGCGAATACGATCTGGCGGGCTTTTGCGTCGGCGTGGTGGAGAAGGAGCGCATTGTCGACGGGCGCTCGATCCGGCCCGGCGACGTGATTCTCGGGCTTGCCTCGAGCGGCCCGCATGCCAACGGCTATTCCCTGATCCGCAAGATTCTCGAGCGCGCCGCGCCACCGCGCGGAGTTGACCTTCTCGAGCCTACGCGCATCTACGTCAAGCCTGTTCTCAAGCTGCTTGAATCCGTGCCGGTCAAAGGCCTGGCTCACATCACCGGCGGCGCTCTGATCGGGAATGTGCCGCGTATTCTTCCGCAAAAGACCAAAGCGGTCATCGAGAAGGCCACCTGGCCGCGGCCCGCGGTCTTTCAGTGGCTGCAGCGCGAAGGCAACGTCGCCGAGGAG
>Ga0209154_1000271_pt1 | contig 36841 bp, 42 predicted proteins | sample GraSoiAngelo_121_FD_185878 | JGI IMG/M metagenome (GOLD analysis project Ga0209154, IMG submission 185878) | Grasslands soil microbial communities from the Angelo Coastal Reserve, California, USA - 14_0919_12_20cm (SPAdes) (version 2) | ecosystem: Environmental > Terrestrial > Soil > Grasslands ... | reverse complement strand
AACATGGTGGGACACAAGCTCGGCGAATTCGCGATGACGCGCATCTTCAAGAGTCACTCCGCCGTCGGCAAGCGCACCGAGGAGGCCGTCGGCGGCGACCGCAGGCCCCCGCCAGGCACTCAGGGCCCAGCAGCGCCGGCTGCCGCACCGGCGGTGGCCCCGGCGGCGACGCCGGCTCCCGCGGCGAAGAAGTAAGGCGCCCGAGACATGGAAACCAGGGCGATCCTGCGCGGGGTGCGCCTCTCGGCCCAGAAGGGCAGGCTGGTGGCCGACCTGATCCGCGGCAAGCCGGTCGACCAGGCGATGAGCGCGCTCGCCTTCATGCCCAAGAAAGGCGCCGGCATCATCCGCAAGGTGCTGGAATCGGCCATCGCCAATGCCGAGCACAACGACGGCGCCGACATCGACACGCTGAAAGTGAAGAAGATCTTCGTCGAGCGCGGCACGTTCCTGAAGCGCTTCCAGGCGCGCGCCAAGGGTCGGGGAAACCGGATCCTGAAACACACCTGCAACGTCTTTATTACCGTCGGAGACTAAATGGGCCAGAAAATCAATCCTATTGGTTTCCGGCTGGCAGTGAATCGCAACTGGAGCTCGCGCTGGTATGCGAACAGCCGCTCGTTTGCGCCGATGCTCGCCGAGGACATCAAGGTGCGCGACTTCCTCAAGCGCAAACTCGCGCACGCCTCGGTCGGCCGCGTGCTGATCGAGCGGCCGGCGAAGGATGCCCGCATCACCATCTTCTCGGCACGACCGGGGGTGGTGATCGGCAAGAAAGGCGAGGAGATCGAAGCGCTCAAGGCCGAACTGCGCCGGCTGATGGGCGTCAACCAGGTGCATGTGAACATCGAGGAGATCCGCAAGCCCGAGGTGGACGCGCAGCTGATCGCCGACTCGATCGCGCAGCAGCTCGAGAAGCGCATCATGTTCCGGCGAGCCATGAAGCGCGCGATGCAAAATGCCATGCGCCTGGGCGCGCAGGGCATCAAGATCATGAGCTCGGGCCGCCTGAACGGCATCGAGATCGCCCGCACCGAGTGGTACCGGGAGGGACGCGTGCCCTTGCACACGCTGCGCGCCGACATCGACTACGGGCTGGGCGAGGCCAAGACCTCGTTCGGCGTGATCGGCATCAAGGTGTGGGTCTACAAGGGCGAAGTCATGCCGAAGGGCGAGGCGCAGGCGGCATTGCCGTCGGCCGCGCCGGCGGCGCAGCCGGAAACGCCCGCGGCGCCCAGGCGGGCCAAGAAGCCGGTGCCCAAGCCGGGCGCAAGGCGTCCCTCCGGCAGGCCGAGGCCCGAGGGCGAGCGCAAGGCGGCGAAGAAGCCCGACGCCCCCGCGCCGAAGACCACGGTGAAGCGGCCCAAGAAAGTATTGAAGGACGAAGGCGGAGAAACTAAGGAATAGTCATGCTGCAACCGGCAAGAACCAAATATCGCAAGCAGCAAAAAGGCCGCAACACCGGGGTCGCGACGCGCGGCACCAAGGTCGCGTTCGGCGAGTTCGGCCTCAAGGCGACCACCCGCGGCCGGCTCACCGCGCGTCAGCTCGAGGCGGCGCGCCGCGCCATGTCGCGCCACATCAAGCGCGGCGGCCGCATCTGGATCCGCGTGTTCCCGGACAAGCCGGTATCGCAAAAGCCTGCCGAAGTCCGCATGGGCAACGGCAAGGGCAACCCGGAGTTCTTCGTCTCCGAGATCCAGCCGGGCAAGATCATCTATGAGATGGACGGTGTGACCGAGGCGCTCGCCAAAGAAGCCTTCGCGCTCGCTGCGGCGAAGCTGCCGTTCCGCACCATCGTCGTGCAGCGCATGCTGGGCTAAGACATGAACCCGACTGAACTGCGCGGCAAGAGCGGCGACGAGCTGCAGAAGGAGCTCGAGGGCCTGCTGCGTGCGCAATTCGGACTGCGCATGCAGCTCGCCACCCAGCAGCTGACGAACACCAGCCAGCTGAAGAAGGTCCGCCGCGACATCGCGCGCGTGCGAACCATAATGAAGGAGAAGGCGGCGAAATGACTGATCAGGCTTCCAAGGCCAAAAACCAGCGCACGCTGGTGGGCCGGGTGACCAGCAACAAGATGCAGAAGACGGTCGTGGTGCGGGTGGAGCGCCGTGTGCGCGACGCGATGATGGGCAAGACGATCACGCGCTCGCGCAAGTACCACGCGCACGTCGAGACGGGCGAGTTCGGCGATGGCGACCTGGTCGAGATCGCCGAGTGCCGGCCGATCTCGAGAACCAAGTCGTGGCGCGTCACGAGGCTTGTGGAGAAGTCCAAAGCCGTTTAGAATCCGCGCCTTTTCCCGTCCCTTCGGGGTCCAAAACTGCGCCGGATGCGGCGCAAGTTGGATTGGAGAGCCAAGCAATGATTCAGATGGAGTCCATCCTGGACGTGGCCGACAACACGGGCGCGCGGGCGGTCATCTGCATCAAGGTGCTCGGCGGCTCCAAGCGCCGCTACGCCTCGATCGGCGACGTGATCAAGGTGAGCGTCAAGGACGCCGCGCCGCGCGGGCGGGTGAAGAAGGGCGAGATCTATCACGCGGTGGTGGTGCGCACGGCCAAGGGCGTGCGCCGCTCCGACGGCTCGCTGATCCGTTTCGATCGCAACGCCGCGGTGCTGCTGACTCCCAAGATGGAGCCGATCGGCACGCGTATTTTCGGTCCCGTCACGAGAGAGCTGCGCACCGAGCGCTTCATGAAAATCGTATCGCTTGCACCCGAGGTGCTGTGATGCAACGGATCAAGAAGGGCGATGAGGTGGTGGTAATCTCCGGGCGCGACAAGGGCAAGCGCGGCACCGTGCTGCGCCGCGTCGACGCCGAGCACCTGGTGATCGAAGGCATCAACCGCGTCAAGAAGCACCAGCGCCCCAACCCGATGAAGGGCGTCACCGGCGGCATCGTCGACAGGGACCTGCCGATCCACGTTTCCAACATCGCGCTGTTCAACCCCGCGACCAAGAAGGCCGACCGCGCAGGCATCAAGCAGCTCGATGACGGCCGCAAGGTGCGCGTGTTCAAGGCGAACGGCGAGCAGGTGGACGTATAAGCCATGGCCAAGGACGCAAAGCCCAAGCAGGACAAAAAGCCAGAGCAGGCGCAAAAGCAGCCGCAGCAGGAGCCGAAAAAGCAGGCGGCGCCGAAAAAGGAAGCGCCTGCACCCAAGCCTGCCGCGCCCGAGGTGCCGGCGCCGCCCGCCCGCCTCGCGATCTACTACCGCGAGAAAGTGGTGCCGGAGCTGATGCAGAAGTTCGCCTACAGGACCGTAATGCAGGTGCCGCGCCTGCGCAAGATCACGCTCAACATGGGCGTGGGCGAAACCACGACCGACAAGAAGGTGCTCGACAACGCGCTCGCCGACATGACCAGGATCGCGGGCCAGAAGCCGGTGGTCACCAAGGCGCGCAGGTCGATCGCGAACTTCAAGGTGCGCGCCGGCTTTCCCGTGGGCTGCATGGTGACGCTGCGCGGCGCGCGCATGTACGAATTCTTCGACCGCCTGGTGAACATTGCCATGCCGCGCATCCGCGATTTCCGCGGCGTGTCGAACCGCGCTTTTGACGGCCGGGGCAATTACAGCCTCGGTTTCAAGGAGCAGATCATCTTTCCGGAGATCGATTACGACAAGATCGACACGCTGCGCGGGATGAACATCGCAATCACCACCACGGCGAAGACAGACGACGAGGCGCGCGCGCTGCTCGCCGCGTTTCGTTTCCCGTTCAAGCACTGAAGGACCCAAGCATGGCCAAGCTCGCACTGAAGCTCCGCGACCAGAAGCGCCGCAGGACCGTCGAGAAATTCAAGGTGCGGCGCGCCGCCCTGCTCGAGGTGATCCACGACTCGCGCGCCACCGACGACGCCAAGGAAGCGGCCCGCGACAAGCTGCAGAAGCTGCCGCGCGACGCCTCTCCGGTGCGCCTGCGCAACCGCTGTGCGCTCACCGGCAGGCCGCGCGGCGTGTACCGCAAGTTCGGCCTGGGGCGCAACAAGCTGCGCGAGCTGGCGCTGCGCGGCGAGGTGCCCGGCGTGATCAAGGCGAGCTGGTAAGGAGACATCGATGAGCATGAGCGACCCGATCGCGGACATGCTGATCCGCATTCGCAACGCCCAGATGGTGCGACACGTGGAAGTCGTGATGCCCGCGTCCAAGCTGAAGGCGTCGATCGCCCAGGTGTTGAAGCAGGAGGGCTACATCGAGGACTTCGCCGTGCGCGACAACGGCGTCAAAAAGGAGCTGGCGATCGCCCTCAAGTACTACGCTGGCCGGCCGGTGATCGAGCGCCTCGAGCGCGTGTCCAAGCCCGGGCTGCGCGTCTACAAGGGGCGCAACGACATACCGCGCGTGATGAACGGGCTCGGTGTGGCGATCCTTTCGACGTCGCGGGGCGTGATGACCGACCGCAAGGCGCGCGCTGACGGCGTCGGCGGTGAAGTACTTTGCATCGTTGCGTAGGGACGGCCATGTCGCGCATCGCAAAAATCCCGATCGACGTGCCCAAGGGCGTAGAGGTGAGCATCGTCTCGGGCCAGATCTCGGTGAAAGGCCCGCTCGGCACGATCGTCCGCGCGGCCGATCCGAACGTCGCGGTCGAAGCGAACGGTGCCCGGCTGCAGTGCAAGGCGCTGGGCAACTCGCGCCATGCCAATGCCATGTCGGGCACCATGCGCGCATTGGTCGCGAACATGGTCGCCGGAGTGACCAAGGGCTTCGAGAAGCGCCTTACCTTGGTCGGCGTCGGGTTCCGCGCGCAGGCCCAGGGCGACAAGCTCAATTTGGCGCTCGGCTTTTCGCATCCTGTGGTGCACCAGATGCCCAAGGGCATCAAGGTGGTGACGCCGACGCAGACCGAGATCGTCATCACCGGCGTCGACAAGCAGCTGGTGGGCCAGGTCGCCGCCGAGGTTCGCGCGCAGCGCGCGCCCGAGCCCTACAAGGGCAAGGGAGTGCGCTACAGCGGCGAGATCATCATTTTGAAGGAAACCAAGAAGAAGTAACGGGACAAGCCATGATCGACAAGAACCTTGCGCGGCTGCGGCGCGCACGCCAAACCCGGCTGCGGATTCGTGCCGTCGGGGCGGTGCGTCTCACCGTGCATCGCACCAACGGGCACATCTATGCCCAGCTCACTTCCGCTGCGGGCGACAAGGTCATTGCGAGCGCTTCCACGCTGGAGAAGGACGTTCGGTCTCAGCTCAAGAACGGCGGCAACCGCAAGGCCGCCGAGATCGTCGGCCAGCGCATCGCCGCCAAGGCGAAAGAAAACGGCGTCGAGAAGGTTGCTTTCGACCGCGCCGGCTATAGATACCACGGACGCGTGAAGGCGCTCGCGGAGGCGGCGCGCGCCTCCGGACTTAAATTCTAGAGGTCAAGTTCCAGGATTCTTATGGCAAAAATTCAGCCACGGATGCAGCAGTCGGAGGAGCGCGGCGACGGCCTGCGCGAGAAGATGGTCGCGGTCAACCGCGTCACCAAGGTGGTGAAGGGCGGCCGGGTGCTCGGCTTCGCCGCGCTCACCGTGGTGGGCGACGGCGACGGCGGCATCGGCATGGGCAAGGGCAAGGCGCGCGAGGTGCCAGTGGCCGTGCAGAAGGCGATGGAGGAGGCGCGGCGCAAGCTTTTCAAGGTGAAGCTGAAGAACGGCACGCTGTATCACGCCGTGACCGGGCGCTGGGGCGCGGCGCGGGTCCTGATGCAGCCGGCTCACGAGGGCACCGGCATCATCGCCGGCGGGCCGATGCGCGCGGTGTTCGAGGTGATGGGCGTCACCAACGTGCTCGCCAAGTGCTTCGGCTCGACCAACCCTTACAACGTGGTGCGCGCCACGCTGAACGGCCTGCAGGCGATGAGCACGCCCGCGGAGATCGCGGCGCGCCGCGGTAGGAAGGTCGAGGAAATCCTCGGTGAATAAGATCAAGGTCCGACTCCTGAAGGGGCTTGCCGGCATCAGGCAGCGCCACCGCGACACGGTGCACGGCCTCGGTCTGAAGAAGATCAACCAGACGGTCGAGCTCGCCGATACCCCGGCGGTGCGCGGCATGATCAACCGCGTCAATCACCTCGTGCGGATCGACGATTGAGTCCATGAGACTGAATTCGCTGAAGCCCGCACAGGGCTCGAAGAAGGACCGGCATCGCGTCGGCCGCGGCGGCGGCTCGGGCTGGGGCAAGACCGCGGGCCGCGGGCACAAAGGGCAGAAGGCCCGCTCGGGCGGCTTCCACAAGCTCGGCTTCGAGGGCGGCCAGATGCCGCTTCATCGCCGCCTGCCCAAGCGCGGCTTCAAGTCCCTCACGCGCGGGGATGTCGTCGAGGTGCGCATCGGCGAGCTCGAAACGATGCAGGCAACCGACATCGATCTGGCGGCGCTCAAAGCCGAAGGAATCGTCTCGCACCAGGCGCTCGCCGCGAAGGTGATCCTTTCCGGCAGGCTCTCCCGCAAGATCCTTCTGAAGGAGGTGAAGGCGACGAAGGGCGCGCGCTCGATGATCGAAGCCGCCGGCGGCAAAGTCGAGTTCACTGAAAAGAAAATCGAGGAAAAGCCCAAGAAGAACAAGAAGACCGAAAGGAAACAGCCTGATGAGGCTGCGAAGGCTTGATGGCCAGCGCGCTGCCTAACGCCGGCAAGGCCTCGCGCTACGGCGACCTGAAACGCCGGCTGCTGTTCCTGCTAGGCGCGCTGGTCGTGTTCCGCGTCGGCGCGCATATCCCCTGCCCCGGAATCGACCCGCACGTTCTCGCCGACCTGTTCAAGGACCAGCAGGGCGGCATCCTCGGCATGTTCAACATGTTCTCGGGCGGCGCCTTGCGGCGCTTCACGATTTTCGCGCTCGGCATCATGCCGTACATCTCCGCCTCGATCATCATGCAGCTGATGACGGCGGTCAGCCCGCAGCTCGACCAGCTGCGCAAGGAGGGCGAGACCGGCCGCCGCAAGATCACGCAGTACACGCGCTACGGCACGGTATTCCTCGCCCTGTTTCAGGCGACCGGCATCTCGATCGCGCTCGAGTCGCAGCCGGGGCTGGTGCTCGACCCGGGGCTGATGTTCCGCATCACTACCGTGACCACGCTGGTGACCGGCACCATGTTCCTGATGTGGCTCGGCGAGCAGATCACCGAGCGCGGCCTAGGCAACGGCATCTCGATCCTCATCTTCGCCGGTATCGCGGCCGGCTTGCCGAACGCGGTGGCGGGCACGCTCGAGCTCGTGCGCACCGGCGCCATGCATCCGCTGACTGCGCTGCTCATCGCGATCGCCGTCATCGTGGTGACGGCTTTCGTGTGCTTCGTCGAGCGCGGCCAGCGCAAGATTCTCGTCAACTACGCCAAGCGCCAGGTCGGCAACCGCGTCTACGGCGGCCAGAGCTCGCACCTGCCGTTCAAGCTCAACATGTCGGGCGTGATCCCGCCGATCTTCGCCAGCTCGCTGATTCTCTTCCCGGCAACGCTGCTCGGCTGGTTCGGCTCCGCCGAAGGCATGATCTGGCTGCGCGACATTGCCGGCACCCTCACCCCAGGGCAGCCGATCTATGTGCTGCTGTACGCGGCGCTCATCGTGTTCTTCTGCTTCTTCTACACCGCGCTGCAGTACAACCCCAAGGAAACGGCGGACAACCTGAAAAAATCCGGCGCCTTCGTCCCTGGCATCCGGCCGGGAGAGCAGACCGCGCGCTACCTGGAGAAGATCCTCACCCGCCTGACGCTCGGCGGGGCGATTTACGTGACCATGGTGTGCCTGCTGCCCGAATTCCTGATCCTGAGGTGGAACGTGCCGTTCTACTTCGGCGGCACGTCGCTGCTGATCATCGTCGTCGTGACGATGGACTTCATGGCGCAGGTGCAGGCCTACATCATGACTCACCAGTACGAGAGCCTGCTGCGCAAGGCCAACTTCAAGGGCGGGTTGCCGGTGCGCTGAGGCCATGGCCAAGGAAGATGTCATCGAGCTGCAAGGCGAAGTGGTGGAGAACCTGCCGAATGCGACGTTCCGCGTGAAGCTCGAAAACGGGCACACGATCCACGCCTTCATCTCCGGAAAGATGCGCATGAACTACATTCGCATTCTTCCCGGGGACAAGGTGACCGTGCAGATGACCCCCTATGACCTCACCAAAGGCCGCATCACGTTCCGCGCCAAATAAGGAGACTCACCATGAAAGTAATGGCCTCAGTCAAGAAAATCTGCCGCAAATGCAAGATCGTGCGCCGTAAGGGCGTGGTTCGCGTGATTTGCTCGGAGCCTCGTCACAAGCAACGCCAAGGTTGATAACGTCTTGTTCAAACTGATATAATTTTAGGTTTCGTCCATGGCACGCATAGCAGGCATCAACATCCCGAACCACCAGCACGCCGAGATCGCGCTGACGGCGATCTTCGGCATCGGCCGCGCCCGTGCGCAGGCGATCTGCGGCGCCGCCGGCGTGCAGGGCACGCGCAAGATCAAGGACCTCACCGACGGCGAGCTCGAGAAGATCCGCGAAAACGTCGCGCGCTTCACGGTGGAGGGCGACCTGCGCCGCGAGGTCTCGATGTCGATCAAGCGGCTGATGGACTTGGGCTGCTACCGCGGCGTGCGTCACCGCAAGGGCTTGCCGGTGCGCGGGCAGCGCACGCGCACTAACGCTCGTACCCGCAAGGGCCCTCGCAAGGCCGCCATCAAGATGAACGTGCCGGTCGGCAAGATCGCATAAAGAGCGACTAGGAAACAACTTATGGCGAGCAGGACCGCACCGACACGGCAGGAACTTCAGCAGACAGCGTCCGCGCGCGCGCGCAAGAAGGTCAAGAAAAACGTCGCCGAAGGCATCGCGCACGTGCACGCGTCGTTCAACAACACCATCGTCACCATCACCGACCGGCAAGGCAATACTCTTTCCTGGGCGACATCGGGGAATGCCGGGTTCAAGGGGTCGCGCAAGTCGACGCCGTTCGCCGCGCAGGTCGCGGCCGAGCGCGCCGGGCGCGCGGCGCAGGAATGCGGCGTGAAGAACATCGAGGTCCGCATCAAGGGCCCCGGCCCGGGGCGCGAATCGGCAGTGCGAGCGCTCAATGCGGTCGGCCTGAAGATTTCCAGTATCGCGGACGTCACCCCGGTTCCGCACAACGGTTGCCGTCCGCCGAAGCGCCGGCGCGTCTGACCAGGAGACAGCATGGCAAGAATCCTCGACGCCAAGTGCCGCCAGTGCCGCAGGGAAGGTGAAAAACTGTTCCTGAAGGGCGAGAAGTGCTTCACCGATAAATGCGCCATCGAGCGTCGCGCCTACGCCCCGGGCCAGCACGGCCAGAAGAGCGGCGCGCGGCTCTCCGACTACGGCAAGCAACTGCGCGAGAAGCAGAAACTGCGCCGCATCTACGGCGTGCTCGAGCGGCAGTTCCGCAAGACCTACGCCGAGGCCTCGCGCTCCAAGGGCGTGACGGGGGAGAGGCTGCTGCAACTGCTCGAATCGCGCCTCGACACGGTGGCTTACCGCATGGGCTTCGGCGCTTCGCGTACCGAGGCTCGCCAGGTGGTGCGCCATAACGGCATCCTGGTGAACGGCAAGCGGGTCAACATTCCGTCGTACCAGGTGCGTCCCGGCGACACAGTGGAGGTGGCCGGCAAGGCGAAGGAGCAGCTGCGCATCAAGGCCGCCGCCGAGGCGGCGGAGTCGCGCGGCTTCCCCGAGTGGCTGCAAGTCGATTCGAAGGGACTGAAGGGCACATTCAAGGCCACGCCTGGCCGCGCCGATCTGCCCTCCACGATCAACGAAAGCCTCATCATCGAGTTGTACTCGAAGTAAGCAAACAGGACCGAACATGCCCCAATCGGGATTCCTCAAGCCGCGGATTGTCGACGTCCAGAACCTCTCGCCCAACCACGCCCGGGTGACCATGGAGCCGTTCGAGCGCGGCTACGGCCACACGCTCGGCAACGCCCTGCGCCGCGTTCTGCTGTCCTCGATGCCCGGCCACGCGCCGACTGAAGTGCAGATCGCAGGCGTGGTGCACGAATACTCCACGCTGGACGGCGTGCGCGAGGACGTCGTCGACATCCTCCTCAACCTCAAGGGCGTGGTGTTCCGACTGCACAACCGCGCCGAAGCGATCCTGTCGCTCAAGAAGAAGGGCGACGGGCCGGTGACAGCGGCGGACATCGAGCCGGCGCACGACGTCGAGATCGTCAATCCCGATCACGTCGTCGCGCACCTCGCCTCCGGCGGCAAGCTCGAGATGCAGATCAAGGTGGAATCTGGCCGCGGCTACGTGCCGGGCAACATGCGCTATCTGCCCGAGGAAACCAAAGGCATCGGCCGCGTCATCCTTGACGCGTCGTTCAGCCCGGTGCGCCGGGTGTCGTACGCGGTCGAGTCCGCGCGCGTCGAGCAGCGTACCGACCTCGACAAGCTGATCATGGACATCGAGACCAACGGCGCCATCGAGCCGGAGGAGGCGATCCGCTACGCCGCGCGCGTGCTGGTCGACCAGCTCTCGGTGTTCGCGCAGCTCGAAGGCACGGCGATGCCGACCGAGCAGCCGAAGTCCCCGGCGGTGGACCCGATCCTGCTGCGCCCGGTGGACGACCTTGAGCTCACCGTGCGCTCGGCCAACTGCCTCAAGGCAGAGAACATCTACTATATCGGCGACCTGATCCAGCGCACCGAGACAGAGCTGCTCAAGACGCCCAACCTCGGGCGCAAGTCGCTCAACGAGATCAAGGAAGTTCTCGCCTCGCGCGGCCTGACCCTGGGGATGAAGCTGGAGAACTGGCCACCGGCAGGCCTGGAACACCGGACTTAGCCATGCGTCACGGGCACGGGCTGCGCAAGCTCAACCGCACGACGGGCCACCGTCTGGCGATGCTTCGCAACATGACGGTATCGCTTCTGCGCCACGAGGAGATCACCACCACCCTGCCCAAGGCGAAAGAGCTGCGGCGCGTGGTCGAGCCGATGATCACCCTCGGCAAGAAGCCCTCGCTCGCCAACCGCCGCCTCGCGTTCGACCGCCTGCGCGACCGCGGCATCGTCGAGAAGCTGTTCGGCGACCTCGGCCCGCGCTACGCCAAGCGCAACGGCGGCTACCTGCGGATCCTGAAAACCGGTTTCCGCAAGGGCGACAACGCGCCCCTTGCGCTCGTGACCTTGATGGACCGGGTCGAGCAGGCTGCCGAGGCGAGCGAAGAGAAGACGAAAAAGAGCGAAGAGAAGAAAGCCGCCGAGACCGCCTGATCCGCGCCATGTCCAGGCTGGCGGGCAAAGTGGCGATCGTGACGGGCGCAGGCTCCAGCGGCAAAGTCATCGGCAACGGCAAGGCGACGGCGATCCTGTTCGCGCGCGAAGGCGCGAAAGTGCTGTGCGCCGATGCGGTGGAAGACCGGGCCGGCGAGACGGTCGAGGCCATCGTCAAGGAAGGCGGCATCGCCTCGGCGTTTCGCGCCGATGTGTCGAACGCGGCCGACTGCAAGGCGATGGTGCAGGCTGCGGTCGAGCGCTATGGCCGCCTCGACATCCTCGACAACAACGTCGGCATATCCGTGCGCGCCGACGTGCTCGAAGTCACCGAAGAGCAGTGGGATCGGGTAATGGCCGTCAACGTCAAGAGCATCATGCTGACGAGCAAATACGCGATCCCCCAGATGATCCGTGGCGGCGGCGGCTCGATCATCAACATCTCTTCCATCGCCGGCCTGCGCGCCAACCAGAGCACGCCGTATTCGACCTCGAAGGCGGCTGTGGTCGGCATGACGCGCTCGATGGCGGGCGACCACGGCCGGCAGGGCGTCCGCATCAACTGCATCGTGCCGGGGCTGGTGTATGGTCCGATGGTGGCGCCGCGCATGGACGAGGCACTGCGCGAGCGCCGGCGCGAGGCGGCGCCGCTCGGCACCGAAGGCACCGGGTGGGACGTCGCCTGGGCGGCGGTTTTCCTGGCGAGCGACGAGGCGCGCTGGATTACCGGCGTCGCGCTGCCGGTGGACGCCGGCCTGCTCGTCATGAGCCCGGTGACCCATGCGCGCCTCGCGCAGCAGAAGTTCTAGGCGAGGATGATCGCGCCGTAGTCGTTAGCTACTGGCCGCGATGGCCTATAACCAGCCGATCCGCCAGCTTCACCGGCTGATCCGCGGCGATGACCGCTACGGCGTCGGAATTTCCCGGGACGACCAGTACGACGCGATGGCCTGCGAAGACATCGCGTCGCGTTTCTATTGCGGATTCACCATGCGAACGCTGCTGAGGACGAATTGCGCCTCGGTACTCGGAAAAACAGGGACTGGATGGCGATCCGTCGCATCTCTGAAGAGATTTATTAGTACACGAACGGCAGGAACCGTCGTCGTCCGCGCATGAACACGCGGTATTGATCGCCAAACGCCTCGAGGAGGAGCCTCTCCTCTACGCGTGCACGCAGATCGCTCCCGATCACGACCAGGACAACGGCCGCAAGCACCGGCCGGCTTGGAACCCAGAGAAACGTGCTGAGCGCAACCAGATTGATCGAGGTGTAGATCGGATGGCGGATGAAAGCGAACGGCCCGCCAGTGGCGAGCTCGTGCCCGCGGTCGAGCCGAGCGCTCATCCTCCACGAACTGAACCAGAGCAGAGCCCATGCTGCCAGCCCGGTTGCCGACAAGACAATCGCGGCGCCGACCAGGGGTTTCGGGGCAAAGAGCATGGACGCGCCGCCCCCGGATAGCTCAAAGCCGAGGGCGAGGTACATGAGACCGATGACGAGGCTGTGGAAGCCTATGAGTAGGCGCGCCCCCGGGGCCGTCCGCGGAACCTCGGCGCGGGGTGCGCCGGCGGTCCTTGCGCTCGAAAACCAGCCAAAAAGCATGCGCGCGACGAAAACGCCCCAGAAAAACACGTGCAGCGCGGCAATGCTCAGAAATAGTAGATCGCGCACCCGACCTCGATCCCGGCCCCGGCGGTGATAATCAGGCCGGCTTCTCCGGGCTGCGCGAGCCCTCGGCACCGCACCGCGTCGAGCGCGTATGGCACAGACGACGTGAAAAGGTCCTCGCCGCTGCGGGTCACGTCTACAAAGCGGCTGCGGTCGACCTGCAGCTCGGCGCTGAGGTTGTCGATGGACCCCGGCGACAGCTGCGGCGGGATAAACAGGGCGATGTCAGAAAAATCGAGCCCTTCGGCCTCCAGAAGCTCGGGGATGAGGCGGCATACACACTCCATATAGCGCGCTTCGAGCCTGGGATGCCTCACGACGGAGAGCGCCGGCGCGTCCGCCTCGCGGCCGACAGAGCACGCGAGGGTGTCTATGTAGTCTGTGAAGCTCCTGAAGAGGAAGCTGCCGAATCCCGTCTGGCCGGGACTCTGATCGAGGATCAGCGCTGAGGCCGTCTCCGTGACGCCACGCCGACCATTACGAAGGAGGCTCGCATTCTCGTCCTCGGAGGCCACCACCAGGGCCGTGCGGATCTTCTGCCCTTGAATGAGCTGGACCGCGAGAAAGCACGCATTGAGAAAACCGACACTGGAGTTGAAAACGTCGAAGGCCAGGGTTCGCCTACCGTCGGGCGAGTCGAAACTGTCATTGATCCCAAGCTCCCCGGCGATCATCGCCGCGATGGCCGGCTCGAAGACGAAGTCGGTGCGGTAGACACCGGCGTAGATGAGCAGGTCGAGCGCGCTGCGGGGATAAGCAGACGTGGCCAGGCTGCGCTCGGCGGCGCGGCGCGAAAGCTCCAGCGAGGAGGCCGGCCCTTGCGTCGGGAGGGGAAGGACCCCGAGACTCTCGATGCGAACCCGGGGGCCGCGCGGCCGAGCCATCCTTGAACGGGGACCGGGCCGCGACTCTGGAGGTTTGGGGGCCACCGTGGTGCCGTTGCGGAGGCGATCGGGAAGATCGTCAAAGGCGTAGAGGGCGGCACCGACGGTCAGGCCGGAGCCGTTGATCGCGAACAGCACTCGATCCCCTGATCGAATGGCGCCATTGAGAACGTGATCGCGTAGAGCGACGAAATGCGTCGTGGTCGTGGTGTTCCCCCGCTCAGCGAGGTTGTCAATGACGTTCGGCGTCGTCGGAGAGCCGGGCAGAAACTTGGGGAGCGCACGCGCACCGCGGCGGAGAGTCCTGCGAGAGGTCTGGTGCGGGATAACATGGGCGAGGCTGGTGGCGCGGGTGCCGGCGCGCGAGACCAGCTGCTGGAGGTGTAGGAGCGTGGGCCTGAACGCGGCCTCGGCCATTTCACTATAGTCTGTGTACATCGTCCAAGAGCCGCTGGGAGTGAGCTTGGCGATGCAGCACGAGCTGTAGCGGCCGAGGGTGAAGAGGTCGATCGCGTGAAAGCCAACCCCATCCCGAGGCGATGGCTCGAGAATGAGGGCGATGCCGGCATCGCCGAGCGTCAGGCACGCGAGACGAGGATCCGAGGCGCCGTCGATCAAGCCCTGGGCGGCCAGCGTGAGGTGAGTCACGTAATCGCCGCTGACCACCATGGCGCGCTTAACGACGCCAAGCGTAATCAGGGCATCAGCGAGATAGAGCGCCGTGAACACGCCGGAGCAGGCATTCAAAACGTCGAATGCCAGCGCAGAGCGGAAGCCGAAATGATGCTTGAGGAGGAGAGAAGTGCTGGGCTCGATGGTGACGCGAAAATGGGGACGATCGCAGCGGGAGATATTCGCGCAAAGAAGGAGGTCAATGTCGTCCGGGCCGTACCGGGAGCGCGCGAGGCAGTCGGTGACGGCTTGCTTGGCGAGATCGATGGAGAACTCCAGGTCGCCAGCCATGCGTCTGGACCGGATGCCCGTGAGGGCCTCGAGGGGCAGCAAGCTGACCAGGGGCCGACAGCCGCGCATCACCTCCCGGGTCGTGACGGCCTTCGGCGGCAGGTAGACACCGAGGCTCTCGATCAGCGTCGTCGCCTTGGCCGCAGCCGGCTGCGCGGTTGGCGACGGCGCGTTGAGGCAACTCGGCGGATGCAAAAGCACCTACCATGGTGCGCAGGAGGCGGCAGCATCGACAATGTAGGACCCGCCGGACTTCTTGAATTTTCGTCTGGCAAAAGTGGACGTCTACAGGCTCTGGCGGCGGTACTCCCCTGGCGGGCAGCCGCAGACACTCCGGAAGACACGGGAGAGATGGGCGGCGTCACAGAATCCGAGCTGCTCCGCGATGATGTCGAGTTTGTCGTTGGTCTCCGCCAGGAGGCGCTTGACGATTTCGACCCGGACCCGCGTCGCGTACTCCTTTACGCTCATCCCTGTCTCGCGCCTGAACAGATAAGCGAGCTGAGCACTCGATAGCCCGACGGCGCGGGCGAGCCCTTGAACCGTGAGGTGGTTCCCGCCGTTGGCGGCCATGTGCCGGATGACCTCGCCAACGTGACGATCCAGACCCCGCCGCGCCGGTTGCCGGGCGCGAGCACGTGGCTTGCCGAGGAGGGTGTTGATCCGACGCAGCAGAGCATCGAGCTGGTCCGAGCGCGGGAAGATTCCATCGACGCGGAGATCCAGAAGCTTCCTGAGCTCGTCGTTCTCCTCGCCCTCGGCGAGGATGATGACCTGGCAATGAGGGCGATGCGCGCGCAGGGCGCGAAGGAACGTCACGCTCTTGAAGTCGGGAAGGCACGAGTCGAGAATGACGAGATCGGGCCGGGACCCCGTCAACCGGTGGAGACCTTCGGAAGCGCTGGAGGTCGTGGTGACGACGAAGCGGTTTCGGAGCGTAACAGCAAGGGCAGCCTGCATCCTTAGGATGCCCCCGACCACAAGAATCCGGGGAGCTCCATTCGCTTTCATCGACGCGCGCCTGTCATCGTCCGCCTCTCATCAATCCGCTTGTGCCGGGTGCCAGAGCTGGCCGAGCAGAAAGTGACGGCTGGCGCGGGGCATGGCTTCGCTCCCTTGGGGCATCGATATTGCCCTCAATAACGCGTCTACGCCCTTCCGCTGACCTTATTTGACGTTCTTACTCAATGCTCCGGAAATCGAGCGGCGGCGTAGATCGATCACCGCCCACCCTGAAGCGTGAATAGAAAAGGAACTACGACGGAATCTCGCCCCGGTCGCAACGCGCCGCGCCCGTGTTCTCCCCCGAGGCCTGGCCCGCGCGCGCGGCTTCGCTTGCCCGAGCGGGGCATTCGTGGGCAGCATTCGTCAATAACGCCAATTGCGCGCACCCCGAATGCTCCTAAAGCACCGCATCTGCCTGTGGTCCGTCGCCGTTCTGTTGCCGGTCGCCTGCTGGGCGCAGACGCCTGAAAGCGAGGACTGGAACGCCAAATTCCAGGCGACCTATATCTGGCAGTACCAGCGCCCATTCGCCGCCGCATATTCCGGGCTCAACAGCCTCTCGAGCGAGCGGAAGAAGAGCTACTCGTTCAGTTCAACCGGTTTTCTTGGCTTGCGCCCCTGGACCGGCGGCGAGTTCTATATCAATCCGCAGGTGTCGCAAGGGTCCCCTTCCGATCAGAGAGGCCTGGGCGCGTTCACCAGCGGCGATCTGTCGGTCACGCATGATGGGCCGCCCCCGACTTTTTCGCTGACGCGTATTTTCCTGCGCCAGACTTGGGGGTTCGGCGGAGACAAGGAGGACATCCAGTCTGACGCCAATCAGCTGGCCGGCAAGGTCGACCGCCGGCGATTCGTGCTTACCGCCGGTTACATGTACGTGCTGGATCTCTTCGACGACAACGCGTTCTCGCACGATCTGCGCACCCAGTTCATGAACTGGTCGCTCTTCACCCAAGGCGCGTACCAGTACGCCGCCGACGCGTACGGCCGCGCCTGGGGACTCGCGCTCGAGTACCACTACGATGACTGGGCGATCCGCGCCGGCCGATTCATGCAACCGAAACCACCCGGCGAGAGCTCCCTCGACACGAGGATCTTCAGTCACTACGGCGACCAGCTCGAGGTCGAACACCGTCACGAGATCGCGGGCCAGCCAGGCGTGGTGCGGCTACTCGCCTTTCGCAACCGTGCGCTGATGTCGCGCTTTCAGGACGCGCTGGATTTCGCGGCCGCCAATGGCGGCACTCCCGATATCGATAATGTGCGCAATCGCGAGCAGGTCAAATACGGATTCGGCCTGAACGCTGAACAGAATCTCACTCCGGATGTAGGCGTGTTCGCCCGCGCGAGCTGGTCCGACGGCAAGACGGCGACCTATACATTCGCGGAAGTCGACCGCTCGGTCTCCGCCGGCGCCTCGATTCAGGGTTCGGCATGGGCGCGCCGCGAGGACACCCTTGGCGTGGGCGTTGCCCGAAACGAGTTGGCGCGTGTGCACCGCGAGTATCTCGCTGCCGGCGGCCTCGGCGTCTTCATCGGCGATGGTCGAATCAACTACAGACCCGAAGAGATTTTTGAAACGTACTACAGCGTGAACGTGCTTAAGAACGCGTGGGTGACCTTCGATTTTCAACGCATCCGCAATCCGGCCTACAACGCCGACCGGGGACCGGTCACCGTCGAATCATTGCGAATGCATATAGAGTTCTGAGCAAGTCTGTCGTTCAGCAGTGACAGTCCTCACGGACTACGTTCGCGCAGTCCTTCCGGACTACGTTGTCGCGCGCGCGGTTGGAGTACCATCGCACGCAAGACAATAAGTGCTCGTAGCGGTCGTGGATGTGCGTGCAGAGCGGCTCCAGTCACTCGGCACCGAAACCGTGAGCGAGTTCGCCCAGCGTGCCAAGGCCGCCTGGGCGAGGCTAAGCGGCTACGCTGAGCCGGACGCAAAAGATCATTGAGGTTTACGAAAGGCGCCGGTCATTTTTTGTTTAGTGGAAGCACGGGAATGCCATCGTGCTCACCGACGCGTAGCAGTGCCGGGGCCCTGTAACTGCGACGCCTCCTAAATTTGCTGGAGAGAGGTCTACGGTGAAGAAGTTCAACTTGAGAGCCAAAGAGCTGGAGCAGAACGTCGTGCCATCGATCTTGGGCTCGAAGTTGTCTGTGGCAGTGACGCTGCCGCTGCTGCCAGAGCAAGGTATCGCGGCCCGGGAACGCTCCCGGGGGAAAGAATCTGGAACAGGACGACAAACGGACCGGGGCAAGCTCCCGGTCGTCGGCCTGGAGCCGCAGTCAGCATCGCGTCTCGCCACGCGCATGGAACTGCTGCGAAATACCCTACGACCCACACCGCATGTGCCGTTGGCAATGGAGGGCATGAATCTCTTTGCCAAACTTGAGTACGTCAACCCGGTCGGGAGCATCAAGGACCGCGCCGCCTACTGGATCCTCAAGCGGGCGGCCGAGCGAGGTGAGATCTGCGACGACACAACGGTGATCGAGTCCTCGTCTGGGAACTTTGCCGCCGCTCTTGCAACCTACACTCGCCTGGTCGGCCTGCGGTTCATCCCGGTGATCGACCCCAATATCTCCGCCACCTACGAGTCTTTCCTCCGGCGCCTCTGTCCCACGGTGGTGAAGGTCGAGGAGCGTGACGACACAGGCGGATTCCTGAAGACCCGCCTGCAGAAGGTGAAGGAACTGTGTGCCACCATCCCGAACGCCTACTGGACGAACCAGTACGGAAACCTGGACGCCGCGGAGGCGCACTACGAGCTCACGGGGACTGAGATCTGCGCCGATTTTGACTCGCTTGATTACGTCTTCATCGGCGTCGGCACGGCCGGAACGATCGCCGGGGTGTCTCGTCGGCTCAAAGAGCACTATCCCAAAATTCACGTCATCGCCGTCGATACCGAAGGCTCCGTCATCTTCGGTGGTGCGCCCCGCAAACGCCATATTCCCGGCATCGGGTCGAGCATCGTCCCGCAGATGCTGTCGCATGCCAAGATTGACGACGTTGTCTTGATACCCGAGCGCGAGACCGTTGAAGCGTGCCAGGAACTCCTTACGACCCACGGACTGTTCGTGGGCGGCTCCAGCGGAACAGCGTTCGCGGCGATCAAGCGTTATGCGCCGAGGATGACGGGATCCAGGCACCCGACCGTGCTGTTCCTGTGTCCGGACCGCGGTACACCGTACCTCGACACGGTGTTCGATGCCAGGTGGGTGACCAGGCTCGAGTAGCGAAGCCGCGAAGCCATGCACTTCGAGCTCTCGATAATCAACGGCGAGACCGTGTTCGATATGGTCCGCGCCAACCGGCGTGAATGCATCCGGATCGTTCGGGAAGCGTATCTCGCGCACGCGGACGGACAGTCCGTCAACCCCGACAGCTACTTCTTGAAATTCCCCGACAAGCCCGATTGCCGGATCATTGCGCTCCCGGCCTACCTCGGAAACAACTTCGACGTGGCCGGGCTGAAGTGGATCGCCAGTTATCCTGCCAACGTCCAGCGAGGCTTTCCGCGCGCCTCGGCGGTACTCGTGCTCAACAGCTACGAAACCGGGTATCCGTTTGCCATACTCGAAAGCTCGATCATCTCGGCCGCGCGAACAGCCGCGTCGGCCGTTCTGGCGGCGCACGGGCTGAACGGGCAATCGCGTCGGGCGCATTCGCTGGGAATCGTGGGCACCGGGTTCATCGCCCGGTACGTCTATGACTTCTTGGTCGACACGGGATGGGAGATCGAGGAAGTACGGTTATATGACCGGTCGCCTCTCGAGAGCGAGAAATTCAGAAACACCGTGTGCCGGCTCGAGCAGCACCGCACGGTGACGGTTGTCCCCGACGTGGCACAACTTGTGACGGCCTGTGATCTGATCCTTTTCACCACCGTTGCTTCGACGCCCCACATCACCGATGCCACTCTGTTCGAGCACAATCCGCTGGTGCTGCATATTTCTCTTCGCGATCTTGCACCCGAGATCCTCCTGAAATCGCAGAACGTGGTCGACGACGTCGAGCACGTCATGAAGGCCAACACCTCCCCTCACCTCGCCGAGCAGAAGACGGGAAATCGAAGCTTCCTGACGGGCACTCTTGCCGATGTCCTGACCGGACGCCGATCAGTGAATCGTAGCCGTCCGATCATTTTCTCCCCCTTCGGCATGGGGATACTCGACCTGGCGCTCGGCAAGTGGGTGTACGACCAGGCGGTCGCCACCGGCCGGGAGCTGCGCCTGTCCGACTTCTTCTACGAGACCGCGCGATAAGCACTTGGCGCTCCCGGTGAATCGCCAGGACTCGACGCGCACTGATATCCAAGACAACAGCGGATGAAGGTCATCGTGCTCGGGCAATGGCTGAATCTACGCTGATTGAAGATCGGTGCACCGCCGCGACGACCGGCGTCGAAAGCATCTTCGCCGAGGTGCTCGCTGACGTCCTGCGCGTCGAGCGCGTGTCAGTCGATAGCCATTTCTTTGATGAGCTCGGCGCTGACTCGTTGATGATGGCCCATTTCTGCGCGCGAGTGAGGAAGCGCGGAAACCTGCCGTCGGTATCGATGAAGGACATCTACCGGCATCCGACGATCAGAAGCCTGGCAGCGGCGCTCGCGGACATCGCGCCAACTCCTGCCAAACGGTCGGTTCCTGCGCCAATCGTGGTGGCGACACCGACGAGCACGCGGGAGTACGTCCTCTGCGGAGTGCTGCAGCTCCTGTTTTTCCTCGGATATTCCTACCTTGCCGCGCTCGCCGCCGCCGAAGGCTACGAGTGGGTCTCTGCGGGCTCACGCGGTGTCGACATCTACGTGCGGTTGGTTGTATGTAGCGTCGCCGGTTTCCTCGTTGTGTGCCTCCTCCCGATCCTGGCGAAGTGGATGCTCATCGGCCGTTGGAAGCCCAAGCAGATCCGCATCTGGAGTCTGGCGTACCTCCGGTTCTGGATCGTGAAGACGCTAGTGCGATCGAACCCCTGCGCGCTCCTGTTCATCGGTTCGCCGCTCTATGTCCTTTACCTGCGCGCGCTGGGCGCGAAGATCGGCCCGGGAGCCGCCATCTTCTCCAGGAATATTCCGATCTGTACTGATCTGCTCACGATCGGTGCAGGGACGGTCATTCGCAAAGAGTCGTTCTTCCTGTGCTACCGGGCACAAGCGGGACGCATCGAGACTGGAGCGGTCACGCTCGGACGCGACGTTTTCATCGGCGAGAGGGCCGTGCTCGACATCAACACGTCAATGGGCGATGGCGCGCAGCTCGGTCACGCGTCCGCGCTGCACAGCGGCCAGGCCGTGCCGGCCGGCGAGCGGTGGCACGGCTCTCCGGCACAGCGCACTGACGTGAATTACCTGAGAGTCGCGCCGGCGCGCTGCGGCGCGCTGCGCCGCGTCAGCTTCTGCGCGCTCACTTTGCTCCTTGTCTGTTTCGTTTACCTGCCACTGATGGAAGGGAGTGCGGGGCTGCTCGTCGCTTTGGCATCGTCGCTGAATAACGTGCTGAATCTCAGCCCGGCGACGAGCGCCGCTGTCGTGACCTCACGGAACCTCTTCATCGGCGCGCTGGCTCTCTCGCTGGTCGTCTTCTGGGGCGTCGTCATCGTCGGACTTCTGCTTGCCGTCACCGTCCCCCGCGTTTCGAAGCCGTTTCTCAAGCCCGACACGGTCTATCCGCTGTATGGCTTCCACGACAGGGTGCATCGGGTGATCACGTGGATGACTACGATCAGATTCTTTGTGTATCTCTTCGGCGACAGCTCCTACATCGTCCACTATTTGCAAGCCCTGGGGTACCACCTGTCGCCGGTCCAGCAGACCGGGTCGAACTTCGGCATCGCGCTGAAGCAGGCGAATCCGTTCCTGTGTTCTGTCGGCACCGGAACGATGGCCGCCGACGGGCTGTTGCTCGTGAACGAAGAGGTCTCGAGCACGTCCTTTTCCGTGTCTCGAGCGTCGATCGGGCGCGACAACTTCTTGGGCAACGACGTCGTCTATCCCGCGGGAGGCAGAACCGGCGACAACTGCCTGCTCGGGACAAAGGCGATGATTCCGCTCGACGGCAAGGTTCACGAAGGCGTCGGCCTGCTCGGCTCGCCTCCTTTCGAGATTCCACGATCTGTTGAACGTGACGGCCGATTCGATCACCTCCGGACGGGGGAGGCGCTGCGCCGCGGCCTTGCCGCGAAGAACCGGTACAACATTCGGACGATCGGCATTTTCCTGTTCGCGCGATGGCTGGGCGTCTTCCTGGTCGCGCTGCTCGACCTGGCCGCCTTCGAGCTTTACGGCGCGTATGCAAACGTCCCGATGGCCGCACTCTTGGCGCTTAGCCTGTTCATCAGCGCGTTGTACTTCGCGCTGGTGGAGCGCTGCGTCGCAGGATTTCGCTCGCTGCAGCCCACAATCTGCTCCATCTACGAGCCGCAATTCTGGCTGGACGAGCGCCTCTGGAAGGTGGCTGCAACGGAGTATCTCCACGCGTTCGACGGCACCCCGTTCAAGAACCTGATCTGGCGGCTGATGGGTGTTCGGATCGGCAGGCGGGTTTTGGACGACGGCGTTCACATCTCGGAGAGGACTCTCACCACGATCGGCGACGACTGCGTGCTGAACCTAGGCAGCAAGATCCAGTGCCACTCGCAGGAGGACGGCACGTTCAAATCCGATCGCACCGCGATTGGCGCCGGCTGCACGATTGGCGTTGGCGCATTCGTCCACTATGGTGTGACGATGGGTGACGGCTCAGTGCTCGCCGCAGACTCTTTTCTCATGAAGGGAGAAGACGTCCCAGCACGCGCGCGATGGGGCGGCAACCCGGCGCGGGAGATGTGAGATGAGCGATACCAGCCTGCGTGACCGGGTGACCCCTGCGGAGCGCGGCCGGGAGTTCTCGTGCCCTGTTGCCGAGACACAACGGATTGTCCCGATGGACGTGCTGCGTGGATTTGCGCTGCTCGGAATCCTGGTGATGAATATCCAATCGTTCGCGATGGTGGGAGCCGCTTACGAAAATCCGACAGCGTATGGCGATCTGAACGGCGCAAATTTCCTCGTGTGGCTCTTTTCTCATTTGCTCGCCGATCAGAAGTTCATATCGATCTTCTCGATGCTGTTCGGCGCAGGCATCGTTCTCATGTGGCAGAAGGCGGAAAGTTCGGGAGCCAGACCGACGCGCCTGCATTATCGCCGAGTCGGCTGGTTGATCCTGTTCGGTCTTCTACACGCGTATCTGCTCTGGTATGGCGACATTCTTTACACATATGGAATGTGCGGGCTTTTCGTCTATCTCTTCCGCCGCAAGAGTCCGAGGGCGCTGGTCTCATACTCTCTCGTTCTCGCCACGATTGGATCGCTGATCACAATCGGACTTGGATTGTTCTGGGTTCCACACTGGTCTCCCGATTTCAAAGCCGACTTCATTGAGGACTGGCAGCCGAGTCCGCAAACCATCGACGAAGAGCTGGCAGCGTATCGCGGCTCCTGGATCGATCAGATGTCGGACCGGGCACCCACCGCACTCGAAATCGAGACCTCGATGTTCCTCAGCTTCTATGTCTGGAAAGCCTCGAGCCTGATGCTGCTTGGGATGGCGCTCTTCAAGCTCGGCGCATTCCATGCCCAGTGGAGCCGCCGCCAGTACTTGTCGCTTGTGGGAGCGGGGCTGCTCGTTGGAATTCCCATGATCATATTCGGCGTCGTTCAAGACTTCGCAAAAAACTGGGACTTTCGCTATGCGTTCTACCTGGGAGGGCAATACAACTACTGGGGAAGCTATCTCGTCGCGCTGGGCTGGACCGGACTGATCATGCTGTGGTGCCGGGGTTCGCGGGCTTCAGCGTTAAAGGAGCGGATAGCCGCTGTAGGCCGCATGGCTTTTTCGAATTACATCCTGCAAACTGTCATCTGCACCACGATCTTTTACGGACACGGCTTCGGTTATTTTGGAAGCGTGCCGCGCACCGGCCAGATCCTCATCGTCTTCGCGATCTATGCGGCCCAACTCGTGATTGCTCCCCTCTGGCTTCGCCATTTTCAATTCGGACCACTCGAGTGGCTCTGGCGGAGCGTGACTTACGGTAAACGCCAGCCATTTCGTTTACGGTGTGACGCACGCGCGCGATGGGGCGGCAACCCGGCGCGGGAGATGTGAGATGAGCCATATCAGCCTGCCTGAGCGGGACACGGTGACCACTGCAGAGCGCGGCCGGGAGTTCTGGCGAGGTGTACTTCTCGCCGCCGGGTTCACCGCGCTCCCGCGCTGGACACTCGACTCAGTGCCCGGCATCGGCGAACACGAGGCGAGGATCCCCGACGAGCTCGTGTCGGCACTGCGCCGTGTGGCCCATGAACTGGCGCTGCCGCTCAGTTCGGTGCTGCTCACCGCGCACGCCAAGGTGCTTGGCGTGCTGTCCGGCGAGCGCGAGGTCTCGACTGGCTACGCAGTGGCGAGCAGGCCACCGTTGCCCTGCCGGATGACGACCGGCCCCCATTCATGGCGCGCACTGCTGCTGGAAACTCATCGAGCCGAGTTGGACCTGCTGTCTCACAGCGACTTTCCGGTTGATGATCTCAGGCGTGAGCTGGGCCTGACCACGCCGTTGTTCGAGACCGTGTTCGAAGTGACGGCGCACGACGGCCGCAAGCCGGCTGATGAAGTCGTGTTGTGGGTCAGCTTCCTGGAACATGACAAACTCATGTTGCGGTTGCAGTACAGAACGGACGTGCTCGACGCAGACTGCGCCGCCAGGATCGCCGGCTATCACCTCACCGCGCTCGCGTTGATCGCCGACGATCCAGCTGCCGAACACGCGCGACAAAGCCTGCTAACCGCCGACGAGTTGCGCTTCCAGCTTGATAGCCTCGCGGGGCCGCGCAGGAAGCTGCCGAACCGCCAAGTCCATGAGCTGTTCGAGGAGCGAGTTCGAGCACACCCGGACGCCGTCGCGGCCGTGCACCGCGACAGGCAGAGGACCTACCGGCAGCTCAACGGCCGCGCGAATCAGCTCGCACGAGCGCTGCTGGCGCGCGGCCTGCGCCGCGAAGACGTCGTCGCCGTAGTGACCGAGCGCAACCTTGACTGGATGGCCGCAGTGCTCGCGATCTTCAAGGCCGGTGGAGCGTACCTGCCGATCGAGCCGCATTTCCCCGCCGATCGGATCGCGAGGACGCTCTCTCGCGCCGGCTGCCGCCTCGTGCTAACCGAACGCGGCAGCACGGCGACGCTCGACCACGCGTTCGAGTCGCTCCCTGAAATCCAGATGCTCCTGATCGACGCGGCGTACGAGGAGGGGCATGCCGACGACGATCTCGGCATCGAGGTCGCGCCCGACCAGCTCGCGTACATCTACTTCACCTCCGGTTCCACCGGTGAGCCGAAGGGCGCGATGTGCGAGCACACGGGGATGCTCAATCATCTCTTCGCAAAGATCCATGACCTGGGCATCGCCGAGAAAGATGTCGTGGCCCAGACGGCACCTCAGTGCTTCGACATTTCGCTATGGCAATTGATTTCCGCGCTTCTGGTCGGTGGCCGGACTCTCATCATCGAGCAGGAGGTAATCCTCGACGCGAAGCGTTTCGTCGGCAAGATAGCTGACGCAAGGGTCGCTGTCGTTCAGGTCGTGCCGTCCTATCTTGAGGTCGTGCTGTCCTATCTTGCGCAGGAGCCGCGCGAGCTGCCGGACCTGCGATGCGTGTCGGTCACTGGCGAGGCGCTCAAGAAGGAGCTTGCGCAGCGCTGGTTCGCGGCGCAACCCGGCATCAAGCTGATTAACGCGTACGGGCTCACCGAGACCTCTGATGACACCAATCACGAGGTCATGGACCGGGCGCCTGATCGCGAACGTGTTGCGCTGGGTCGCCCTATCAACAATGTGCACGTCTATGTCGTCGACGAGCATCTGTCGCTCGTGCCACTCGGCGCACCAGGTGAGATCGTGTTCTCCGGAGTGTGTGTCGGCCGTGGGTACATCAACGATCCCGAGCGAACGCGACGAGCGTTCCTGGCCGATCCGCACCGCGAGGGCAACAGGTTGTACCGGAGCGGTGACTATGGCCGTTGGCTTCCGGACGGCAAGTTGGAGTTCCTCGGTCGCCGCGATGCGCAGGTCAAGATCAGCGGCTTCCGCATCGAGATCGGCGAGGTCGAGAACACACTCTTGCGGTTGCCTGGCGTCCGCGACGGCGCGGTTGTGGTCACCGAGCGCGCCGACCGCAGCAAGCGGCTGGTGGCCTTCTACTCCGGAGAGCGGCCGCTCGATGTCAACGTACTGCGTGACCGGTTGCGCGAGTCGCTGCCGGAATACATGATTCCATCAGCGTTCCTTTGGCGTGCAGCGCTGCCGTTGACGGCCAACGGCAAGATCGACAGGAAGGCGTTGACCGCGCTCGCCGCAGAACTCGACGTCGCCGAACAGGGCCGCGACGAGCCAAGCACGCAAACAGAGCGCTGGTTGGCGGCCGCATGGGCGGAGGTGCTCGGCACTGCGGCGGACCAGATCGGCCGGCGGGATAACTTCTTTGATCTGGGTGGCACGTCGCTGTCCGGACTGAGGCTCGCGATCGCCCTGCACCGTGCGGTGTCATTCAAGGACCTTACCGGTCACCCGATTCTCGCGGATCTGGCCGCGCTGATCGACAGCAGAAAGGCACCCGGACTCGGGGCTACATCTTGAACCGCAGCGACTGAAGGAAAACGACATGTCTTTCTCATCGCCGACCTCACTGCTCAATGTGGACGCGCGACCAGGAAAGCCACCGCTGTTGCGGGTCGAGGCACCCGGCGACGCGCCGGGCTGGGCAGCCGAGCACCGGGACGCGCTGCGCGCCGTCATCGCCGAACACGGTTCGCTCCTCATTCGCGGTCTCCGGCTCCGCGACGCGGCCGAGACCGAGGCCGTCTTTCGACGGCTGGGCAGTCTGATGAGCGAGAAGGAGGCGTTCGCGTCGCGACGTCGCTACTCCGACGGGGTGTACTCCTCATCGAAGTGGCCGCCCAACCAGCCCATGTGCATGCACCACGAACTGAGCTACACGCTCGACTTTCCCGGCCTGATGCTGTTCGCGTGTCTCGTTGCGCCGGCTGACGGGGGTGCAACGCCGGTGGCGGACTCGGCGACGGTACTTCGCAAGCTGCCCGCCGAGCTGGTCGAGCGCTTCGAGCGAGCGGGTTGGCTGCTCGTCCGCACCTACAACGCCGAAATCGGCGCGTCGGTTGCTGAAGCATTTGGCACCGACGACCGTCGCGCCTGCGAGAGTTACTGCCGTGCCAACGCGATCAAGTTCGAATGGCAACCCGACGGCGGATTGCGCACCTGGCAGCGCCGCAGCGCCGTCGTACGTCACCCGCTCACCGGCCAGCGGTGCTGGTTCAACCAAATCGCATTCCTCAACGAGTGGACGATCGACCCGGAGGTGCGCGAGTACCTCGTGGACGTCTACGGCGAGGACGGACTGCCGTTCAATACCCGCTTCGGCAACGGCGACGCGATCGACGCGGACGTCGTGCAGCTGATCAACGAGGTCTACGAGGCAAACACCGCACGCGAGCCGTGGCAGGCTGGTGACCTGATGCTTGTAGACAACGTCCGCACCGCGCACGGCAGGGAGCGCTTCGAGGGACCGCGCGAAGTGCTCGTCGCGATGGCCGACGCGGTGCACTTGGCCGACTGCTCGCCGACGATTAAGGTGACCGCCAGCTGACGATGACCGCTTCCACAGCAACGGAGTCCGCAATGTCCGGGCCGAACACGGCGCCCCGTTCGCGGTGATCATCTCAAGGCGGTAACGACGCAGCTCCCACGGCCCACCGCTCGCTCGAAGCGGCGGCAGAGGTCTTTGAGAAACGGAACATCCGTCTTTTCCAAGCCCTCTCACACGTTGGAGAATCTCTCGCGCGGCGGCTTCACCTGCCTCGTCAGGCACCGGATGGCCCGCCTCGACGACCTCGGCCCGCGCTACGCCCAGCGCAACGGCGGCTACCTGCGGATCCTGAAGACCGGCTTCCGCAAGGGCGACAACGCGCCACTCGCGCTGGTCACGCTGATGGACCGCGCGGAGCAGTCCGAAAGCGGCGCGGCGGACGACAAGAAAAGCGACAAGAAGAGCGAAAAGCCCACAGGGGCGGCCAAAGCCGCCGCCTGAGCACGCTTTACACTGCGGAGGGCATCTCCCCTTATTTCGGCCTGCGCTTCCTCCATGCAATCCGGCCGGCGAGTCCGGCGAGACCGGAGCCGAGAAGAATCAGGGATGTGGGTTCAGGGATCGGAGGGGTGGTGGTGGCGGTGGTGGTGGTGGCGGTGAAGAGGTTAGGGCCGAAGAATCCTTTTCCTCCTCCTTCGAAGGTGAAAGTACCAGGGAACGACGCTGGGCCACTGGCTCCTCGGTACTCGTCCCAGGTGACTCCCTTTATGGTAGAGGTGGTGGCACCAAACATAACACTGTCAGGGCTGCCTTTCGCGTAGAACGCTCCGACGACATAATCTCCGGGGTTCAACTGGAGGGACGTGATTGGCGTATTCGTTGCGTTCATCATGTCAGAGGTGGACCGCCAGTTTCCGTCGGGTGAGGTCGACTGGACGGCCGTGGTGCTGTTACCGGCGTTGATCGTTGCGGAGGCGAGCACGCTGCCGGTGCCGGTCCAGAGTCCAATCTGATGACTTTGCGCGAGGCCATCCGCCCCAGCGTCAAAGAGACCGAGACCCGTGATGGTGATCGCGGATCCAGTAACCGTGAACTTCCACCCGACGGTGGCATCAGAGGGGGCCTGCTCAGCAGTGCCACCGGTGAAGTCGAGGATGGGATCAGCAGCGACAGGTTTCGCGACGAACGGGGCTAATGCAAAGAGGACTGCCAGCATCAGCGATCTGTGAGCGTTCATTGAGCACCTCTTCGCGTTGGAAAGATCCTTGCAACTTCCGCCTACAGCCCGCCAAAGGAGGTTCTCGCGGGATCAGCGGCCTCGACCCCCACTGTGGCGGTAGTCTATGAACTCCTGCATGTCGCCTCCCTGTGCTGAAGGGACTATGCGCGTCAGGCCAGGGCCGGTGTACGGTCCGATGGTGGCGCCGCGCGCGGCAGGAGTTCTAGGCGACGACGATTGCCCGGTAGTCGTTGACGTTGGTGCGGGTTGGCCCGGTGACCAGCAGGTCGCCCAGCGCGGAGAAGAAGCCGTAGCTGTCGTGCTTCGCGAGCAGCGCCTTCGCGTCGAGTCCCTTCCTGCTTGCCCGGTCGACGCTGTCCGGAGTCAGAAAGGCTCCGGCGTTATCTTCGGACCCGTCGATGCCGTCGGTATCTGCCGCCATGGCGTGCACGCCGGATTCGAGCTCGATGCCCAGGGACAGAAGAAATTCGCTGCAGCGCCCCCCACGTCCGCCTTCGCTGCGCAGGGTGACGGTGCATTCGCCGCCCGAGATGAGCGCCACCGGCGGGCGGAAAGGAGCGCAGTATTTCCGGATTTCGCGGACCAGTCCTGCCATGAACTTGGCGACCTCGGCCGCCTCCCCGGTGATCGTGTCGCCGAGAATCACGGGTTGGATGTTCCGTTTCGCAAAGACCTCTGCCGCCGCTTCGAGCGAGCGGTGGGCCGTGGCGATGATGCGGTTCTCGACGCGCCTGAAAGCCGGATCGCCTGGCTTGGGGGTTTCCGATAAGCGGCCCGGGAAAGCGATGCGGTATTTTGCAAGCACGGATCGGGCATCGTCGCAGGTCGTTGGATCGGGCGCGCACGGCCCGGAAGCGATATGCGTGGGATCGTCGCCGGTGACGTCCGAGATGATGAGCGCCAGCACCGGCGCGCGGCACGCCGCGGCGAGCCTGCCGCCTTGAATGGCCGAGAGGTGCTTGCGCACGGTATTGATCTCCTGAATGGCGGCGCCGCTGCGCAGGAGCTGCGTCGTCACCGCCTTGAGATCCACCATCGAGATTCCCTCGGCGGGCAGCGACAGCAGGCTCGAGCCGCCGCCTGAAAGGAGCGCCAGCAGGAGATCGTCTTTTCCAAGCCCCCTCACACGTTGGAGAATCTCGCGCGCGGCGGCTTCACCTGCCTCGTCGGGCACCGGATGCCCGGCCTCGATGACGCGAATCTTCTTCGTCGGCAGGCCGTGCCCGTAGCGGGTGATCGCGATGCCCTCGAGTTCACCTTGAAAGTGCTTCTCCACGGCGAGGGCCATCGAAGCCGCGGCCTTGCCGGCCGCGGCGACGAAGCTGCGGCCCTGCGGCGGCGAGGGCAGGTTCGGAGCGATGATGCGGAGAGGATCCGCCGCGGCGACCGCGGCGCGAAAGCTCTCTTCCAGCAACGCGCGCATCAAGTGGGCGCGAACGTTTCCTTCGCTGCGTCGGGCCCGAGGCGGTAGAACTTCGGATAGGCCTCGCGGAACGCCTGCTGGATCTCTTCGACCGGCACGTCGGCGTAGCGGCCGCGGTCGCGCAGGTACTCCATGTGGCGGCGATTGTCCGCGTCGAAGGCATGGAAGATCGAATCGCTGCGCCCGTCGAACTCGAGCGGCTTTACGCGAAACCTGGTGCACAGCGCGAGGTTGAAGGCGGGTGTGGCTTTCACCCAGCGGCCCTCGAGGTACAGCTCGGCGTAGCCGTGATAGACGAACAGGTCGCTGCCCATGGTTTCAGCGAGCCGCGGCGTCGTCAGGTGGTTCTTGACGTCGGCAAAGCCCACGCGTGCGGGAATACCCGCGGCACGGACGCAGGCGGCAAGCAGCGCGGCCTTGCCCACGCAAAATCCCTGCTCGGCGGCAAGGACCGACGACGCCTTGAAGACTTCCGTATCCGAAAAATCGAGAAACGGGTTGTAGCGAACTTTGTCGCGCACGGCGTAATAGAGCGACACGGCACGCTCGCGCTCGGTCGACCCCGGAGCATTTTCGCCTGAAAACCCCACGACGGCGGGATGGGCGCTGTCGATATAGCGCCCAGGGCGGAGGAATTCCTTCATCGATCCAGCTTCATCAGGCGGCGCGCGCCCTGGAACAGCGCGCTCGACTGGTTGGCGAGGCCGTCGACGACCGAGAAATGGTGGGCGCCGGGCATCGCGATGTCGCCCGCGAACGCGGCGCGCCAGCGCTCGCCGAGCAGCGCGTTCTGACGGTGAAACTCGTTCGACTCGTCGCCGCCGACGCAGGTCATCACCGGGCAGCGGGTGGCCGGCGGCATGAAGGCGGGCGAGAGCCTGAGCGCGGCTGCCTCGTCGAGCCGCAGGTCCGGCTGGAGGAAATCGATGTGCGGCAGCGGCCGCAGGTCGTACAGGCCGCTCACCGCGAGCCCTCCCTTCCACAGGTCCTTCGGCAGCCGCGCGTCAAATACCGGCCACAGCGCGCTCATCATCATCGCCGTCAGGTGCCCGCCTGCCGAGTGCCCGCAGACGTACAGCCGGTCCTGGTCCATGCCGTAGCGCTCGGCATGCAGCCACAGCCAGCGGCTCGCGCGCAGCATCTGGCGCACGATCTCCTCCATCGTCACCTTCGGGCAGAGGTCGTAGTTCACAACCGCGAGCGAGACGCCGGCGTCGACCCAGGCGGGGGCGAGGAACGAAAAGTCCTGCTTGTCGAGCGAGCGCCAGTAGCCGCCGTGGATGAACATCATGCAGGTGCCGTCGCCCTTGCGCGCCGGGAAGAGATCGAGCGTCTCGCCCGGCATGTCGCCGTAGCGCCGCTCGAGATAGCAGGCCATGGTGCGGCGCGCGCGCACCGAGCTCTCGCCCCAGCGCGCGAAGAACTGCGCATGCTCGGGCACCAGCTCGCGGTTGTTGTATTCCCGGCTGAACGTCTGCGGCGCGTTCATCCGCGTTTTTCCCTCCAGAGTCCCATAGCTTCCTGTCCCGGGCGATCGGAGAACGAGAACAGCACCATCTCGCCGTTCGCCTCGAACCGCAGCGGCGTCCAGGAGGGAACCACGAAAGTGTCGCGCGCCTCGCATTCGAAGGTTTCATCGCCGATGTGTACCTGCCCTTCGCCTTCGACGACGCTGTAGATCGTGCCGTCGGTCGAGCGATAGCCCTGCGAGCGGAAGCCCTTCGGCAGGAGCTGGATGAACGCGGCGATGGTCGGCATCGCGTGCCCGCCGGTGAGAGGGTTCATGAACTGCATCTTCCAGCCGTGACAGGAATCGGGATCCTGATCCTGCGAGAGCTTGTCGAGCGAGTCGCGGCTGCGCGCGTACGGATAGTTGAAGATGGGCGAGGTCTTGCCGAATGGCGCCGCGGCCGCGAGCGGCACCAGGTTGTTGCCGTAGCGCGCTGCCGAGGCGCCTTCGCTGCGCGACACCGGCTGCACCTCTTGCGGATAGACCTGGTGGAACTGCGCGGCGAACATCTGCACGATGCGGAGGTCGAGGCCGTCCATCCACACCACCGGTTCGCTGCCCGGGTTGCCGTGGTCGTGCCAGGTCCAGGAAGGCGTGATGATAAAGTCGCCGGGGACCATGGTGGTGCGCTCGCCGTCGACCGCAGTGTACGCGCCCGAGCCTTCGACGATGAAGCGCAGCGCCGACTGCGAGTGGCGATGGCTCGGGGCGATCTCGCCCGGCAGGATCAGCTGCAGGCCGGCATACAGGCTTTGCGTGATGCAGGATTCGCCGCGCATGCCGGGGTTTTCAAGGATCAGCACGCGCCGGATCGCCTCCTTGGCGCTGATCAGCTTGCCCGCCTCCATCAGGTAGGGCCGCGCCTGCCTGTACTTCCACAGCGCGGGCCGGCAAGCCGTCGCCGGCTCGTTGGGAATGAGCTCGTGCAGCACCTCCCACAGCGGGGCAAGGTTGTCCTTGTCCATGCGGCGGTAGAGGTCCTGCCGAGCGGCGCCGACGGTAGGCTGGGGAACGCTGGCCATGGCGATTTCCGGAAAGGAGGATTCTACGATCTGGGGACTGGCCTGAGCCAGACCACCGGCTTGCCGAGCGTCGCGCCGAGCGTCTTGCCCTCGGGGTCGGCGAGCGCGGCCTCGCGCGCCTTGCGGATCGCCGCCGCCTGCGCGCGCGGGTCGGCAGTGTCCGGGTTTTCCACCAGCGCATCGACGATGGCGAGGAAGTTCGCCTTGCCGCGCCGATGCGTCTCGCCGTAACCCTTGATGAGGCGGGCGCACTCGGCGAGCTCGAAGGCGAGACCGGCATCGCGCCTTGCCGCCTCGGCGACAAGGCCCAGCCAGCGCTCGATCAGCTGCTGCTCCTCGCCGTACCGGTAGCTGCGCGGCCGCCACGGCTTCATCCAGGCGAGCGAGCGCACCATCAGGTAACCGAGGAGGCCCGAAGTCTTGATGTGCATGCCGACGTTGTACGCATCGAGCCTGCCGCGGCGCTGCGCCCACGCAACGAGTCTTTTTCCGAGAAAACGAGGAAGAATGGACGCGAATTCTTCGATTCCCGGCTTCAGGTAGTCGATGACCACGACCGGCTCGCCGTCCTTCGCGCCCACTTCGCGGCGCACGCGCTCGAAGCGGCTGGCGCGCGTCTTGAGGTCGGCGACGCGGATGATGTCCTCGTAGGCCATCCACAGCGCGAGGTGCCGCGCCACGGCGGCCGCGACCTTCGCATCGCCGCCGACGAAGGACTTCATGCGCTGCATGAACAGCTCGGCATACCCCTTACCCTGGTAATCCTTGAGGCGCTCAACAGCGAGATCGAGAATCTCCTTCAATTCGGTGGCCCGCCGTGGCGGCGCAGGTTCTGCTGGCGCAGCTCGCGCGTGCGCGGCGATGTCGTAGCCGGCGGCAAATCCGCGCAGGCTCGCTTCGGCGCCGCGGCCGGCGCCGCGGATCGCCCGCTCGCAGGCTTCGCGCGACAGCGGCAGCACGCCGCTCCCCGCCAGGGCGCCGAATAGCACCGCATTGATCACGGTGCCGCTCTCCTGGGCGAGCTTGCGCATGTCGAACAGTACGCTCGCCTTCGCCAGCTGGCGCGCTGCTTCGACGACGCGCGCGCTGTCGAAACGCCCGTCGGCCATCTGCATCTTCTCGATCGTGGCGTAGATGCGGTGCGTCGACGCGATCAGCGTGGTGCGCTCGGGGCTGACGAAGCCGTTTTGCATCGCGCGCCCCGCCTCCACCAGCTCGGAGGCGACCATCACGTCGACATTGCCGGGGCTCGGCGTGAGCGAAAGGACGGGTTCTTTTCCGTTCAGCTGCGCCTTCTTCGCGGGAAAGATCTCGAGGTAATAGGTCGTCGCGCCGGTGCGCTGCGCCACGCCCGGAATCGAGGTCGCTTGCGCGGGAAACCCGCTCGCCGTCGCCGCCTCCATGAGCCAGTCGGCCATCACGCCGCCGCCTTCGCCGCCGAGCGCGGCGATGAGAATGGTGAGCGGGCGCTCCGCAAGATTCATAGGATTTTTGAAACCAGTCTGTCCCACAGGTTCGGGTTCTGGATCACTTCTGCCCGGTAGAACGAGGGGCAGAGCACCGCGGCGTGCGCGTTCTCGCCGCACAGCCCGCAGCCCACGCAGCCGTCGATCACCGTCGCCACCGGGTCGGTGCGCAGCGGATCGGGGTTGTCCTTGATGGTCAGCGTCGGGCAGCCGGAAAGACGGATGCACGAGTGGTCGCCCGTGCAGGTGTCCTCGTCTACGCCATACTTCACGCGAAGCGTTCTTTTTCCCTCGGACAGTTGTCTTGAAACGAGAGGCCGCAGTCTGCGCTGGCGCTCGAGCTGGCATTCGCCCTCGGCGACGATCACCTTGAGGCCCTTTTCCGGCGTGGTCATCGCTTCCTTGTAGGTTTTCGCCATCTCGCCGACGCGGTAGTTGTTCACGGTGCGCAGCCACTTCACGCCCATGCCCTCGAGCGTGCCCTCGATGGTGCGGTCGGCGTGCACCGCGCTTTGGCCCGCCGCCGCATCGCGCGCTTCCTCGGGCGGCGAGGAGATGAGCTCCTGCGTGCCGGTGGCGGAGGCGTAACCGTTTTTCATGATCACCAGCACGCCGTCACCCCGGTTCAGCAGGTTCGAGGCGACGCCGGAAAGCAGGCCGTTATGCCAGAAGCCGCCGTCGCCCATGATCGCCACTGGCCGCTTGGACGACATTGGCCCGACGCCCGCCGCGCTCGCGAGGCTCATCCCGTAGCCCAGCAGCGTGTTGCCTTGCGAGAACGGCTCGAAGCTGGCGAAGGCATGACAGCCGACGTCCATCGAAACGTGGGGGCGGCCAACCTCCTGCGCCACCAGCTTCATCGCCGAGAACACCGGCCGCTCCGGGCAGCCGATGCAGAAGGTGGGCGGGCGCTGGGGCAGCGTTCCAAGAAGCTCGCCCGCGCACTTGCGGACAGATTCCACATGCTGCAACCAACTGAAACCGGATGAAGTATCGAGATGCGGGATATGCTGGCCGAGGAACTTCGACAGGCCGCGCACCATGGCCTCCGCGGTGTACTCGCCCGCCATGTGCATCACGTCCTTGCCGTGCAGTTTCGCCTGTACATCGGCACGCCGCAGACAGGTGGCGATTTCCTGCTCTATAAATTCGGGCTGCCCCTCCTCGAGAACCAGGATGGCTTTTTTGGTCCTCGCAAATTCAATCAGCTCCTCGGGCACCAGCGGGTACACCACGTTGAGCGCGAGGATCGGAATGCGCGTGGCGCCGAACGGATCGGCGAGCCCCAGGGTATTCAGCGCGAGCATCAGGCCGTTGTACAGGCCGCCCTGGACGATGATGCCGATCGAGTCTTCGTTTCCGGGAAATACCTCGTTCAGCCGGTTCTCGCGAATGAACTTGCGCGCCGCCGGCAGGCGCACGTCCGACTTCAGCTTCTCCTGGCGGAACGTCGCCGGCGGATGGGCGAGGCGCTCGTAAACGAATTCCTCAGGGGGTCCGTCGAGCTTCTTGCGCGTCGATACTGCAGGCTGTTCATTGTTCTTCGTGATGAAACTTCCCTTGACGTGGCACGCGCGGATGCGCAGCTCCATCATCACCGGGGTGCTCGAGGCTTCGGAGAGCTCGAAGCCGCGCTCGACCATCTCGACGATGGTCGGCAGGTTCGGGCGCGGGTCGAGCAGCCACATGAGCGACTTGAGCGCGAAGGCGTGGCTGCGCTCCTGCGCGACCACGCCGCCCTCGCCGTAGTCCTCGCCCAGCACGATCAGCGTGCCGCCCATCACGCCGGCGCTCGCCAGGTAGGAGAGCGCGTCGGCGGCGACATTGGTGCCGACGATCGACTTCCACGTCACCGCGCCGCGCGCCGGGTAGTTGATCGAGGCGCCGAGCATTGCCGCTGCGGAGGCCTCGCTGGTGCACGCCTCGACATGGACGCCGAGGTCGTCGAGGTAGTCGCGCGCCTGCACCATGACATCGAGCAGGTGCGATACCGGCGCCCCCTGGTAGCCGCCGACATACGAGACGCCGGATTGGAGCAAAGCCTTGGTTACGGCGAGAATGCCCTCGCCGTGGAAGGTTTCGCCGTCACCGAGCCGCAGCGACTCGATCTCTTTAGTGAACTGTCGTTCCACGCAATAGCGAGCGCAAGCGCGCTTTTGCCTTATCCCAGATGTTCGGGTTCTGGATCACTTCTGCCCGGTAGAAGGAGGGGCAGAGCACCGCGGCGTGCGCGTTCTCGCCGCACAGCCCGCAGCCCACGCAGCCGTCGATCACCGTCGCCACCGGGTCGGTGCGCAGCGGATCGGGGTTGTCCTTGATGGTCAGCGTCGGGCAGCCGGAAAGACGGATGCACGAGTGGTCGCCCGTGCAGGTGTCCTCGTCGACGCCATACTTCACGCGAACCGTTCTTTTTCCCTCGGACAGTTGTCTTGAAACGAGAGGCCGCAATCTGCGCTGGCGCTCGAGCTGGCACTCGCCGTCGGCGATGATCACCTTCAGGCCCCTGTAGTCGGTGGTCATCGCCTCCTTCAGCGTCTTCGCCACCGCGCCGACCTTGTAGTTGTCGACGGTCTTGATCCAGCCCACGCCGATTCCCTCGAGCGCACGCTCCATGCTCATGTCGGGCGCCTTGTGCTCGCTGTGATGCGGAGAGGAGGGCAGCTCCTGCGTGCCGGTCGCCGAGCTGTAGCCGTTCTTCATGATGACGAGGATGCCGTCATTCTTGTTGAACACCGTGTTGGCGATCCCCGAGGTGAGCCCGTTATGCCAGAAGCCGCCGTCGCCCATCATGGTGA